>WNGL01000523.1_pt1 | contig 50531 bp, 83 predicted proteins | sample 5400591 | NCBI WGS metagenome assembly WNGL01 (sample SAMN13153377, study PRJNA577476) | soil metagenome | isolation source: 80 cm soil or saprolite under Garry oak tree replicate 1 | place: USA:California | collected 2016-06-15 | reverse complement strand
TGGCGGCAGGTCTTGCCGTTACTGCCTGCGGAGCTGATGTCAGACACTCCGGGTCACCCCGGGTGCGGTCGGCCGTGAAACAGGAACCCCAGCCGGTGACGGCTGGAATCCCCGTCCTTCAGGGCGGGGAGTAGTCAAGCTCAGTGATGCGCACATTTCTGAGCAGGGGCGGCTTGACCGTGGGCGCGACCGCCGCCGTCACGGCGCACGCAGGCCGCCGGGCTCACTGAGCTGCCTCGCAGTAGCGGTGAAGTGCCTCCCTGGCCGCGCGGCGATCGAAGATGAACCAGGCTTCCGCCACCTCCTGCAGGATGCTCTCGGGGTTGACCACGTCCCGCCTGAACCAGCCCCCGGGGGCCGGGCGCAGGCCGGGCAGAAGCCGCAGCGCCAGCGTCGCCATGGTCATTGCCTCCTGCGCCTGCAGGTCCGCGCCCATGCAGTAGTGCGCGCCAGCGCCCAGGGCCACGTGCCTGTTGGGCCACCGGCCGAGACTCAGTTCGTGCGGGCTGGCCTGCTCAATGCCGCCGTTCACCTCGATGTCACGGCAGGCCGCAGACAACCACACGCGTGCCACGGTCCCGGCGGGAATCTCCTGGCCGCTCAGGACCGCCCCGTCCGGCAGGCTCAGCAGCTTGGCGGGGAAAGGGACCATGAACCGCAGGAACTCATTCACCGCCCGGTACAGCCTGGCCGGGTCGCCCGTAATCTCCCGCAGCACGCCAAGGAGGTTCTTCTCGGCCGCGATGGCGAAGATGTTGGCCAGGTGCGTGCCGGTGGTGTCGGTCGCTGCCATGGTCAGCCCGTACAGGTACCCGGCCAGCTCCCCTTCGGTGATCGTCCCGTCCTCGCGTGCTGCCACCAGCACCGTGAACAGGTCACCGGACTTCCCCTGGTGGGTCTTCGCCAGGTCCAGGAAGTAACTCCTTACCTCGGGCTGGGGCGGGATGCTGGCGTAGCTTGCGCGGTTGACCTCACGCTGCTTGCAGCGCAGCCACTGCTCGTCCCCGAGCGGCATGCCGACCAGGCTGCAGACCACGCGCAGCGGGGCGGCGTAGGCGAACTCGGCCAGGTTGAACCGCCCTTCCGCCCCGTCACCGTCCGTGATGACATGCTCGAGCAGGTCAGCGGTGATGTCCCGGATGACCGGGCCCATTGCCCGCGCGGCGCGGGTGCTGAACCAGCCTGCGGCCACGTCGCGGAGCACCGCATGCCGGCCTGGCCCTTCGCCTGGAGTGAAATCCTCGGTGAGCCACAGGAAGTCGGCCACCGGGTTGCGCTCTCCAGGCCCGAGCCATGACGAGGGGTCGCGGGAGCCGTGCTTAAGCACCCAGCGGACATCCCCGGCGCTGAAAACGTTCCACACCCCGTATTCGTCCGGGAACGGCGTGGTCTTCGGGTTCAGGAACATGGAAGGCAAGGGAGATTCGGATGGCTGCATGATGGCCTCTGCTCTCGGTAGTCCGGGCTGCCGGGTGCGCTGTGCGGGCGTAGGCGCCTGGCCGAGGGCAAGCCACCATCTGCCTGACGGTTACATCACGGACAAGCGGAAACCCTGTGCCAGGAACGATGACCCGCCGCAGGGGATGCCGGGAATCCCCGGCAGCAGAATCCGGCGGTGGCCTTCCAGTTGAGCGGCGGGCAGCAGTCCAGAACCCGCCCGGATGGCGGCCGCACCGCCATCCCCGATGCGGGGCCGAAGCGGGACCGAAGCGGCAAAAAACGGGGCACTCGCCCGTCCGGGCACGGAGGCAGGAGAGCCCGCTTCCCTGCGGTAGCCGCGCATCCGGCCGGGACACCGGATTGCGGGCCGGGTCGTGTTGCCCGGCGGGCCTTCTAACGCGGTCGGCCCTTGGCACGAGACGAGGTCAGCGTCGGCTGGCCGGTAGAGCGGGCGGACCGGCTGGCCGCTCCTGGTGGTGCCCAGGCACCAGGCGGGGATGCCCGCGGCGGTGAGCATCCGGGTGAGATGGGCGGCGCGGCCGTGCGGTGTCCCGTAGGTGCCCCAGGCTGCGATCACCATGGCCGGCCCCGGTGACCGCCTTGGCGTGAACTCGTCGTTGAGCTCGCCCACCGGGTCCGGGCACCAGGCCAGGTCAGCGGGCCGGGTGGCCCGGTAGGCGAACATTTGGCCACGATGATCCCGCCCGCTCCCCCAGCACGCGCGAACCAGCAGCAGCGGCGGATAGTCTCTGGTCGTCCTCCATCGCGTCGGCGGTGCTCGGGTTGAGCACACCTTGAGCCGGTCGAAGGCCGCGGTCGGCGGATCCAGCAGCGCGGCGCCTGTCTCCCGGATGACCAGCCCCTCGCCGATCACGTGCGCTGGCCGGGCGGGCCAGGTGACGTCCCGGATCGGCACCGCGGCGGGCCGGTAACCGGGCATGCCGCCGGCGGGCGGCCAGCGCCGCGTCGTAGATGATCTCGGCGGCCAGCCGGTGCACCCATGTTCCCGCGCCGCCCCGGGGCCGCAGGCCCGGATGGTGGACCAGCCGGGCCAGCGGCCTCATGGATGGGAAAGCAGATTTCCCGCGAGCACCTTGCCTCAAGGCCAACCTGCTGTGACCCGGTCCGGGAGTTGCCAGCGGTCTCACGCCGCGCGTCCTTCGGGGATCCGGTACGCAGCCTCGGGGAGTTCCTGGATTTCCGCGCCGTCGAGAAGATGGCCGGCTTTCCCCTTGCCCCAGCGACGTAGCGGGGCTAGGTGCGTCGGAGGCGGGCTGGCGGAGTCCCTGTTCCACGCCGGCGGGGCCTCGATGCGCCGGTGACAGTCCTGGTCGGCGTTGATGGAGTACAGGTGGGTCGCAGCGGTCTTGCCGGCGCGGGTCTTGTAATCGGCCAGTGGTTCGCTGGGGTGGCGGGTGACAGCCCACTCAGCGGGTCCCCAGGTGCCCCACTGCTTATACCAGACGGGTATCCGGGCTTCGGTGAGCTGCTGGTAGGCGTCGCGTGCCCACTGGGGGTGCATAGGGCGGGCGTGCGCGCCGGACTCACCGCCGATGATCGCCCAGCCGATCCGGGACAAGTCATGGCGGCTGAAGTCGATCCGGCCTATCAGTGGCTCAACGGACAGGCACAGGAGCCGGGCGCTGGTGGCGTTGAGGAGAGGGATGCGCTCGTCAGCTGCTTCCTGGTTTTCCACTGAAGCAGTGAGGCCTACGTTCTCAGGCCAGTCATCACTCCACGGGACCATGCCGGGGACATTCTCGGGCCGTTTCGTGAACGGGAACCACAGCAGCCACGGGGTGGCCTCAATGACGGTGAACAGGCGAGCCCGGGTGCCGGTGACGGCGGGGTGGTCTTCGAACACGTCGCACATGGTGCCGTTCAGCACCCGGTGACGGGCCCCTTCCTGGCGCGCTTCCTCGTTCCATCTGACGGGCTCGCCCCACTGATGCTCGGACACGATCCGGCGGGGTCCGTGACGGCGCCACAAGTCCGCTTGGCCCCAGCGGCGAGCGCTATCGGCGGCAAAGCAGAAACGGCAGCCCGAAGATTTTTTCGCGCATCCGTGCCAGGGGGAGAATGTGTGGTGAACGTACTCGACTTTGGTGATCCGTCCCATTGCGGTTCTCCTTCGTTAAACCCAGTCGGCGGCTGGGATGGGATACAAACCGAGCATCGTCAGGCCGCGCCCCCCGTCGTCCGATATGGCCGCGGAGGTTTCGGCGGGACTCACGCGGCCAACTCCAGCCGCTTCTGGCACCTGCATCGCGAGCTCGCGATGCGAGGCGGCGCCGTCGCGGCCGGCTGCCCTGCTGGCTGCCATCGGCTACGCAGCTTCCGCCGGCTGTTTCCGCGGCCGCCCGCCGCCCTGTTCCGGCCCGGCGGCTGCCGTCTTGCCCGCCGTCCTGACAGGTGTCCAGCCGCGCTGCCCGGCGAGGCTGCGGGCGGCCTGGACGGCTTTCTGCTCGGCCGGCGTGCCCTGGGGAGGCTGCTGGCCTCGCAGTTCGCGGTATGCCTTCTTGACGGCCTTGGCAGTCGACGCGGCTATCCACCTCTGGCTGCCGATGGCCCGGTAGAAGGCCCCCCGGTCCATGCCGATGCGCTCGGCGAGCAAGCGTGGTGACCAGCCCGCGGCAATCAGGGCGTGCAGTTGCTCGCGGTACTCGGCCGGGTCGACGAGGACCGTGTCGTCCAGGTTCTCCAGCACGGGCCTGACCGCAAGGATCCGGTCGCGGGTTTCCGGCCGGACCTGCCGGGATGGCGGCTTTCCGCGCTTGGCGAACAGGAGCCGCTGTACCGATCCGGGAGAAACCCCCGACAGCTCGGACAGGCGGCGCCAGCCGATGCCGAAGGCCTGCAGAGCCCTCGCGTGCTCCCGGACGGGCCCGGCGTCGACGAAGGGTTCCCAGCGGCCGGATGCCCGCAGGCGAACGCGGCGATTACGGGCCGTGTTGTGGGCATCCATGCATTTCCTGCAGCGGCAGCCCTGGCCGGGCATGTCGTGCTCATCCGGGCCGCTGGCGTACCTGGCCGTGGTGCCGTGAAGGCGGTCGCCGGGGTTCGTGATACGACCGCGGCGGCCATTGACCCCCGCCCGGGCCGCCGCGGGTGCGACGGGGCTGGGTTCACCGGCCGGGCCCGCCGCGCCGCCCGGCCTGGCGGGCCGGCCTTTAAGCATGGCGGCACGCTCGGCCTCGCCGGCGCCGCCCCAGACGCCGTGGCGGACCCGGCGGATCAGCGCCCACTGCAGGCACCGCGCGCGGATCGGGCACCGGCCGCAGATTTCCTTGGCCCGCTGTTCGCCCGCCGAGCCGGGCTTGTCAGGGAAGAACAGGTCCGGGTCTTGGTGTGCGCACAGCGCCTGCGGGTGATGCGGCGGCGGTTCCCCGGCTCCGGCCATCTCGGCGAAAGCCCGCGCGGCGGCTGCCTCCACGCGCGTACGGGGGGTGGCCCGGTGGGTCCATCCCTGGCCGAGCTTGTGCCCGGCCCGCAGGATGCACCAGCGCCCGGCGCAGGGTGCACCGCACCGGCCGGCGGTGATGTCAGCTGCTCGTGCCATCCTTGGGGTTGGTCTCCTTCCGGGGTAGACCGGCCCGGCTCCCCCGGGGGTGATGTGGTGTCATGACCGGAGAGCCAGCTGCGAAGCGGGAGGGCGGGCGCATGGCCAGGCAGGCCGGGCGCCCGCCCGGGTCCCGCGCTCAGCCCGGCCGGGGCATGGCGTGGCCGTCCAGCAGCGGGACCGTCAGGGCCGGGCCGCCGGCAGGCACCGCGCAGGCCCGCCCGCCGGCCAGGCCCGGGCACATCTCCGGCCGGGCGAGTTGCGCGCTACTGCGCACGGCCGGTCGGCCGGCCGGGCGGACGGGCCGGCGTCGCGGAGCGCGCCGCGGCCAGCCGGCGGCGGCTGTGATGGCGCGTCTGCGTCCCGGCCTGACGGACGCGCCCCGGGCGCACGGGAGTCCTCATCTGCCAGGAACGATGGCCCGCCGCGAGGGCCGCCGGGAATCCCCGGCGGCACAATCCGGCATCGGGGCTGACGGTTCCCGCGCCGCCGGGCGCCTCGGCCAGGCCGAACATGTCACCGCGCCGCCAGGTGATGACGCCGGCCCATTCGCCGTCGAGCCGGCGGGCGGGGTCGGCGAGCCGCAGGGTCGGCTGCACCCGCACCCGGAAGGTCACCAGGTCGCCGGGGTCCGGCAGTTCCTGGCGGGCCATGAACGCGGCGACCACGTCCGCCGCAGGCCGGCGGCTCACCGGATGTCCACGGTGAGGAGGAGGCGGGGGCCGCCGTCCGGCCATTGCAGATGCCACTGCGACGCGACGATCGCGGCGGGGTCGCGGCCGAGCAGCGCGGCAGGCAGCAACGCCCTGCCGACCGGCCCGCCCTCGTAGTACCGGGCGACGGCATGGGAGCTGGAGGGCACCTCCACGGCGAACGTGACCGTCCGGATGATCAGGACGATCGGGACGGCCGCCTGGTGTGCCGGGTGGCCCTGCTCGCCGGCCGGGGCCTGGCGCGGTCGGCGGCTCACCGGGCAGCCTCTTCGCCAGGGCCGCGAGCGTCCTGCGCTCTTTCGCGATGGCCGGGTCGGCTTTGTAGCGGGACATGGTTTTCCTCCTTCAGGCGGTTGTGCGGGGGGTCTTGCGGGTGACGAACACGCCGAGCTGCACGCCGTCGTACCGCAGCCACGGCGCTGTGCCGTAGCCGTGGCGGCGCAGGTGCCGGGCGTACCGGGCGAACGCCGCCCTGGTCACCCGGGCCATGTGCGCCCGCCACCGGTCGGAGTAGTCGCCTGGCCGGTCCCAGTCGTGGTAGCCGACCGTGACGACCAGCCGGCCCGCGTCGGTGCGGACCGGGCCGGACACGACGAACCCGGACGCGCCGTCGTACTCGCTGCGGCTGGCCCGCGGATACTTGCGGGCCAGGACCTGCGAGACGTGCGCGGGGCTCGGCGGCGGCGGTGCCGCCGCTCTCGCGGCGGCCATGGCAGCTGTCCACTGGCGCCAGGCCACGAACCCGCTGACACCCGGACGTGGGTTCACCGCCGGGCCGCCGTCCGCCGCCTTGGCTGGTTCTGCCTGGCTAGCCAGGCGGTGTAGGCCTCGGCGGCCAGCCGGAGACCCTGCCTTGAGGAGCGGGCGTGAGACACGTAGGTCAGTGGCGGGCCGGCGTTGACGGCACCGCCGATGTAGACCATGAACGGGCCGCGGCCCCGCTGCCCGGCCCGCCGGCCAGGAGGGACGTCGGCGATCCACCCGGCCTGGATCTCGGTCCACGCGTCGCCGGTGTAGGCGGTCACCAGCCATTCCGCCCACTGGGCCAGCTCTGGGGGGATGCCATATGAGGCCAGGCAGGCGGGCAGCGCCATGAACGTCAGGGTGCCGACGGTGTGCTCCGGTGTCTGCATGATTACCTTCTCCCGCCCTGCTGCCGCGGGGTGTTCCGGTTAGCGCGGGTGAGGTAAAGGAACCGGACGGGAATCGGGACCTCGGAACCTTCCCGGTAGCCGCTGGGCGCGGCGGACAGGCGGATGAGGGCGGACAGGCCGCTGGGGTTGAAGCCGAGGATGACACCCTCGAAGGTGCCTTCGGGGAGGTCAGCGCAGGCCTCATCGCCCGCGTACCACTCATCACGATCACGGTTCATGTCCGGCCTCTCTGGGTCCTTGCCTCATCAGGGCCACCGGAGCCTCCGGCGTTCGCGTCGCTGATCCTCATAGCCCGGCACCAGGCCGGCTACGGTCGCGTGGCCGGCGGCGGTCAGCCGGTACACGCCGCGGCTCCCACTGACCAGTCCCCGGCTGGCCAGCGGCTCCAGGAGACGGATCGTGCTGGAATGGCTGCCCCACACCCAGCCGCTGCCTGGGTACGGCCGCTCGAGGTACGGCGGCCGGCGCCCGAACGTCCCGGCCAGTGAGGTGAGCACGATGATCTGGTTCTCAGTGAGGGTGAGCTCGCCTAGGCCTGCGCTCATGTCCCGCCGGGAGGACGGCCGGGTCACCGGATGCCCTCGACCCGCTCGGCGCAGGCGAGCGGATCCCGGCAGTACCAGCGCCGGTCACCGTCGACCCGGACCAGGTCCGGGACGGCGCCGCGCCGGTACGCGGCCCGGGACAGCCGGGTCCACCCGGCCTGGCCGCATTCGGCGCACCGGCGCGGTTGCCTGGTGACTGCCAGCCCCGCGAGGAGCCCGGCGGCGATACCAGCCAGGATCTGCACCGCCGGCCGCGTGCTGGCGATCGCGACGATGGGCAGTACCACCGCGGCGGAGGTCAGCAGTCCCTGCCTCATCGGCGCCACACCTTCTGGATGTGCGGGCAGGCCTCCAGGTGGCCCCAGAGCCTGATGTCCCGGCCGCCGCCCTCGCAGGTGCACTGCTTCCAGATCCCCCACTGGATCAGCAGCTTGGTCATCGCAACCCTCGTACTCACCGCTCTCCTTCCTGTGTTACTCCGCGTCTGGATTCAGCAGCCGGCGCGTCTCGTGCCTCCCGGCGGCTGACCGGGGACCGCCGTGCACCAGGGGCGCCTCGCGGTCGAGCCCGGTGCCGGACCTGAACGGCCCGGTAGTTCCCAGCCGTGGCAGGCCGTCCGCCCCTGTCGTTATCTCGCGTCTCACGTCGTGTCCGTTTCGTCTGTTATCGCGTGCCTCACAAGTTCCCTCCTGTAACGCCGATAACTGTCAAGTAACTCTGATAACACCTGGTCAGGAGGGGTACCGGAACACCGCCCCGTGGCACATGTGACCCCGCCACGTTCCCGCCGGGTACCTGGCCAGCCTGCGGAACGGCCCCTTGCGGACCTGCAAGGTCCCGCGCCTGGTGACGTGGACCCATTCGCCGCCCGGATGGATGGCCGTACCGCCGGCGGCTGTGGTGACCTCGACGTAGTAGCCGTCGGGGCGACCCTCGTTACTCGCGTTCACCCTGGTACCTCCTGTCTGATTTCTTCCGCTATGTCTGTTTCAGGGTTATTTCTCCACCTCGACCGGCTCCTCCTCTTCCACCGGCGGCGCCTGCCGCCGCGCCGGAACCACCTGCCCGGTACCCGGACGCACCGGCGCCACGACGACACCGCCGCCGGACTGGCCGTTCGGCCGGCCCTCGATCAGCAGGCGCATCCGCTCGCCGGCCCACACGATCGTGCGGGCGCCCGGCCGGGCCATCAGCGTGACCCCCGTTCCGCCTGGGCGCGGGCTTCGGCGCGCTGCTGGCAGGCCCGCGGGTCGTTGCAGTACCAGGTGGCGTTCTTCGTGGCGCCGTCCGGGTGCATCTGACGGCGCGGCAGGCTGGCACCGCAGTACCCGCAGGCGTACCTGCGCGCGGTCGTGGTCACCGTGACTCCCCTGTGGTTCGAGATGGTGCCGGGCTTCGATGCGGTCCTGGCAGGCGAACGGGTCGCGGCAGTACCAGCAGCGGCGGCGCTGCCCTGCGGACCAGGTACGCACGACCCTCGCGGCGGCGGACGCTTCCCCGGTACCCGCACTCGGCGCACCCGCTCCGCACGGCCCGCCGCGACCCGGCAACCAAGACCGCGATGGCCATGCCGGGCAGCGCGGCCAGCCAGGTCTGGTATGCCTGGGCGATCACGCTGGCTGCCTGCCCGGGGGGCGGGCGTGCTGCAGGGCGGTCTTGGTTTCGTCATGGTGGTGCTCCTTCAGCCGGGGGTGCAGCGGGTGTAGTTGCTGCGGTCGTCAGCGGTGAGCCGGCGCGGGTCGGGGAACCTGATCCGGCCGAACCGCCGGTACAGTGACACGGACGCCTGGCCGCCGCAGCGGGTGCAGGTGCAGGTGCAGTGCCACACGCCGCGGTGGCGGCGCCACCGCATCTGGTGGCCGGCTTCGGCCAGCTCGAGGTCGTAGCTGTCCCGGTAGAACCGCAGCTGCCCGGCCTCGCCGTAGCCGGGGGGCGGAGGCCAAGGTCGCGGGCGGCCTGGTCGCAGGTCAGCCAGCCCTGGGCGACGCGGGACCGCACGATGTCGCGCAGCTCGTTAAGCGACCAGGCCGGCGCCGCGATCGTGACGCGTCTGGGGCTTCGGGTATTCACGGGGCTAGGCGCGGTTGCCGACGAGGACGCCGTAGTCCCGCCACGCCCACCGAATCATGTGGGAGCCCCCGGCGTCCCGCCAGGCGACCTGCTCGGCGACCTGCTCGGCCAGCTGTCTCATCGCGTGACCGAAGCAGCCGGTCTTGCCGCGGCGGACCCACGCGACGGCGGGCAGCCCGCAGCGGGCGTACCCGCAGGTCGCCTGCCGGGTGGTGCGGGACCAGCCGGGCAAGTACCCGTGGGAACAAAGACGGCAGCAGCCGTTCCCCGAACCGTTCCCCATGCACTGCACCGTCCCGCACAACATGCAGGCGACCGGGGTGCACGCGCCGTTGTTATAGTGGGTGCCGCAATAGGCGCAGTTCCGGCCGCGCTCGTAGCGGCTGCGGTCGACGATGACGACCCAGCGGCCGGTCGCGGTGCCTGCCATCAGCCCATCACCGCCAGCGCGGTCGAGCCGGGGTTCCATAGCTGGATGCAGTCGGCGAGCCGTTCAGCCTGGTCGGCGCGGCCGCGGTGGGCGTTGTTCACCAGGAGGGTGTACTGGCCGTCAGGCCCGAGCCACCACACGTAGTTCTCGCCGGAGAACTGGACCCGGACGACGTAACGGCCGCCGGCGGCGAGGAACTCCCCGACGACGGGATGCAGCGCCGGGCGGGCCGGGCCCGACGCGGGGGTGACCGCGTACCGGGCGAGATCCTCGGCGTGCCCGGCGGCGACGGCCGCCTGCGCCGCGTCGGCGCGGGCCTGGCAGTCGGCGCCGTCGTCGCAGTACCAGCAGCCGTCGGCGGCCTTGTACACCGCCCGGCGGGGCTGGGTCTCGCCGCAGTGCAGGCAGCATTCCCGGCCGCGGCGCCGGGCGGTGTACACGTACAGGAACGCGCCGGCGATCACGGCGATAAACAGGAGCGCGGTCACTGGTCACCGCCGAGGAGCTGCCGGGTGCTGGTGAACGCCCGGGCCAGCTCGACACCCGCCGGGTCCCCGGCGGCGGCCAGCTCCTGGATCCGGCCGAACACGCGCTGCCGCTCGGCGGTCATCACCTGCTGACACCGGCGCGGCGACTCGCACCGCCGCGTGCCTGGCTCGGCGAAGAAGCACAGTGCGCCCGCCCCGCGCCCCTCCGGCCCGTAGGCTTCGCAGTCCCACTCCCCGGGCCTGGTGTCGCCGGCGAGGGCGGCGGCGTACCCGGTGCCGGCGTCGTCCGCCTTACGGGCGGCTTCGTAGCTGGGCATGGTTTTCTCCTTCAGGCGGTTGTGCGGGGGGTCTTGCGGGTGACGAACAAGCCGACCTGCACGCCGTCGTACCGCATCCACGGCGCTGTGTCGTAGCCGTCGCGGCGCAGGTGCCGGGCGGACCGGGCGAACGCCGCCCTGGTCACCCGGGCCATGTGCGCCCGCCACCGGTCGCTGTAGTCATAGGGCCGGGCCGAGTCGTGGTAGCCGACCGTGACGACCAGCCGGCCCGCGTCGGTGCGGGCCGGCCCGGACACGACGAATCCGGACACGCCCTCGTACTCGCTGCGGCTGGCCCGCGGGTACCTGCAGGCCAGGACCTGCGAGACGTGCGCGGCGCTCGGCGCGGGCGGGTCGGCGGCCTGCGCGGCGGCCTTGGCGGCCGTCCAGTGACGCAGCGCCCGGTCCTGGGCGCCCCTCACGTCCGCCTCCGGAAAATCCCCCAGGCGCACAGCCCCGCAGACATGGCGAATGCCGCCGTCCAGGTGATCGTCTGCCCGAGGAGGAGCTGGAGGTGATCCGGGGAGTACTCGGGGCGGCTGGCGCCGAACTGACCGGCGACCCAGGCCAGCTGCCAGGCCGAGCCGGCGAGCCCCAGCACAGATATGACCAGCCCGGCCCACATCGCGGCGGCCATGAGCTTGGTCCTCACCCTGATCACCTGCCGCTGGGACCGCTGGATGGTCTTCAATGGTTCGTCTCCTTCAGTGAGGCGGATGACAGCGGCATCTGGTGCAGCCACCCGGCGTGCGTGTCGGCGATCAGCTTCATGGCGGCGGCGGGGGTGCGGGCGTGGTCCAGGTAGGCGAGGTCGCCGCCGCGGGCCAGGGTCCGGTCGATGTAGCAGGCGTACCGGCAGCGGCGGCCCCCGCGCCGCCCGCGCCAGTCGTAGGTGACCCATCCGGCGGTGGCCATCTCGCCGTGGGTCGCGTTGACGGTCACCTGCCATATCCGGTCCTGCGGCTCCGCCGACCCGGGGAGGCTGCCCGACCCGGGGAGGAGCCGGTAGGTGAGCAGCCCGGTGACGTAACGCCGGATCCTGGCAGGTTGGAGCTGCTGCAAGACGCCGAGGATGTGCTGCTGGCGGGTTGCGGGGGCGGTCCGGGACGGCATGGTCAGGCTCCTTCGTCGGAGGGCGCGGGGCTGGTTTCCTGGTGGGCGGCGGCGATCAGGGCTGCCGCCGCGCGGGGGGTTAACTCGTGGCCGAGGTAGGCTCCGGCCGGGTAGCGGGCGTACCCGGGCGCGGCGGCCGCGGCAGTGGCCCCGCAGGTCGAACGCGACCCAGCCGGCGACCACCCCGGCGCCGGCTGGGTCAGTGCCGGGCCAGGTGGCGATCACCGCCCGCCGGGTGCCGTCCTGAACCATCCGGTAGGCGGCCCCGCCGGCGACGTGCTCCCGGCCCCTGCCCCACCGTCTCCGCGCGGAGGTCATTGCGTGCTCCGGTCCGGGCATTCGTCTTCGAGGTGGATGATCCTTGTCGTGCAGCCCGCGGCGTACCGGGATCTTGAAACGCTCCGGCTGGGTCTGCCACGTCCTGTGGCACCCGTTGCGGCGCCACAGGATGCAGCGGCCGCCGGTGACGGCGTTAAAGCTCTCGCCGGTCAACGCCTGACGCTTGGTGATCACCGGGCACCTCCGGCAGCGAGGACCGCCATGCGGCCACGACCAGCCCGCCGGGCTAGGGCGGCGGGTCCGGCACCGGCTGGGCTCACGTAATAGACGGGTTCGGTGTGCCACCCGCCCAGCGGGCGCCAGCGGAGCCGGATCCGCTGCGTGCCCGGCGTCAGCGTCACCGGGTAGCCGAGCTGGCACGCCGCCAGCGCGCCGGCGTGCGCATCACGGGGCAGGTGCAGGGCCTTTTGCCAGCCGCCCGGGCGGACACGGGCGCCGGATTCACCGCGGGCCACCAGCTCCCAGCCTTCCCGCCCGCAGCCGATCAGGGGCTGGGGCATGAACTGGAGCACGTGCGAGTGCGGGGGTGGCTGCCTGGTCACCGGATCACCTGCCACTGCACGGCGGTGACATCGGCGACGAAGAGCGGCCTGGTAGATAGCCGCGACGGCAGCGGTGAACTGCGCGGTGACCTGCGCGCCGTAGGCGGCGCCGAAACCGCCGCACGCGCCGGTGCGGGCAGGCAGAGTGGCCGGGCGGCCGGGAGACCCCGGCGATGACCTCGCCGGGGTCGCTGACCTCGACGGCGCCGGAGATCGCCCGCTGCCGGGCGGGCATGGACGCTGCGCCCCGCTGCGGTGCGGGTGCGGCCTGTGCCGTAACTGTCCCGCTGGCCTGCCATGCGGTCATGACCGGGCCGTCCGGCCCCGCCACCGGATGGCTGTCGCATATGTGCCGATGAACTGCGAGTCGTCGACGTCGTGGGCGCCGCCGCGCGGGCAGCCGAACCGGCGGCGGGATCCGCCGCTGAACCAGCTCGTGCGGAAGCTGACCCGCTCGCACGGGCCGAGTTCCGGGTAGACGAGCGCCTGGCACTTCTTGCACCGTGGTTGTGAGGGCTGCCTGCTCATGACGCTGCCGCCTGGGCGACGATCCGGAGGCACCGCGCAGCGTGCGGGCCTGCCGGAGGTACCGGGCCGGCTAGCCGGGCGCGGGCGGGGCGGGTGAGACAGGCGATCATGCCCCGGTTGAGGGCCTGCACGGGCCGGGCATAGACCAGCGTGCCGACGTTACCGCTGGCGGGGCTGATTACGTTCCGCTGCTGGCCGTCGGCAGCCGGGCAGAGCGTGTAGGACTGGCCCCTGACCTGGACAGGCATAGCCTCACGCGGACCGCGGCGGCGGATCCGGCCGCCGGGCAGGGCGCACATGGCGGCGCCGGGCACGACGGCACCTGCTCCGGCTGCGGTCATCCAGCCGGGCAAGTGGACGATGGGCGGAATTCGCCGGACCTCCTCGTCCACCTGAGCCCGGCCGGTCACCGGCCGGCTCGCAGCATCTTCGCGGCCCGCTGGTGCTGGGCCTTGGCGGTGGCGATCTGGGCGCGGACGGCGGTGAGCTGCCCCTGGTCGTAGTGCGCCTCGGGGCCGGTGCCCCACGACAGCCACGCCGCCGCGTACCGGCCTGATTCCTCGTAGACGTCGAGGCAGCCGCAGAGCGGGCGGGTGCCGGTGCCCCACAGCATGACCCGGTAGCGTCGGCCGTGCGGCGACGGGGCTATGTCGGTGTGCGGGCGCAGCCCCGCGTCGAGCGCGACCTGGACCATGGCTCGCACTGTGCGGACGGCCGGGAAGTGGCCGATGACCTCGCGGACGGTGGAGTACAGCGGGATGCCCCGGGTGGAGCCGGGGTCTGGCGGCAGCAGGCCGCCAGGGACCGGTCGCACCGTCACCGCCGCCGCCAGCGGCCCGGAAGTCCCGGCGCGGGCCGGGCCGACGGCGATGATCTCCACCGCGGAGCGCAGCCGGCACGACAGCCACGCGGCCCCGTAGACGGGGTCGCGGACCCAGTAGCGGGCCACCCCCGGGGGCATCTTGACGGTGAACTCGCCGCCGCCGGCGGTGGTGGTGGTGGTGATCGGGGCACGCGGGTACAGGCCGCGGAGGGCGGAGGTGATGTCCCGCGCGGCCAGGCGGGCGGTCACCTGCGCCGCTCCGCGATCAGTACCCGGACTGGTATCTGCGGCACCCTGGACGGGAGCCGGCCCTGGAAGGAGCCGATCGGGCGGCACGCGGCGGTGAGCTGGTCTACTGCCGTGGTCAGGTGCACTCCGCAGGCCAGCACGGCCTCAGCCGAGAGGACCGGGCCGACCAGGTAGGCGGCCGGGGCGTTGCTTCGGCGGTGCTGGAACCCGCACTGCAGGGTGCCCATTAGTGCCTCCCGGACGGGGGTGATGTAGTAGCCGGGCGCGGGCAGCCACCCGGCTCCCGGGCAGCCGTCGGGCATGACCTCCTGGTAGAACCTGGCCAGCCGAGGACGGCCCCCGCGAAGGCCGCCAGAATCGAGGCAGGGAGATCAGGGCGTCCGTCGATTTCTGGCAACTCGCCGGCGGGCGTGCCCGCCTGATGATCGGCGAGGGCCCGGATCGCCCGCCAGCCGTCACCGCCGGAGGCCGGGGAATCCGGCAGCGGCGGCGAGTGGTAGGGGATGACGTGGGTCGTGCCCGGCGGCGGGACGTTGAGGTAGGGCCGAGGATCGCCCCGGCAAGCGTGCGCGTGGACATGGGAGAGTCCTTCCGGAAGGTCAGCCGGTGATGATGCTGCCTGGCGCCGCAGTGCCCGCAGGCGCGGCCGCGGTCACCGTGCCCTCCGCCGGCGCCCTTGGCCCTGCGGGCTGCCGGGCCGGCGGGGCGTGGCCTGGGCGAGCCGCCGGTAGTGTGCCTGCCCGACCTTCCCGGCACCGCCGCGGACGCCCAGGCCCTGCCCGAGGAAGGCCAGGCCGGGCTTCCCGCCGGCGGCGGCGAGATAGCAGCCGACCGTGCCGGCTTGCCCGTTTGTTGCCTCGGCCGTGCGGGAGGGGGTGAGCCAGCCGACAACCTCCTCGTCGCGCAGGACCGCCCAGGCGGCGTAGCCGGCGAGGAGGACAGGTATGCGGTCGCTGTAATGCCTGGCGTCGCCGGCGTAGTAGACGGCGTCGCCGATCTGGCATGCGGCTGTCTGGCGGGTGAGCATGTCCCCGGTTTCCCTTCTTGCGGGTGATCAGCTGCCCGGCATGGCCCGGGCCGCGCGGCAGGCGGCGTCACGGCGCCCGGCCGGGCGGGGAGGCTGGACGCGGACGTGGTCATAGCTGGTCCCAGGGCGGTCCGGGCACCGGGGCGGCGCGGTCAGCAGGGACTGACGGGCGGATGACCCCGCCGATCAGCGCGATGGCCAGCCAGTGCGGCCAGCGCCACGGCAGCGAGTCAAACGTGATCACCGCCGCGGCCGGGATGCCGAGCGGGATGATCCAGCAGTGGATCAGGTTCCGCAGGCCAGCCCGCAGCCGCCGCGGCCTGCCCGCCGCCCGGATCAGGCTCTCCAGGGGGGCGGTCAGCAGCCAGAAGACCGAGTCCAGGCACGCGGCGAGGACACCCCGGCTGCGGCCGCCCGGCCGGCGGGCTGACGCGACGGGAAGCTGTCCGGGTCCCGCGGCCGCCGGGGGGCCGGGCCGGGACGGGCTGGCCGGCCAGGCTCCGGCGACGGCGATCCCGGCCTCGGCCAGGTGGCCGGTGATCCGGGCGGCGACCTCGCCGGCTGCCTGCAGCGGCGGTTCCAGGCCGGCGCGGCTGTACGTGCCGAGCAGGACCGCGAGGATGCCGTCGGCGGTCAGGCCGCCGGTGGCGTGCTGCGCGGCCAGGCGGGCGGCGGCGCGGGCCGCGCTCCGGGCCGGCAGCGCGGGCAGGCCCGGCCCGGCGGACCCGGCCGCGGCGATGACACTAGTGATGACCCGGCTGCTATCTGGCGACCAGCGGCGGCGCATGCACACCTCGTCGGGGCAAGCCTCGGCGTACAGCCGGGCGATGCCGGGGGCCCGGATCACCCATCCCGGCCGGGCTGGGCCGCCGGGCTCGCCGCGGCCGGCTGTGGCGGGCAGGACGATCTGGCCGGTGTCGCCGGGGATGATCTGCCAGCCGTCGAAGCCGGGGTGCCCGGCGGCGGCCATGGCGCCGGCGAGGGTGCGGTGCGTGCCAGCTGGGCATCCCTCGGCCTGCCCGCCGCGGTAGAGCCGGCAGGGAGCCGTGGGCAGCCCGGCCAGGCCGGCCAGGTCGCCGCTGGCGGGACGGTCGTCGTAGACGACGACGCCGATGCCGCGGAGCAGCTCGGTGACCTGCCCGGTGATCCCGGCGGCCAGGCTGGCGCCGCAGTCGAGGCCGGAGTCGTCGTGAGCGGCCAGGATCACGGTGGTGAGCCGGGTCCGGGTCAGTTCCCCGGCGGCCGCGAAGTGCCCGGCGAACCGGGTGGCCACCTGCCAGGCCTGCAGCAGGGGAAGGAAGCTGCCACCGTCCTGGAAGTAGCCGACGACGGCGTCGATGATGATCGGGTCGGACCGGGACCACGGGCGGCCGTGGCGGAGGCAGCTGGCGGCGGTGGCGGCGGCGTCGACGAGCTCGTGGCCGACGTCGGGCGCGTCGATCCACCAGGGCAGCGGTCCGGCCCGGCGGCTGGTGGTGATCCGGTCCGGCCCGGTAGCCAGGTCCCAGTCGGCTGCGGCGGGATGCCCTGCCGCGGACATGGCTTCGGGCAGGCACCGGAACCGGCGGGGCGCTGTGGTTCCGGTGCCGCCGCTTAGCAGGTACCGCATCGGAACCTCCCAGTTGTCCGGGCCGGCCGGCTGGCGGCGCGCCGCGGCGGGCGGGCCGCGAGCCGGCCGGGGTGCTGGCGGGGGGCGGGCGGGTGGGTCTCACGGGCCGGCGCCCACCCCCGGCTGGTTTCCGGGCCGGTCCCGGGCCCGGACACTGCTGCCCAGCTGCGCGCCGGGTGCGCTGTCACCGCGGGTCCCCGGTGACAGCGGCCTGGTAGATGGCGGCGACGGCGGCGGCGAACTGCCCGCTGACCTGGCTGCCGTACACGGCCGCGATGCGGGCCCGCAGGGCGCCGGCGGGCGGGCGGGGGCCGCCGCAGGCTACTTCCCGGGTCACGGCCATCAGCCGCAGCCCGGTGGCCTGCGGCAGCCCGTACCGGGCGGCGAGCTCGAGCGCGCCCGCGGCTAGCGCGGGCTGGGCGATCGCCGCGACGCCCGCGAGGTCGGGTGCCTGGTCCGCGTGGTGCGGGCACTGGCATTCCCGGCCGGGCACCGCGCCGCATGCGCCGTGCCGCCCCCGCGCGCAGTCATCGCTGCGGGCGTGGTCGAACGGGCCGGCGCCCGCAGTCAGGCGGGTCTCGTAGCCTGCGGTGTCTTCGCCGGGCAGGCGCGGGGGCAGCTCGGGGTACCAGCGGCCGGGCTGGGCCGCCGGGGCGGGGGCGGGCGCGCGGGAGGGGCCGGCGGCGGTCATGACGCTGGTATCCCGGCGAGCTTGGGGTTGGTGAGGGCGGCGAACTGGGCCGGGGTCACGTCGACGTCGGCGACGGCCACCCACCGGGTCAGCAGCTGGTCGATCGGGGTGCGGCTGAATTCCTGTCCCGCGTCCCCGCCGAATTGGCCGGTGCCGCTGGCGGCGCGGTCCTCGCCCGTGGCGAAGATCGGCGTCCGGTCGGCGCCCTTGGTGTAGAAGACGCGGTTGCGGAAGACGAACAGGGCGAACGGCCGGTGCCCGGCGGGCACGACCGAGAACTCAAGCGACGTGGACGGGAGGTCCACGATGACGGCCTGGCCGGCCATGTTGGTCACGCTGAACTCGTAGCCGGGGTACGGCAGTGCCACGGTGGTGCCGTGTGAGGTTCGCGGGCTGCTGCCGCCGTATCCGGGGAGGCCGAGGAGCAGGAACTCGCCGGCCGCATGGACAGTCACGACGCCGTCCGGGTCCTGGGTGCTGGTCAGCCGGTCGACCGGGCTGAGGTCCAGCGGCCCGGTCCAGCCCATGAACCGGAAGAACGTCCCGGGGGTGACCGGGCCGGTGTAGGCGGCCGATGCGGCCGATTCAGCGTCGGTGAACAGGCCAGCACCGGGGAGCAGAGGCGGCGGCTGCAGGTCACGGGAGAGCTTCGGCCCGCCGATCACGCCGAGCAGGACGGCGGCGCCGATCCAGATAGCAGGCTGCTTGCCGCGGGAGAACGAGACGACACCCCAGATGAGGCAGCCGGCTGCCGCGGCCAGCAGGATGATGTCCGGGATCATCAGCCATCACCCCGGTCAGTACGGCCAGCGGCCGCGCCGGCCGCCGGTCGCAGCGAGGTCGGTGGGCCGGTGCGGGGCGATGGACACGCCGTCCGGCAGCAGCTCGCCGGTGTCCTCGAAGAGCACGACGCCGTTGCAGAGCAGGCTCCAGCCTTGCTCGGGATGGCTGGCGATGACGTGGGCCGCTCCGCGGTCCGGCGCCGAGGGCGCTGGGCACGGCGGGCGGTGCGGGCAGCTGCGGGCACCTGTCCGGGATGAGCGGGATGTCGCGCGCACGGGAGATCACTCACTTTCTGTTGCGGCGCCTGGCGGTGGTGCGGTGAGGGGGGTGTGAACGGCCGCGGCCAGGCGTCCGGCCGGTCGGCGGCAGGCTGCCCGGCGGCCAGGCCTGGCAAGACAGGAATCCCGGCCGGCGAGGCGGGCAGGCCGGCGCGCTTGCGGGACAGCCGCACAGCCAGGGGCCTGACGGCTCCGGACGGGCCGGGCTGCCACGCAGCCCGGCCTCGGGTGCTGCTGCAGGGATCGCCGCAGGCGCGGGCGGCCGGGCTGGCGCTCATCCAGCTGGCGAGGATGACCGGCCGGCGGCGGCTGACTCCGAAGTGGCGGCGGGCCATGTCAGCATCCCTCCGCGGGCGGGTTCTCCGGGGGGAAGCACCAGGCCGGCACGCCCGGGTCGCGTCCTGGTCCTGGATCCCACACGTCGAAGGCGGTCAGGCGGATGATCCGGACATCGTGGGCGCGGGACACGCGGAGGCTGCCGGGGACGTACACGTAATCGCCGGGCTCGGGGACATAACCGGGGAGCCCGTACTCCCGCACGGCTGAGGTACACGACTGCCACGCCGGCTGCGGCCCGGTGATGCTGCCGCAGGTGAAGACGACGGTGCGACCGGCGGCGGTCAGCATGGTGCCCGCCCAGTAGCCGCAGTTCCCTGCGAGGGCGGCGCTCGACCCGCGGCCCTGGTGGCAGAACCAGGCCACGTCACCGGTCTGCTCGGTGACGATCCCCGCGATCATCCCGGGGACCGGGGGAACCGGGTTAGCAGCGAGGTAGGTGCTCGCGGCCTGGGTGACCGGGATGTACCGCTGAGCCGGCTGGGAGGCGCCGCTGCAGGCCGCCACGGTCACGGCGGCCACGAGCCCGGCGCTGGCGAGGAACGCCCGGCGGTTCATGACCGCCGCCCCGGGCACCGGCGGTATCCGCGGAGCGGGTTCGTGTCGGCGTTCCCGGACCGCCTGGCCGGCACGGTGCCGCCGGTGCCGATGATCACGGCCACGTCGCCGCAGGTCCGGCAGGCCCCCGTGACACCGGGATAGGTGGCCAGGCCGCCGCGCAGGCCGTGCCTGGCCGGCCAGTTCATGTCGTGGCCGGGCCTGGACAAGGTGGCGTTCCCGGCGGTTGCGAGAGCGTCCTCGATGGTGGTGGTGGTGGTGTTCCGGCGCATCACGCACCTCCCCGGGGCTGGGGTGGGTCCGGGGCCACGGCGGCCGGGCATCACGGTGGACGGCATGGGTTACCTGCTTCCTGCTGGATTACTCGGTGTTCCTGGCGGGGCTGGCGTGTGCGGGGTGCGGTGCCGCCGCGGCGTGCCCCGGGCGGCGATCCGCCCGGCGGCCTGGGACGCCAGCGCGGCGAGCTCGTCGCCGGCGGCGGCCGGGCCGAAGACTGAGCAGAGCAGGACGGATGCCAGGGCGTGCCAGACCGGCAGGCCGGCCCGCTTGTGCAGCAGCCAGGTGCCGGCGGTGATCAGGACGGCCGGCGGCAGGTATCCGGGGAGTTCAGCGGTTCTCATCAGCGGCTCCCGCACCGGCGCAGCACCGGGGGCCGGCCGTGGGCCAGGAGGGGCCGGCCGGTCCAGGACACGGTGATGGCGGCCATGGGGGCGGCGCGGGTGGCGGTGACCTGCCCGCCGCAGCGGCGGCAGGTCCCGGTGAAGGTGCTGGCCGTCTCGCCGCCGTCGAAGCCCCAGCGCATCTCGTGGCCGAGCGCGGCCAGGTCCTGGCCCAGGGCCCCGGCCCGGCCGGTCAGGGTGTCGGGATACCGGCGGGCGGCCATCTGCCCGGCCGGGCGGCGGGCGGCGGGCCGGGGCCGGTGCCCGCACACGGCCTGGCCTGCCGCGAAGACGACCAGGCCGGCGCCGGCGGCGGCCAGGCCCGCTACGCTGCCCAGCGCGGCGAAGAACACGATGGCCAGCAGGCACACGGCGGTGCCGTAGATCAGGCGGCAGCGCCGCGCCCGGCCCCGGGCGAGGCTGCTGACCGCTGAGGTGGCGGGGTTCACCGGGGTGCCTTCTTCCGGGCGGGTGCGGCGGGGGATCTCCGCCCGGCGTGTTCGCGCCGGCTGGCGGCGTTGTGGCGGCCTGTGCCGGGCGGAGATCCCCTCCGGCCGGCCAGGCGGCGCGCTGGCCGGCGGGTCCGGGCCGGGCTGGTCTGGGGGGCTGGCCGCGTGCCGGGGTTCATGCGGCGATCCCGAGCTCGGCGGCGCAGACGTTGCAGACTCCCAGCCGCTGGCTGGGGACGTAGCCGCGGTTGAGGTGGCACCGCGGGCAGGTCATCCGGGCATCCAGTGCCCGTTTGAGGGCGCGGGCCCGCCCCGGGGTCATCTGGATGCCGCGCCAGGCCAGGCGGATGTCGAACAGCTCGGCGTACCGGTGCCCGTCGATCCGGGGGCGGCCGCCGCGCCGCGAGTTCCACAGCACCAGGCCCTGCACGGGCTGCCGGCCGGGCCGTAGCCCGAGGGCGTGCAGCTGGCCGCGGGTGAACAGGTAGTCCGGGGCGCTCCCCCACGGGTATGCCGGCGGGGACGCATCCGGGTCGGCTAGCACGACCCTGCTGCGGCTCACCGGATGCCCCGTGCACGGACGGAACCGGCGGCGGGGAAGCGGCTACGCCCGGCCATGGTCTGTTCCTGTCGCCGCGATGCCGAGGGGGGACTCCTCGACTTCGCTGATCCGGTTCGTGCCCCAGGTCCGCGACCGGCCGAATTCGGCGGCCAGCTTGCGGTCGCTGAGCGGGGCTCCCTGCGCCTTGGACTTGCGGTACAGCTTGCGGGCGGCCTCAGCCTCGGCGCTCCGGTCAATTCCTCGCGGCGCGGTCCGCCGCCGCCGCGGCAGCGGCTGGTCCCCGTCGCTGGCGGCGGGAATATCAGGCGCCAGAGGCGGTGCCTGTGCAGCAGGGTCAGAGGTTTCTTCCGCGGCCTGCCTGGCTGCCCTTCTGGCGGCTGCGGAGGCTAGCAGCAGGTGGAGCGCAATGAGCTCGCCTGCGTCGAGCACCGGACCGAACAGCCACCAGACGGGGCCGTACGCCGGGTGGACGACCTTGCCGACTGCGCTCATCGACAGCGTCATCGCGCCGACCATGACGGCGAAGGTCGCAACGCGCAGCCACATCTCGGCGTCGCTTCTCTTGGCGACGATGTGGGACGACAGCATCGCAGCCAGAACGGGCGCGACGCCGGCGAGCAGGGCCAGGTCGATGGGCATGTCGCCGGTTCTGAGAGAATTCCGGATGTTGAACCATGCGGAGATGCCGCCCATGCTCAGCAGGAGCATCCACTCGGCAACGGGCCGGCCGGTTACCTGGGGCGCGCCGGGAGGTGGCGCGGGGAGGGCAGTCTTCTTGCTCATGGGGTCGGGCACTCCTGAGAATTCGACGGGCCGGGTATTCCGGGGTGTCGCGGGTACGGTCGGGTCATCCGGTCGCTGTGCCTCCTTCGCCCTGGCCGGTGACCCACCGGCCGTCGTCAGGGAGCCGTCCGCCGGGGCGGTGGACGATGTCGTAAAGCGGCTCGTAGGTCTCGGCGAGGTCCTCGGGAACCTCGGCCAGCCGGTCCCTGGCGTAGCCGAGCCGGCGGGCGGCTGGTGCGACGACGTCGAGGATGTCGTCGCAGGCCGAGATCCAGCCGGAGGCGTCGCTCATCGCGGCGCGGGCCTGGTCCTCGGCCTCATCCCGGGCGCGGTGGCAGCCGGTGCACGGCGTGGTGACCTTCCTGGCCTGCGCGGCGGCCAGCGCCTGTTCGGCCCGCTGCAGGTCGGACCGGGCGCGGGCCCGGGCGGCGGTGGCCTGTGCCGCGCGTGAGGAGACGTCCTCGAGCTGGTCGGTGATCTCCTCGGCGGCGCTGGCCAGGTCTTCCAGGAAGTGCGCGTCGTCGACGTGGACGCCCAGCCGTGATGACCGGTCCCGCCCGGCGGTGGTGATCGCCAGGGACGGCGCGCCGAGGCCGACGGCTGCGCCGCTCAGCCCGGCGGTGATGCGGGGATCCAGGCCGGCCCGGCGGGCCCCGGCCAGGATCCCCAGGACGTGGTCGGCGACCTCGGCCAGGTCGGCCGCGTCGTAGGCCTGGCCGAGCAGGTCCGCCGCCCCGGCGGCGGCCGGGTCTGCCCGGACCGGGACGGTCCGGGTCATGAGTCGTCATCCCGGACTATGCGCGGCTGCCAGCCCGGGCCAGGCGGGGCGCCGGCGGCCGGACGGGGCTGCTCACCGGCGGCCGCGCGGGCCTGCTGGTAGACCGCCGCGGCCCGGGCGGTCAGGTAGAACCGCTGGTTCGGGCCTTTCCCGCGAGCCTGGTCGTCCTTCCCGCGGATCTCGGCGGTCCCGTCGCCCTCGAGCTTCTTGAGCATCCGGTAGGCGGCTCCGCGGTTGATGCCGAGCGCGGCGGCAGCCTCCCGGCTGGAAGTTCCCTGCGGCGCGGCAAGCAGGTCCTGCAGCGGCATGTGCAGGGCGGCGGGCGGCGGGGGCAGCTTGGCCAGGACCTCGGCACGCATGGAGGCCAGCTGCGCGTCGGCGCGGGCTTGCGCGTCTTCATCCAGGGCCGCGAACTCCGGGTCAGGCTGGGAAGCGACCTGGCGGGCGTGATCGATCTTGGAGCGCAGCCTGTCGCCGCCCGGCACGACCTCGCCGGCGGCGGTGACCCGTACGTCGTCGAAGCCATCCTCGCCTGGCTGGCCCGGCTGGCCGGCCAGGTCCGCGGCGGCTGCGTCGTACTGGTCGGCGGTCCCGGCGCCGCTGCCGGCGACGATCTTGTCCCACTTGGGCTGCAGCCGGGCTAGCGCGGGCTCCAGGACATGGGGGCGGCGGTCCCGCATCCGGTCCGCGACCAGGTCCTGGATGGCGTCGCCGTACTCCCCCCAGTAGAAGGTGCGGCCCCGCTGGTAGCTGCCGTTGAACGGCAGTTCGCAGATCCCGAAGACGCCGGGGTTCCCGCCGCCGTAGATGCCCATGTCGGGCACGCCGACATTGCGGCCGGCCACATGGTTCAGCTCAGAGGCGTTCGCGAACTTGCCCCACACGGCGATGTCGACGTTGGGCCGGACCTTGGCGCCGCCGGTGGACCGGACGACACCGCGCTGCCCGGCGATGATCACCGTCATGCCCTCCGACCGGCAGGTGCCGACAATCCACCCCAGCAGCTGCTGGGCGTAGAGGTTGCCTTCGGTGGCTTTGTCGATCTCGTCGATCTCGACCACGTACAGCGGCGCCCCGCGGGTCGGCCGGTGCACCTTGGTGGCCCGGCCGCCGCGGGGCCGCTCGCGGATCAGGTCGTTGGAGAAGTCCAGGATCCGCAGTGCCTGCGCGGCGTCCAGGTCCAGCGCGTTCGCGATCGCCAGCGGCGCCCACCAGCCGGCCTCCAGCGCCTTGGACAGGTTGATCTGGATCAGCCGGGCATCATCACAGGCAGTGACCCGCTCGTTGACCGAGTCCAGGATCGTGGTCTTCCCGGCGTCTTTCTTCGCCAGGATCGCGATGACCTTGCCGCCGCGCTGGTCCCACAGGGTCAGCAGCAGCGGGACGCCGGTCTCGGGGTCGATCCCGATGCACTGCGGCTTGGTGACGGTGTTCGGGACGGGCACCAGCCGGGCGTAGTCGGAGTCGGGGGCCAGCGCGGGATGCCAGATCGGCTCGTCCCACGGCTCGCGGCGGCGGATCGAGATGATCAGCTGGCCGGGCCGGCCGAGCTCCAGGTCGACGGTGCCGAAGTCCAGGCCTTCGTGGTGGGCCAGCTTCTCGCAGACCTGCTTGGCGCGGCTCATGACCTGCGAGGCGGTCTGGCCGTGCGGCGATGTGGTGATCAGCAGTTTCTCGCCGAGCAGCGTCTTGGTGCGGTCCTGCAGGTGCCAGCCGGTCAGGCCGAGCAGCGGCGCGATCTCGGCGTGCCACCAGGTCTTGCGGTCAATCCACTGCTGCGCCTCGGCGAGAGCCTCGTACTTGGCCTGGACCGCGCGGTGCGATCGCAGCCACTGCCAGGTCCCGGCTGCCGCGGCCAGCCAGCCCGCCGTCAGCCACAACGGCAGGCCCCCGGCCGGCCAGGCCCCGGCCATCGTCGCGGCGGTCACCCACGCCCCGGTCAGGCCGGTCAGCGTGGCGAGCTCACCGCCAGACAGCCGGTTCTCGTCCTCGCGGACATGCCGCTCGCCGAGCCACCCGGCGGCCAGCATCGCCGCGACGGTCACCCCGGCCGGGTACCAGCCGGACACCCCGATCTTGTGCATGACCTCCGCCGCCGTCCACACCAGCGGCGCGGCGGGCAGCGGCGCCCGCTCCAGCGGCGAGTCGCGGTACCAGTCCTCAACGCGTGCCAGGACGTCCACGGCGGCCTCGCCGGCGGCGGGCCCCGGGTCGTCGTCGCCGGGATGCGGGGGGAACGCGCAATCCCGGTCGTCAGGCTGCGTCACGCCGGCCCTCCATCAGGCAGGCTCAGGGCCCGGGCCCGGCGCCCCTGCGGCGCGCCGGCCCCGGGCCGGTCGTTATGTGTCGTCGCCTTCGCCGGTGACCCAGCGGCCGTCGAACGGGGCCTCGCCGCCGTCGGCGGCCCACTGGCGGAACCCGGCGAAATACTCGGCGAACGCCTGCCGGGCCTCGGCCATCGTGCCGGAGGCCTCGGCCACCGCGTCAGCGGTGTCGTGGACCGCGCCGATCGCCGCGGGGACCAGGCCGACCTGGGCGAAGCAGGCCTCGTAGACGTCCGCCAGCGCCTCGGCGTAGCCGTTCATGCCGATGATCTGCTCACGGAACCAGGTGAGCAGGTCATCGTCGTCCTCCGGCACGAACGAGCTGACCTCGGCGATCAGCGCCGCCCACGTGGCCGGCGGCTCGCCCCGCACCAGCGGCACCCGGATGACCTTGGCCGCCGCGCCGCGCACCGCCGGCGGCACGGGCCGGGCCGCCGGCTTCCCGCTGCCCCGCCCGGCCGGGCCGGGCAGCGGGCGTGTCTCTCCCGGGTCAGGCCCGGACGGCGGCCTCAGCATCGGCCAGGCGTTCCCCTGCTCAGGCAAGTCCCGGGCCGGCTGGTCCGCACCCCCGGGTCCGGCCGGCGCCGGGACGGCCGGGACCGTGGCCCTGGACCGGGATCTCGCCGTGCGGCCCAGCTCGATCGCCACGACGAACGCCACGGCCAGGGCGAGCCAGGTGAACAGCGCGCCGGGCAGCAGCCCCAGGCCGTGCCCGGGCCGGAACCCCAGCCACAACGCCAGCCCGGCCGCGGCCGCCCCGGCCAGGGCGCCGGTCACCAGGACCGGGCGAGGCACCTGGCGGGTACGCCGGTGCCGCCGCACGAACTCGATCGCCACGACGGACACCACGGCCAGGGCGAGCCAGGTGAACAGCGCGCCGGGCAGCAGCCCCAGGCCGTGCCCGGGCCGGAACCCCTGCGAGAGCGCCAGCCCGGCCGCGGCCGCCCCGGCCAGGGCGCCGGTCACCAGGACCGGGCGGGGCACCTGGCGGGTACGCCGGTGCCGCCGGGCGGGCGGCGCGGGCCGGGGATCCGGGCCGCCGGGCCCGGGACCGGCGGCCCTGGGTCCGGTGTTCCCGGGCCGGGCGGGGGCCTTGGCCGTGGTCATGACGTTCCTCCCGGCGGCTGGTCATGATGCAGGACCTGACCCTGCCCCCCGCCGCCGTGCAGGGCGCACACCAGGCAGCCCTGCGCGGCTTGCACGAACATGACCAGCAAGGTGACCAGGAACGCGGACGACACGACCCGCATGGCGAGCCACACCCAGTCGGTTGTCGGCTCGCCGGACGCGACCAGCAGGGCGACGGCCAGGACTCGCAGCGTGCCGGGCAGCCCGGTCATCTTCAGCCCGGTCATTCGATCCACCCGCCCTCGTCAGCGCCCGGCAGCATCGGCAGAACCGGGATCTGGCTGCGGGCAGGGGCACGGCGGGACTGCAGGCCGCGGCCGAGACGGGCGGACCGGCGGCGGGTGAACCATGTCGCCAGCAGGAAGACCGGGATGGTCAGGATGAGGCTGCCGAATCCCCAGGCAGACAGCAGCGTGCCCGTCACCGAGGAGCCCGGCCCGGCCGAGCTCGCGACGATCCGGGCGTGGCGGATGTGGTTGATGTAGCTGGTGCCCGCCGCGGCGAGGATCATCGCGGTCAGGCAGGAGATGCCGAACCGGCGCAGGTGCCGGAACACCCTGTTGCTGGTCAGCACGCAGTACAGCGAGAACGCGATCCCCACGCCGGCCACCGCGGCGGTTACGGGCACCGAGACCTGCGGAATCAGGCCATGGGCGGCCTGGGCGGCGTGGCCGGCGGCTGAGCCTTTCACCAGCTCACCGCCCTGCCCCGCAGGGCGCCGGGGCGGCGGCGCCGCCCCCGGAGCAGCGACCCGGCGGCGGCCAGGACCACGGTCACCGCGACGCCGAGCGCCATGCCTCCCATAGCCAGGTAGAAGGTCAGCGACTCATGCGCCTGCCGGGCCTGGCCGGCCAGCGCGTCATGCCGCAGGATGTAGGCGACCGCGACGGCGGCGGCGGCGGCCGCCGCCCCGCCGATCACGGAACGTAGGAGTAGTTTCACCGGGGATCCTTCCCGCCGGCCCGGTCCAGCAGCGCGTCGGTTTGCGCTGTTGCCGCCCGGGCGGCTGCTGTCTTGGCCCTGAGCTGGCGGACGCGGGCGCGGTCACGCCCGGATACCCGGCGGCGGGCCCTTGGCCGCCGGAGCCAGTCGATGAGTTGCAATTGCGGTTTCCTTCCGTGTGGCCGCGGCTGGCGTGCTGCGCCTGGCGCCGGGCCGGTTACCGGGGCTGTACGGGCGTGCTTCCTCCCAGGGGCCGGCTGCTAGCGGGATGTCAGGTGCTCGGCGATGTCGGCGTCCTGCAGCCCGATGACGTGGCGGAGGAAATCCGCCCGGTCACGCGGCCTGACCCTGGCGGCCTCGAGGATCCGCAGCGCGGCACCCTGCCCGCCGGCGCCGGCGTGCCAGGCGTCGAACGCGGCTTTTTCCGCGCCGGGCCGGGGCCGGCGCAGGGCGGGACGCCCCGCGCCGGTCATGCCGGGCCGCCCTTCCCCCGCGCGGCCAGGGCCAGCGCGGACTGCGGGACCGTCAGGTGGACGGCGGGCAGGTGGATGTGCCAGCCGAACAGGCCCGGGATCCGACCGAGGAACGTCTCGATGTAGGGGGCCAGCGGGGACTTGGCGAGGTAGAACCCCCCGACCAGGAACAGCAGGGCATGCCAGAACTTCGCCTCGCCCCACTTGATCAAGGCGAACGTCCCGAGGCCGGTGAGCAGCAGCGGGAGCGCCGCGCTGCTCAGCAGCTGGGCGAAGTGATTCAGGTTCATCAGGTCCCTGCCTTCCTGTGATCCGGGACAGTCCTGGCCGCCGGGTTTTCTGGGTTCATCGGGCGCAACTCGCCTGGAACGACTGGGTTCCCCACGGGGAGGCCGCGACGGCGTCGGCGACAGCCTGGGCGTCGTTTCCGGCCGCCAGCGCGGCCAGCACCGGGCCGTACCGGCCGGTGTGCAAGGTGACGATCGTCGCGGCGAACCCGGTGCGCCAGTCCGGATAGGACTGCACCTTGACATGGTTGATCGGGTGGCTGCCCGGCCCGGGCTGAGTGGTGTCAAGCGGGTTGTGCCAGGACCAGGTGGACCCCTCAGCGGTCTCCCACGCGGTGATCGCGCCGCGGTTACAGCCGGTCGCCGGGAACCCGCCGGCCTTCAGCAGCGCCGCTGCCCACGACGCCCGGGTGTAGGAGCTGCCGCCGGGCATGCGCCCGGCAGCGACCATGCCCCTCGCGGGGACGCCGGCGGCGGCGTGCCCGGCGGTACCGGGGAAATGCCCTCCGCTGGCGTAGGCGAACGCGCCGACCAGCGCGAAGGCTATGAACGCCGCCGCGGCGTTCCCGCCGCTCGCGCCCTTGGTGCCCTTGGGGGGGCGGACGGGGCGGCCCTGCGGGTCGACGTAGATCACCTGGCGGCCCATCAGCGGATCCTCGCCAGCCGACTGCGGGCCTCGATACGGCACTCCTCGTTGGTCAGCGGCCGGGGATCGATGAAGTTCCGGACGGTGCCGACGCCGGCATGCTCACCGCGGCTGCCGGTGTACCGGCGGAACGTCAGGCCGGTGAACTCGCTGGTCCGCTCCCCGGCGAACCGGACCCGGCGGCCGCCCGGCCGCCTACCCCTGCGCATGGCCGTGCCTCCCGCGTACTGCCGTGACCCCTGCTGGACGCGGCCCCCTGCCGCGCACGTCCACGTCCGCGGCGGGTGCCGCGTGCCGGGCCGGCACTGTGCTGCCCCGCCGCTCCCGCCGCCGGAACCCCGCCAGCAGGCACAGGCCGGTGATGACACCGGCCACCGTGATGAGCTCGGCGGGGTTCCCCGTCGGCCCGCCGGCCAGCCGCGCGTAGGAGCCCCCGATGTCCCGGGCGGTCAGGTCCAGCGGCCCGGACGGCCCTGCCGCCAGGTCCGCGATGAACGCCCACGGGACGATGACCAGCAGCGACAGCACCGCCCCCGCGGTCAGCGCCGACAGCAGGCCCGGCCGGGTCCACAGCCACGCCACGGTCAGGGCCAGGATCAGCAGCATCGCGCCGGCGGCCAGGCCCGCGACGGTCCAGGCCGGGTCTGCGGCCAGGACGACGGCGAGCTGCGCGGCGGTCACGGCTGCCCCCACTGGCCGGGGGTGACCCAGTAGACCGGCTCCCGCCGCCACGGCACCTGGAGGAACCTGGGCAGCCACGGGATCCACCGGCCGATCCGCCGCCAGGCCAGCTCGATCCGCACCGGGTGGCCGAGCACCGACCCGGCCCACGCCGCCAGGACCACCGGGTGGGTGTCCCAGGCCAGGGACGCCTCCGGCGTGTCCTCGTGGACTATCCCGCGGTCGTAGCCGGTGATCGTCTGGAGTTCCCAGACCCCGCCGAGGCTGCGGTCCGAACGGTCGGACAGCAGCCACTCCGGCATCCACGCCAGCACGTGCGTCGGCTCCGCCAGCCCGGCCACGTCACACCCTCGTGAAGAAGTGGTCGAGGCCGGAGGCGGCACTAGTCAGAAACGCCCCGATGTTGTGCACCACGTGCGCCGCGCCGGCGGGCTGCACGATCACCCACCACACGACGAAGCCGATCGCCAGCCACCCGAGGATGGTCTTCATGTTCACGGGGTGCCTCCCGCGCAGGCCAGCATCCGCTCGTCGTCGGCGAGCGGCGGGTTGTAGGTGATGTCGGTCAGGGTGACGACGCAGACGCCGCCGCAGCGGCCGCAGGCACCCGCCTGGCTGCCCTCGCTGCCGGGCGCCCAGGTCATGCAGTGCCCGTAGCGGGCCAGCATCCCCGTCTCCCACTCCGCCGTGCGGGCCAGCATCGCGGCGACCTCCGCCGGGCGGATCCGCTGCCCGCGGCGGCGCAGCAGCCGGGCCGCGGCCAGGTAGAGCAGGAACGTCACGCCGAGCGCCCCGGCGACGTTCAGCAGCAGGTGGGCGTTCACCGGGCACCCCCGGGCTTGCGGCACGCCCACCCGGTGACGGCCAGGGCGCCGGCGCCGCCCCAGCCGACCGGGCTGGAGAACGCCAGCCCGCACGCCACCTCCGCGACGCCGCCGGCGAAGCAGCCGGCGAGCGCCCAGGTGGGCCCGGCCGCCCGGTACACCACGACCAGGACCAGCACGGCGGCCATGCCGGCGGCGACGGCAGCCAGGACCGGGACCGGGGCGGGGAACGCGAGCACGGCCGTGCCGCCGGTCAGCGCCATCGCGAACGCTGACCGCTCGGGGGCGGTCACAGCAGCCTCGTCACGACGATGGCGGTCGCGCCGACGGCGAGCACGCCCAGGCCGACGCACAGCCATACGAACTCGGTGCCGGTCAGCCACGGATGGGCGGCGACCACCCGGGTGATGGTGTGAGTGATCGTGACCGTCCGGGCCGGGGCCGGCGCGGGCCTGGCCGCCGGCGCGGCGGCGGTGATCTCGTGCCGGCCGGCGACCGCGGCCGCCAGGCTGACCCCGGCCACGATGCCGATGATCATGGCGAGCGGGTGCGGGTGGCCGCCGCCCTGCTGCGCACCCGGCAGGCAGATGACGCGCCGCCGCCGCCGGATACCCCAGCCGGCCAGGCCGACCAGGACGAACACGATCCCGAACGAGGCGAGCCCGGACACGTGATGCTGCACGTCAGAACGCCCCCTCGGCCTGCCGCCGCCGCGACCAGGTAAGGCCCGGCCGGGTGACGGACGGGCATTCGGTGTAATCGGCGCCGGACGCCATCGCAGGCTGCGCTGTCACCCGCGGCACCCCCGCGCCGTCGAGGCTGATGCAGACCCGCCCGCGGCACCCCTTACAGGTGCCGGCGTACCGGCCGTGGCCGGCCAGCCAGGTCATGTCGTGGCCATAGGCCAGCAGGTGCGCGTCGGCGCAGTCCAGCGCCCGCCGCAGCAGGCCGTCAGGGTTCCCGGCGGGCGCGGCCTGCGCCGGGAGCTTCAATCCGAACATGAGTTTCCCTCTTCAGTCAGGGACGGGCGAATCCCCACGCGCCGGAGCGCATGCGGGTGACGCGGATCGGGTAGTTGGTGGCGTACGCCTCGAGAATCCAGCCGCCCCCCAGGTAGAGAGCGACGTGACCGGGCGGCTGCTCGCCGTCCGACAGGTAGCCGTGGTAGAACACCAGGTCGCCCGGCCGGAGCTCGGCTTCGGTGACATGCCGGAGGCCGGCCCACTGGGTCTGGCTGGTGCGCGGGATGCGCTGCCCGTAGGCCATGTAGAGCAGGCCGGAGCAGTCGAATGCGTCAGGGCCGGTGCCGCCCCACAGGTACGGCTTCCCGACCTGCTGCCTGGCGAATTTGATGGCCGCGGCGGCGGCCGGGTTGGCGTGGCCGGCGGAGACAACCGCCGCAGTCTGCGGCTGCTGGGTCGCGGCCTGGGCGTGCGGCTGATGCTTGCCGTTGACGGCAGCGGCCGCCGCGATCAGGACAATGACGATCCCGATGACAGTGGAGACACGGCTGGCCCGCGGTCTCCCGCCACGGACAACGACAATGCGGGGCTGTCCCATCAACGGCCCCCCGCCGCGCGGATGACCATCTCATGGGCATCGGGCAAGAACCGGGAGGACCAGCGGCAGCCGGGACGCCCCCAGGAGACGGTCCAATTGCCGTCCTGGCCGGCCTCCACGACGGTTCCGCCGGGCCAGGTGAACTCCGCGGCGGTCCTGGCGTAAAACTCCGCCCAGTAACCGGGGAGCCCGGCAGCTTGGAGAACCAGGATGACCGCCCGGCTGCGGTCGAGCACCACCACTCGGCTACCGAGCGCAGCCAGGTAGGGGTCGGGCGGGCGGCGGCCGGAGGCGGGGCAGGCCGCGCTGGAGCTGGCGGCCAGGCCGGCGGCGCCCCCTCCCCCGCGCCGGACGTAGACAATCTTCTTGGTCACCGGCCACCACCCCGGGCGGCGCGAGAAATCATGCCGTGGACGTCGGCGTGGCGGCAGGCCGACCAAGAGCCAGCCACCACGCCAATGACGGCGGCCGCCTGCCGTCCACGCGGCGGCGGAGCGCAGGCGGGCTTCCTGCTCACCGGGCACCGCCCCAGGCAGGCCAGGCGACCACCGCACCGGCGGCGCGGCACCCGGCCCGGGAGCAGGTAGCCGCGCGGGCGGCATCAGCCGGCCCGGATGGCATGTGGCCAGCCCGGATACCCGGCTGCCGCCGGGGCTGGCTACGGTAGGGCATAGACGGGCCTTCCCTTGGAGGGCTTTGTCGGAGCCCCGGTCCCGGCGTCATCTGTCCAGGAAGGCCGCCGGGCCGGGGAGCTGTACTTGTCGATGCGGACGATCAGGGGATCACCGCGGGCACGGAACCCGGGCCGCCTGCGGCGGCCGCAAGTCTTGGCAGACACGAGGATCATGAGCGGCTCCCAGGACCGCCGCCGGGCTTGTCCTGTCCCGAATCTAAAGAACTTGGAATAACATGTCAATGTACTTGCTATGACAAGTAGAGGCAAGCTTGTAATATCAAGCCGATGACTACTACAGACGGTTTCCCGTACCAGCGCATCGTCGACGGCCTCCGGGCCGAGATTCTCAGCGGTCAGCGTGCGCCAGGTACCCGCCTGCCCTCGGAGCACGACCTGGCAGAGGCGTACGGCACGAGCCGGCCCACCGTGCGCAGGGCACTCGCTGTCCTCAAAGGCGAGGGCCTGGTTGACACCGAGCAGGGCCGCGGCGCGTTCGTGCGGCCGAAGTCCAGCGTCCGGCTGCTCCTGAGCGGCGCGAACTACAGGCGGCACCGGGCAGTCGGCATTCCCGGTTTCAACGCCCAGGCGCTCGAGCAGGGGCAAAGGCCGCAGCAGCGCATCCTGGAGGTCGCCACCATCGGCGCGCCGCCCGAGGTGGCGCTGCAGCTGGACCTTGACGAAGGCACGCCGGTCGTCGTGCGCCGCCGGCTGTTCCTCCTGGAAGACCAGCCCGCGGCGATCTGCGACAGCTACTACCCGGCCAGCATGGCCGAGGGGACCGTGATCGCGCAGCCGGCCAGGATCCGTGGCGGCGTCCACGCCGTCATCGAGGACCCCGGCGGCCCGATCCGCCGCCAGATCGCCCGGTCGGTCGACGACCTGGTGGCCAGGATGCCGACCAGCGATGAGGCGAAGACGCTCCGGCTGCCTCGCGGCGTGCCGGTTGTCCGTGTCCTGCGGACCATTTACGATGCCGACGACCGCCCCGTCGAGGTGCAGGATTCGGTCGCGGCCGCCGACCGCCACCAGTTCCGGTACGAAACCCAGATGAGATGACGCAGCATGGATGCTCCTAGCACCCGCCACGCCGGACGGCTGCGCGTAGGGGCATGCCTCTCGCTGTCCGGGAAGTACGCCAGGTTCGGCCGCCAGGCAGCTCAGGGCCTGGAGACGTGGCGGTCTCTCGGCGGGCCGGCAGACCTGGTAATCGAAGATGACCGTAGCGACAGGCGGGCCCTCGAGGCCGCGCTTCCCGGGGTGATGGCGCGCAGCGACCTGCTGCTCGGGCCGTACTCCACTCAGCTGATGAGGACCGCGGGCCGGATAGCCGCCGACGCCGGCCGGCTGCTGTGGAACCACGGCGGATCCGGCGACGACGTAGAGGCCGCACATCCGGGATACGCCGTGTCCGTGCTGACACCGACCAGCCGCTACGCCGAGCCTTTCCTCCGGCACCTGGCCAGCGACCCGCAGGCACCCGGCGAGCTCCGGATCGTCCACGGCCAGGGCAGGTTCAGCCGTCAGGTCGCCGACGGGGCAGAAGCACAAGCCCGCAAACTCGGAATCCGCACCATCCGCACCACCCTGCGGGACGAACCGCCATCCGGTAGCGTCCCCGCGGACTGGGCGCTGTTCTCGGCCGGGACCTTCGAAGAGGACATCCAGGCCGTCCGGCGAGCCCGGACACTGCCGCAGCCGCCGCGCGTCATCTGCGCCGTCGCGGCAGGAGTACGCGAGTTCGGCCAGGCGGCCGGAGACGCCGAGGGCATCTTCGGCATCGCGCAGTGGTTCCCCGGCCGCGGCCACCACGTCACCCTCGGGCCGGCTGAGGCCGGCTTCCTGGCGGCGTTCACGGGCAGCACCGGCGTGCTCCCCGACTACCCCGCAGCGCAAGCAGCTGCCGGAGCCATTCTCGCCGTCCACTGCGTCAGCCTGGCCGGCGGAACCACCCGGGAACTCCTGTGGCCTGCCGCCACCACCCTCAGCACGGTGACCCTCTTCGGCGAGTTCCAGGTAAACACGGCCAACGGCACGCAGACCAGGCACCAGACCGTGCTCGTCCGGTGGACCGCAGGCAAACCGGCAGCCATCCGGTGAACACGGCAAAAAACATGAACCGATGACACCCGCCACTACCATCGCCACGGCTACCGCGTGACCCCCGGCCCGCCTCTCTACGAGCGTGACCGAGCAGCCTGGCGCGCCTGCCTCGCCCGCCAGCAAAGGAAGAGAGAGTGACCGCAGACGGCCAGCCGGGGTGCTGGGATGCAAGTGGCAGCCATGCGCGCTAGCATGGGCGCCGGTCATCGGCGGCGCCTCCGGCAGCGGGCTTTGATCGCGCAGCCCGCCGGGATCCGCGTGCTTGCGCCAGGGCTGGCGCCTGGTGCTGGAGTGCTGCGCAGCCATCGGCCACGCTCCCGCGTCTGGGGCCAGGTAGGCGACGCAGGACACGATCCCCGCGATGCCAATGAGATCGGCAACCCCGTGTGCAAGGAGCAACCAGGAAGGCCGCCGGGCCGGGGAGCTGTACTTGTCAGTGCTGACGGTCAGGGGGGCGCCGCGGGCGCTGAACCCGTGCCGCCTGCCGCGGCCGCACGCATGCGGGAATGCGGTGTTCACCGGCGGCTCCGGCCGGCGCATACTGGCAGATCTACTGCGGCCAGGTAGAAACGTCCCTGCTGGTCGACCGCGAGCCCATCTGCCGCGAGCCGCGCCAGCCACCGGCCAGCGGCGGCCCGGTTGACCGCGAGCCTGGCGGCGGCCTGGCGCACGGAGATACCCTGCGGCGTGGCCAGCAGGTCAAGCAGCAACCCTCGCACGGCAGCCGGGACGGGCCCGCCGGCCTGGCCGGCGGGCCCGTCCCGGCGACCGCGGCCGCTCATCGTGACCTCTGGGTGCGGAACCATGCGAACACGATGACCGCCAGCAGGACCACGGCTCCCGGCGCTGCCCGCCGCTCACCACCACCGATCCAGTAGGCCAACTCGGCGACGGCGATAGCGACGCAGCCGGTCAGCGCAATCCCGCTGCCGGCGACATGCCACACGATGATCAGCAGAAGAAACAACCCCGCAGCCCCGGCCACGCCGATCAGGACCGGGCCGCCGGCTGGCATCGCCAGCGCGACCTGAATCCCGCCGACGCCGCAGACGGCTGTGCCGATCGCCGTGTGGTCGCGCGGCGGCCGGACCGGGCCGGGGGCCAGCAGGTCCCTCTGATCGTGGCTGCCATCGGTGAGCCGGGTCGGGGTGGCGGCCATCGGCTAGCCCTCCTCGGGGTCAAGAATCACGGTTCCGGGCGGGAACTGGGTGCCAGGTCCCCAGACCGCATCGCACCGGCCGTTGGCGCAGGCGTAGCGCAGGAGCGTGCCGTAGCGGTCTCTCACGGTGGCGACCCCGGCCTCGTGGCGGCACCCGGTCTCGACCGGCTCCAGGTCTTGTGACGGCTCGGGCAACCGGGCCGCTGCCGCCTCCTCGGCCTCGCGGACGGGCCGGCAGTACTTGCACGGGCAGTAGTCCGGGTGGCCGGACGGCCGGGCCGGCGTAGGCGGCGAGACCGGACGCGGCCGCGCCGGCTGGGTCAGGTACGAGCTGGCCCGGGTGCAGCCGCCCCGCGGCAGGTAGGAGGTGCCCCGAGGCCGAGGGGACAGCACGCGGACCACGATCCGCACCGTCAGCCACACCCACAAGGCGAAGACAGCGATCGCGACCGGGTTCCGGTGCGCGACGCCGGAGGCGAAAAGGTCGAACAAGCCACCGATCGCGTCGTCGTGGTGCATGTCAGCCTTCTCCTCCGCGCACGGGCACCAGGGCGTACCGGCCGGGGCCGCGCCCGCCGATGGCCCACTCGCCGGGCAGGCCGGCATCGAAGCTGGCCGCATCGAGCGCCTCGGCCGCGACATGCCCGCCGGTCTTGCCGTGAACCTGGACGCTGACGGTGACCTCGCCGCGAGTGGCCTCTGCGCAGGGGACGGTGAGCGCTTCCCTGCTGCCGGGCTTGCGGCGAGCGCGGTAGCGGTACGTCCGGGGAAGGCGGCAGACCCGGGCGGTCATCGGCGCCGTCCCGGCCTGACACGGCGCTGCGGCGGGCCGGGGACCAGGCGCAGCCCTGGCATGCGGCGAAGGTCCTCGCGCAGGCTACGCAGGCTACGGAGCCTGCGCGAGCGGCGCCAGCGGATCACGGCGGAAGCGGCGAGGAGCGCACCGAGGACGGCCAGGCCCAAGACAGCGGTCATTCAGCACCACCTCGCTGGAAGCGTGCCCAGTCCGCCCGCAACGCCGACATGAACCGCCGGTCACGGACGCGGTAACGAACGAAGGCCAAGGCGAGGCCGAGCACGACCGCAGCAACGATGGCGATGCCGAGCACTGCTGCGATGCGCATCGGCGTCCACCAGGACTGGCCAGCCGCTGCGCCCCAGTCACACACCTGGCCGGGCCGCCCGCCGGGCCCGAACGCGCCTGGCGGATACGGGCAGCGGCCCGATACCAGCGCCAGCCGGACGAACGCCCCGGTCACGACCCCTCCCCGATGATCTCGATGTCCTCAGGCTCGATGAACCCGCCGGGGCAGATCTCGGTCGGGGGGGACATCCCGTCGAACTTCACCCAGACCCTGCCGCCGGAGACGTGGATAGTGCCCTTGTCTCCCCAGGCAAGGTGGCGGACGCGGGTGCCCTCGGCGAAGTCGCGCATGGACGTCATGACTGCTGCCTCCAGGGATCTCCGGCAGCGGCCGACGCCCGGTCACGCGGGCGGGCACGGCGGACTGAGACGGTGATCATGATGCGGCCTGCCGCCTGGCCAGCGGCGTCACCACGCCGGGGCGGCCGCCCTGGTTGCGTTCGTCCTCGCGGATGGCGGCCTCCAGGCAGGGGCCGCACGCAACCTTGTTGAGCCGCGTCCACGGCTCATGCCCGGCGGCGGCACATCGCTGCGCGGCGGCCCCGGCCACCGGATGGGTGGCGGTGAAGTACGCGGGCGGCCGCCGCCATGTTCCCCGCTGCCCGCCGCCGCGGCGGCCGCGGGCCTCGGCGATCGCGTCACGGACCGCGCCGACCGGCAGCGTCCCGGCGCGGACCGCTTCAAGCGTGCACTCGTCGGCCTGCAGGAGCTGCAGGTGCCGGGACACCACCCCCGGGTCCATGCCGGTGAGCCTGCAGATCTCCGCCTGCGTGCCGACCTCGGCGAGCAGCGCGCCCAGCGCCCGGGCCATCTCCACCGGGCCGAGCCTGACCTTCTGGACGCTGGTGGTCACGGCGACCAGCGGCCCGGCGGCCCGTTCGCTGACCGGCAGCTCGCCGATCACCTGGACCGGGAGCTCGCCGAGGATCCCCTCGCTGGCCGCCCACCGGCGCCAGCCGTCCGCGATGACGTAATGGCCGGGCAGGCCAGGGTGCGGCCGGACCTGCAGCGCCTGCAGGCAGCCGAGATGCCTGATTGTCAGGGCCAGGTTCTCCAGGTCCTCGTACCCGGACCCGTCGGACCGGTTCTGCGGGTCTGGATGCAGCCGCGCCCGGGGCACGTACCCGGACTTGCCGATGAGGCGTGTCATGGCCGGGTTCTCCTTACGGTCTTCGGACTAGCCTGGACGGCTGGTTGCGGCAATCCATGCTTCCCCGCAGCGTAGAAACTTATGTCATATGTGTCAACACATAGGATGGTGATTGCCTTGCCAGGGAGCACTACGGCTACCGTTGTGACAGCACATATGTCAGATGCACCGGAAGGACTTGCATGGCCCTCGAACCACCGCGCGCCCGCTACCAGCAGGTCGCTGACGACCTGCGGGACGCGATCAAGCGCGGCGAGTTCCCGCCCGGCGCGGCGCTCCCCAGCCAGCCGGAGCTGGCCCGCAAGTACGGGCTCAACCAGACGTCGATCAACCGGGCCATCGCCGTCCTGCGGGCAGAGGGCTACGTCCGGGTCGAGCACGGCCGCGGAGCGTTCGTCCAGGAACTGCCCGTCGTCAAGCGGGTCCGCCGCATTGACCGGGACTACCGGACCCGCCCGGCGGGCAGCGCCTACGCCGAGCAGATGGAACAATCCGGGCTCACCCCTCGCACCGAGCTCGCCGACGTGACCGTCGTGACACCGCCCGCCGAGATCGCCGAAGCGCTCAGGCTCCCCGAGACAGGCCAGGCCGTCATGCGCCGCCGGGTCATGTACGTCGGCGAGGCCGCCGTCCAGATCGCCACCTCCTACATCCCGGCAGAGATAGCGGGTGGCCCCGGCATCGCCTACCCGGACACCGGCCCCAGCGGCATCTACGCCCGCCTCGCCGAACGCGGCTACCCCCCCAGCACATTCACCGAGGACATCGAGATCCGCAGGCCAACCGAGCAAGAGGCAGCGATCCTGCACATCCCCGAAGGCCAGCCGGTATTCCAGATACTGCGCACCGCCTGCACAGCAGACGGCCGCCCCGTCGAGGCCTGCGCCAACATCCTGACGGCCTACCAGTGGCGGCTCACCTACAAATGGAGCCAGGAACCCTAGATGACCGTCAGCGACGGCCGCGACTACCCCCGGGACCTGCCGCGGCACTCGGTGAGCGCCGCCGGGGCAGTCATCCGCAGCGACGGCCGGATGCTGGCCATCCAGCGCGCCGACAACCGCGAATGGACCCTGCCCGGCGGCGTCGTAGAACTCGACGAGGACCCCCGCGACACCGTACGCCGCGAGGTACTCGAGGAAACCGGGGTCACCGTGGAACCCGGACAGCTCACCGGCGTGTACAAGAACATACGCCGCGGCGTCATCTCCCTTGTCTTCCGCTGCCAGCCCCGCTCCGGCGTGCCGCACCCGACCGAGGAGGCCATTGCCGTCGCCTGGCTCGACCGCGGCCAGGTCACCGAGCTCATGCACGACGCGTTCGCCGTGCGCCTCACCGACGCCCTCGATGAGGGCCCCCCGCACGTCCGCCTCCACGACGGCCAGGCCCTGCTCGGCTAGCGGCAGGCCGCACCCGGTCTCGCCGGTGCTGCCCGGCCTGCTCAGCGACCGCCGCTGCCCGGCGGGCGTGGCCCGATCCGCCAGCACCCGCAACGTCAGCTCGCCGAGCTCCCTGACCCGGTCAGCCACCGCTGCCCGCCTCGGGCACCCGGCCCGGACCAGCCGCCGCGACATGCGGCGCCCTCGCGCGCTCAAGCAGGAACCGGTCACCATCACGACCGCCCCCGCTGCCGCGCCCGCCGGCGCCGCCACCGCGCGAACCGCGCGATACCGGCCAGGACCACCCCGAGCACGCCCAGCGCCACGTACCCCGTCACCGGCGACGCAGGCCGCGACGGCGCAGAACCGGCCAGGCTGGCTGCCGCCGCGGGGTGGCCGGCGCCCGTCCCGCAAGCAACGAGACCGGCGACGGCGACGGCATCCAGCAGCCTCACCCCCGGCATGACCACGCCCGCCGGCCGACCCGGCCGGCGCCCCCGGCACTGGCGGATCCCCTGGAACGGCCAGGCCTGCAGCAGCTCTCGCCGCGGGTACGCCACCGTGACGAACCCGCCCGGCTCAGCCCGGACCACCACCTGCCCGCCGCACAGGTAGCAGATGCCGGTGTAGGCATCTGCCGCCAGCTCCCAGCCGACCTGCCCGTGACCCCGCTCATGCAGCTCCGCCTCGACGGCCACGCTCCACCCGTTCAGGTCATCGGGATGCCGGCGGCCGTCCAGCCTCTCGATCCACCCCGCAGGCAGCGGCTCACGCCACGCGGCCCGCTGCGGTGACATCCGCCGCCACATCAGCGCCACCCCCGCAGCGACCCGCCCCGCCGTCGGCGGGACACAGCCCGCCCCAGCCGCACCCGGCGGCGCAGCCAGACCCCCGCACCCAGGACGGCGACCGCCAGCACCAGCACCCCGTACGCCGCAGGCCGCGACATCGCGGCAGGACCAGACCCGGCCGCAGGCACCCGCACGCCAGCCGCCGGCGCCGTCCCGGCCAGCCCGGCGCCGGGCAACCCGGGACGGCCCGGCAGCACCCGCACGATCCCCGCCCTCACGCCGGCAGGCGCCGCCGACGCCACCGGGACGCCCGCGAAAACCGCCGCGCCGGCCACCGCCACGACCGCGACGACACCCGCCACGGCCGCCAGCACGACACGGGCCACCCGCGCGCCCCCCGGCATGCTCGAGCACGCCGGCCACGGCCCCATCCCCGCCCCCACGCTGGAACTGGCCGCCGCCGCGGGGTAGCCCCCGCCAGCACCGCACACCAGGACCACGAGAACAGCAGCGGCAGCAGCGTCAGCCAGCCGCCGGACCCGGGCCGCGTGCGCCCGGGCATGCACGTTGCGCATCAGCGACTCCCCGTTCATCCGGCCGGGGTTGCCCTGGCGATCGTGGCTGCCACCCCGCCCGCGACCGCCACGTCCGGGGCGATCTCGACGCCGCGCTGCGCCCCGGCCGGGTACAGCCGGAAGAACACCTTCCGCCCGAAGACGTGCCGCACCAGGTCGTGCGGGCCGCGGGCCGTGTCGATGCGCATCGTGCGGTCCTCATCGCCCTCACCCAGCGGCCGCGCGGCCCCCGGATACCGGTCAAATAGCCCCTGACACGCCTCGAGCGCTGCCCTGGTATCGCGATTCACGTGCCATCTCCTCTTGCTGCGTGACTGGCGGGCCCGGGGCGCGGCGGCGCGGATCGCGCAGCATCAGACGCGCCGCACTCTCCTGTCCCGCAACAGGGCCGCGCCCCGGACGTGTGAATGGCGGTCGTGCGACCGCATGAATGACCCTCATCGGTGAAATAGACCGCGCCGCAGCGACCGCACACGGAAGTCTGGCCGAGAGCCATGTCAGGCCACCGCCCTATCCCTGTCACCGTCACACCGCCTGCCGCTTGAGGCGGCGCCGCTCACGCTCGGACATCCCGCCCCAGATCCCGAACCGCTCGTCATGCTCCAGCGCGTACTCCAGGCACTCGGCCCGCACCTCGCAGGAGCGGCACACCCGCTTGGCCTCCCGCGTCGACCCGCCCTTCTCCGGGAAGAAAGCGTCCGGATATGTCTGGGCACACAGTCCCTGGTCCCGCCAGCTGAGCTCATCAGCATCGTCCGGGCTGACGAAGACCTGCTCCAGCGGGACGATCACCTCGGTCATGACCGCCCCAGCCTGCCCGGCGGCCGCCACTCAGTGACCGGGCACCCGTACAGGTGACCGTCCGCGTGGATCGAGCACGGGACACGGCCACCCGGCCCGGCGGCGGCACCGCGGCCGGCGGCCTGGCTCCGCACGGACCCGAAGACCCGCCGCAACGCCGCCAGCAAGACGACAAGGACGGCAAGGCTCGCGCAGGCAGCGGCGCACGCCCCGTCCGGATAGCTCCTCCCGCAGGCCAGAACCACCGCGAAGCACACGGCAAGGACAACGGCGGAAACCACGGCCACGGCCCGGGCGGATCTCACGAAGTCCCCCGCCCGTCCGGAACCTCCGGCATCTCGGTGTACGCCGCGCCGTAGAACCCTGTGCGCGGATCCTGAAAGTGAGCACGATGCACACGCCAGCTCTCCCCCGAGATCACCAGAGGGTTCTCCTGCGTGGCAGGATTCCCGCACGCCGCGCACACGCCGCCGCGCCCGGCACGATCACAGCGCGGGCTGACGGCCAGGACCGCCACCAGGGCAAGCCCGGCGGGCACGGCGAACCGCCAGCCCACCCGGTTTTCCGTCACCCTGCGGGCAGCAAGGCGGCGCAGCGCGGCCGAGATCAGCTGCCGGGCATCAGCGCGCCGGTTCGGCCGGCGGATGCGCGGAGAAGTGCGGCGGGACGGCACCGGCTCGCCGTCCGGGCGTTCATCAGGGATGATGGGCATGGGCCGGACTCCTTCCCGAGGACGTGACCCGACGGTCCCGGCGGGGTGCATCCTGCCGGGACCTCTGTACGTTCATCCAGGCCTGCCGCGGGGGGTGCATCCCCCGGAGCGGGCCTACCGATTCCAATAATCTTGGGATAATCCCATCGGACCTATCGTGACAAGCTCGCTCCCACCTGTCAAGATATTCTTGGGATAATCAGACGGGAGGGACCCCTTGCCGAGATCCAATGCGCGCTATCCCGCGATCGCCGCAGACCTGCGCGCCCGGATCCTCGCCGGCGAATGGCCCCCCGGCGCCTACCTCCCCCGCGCCGAGGACCTGGCGGCCGGATACCAGGTCAACAAAGACACCATGGGCCGCGCGATCGCCCTGCTAGAAGCAGAAGGCCTGATCTGGGCCGTACCACGCCGCGGTACCGTCGTCAGGTACGGCATGTCCCGGCCCCGCCGGCCGCGCGGCGACCTGGTCAAGCGCAACGTCGGCACCGACTCCCCCGGCTACAGCTTCCCCGCCGCCTCCGGCCAGGAAGTATGGAAGCACCACATGACACCCATCGCCGAGCCCAGGCCCCTGGACGATGAACGGCTCGCCAGGATGCTCCGCGTCCCCCCCGGAACCCTCGTCATGTGCCGGCTCCGCGTCACCGGACCCGAGACCGAACCCCCGTTCCAGATCAACGAGTCCTGGATCCACCCGCGCGGCGTCGCCGACGCCCCGGAGGTCGCCGGCCAGGAACCCGGCCCCGGCGGATGGCTGTACCGGCTCGAGATAGCCGGCCACGGGCCCATCGAGTGGTCAGAACGCCACCGCGCCCGGATGCCGGCCAGGGAAGAAGCCGACCTCCTGCAGATCCCCATGTCGCTCCCGGTCCTGGAAGTCGTCCGCGTCGGCCTGTCAGCCAGGGACAACCTGCCGATCGAAGTCACCAGGTATGTCATCCCCAGCGACCGGGTCGAGACAGTCCAGAGGCTGCGCCGCGACGAATCCGCCGCCTGGCCCTGGCCGGACCAGCCACCCGCTACCGGGTGACCAGCTCCGCCGCCGCCCCCGCGACCGCCGGCCCGGCACACTGATCCCCGCCAGCGGCCAGCTGCACGTCAATGACTATCGCGGAGATATTGTCCGGCCCTCCCGCATCCTCAGCCAGCGCCACCAGCCGCCGCACCGCCTCCGCGGGATCAGCGGCCACCGCGAGGACATCCCGGATCGCCTCCGCCGGCACCACCGGGCTCAGCCCGTCCGAGCACAGCAGGTACCGGTCACCCGGCCGGGCCTCACGGACCACCAGATCAGGCGAACGCTCAGGACGGCCGTCAAGAAACCGCGACAGCACCGGCCCGAGCAGCGAACCCGCATCGAAGACCAGCTTGTCCAGCACATGATCCTCGGTGATCTGCCGCAGCTGCCCGCCCCGCAACCGGAAGCCCCGCGAATCCCCGATGTGCCCGAGCGCCACCCGGTCACCCGACCAGAGCATCGCCGTGAGCGTGGTCCCCATGCCCAGCCGGGAAGGATCCCCAGCAGCCTGGCGGCCTACCTCCCCGTTCGCGTCCGCCACCGCACGCGCCAGAACCTCAAGCAGGTCACCAGCGGCAACCTCGCAGTCATGGCCGCGCAACGACATGACCACCGCGGCACTCGCAATCTCGCCAGCGGCATGGCCCCCCAGCCCGTCGGCCACGGCAAACAGCCGACGGCCGGCATAGAGCGAATCCTCGTTGTTCTCACGCACCTGGCCCTCTACGGAAACAGCAGCCCACGACAGGCACAACGTCTCAGTCATCTTGCCCGGACCCCCTCATGCAGGCAGAGGCTCACAGTTCTCACCGTAACCCGGTGCAGCCCAGATCGGCCGCCACCCGGCCGCGGGAGGGAACCTGAATTCATCGGGGGCGCCGTGCGTGAGAAGCGCCCCCAAACATTGAGTTGTCAAGTAGCGGAGGCAGGGCCTGCCATTCTGACTGCAGGCCGGTCAACCGGTCTGCATGTCTGCCTACAGAATTGCACTTGACCGGTAGGCCGTCAAGCCTCTGTAGGCAGACATACAGAGATCCCGTATCGTGAATCCCATGACAACCGGCCCGACTGACGCGCGACCACTGCAGGTCCGCATCGCCGACGACATACGCGCGAAGATCGAGACAGGCGAGTACACGCCGGGCCAGCAGCTCCCGACCTACGACGACCTGGCGGCCGCGTACCTGTGCAGCCTCGCCGTGGTCCGCAAGGCGGTTGACCTGCTGAAGCAGCAGGGCCTGCTGATCACGGCCCAGGGCAAGGGGACGTACGTCCGGGAGCGCGCCCGCGCACGGCGCCACGGAATGGACAGGTACTCCCGCAGCCGCTGGTCATCCGGCACGGCGATCCTCATCGCGGAGGCCGCCCGGCAAGGGCACGAGGCCGCCCAGCTCATGCGGTTCCTCGGCACCGCGCCAGCCCCGCCGGCCGTCGCGGAACGGCTGGGGATCGAGCCGGGCACCCCCGTGCACGTCCGGCGCAGGACCACCCTCATCAACGGACGGCCCAACCAGCTCGCGGACAGCTACTACGAACTCGCGCTAGCCGAGGCCGTCCCCGCCATCAAGGAAGATGACACGGGGCCGGGCGGCGGGTTCGCGCGGATCGAGGAAGCCGGTTACCGTCTCGCGCGGATCCGCGAGGAGATCGCGCTGCGCATGCCGACCGGCCCCGAGAGCGCCGCCCTTCAGCTCCCGGAGGGAACACCCGTCGCGGAACTCATCCGCACCGCCTACGACGCACAGAAGCACCCTCTTGAGGTGATGCTCGCCGTCATCGCGGGCGACATGGTCACGTTTGACTACGACTTCCCGGTACCGGACTGAGATGCGAATCACCTACGCCACCGAGAGCACTCCAGGGCGCGTCAACGAGGACTACGCGGTATGCGGCAACGACTGGGCGGCCGTCTTCGACGGCGCCACTGCGTTCCCCGGTGTCGACAGCGGCTGCATCCATGACGTGCCCTGGCTGGTGCGCCACCTCGCGGCGGCGCTCACCCGGCGCCTCCTGCTCGAGTCCGCGCCGCTGCCTGACCTGCTGGCCGCGTCGATCGGGGAAACCCGCACAGCGCACGCAGCGACATGCGACCTCGCGAACCCGGACAGCCCGTCCTCCACGGTCTCCATCGTGCGGGTGCGGAACGATGCCCTCGACTACCTGACGCTCGCCGACTCGCCCATCGTGATCCGCACCGCGGATCACGTCCTGACGCCGATCGTCGATGACCGCACGTCGCATCTTCCGGGCGGTCGTCCCTACACGGTCGAACTCGTCCGGTCTCTCCGCAACAAGCCCGGTGGTTTCTGGGTCGCCAGCACCGATCCGGACGCGGCCTACAACGCCGTCGCCGGGAGCATGCCGTTTGAGGCGGGCACCGAGATCGGGATGTTCACGGACGGGGTATCGCGGCTGACCGAGTACTACGGCTACGACTGGGGGCAGGTCTTCTCGGTGCTGGAAAGCAGCGGGCCTGCCGGGCTGATCTCGCTTGTGCGCTCCGTCGAGCGCGAGAAGCCCCTCAGCGGCAGCAAGCAGCACGACGACGCGACGGCTGTCCTGATGACCGGTTGCGGCGCGAAGCGTCCAGCGAGGGCACCCGAGCGGCGTCCTCCCGGCTGGCGATCCCTGGTCGATATGTGACCTTCGCGGACGCGCGCGGCATCACCCGGCAGCGCAATGGAACCCGCGGAGTTGATCCGGGGCGTCCGGGATGCCGAGAACCTGGACCGCAAGCGCGAGCGCTGGCCGCGGTTCAAGGTCAGTGACGACGCGACTGCGGTCATCTGGCAGGCCAGCCCATGACCGCCGCCCTATTCGGCAGGGACCGCGATGCTGTCCGCCCGCATCCGCGCGGCCGGGGAATCGGACCCGGACGCCCGCCGGCGACCAAAAGGGCGGAACGGCGCGATGATGTCGGCTCGTCTGCTGGGAGAGTTGACATTGAGGAACAGGCGGCGCGCATGATGGTTATCGGCCGTGCGAGCTCGGCCGACCTGGCAGCAGTCCTGGAGATCCTCGATGGCGCTGCACGGTGGTTGCACCAGCAGGGAATCGACCAGTGGCCCACGGGCCTGCCATCCCTCAGCCCTGACCGCATCGCGGCGCAGATCCAGCGGGGCGAGACCTACCTCATCAGCGAGGATTGCGCTCCTATCGCCACGATCGCGGTGTCCGCAGCAGGGGATCCCGATTACTGGACCGCTGCCGAGCTAGCCGAGCCTGCGGTGTATATCAGCAAGACCGCAGTGATCCGCAGCCGCGCCGGCGCAGGCGTCGGAGCCCTCGTCCTGCGGTGGGTCGTCGACCAGGCCGCCGCCCAGGACGCCCGCTGGGCGCGCCTGGACATCAGCAAGACCAACCCGCGGCTGGAGACGTACTACCGGGCACAGGGATGGACCTACGTGCGTACGGCCGACGCATCCCATCGCAGAGGCGGAGTGCTGTTCCAGCGCGCCGCCACCCCGGATCCCGAGGCCCGCGCCGCACTCAGCCGGCAGTGACCGGCTGCCTGCCGATTCGCCGCATCCTGCTCGCGCCGGGCTCGCCAGCACCCCGGACGGCCGAGGGGCACCCAGTACCAGACGATGGGCGCCCCCACATCATGTAGTTGTCAAGTTGCGGTCGGCCTGCAGCCTGCTCACCACCGTAGGGCGACACGTAGCATGGGTCAAGAATTATTCTTAAATTATTCTCCAATATAGCTTCTTACCAGCCGTTTCCTTGACTCGATGTGCTTATTTTGCGCATGATGCTTAGGCGGTGCTTCTTGGATCGCACTGCGTCCGGCTATCGTCAGGAACGGAGACAACACCATGAAGGACGACGCCACGAGGACCGAACTACTGGCCAAGGACCCCACGTCAGGTGGCGGGGGCTGCCCGTCTATCCACTGGCGCGCAGACGGCATGACCGTCGTCCAGGCGCCCGAGGTCGACGATGGCACCTTCGCGGGCCTGCCGAACGTGCTGCCCGGCGAGCGCGGCGTCTACATCAGGCCCGAGGTCATCCTCGCGGCGGCTGACGAGATCCGCAGGCGGGGGCTCGCTTAGCCATGGGCAGCCGCATCACCGACCTGGACAGCCCGGAGTTCGTCGCGCTGTTCACGGGCTTCGAGTACACCGCCTACCGGCTGGAACGGCTGCCTTGGTACGGCGTGGGCTACGAGGACGCGTCCTTTCGCGCATGGCGGGCCGGCACGCCCGGGCGGCACGACCCGGCCCGGGATGCATGGACCGGCATGGTCGCGGGAGCTGTCGCGGCAGGGAAGGTGTTTCAGCGCGTCCACCTGGTCGGCGGCCTGACCGAGTACCTCCGCTACGAGTTCGAGCACTGGTACGCAGCAAACGTCGCCGCCGGCGATGACGTGCGCATCTGGCCGGAACCGCCCGGCGGCTGGCCGGAGGGCCTGCCTCCGTGGGATTACTGGCTGTTCGACTCCCACGACCTATGGGTCATGCACTACGACGAGGCGTACCGGTTCCTGTTCGCCGAACAGGTGGATGACCCGGCAGTCATCGTCCTGTGCAATTACTGGCGCGACGCGGCCGTGCGCTGCGCCATCCCTTACGCCGACTACATGCGCCGGGCCGAGCCTCTGGCCGCATCCTGAGAGGATACGGTTGACGACACCTGCCTACCAGCGCGAGCGCAGGCGGCTCGCTGAGGCCCTGAAGGCGCTCCGCGTGGGTGCGGGCCTCAGCGGTGCCCGCCTGGCCGACATGCTCGGCTGGCCGCAGTCCAAGGTGTCGAAGATCGAGACCCGCAAGCAACTCCCCGGCGAGGACGACATCGGCGCGTGGGTCGCGGCGGCGGGAGGATCGCCCGAGAGTGCCCGCGACCTGCTGGCAATGCTCCGCGGCGCGCGGATCGAGTATGCCGCATGGAAGGACGCCTACCGGGAGTCCGGCGCCGACGGAGTGCAAGCGGGCATCCTGGAAATCGAAACGCAGTCCGCCCGGATCGCCGAGTTCCAGCCGGCGATGATCTCCGGTCTCCTCCAGACCACCGAGTACGCGCGGGAACTCCAGCACCTTCCGTGCGGCCCGCTCAGCTACGGCCGCGACGAAGCCGAGATCGGCCGGATGATCGGCGAGCGCATGCAGCGGCAGCAGGTCCTCTACCAGCCCGGCAAACAGGTCCAGGTCGTCATGCTCGAAGGCGCACTCCGAACCCGCGCCGTGTCGGTGCCTACACTGGCCGGCCAGCTTGACCGGCTCCTCGCGGTCATCGGCCTGCCGTCAGTGGAGCTTGGGATCATCCCTTTTGAGGCCGCAGTCCCAGTCTGGCCTACTGCAGGGTTCCGGCTGTACGACGACCTGGTGATCGAAGAATCGGTCGAGGGTGAAAATCAAGTGGCCGAGCCGGAACAGGTCGCGCGCTACGAGAAGGATTTCAAGCTGCTGCGGGATGCGGCGAGCAAGGACCATGATGCAGTTCCCGTCATCCAGAGGTCGCTCAGGAGCCTGCGCGACGGCTCCTGATGGACCAGGCGCATTCCAGCCGGAACCCAGCGGCTCAAGGAGGATGGATGAACACCCGCACGTGCCGCCTCTCGGTGCGCAGGCTGGAAACGCGGCAGCAATATGAGGTACCCGGCGACCAAGACCGGTGACGAGGCGCGGCGGCTGATCGTGGCCGCCGCTAGAGACCTGCAAGGGGGGTCATCTGCATGATCAGTACCGAGCCTGCCCCAGCGAGCCGATTGCGGCAGGTTAACTCCTTTTTGCGCAGGCCGGGGCGTTTGATCCTCGTGGCGGGTGTTATCGGTGCCGCCGGGGTTGCGAGCGCGGTCTACCAGTCAGTTTCGGAGGTTCATGATCGGCGCCGGTTCCCGCCGCCTGGGCGGCTGGCTGATGTCGGCGGCCGTTCCCTTCACTTGATGGACGCCGGGGCTGGCTCTCCGGCGGTGGTTGTCGTGCCTGCGATCGGCGGGAACGTGCTGGAATGGCTTGCCTTCCAGCGCAGGTTGGCCAGGGACATGCGGGTGTTTGTTTACGATCGGGCGGGTTTCGGCTGGAGCGACGCCGCGCCGCGTGGCCGGCGGTCCTTCGATGACATGGCGGCTGAATTGAGGCGAGGGCTTGCCGACGCGGGGATCGGCCCGCCGTACCTGGTGGTAGGTCACTCGATCGGCGGGATCATCGCGCGCCGGTTCGCGGTACGGTATGCGGGCGATGTGGCCGGTATGGTCCTGATCGATTCGAGCCATGAGGATCAGGCGCGCCGGCTTCGGGCGGAGGGGTTCTGGCGGCGCGGCGCTCCAGTTCTGCTGTGGTTCGCATTCCGGCAGCGTGTGCGCATTCTCGGGCTGCGCCGCCTGGCGGTCCTGGCTGGATTCAGCCGCCTGGACGCGGAGATCGCCCGCGATGTACCGCCGGAGTTCACCGGCGCCGCCCGCGCGGTCAACCTGACGGCGCGGCACCGGCGGGCCTCGGTCCGGGAAATCCTGATGATGGCCAGATCGCGAGGCCATCCCCCGGGGCTCGGTGCTCTGCCGTTGACGGTTCTGACGGCAGCCGACCGGGATGCCACGTGGATGGCGTTGCAAGCCGAGTTGGCAAGCCTTTCCACCGCAAGCACGCACATCGTCGCTGCTCAGGGTGGTCATTACCTCCAGCGTGACGAGCCGGACCTTGTCAGCTCGGCAATCTGCGACCTCATTCGCAAGGTCAGCTGACGAATCCCCGGAGGGCAGCACGGCGAACTCCTGGCATCCCAGGGGTGCTCGGGAGGCTCCAGTGGGTCGACTCACCCGACTATGGCGGCGAGGTCGACGACCGGCGTGGCCTGGTGGCTCATGACGTTGATCCGGCGCCGCTGGCGCGGCTGGTCGCCGTGAAGCTCGGCATCATCGAAGGGGATCTCGGTGACGCCGCCCGGGCGATCGCGGAGGATGAGGGTGATGGCCCGGTCCACATAGCCCACCTGCTTGCCGCCTGCCAGTACGGCGCCATCCGGACCGGCGGCAGCATGGGGTTTGCCACGAGGGGCCCGGCAGGCGATCCCTTCACGGATCTGTGCCGGGCGCTGCTCGAGGGCGGGCAGGCGGCCGCGGCCGCGACCGCGAAGATGCTCAGCCCGCCCGACCGGACTGCGGTGCTCGAGGTCCTGCTGAGCTACCTGGTGACGCCGCTCACCGAACACCTCGCCAGGAAGCCCCGGCCTTCAGGCCGGGGAGGAATGGCGTACGGCGCGGCACCCGTGTCCTTATGTTCATTACCGGTATTCTGTAAGGGTGAGGACGGCGTATAAGTGCAGGGCGTACCCGACGCCTGACCAGCAGGTCATGCTGGCCCGCACGTTCGGCTGCGTCCGCGTCGTGTGGAACCGCAC
>WNGL01000399.1_pt1 | contig 50553 bp, 43 predicted proteins | sample 5400591 | NCBI WGS metagenome assembly WNGL01 (sample SAMN13153377, study PRJNA577476) | soil metagenome | isolation source: 80 cm soil or saprolite under Garry oak tree replicate 1 | place: USA:California | collected 2016-06-15 | reverse complement strand
CGACATGGCGAATGTCCTTCTCGTCGAACTGCATTCCTCGAGAGACGCGCCCGCCGAGCAGGCTTCGGCACAAAGAACTGTAGGTGAGCACAGCAACGCCGTTGGCGGCGCACCACGGAAGAACAGAACCGTCAATTTCGCGTTCGAACAGGTTGTAAGGCGGCTGGTCAGAGGCCAGCGGAACCACGCGGCTAAACTCCTCCATCTGCGAAACGCTGAAGTTGCTGACGCCGAGTGCGCGCACTTTGCCCTCGCGCTGAAACTCCGCGAACTGCCCGGCGACCTCTGCGACGGGAACCAGGGTATCGGGCCAATGTACCTGGTAGAGATCGATGGTTTCTGTCTGCAGGCGGCGCAGGCTGTCTTCCAGTTCCTTGCGCAGACGCGGCGCGGTGGAGTTGGCGTAGACCCCTCGCTCGTTCCACTCGAGGCCCGCCTTGGTCGCAATGAAAAATGCTTCGCGCCGGCCGTGCGCACGCATCGCCTTGCCGATAATCTCTTCGGCGTGGCCGCGGCCGTAAATCGGCGCGGTATCGATGATGTTGATGCCGCGCTCGACCGCGCTCAGGACTGTGGCAACGGCCACATCATCAGGCACCGCGCCCCAGTCTGAGCCGCCGATGGCCCAGGTGCCCAGTCCAATGCGGGAGACTTCCTTGTTTGCAATCGTCGTCGTTTCCATGCACCAACATCTTATGCGCAGCATCTCACTATTTGGTGTCGCTATTCGTCCGCTTGACTGGTTTTTTGCGGCGGTTACCGAAGTCTTCTGTCAGACTCATGTGAAATTAAGGTTCTGCATCGTATGCTGCTAGGTGTGAAGATGCGGCAAATTTTCGAAACAGTAGAGGGACGTCGCCGCGTTACCCTCCTGTCCGCCACAATTCTATTGGCGGCTGTTGCCGCCGTGACGAACGCGCAGTCGCTAAACCAGCTCGCACCTCCTGACGCTTCAACTGCTACACAATCGATTGCGATCTCGTTGCAAGAGGCAATCAAGCGCGCGGAGGCTGCTGAGCCCACCTACGCCACGGCGATGGCCGATAGCAAAGTTGCGGGTCTTGACCGATCCATTGCACGGGCGGGATTGCTGCCCAGCGCCGTCTACCACAACCAGGCTCTCTACACACAGGCGAATGGCCAGGGCCAGGGGATCGGCGCGCCGTTCCGGTTCATCTCGAACAACTCTGTCCACGAATACGCCAGCCAAGCAGTGGTCAATGAGGAATTGGGGTTGTCGCAACTATCGGCTGTGCGGCGCGCCGATGCTGCTGCAGCGTTGGCCTCGGCAGAGTTGGAGATCGCGCGGCGCGGGCTCGTGTCTGCCGTTACCGGGCTTTATTTTGGAGTCGCGGCAGCAGACAACAAGCTAGCAATCGCCAAGGTCGCGCATGACGAGGCAATGGATTTCACCAAACTGACCGGCCAGCGCGAGGCGGTTCGCGAAGCTGCGCACGCTGATTCAGTGAAGGCGCAGTTGCAGCAGCAGCAGCGCGAACGAGAACTCGCCGATGCAAAGATCGCAGCCGAGAAGGCCCGTCTTGAGCTGGCTGTGCTGTTGTTTCCGGACCCGCGCACGCCCTACTCCGTCAGCGCGACAGGAGATGTGACGCTCGCTTCGCGCGCCGAGGTCGACCTGGCCGCGTCGAAAAACAACGCTGAGTTGAAAAGCGCATTGGCCGCTCTCGGCGTCAGCAATGCTGAAGTGCTCTCCGCGCGTGGAGCTTATCTGCCTGGCCTGGGGCTGAACTTCACCTATGGCATCGATGCACCGCAATTTGCAGTCAACGGACCCGACGGCGTGCACAATCTCGGCTATTCGGCGAGCGTGACCCTCGATATTCCGGTATGGGACTGGCTCGCTACCGAGCACAAAGTGAAGCAGAGCGAGATTCGCCGCGACGCGACAAAAGTTGCACTGACTGCGACCCAACGGCGCATGATTGCAAGGCTTGATGAGGCCTATGCCGAGGCCGCAGGAGCGCGCGACCAGCTTGCATCTCTTGATGCAAGCGTGGCCACCGCGAATGAGAGCCTGCGCTTAACGAAACTGCGCTACACCGGTGGTGAGGCCACGGTGCTCGAAGTTGTCGATGCACAAGCCGCATACGTTACTGCCCAAAACGCGCGCGAAGATGGACGCGTGCGCTATCGGTCGGCACTTGCAGATCTTCAAACGTTGACAGGAACGATGTGAACCGATGATCGACACGGAAATATCCGGGCAAAAGAGCCGAACCTTGCAAATCACTTTGCTGAACGCACGCCTGTTGGCTTGCGCAACGGCGCTCACTTTCATCTTCCTAGCCGGCTGCAAGAAGGAGACGGCGCCAGCGCCGGAGATCACTGTGCAGGCGGAGCATCCTGAGCAGGGTCCGATGGCCGAGCATATTACCGCGGATGCGATTCTCGCTCCGCTGGCGCAGGCCGCCATCGAGCCGAAGATTTCCGCGCCGGTGAAAAAGTTCTACGTTCAGCGCGGCGCAAAGGTGAAAGAAGGCCAGTTGCTCGTCGTGCTTGAAAACAGCGATCTCGCCGCGGCTGCGCAAGACAACAAGGGGTCTTACGAGGCGGCGCAGGCTGCATACGCCACCGCCACGAAAGCACAAGTGCCTGAGGACACGCAGAAGGCCGAACTCGATCTTGCGCAAGCAAAAGCCAATCTCGATTTGAACACGAGCATTGTGAACAGCCGCAAACAACTGTTCGCAGAAGGCGCAATTCCTGGCCGTGACCTCGATACGGCTCAAGCCGCGTTGGTGCAAGCGCAGGCCGCGTACGAAACGGCTGCCAAGCATTTCGAGTCCATGCGCAACGTCAGTCGCGAGTCGGCGCTCAAAGCAGCGCAGGGCCAGTTGACCTCTGCTGAAGGCAAGTACAAAGGGGCGGCCGCGCAGGTGAATTACTCGGAGATTCGCAGCCCCATCAACGGCGTCGTGACCGATCGGCCTCTCTTCGCGGGCGAGACGGCGACCGCAGGCGCGCCGCTGCTGACGGTCATGGACACCTCCGCACTGCTGGCCAAGGCGCACCTCGCGCAGAGTCTTGCTCAGCGGATGAAAGTTGGCGATGAGGCATCGCTGCTTGTTCCTGGCGTGGCTGATCCTGTTCCGGCAAAAGTTTCTCTCATCAGCCCGGCGCTCGATGCCGGCAGTACGACGATCGAGGTCTGGCTCAGAGTAGAAAACAAGACCGGAACATTGAAGGTCGGCACGCCCGTAAAAATCTCCATTACTGGCCGGAAAGTTGCGCAGGCTTTGAAGATTCCTTCCTCTTCGATCCTCACTGCACAAGACGGCTCAAAATCGGTGATGGTTGTGGGCGCCGATGGAGTTGCGCACAAGAAGCCGTTGACGCTTGGTTTCCCGGACGGCGAAGACGTACAGGTCATCAACGGACTTACGCCGACGGATATGGTGATCACAACAGGCGCGTACGGCCTCGATGACGGAGCAAAAGTCAAAGTGGGCCCCGCAAATGAGGAAGAAGCCAAGCCTGCGGCAGGCAAGGGCGGGGAGAAAGACTGATGTCTATCGCACCCGCCGCGCCGCCAGCGGCCGAGAAAATTTTTTGGCTGGCCCACTTCACGCGTCCGATTTTCTTTTTCGCTACCGTTCTGACCCTTGCAGGTGCTTACCTCGCGCTGCAGGTTCCAATCTCCGTTTTTCCTGAAACGAGTTTTCCGCGCGTTGTAATCGGCGTCGACAACGGCGTAATGCCGGTCGAGCAGATGGAAGTCACCATCACGCGGCCCATTGAAGATGCGGTGAATTCCGTTCCGGGCCTGGTGACTGTCCGCTCGACAACCAGTCGCGGCTCGGCCGAAGTCAGCCTCTTCTTCGAGTGGAACGAGGACATGTATCGCTCGCTCCAACTGGTCGATGCGGCGCTGAGCAAGGTCGAGCAAACGTTGCCGCCCACTGCTCGGATCACCACGAACCGGCTGACGTTCGCGACGTTTCCGATTCTTGGGTACAGCCTCACTTCCGACACGGTTGCGCCAACTCGGCTTTGGGAAATCGCGACCTACGAACTGAAGCCGCCGCTCAATCGCGTGCTCGGCGTCAGCACCGTGACGGTGCAGGGCGGCCAAGTGCCGGAATTTCATGTGGTGCCCAACCTGGCGCTTCTCGCCACCACCGGCGTCACCATTCCTGATCTCGTAAATGCGATTCAGGCTTCAAATATTGTCGAGTCACCGGGTCTTTACGAAGCGAATCATCAACTCATCCTTGGATTGGTTGGCGCGCAGGTGCACGACGCCGATCAACTGAGGCAACTTGTGGTGAAGACCACAGCCGCGGGTGCGCCGGTGCGTGTGGCGGATGTGGCAACGGTGGAGCAGGCGACGCTGCCGGTCTATACCAAGGTGACCGCCAACGGGAAGCCAGCGGTACTGGTGAACATCGCGCGCCAGCCCTCGAGCAATACCGTCGCCGTGGCCGATGCGGTAGCCGTCCAGATTACTCAATTGCGGCAGAAGCTGCCTGCGGGTGTGAGGCTCGAGCCTTTCTACGATCAGTCGCAACTGGTGCGCGACAGCATCTCAAGCGTGCGCGACGCCATTTTCATTGGACTCATCCTTGCGTGCATCATTCTTTTTCTTTTCCTGCGCGACTGGACATCGTCTCTCATCGCGGGCCTCGTCATTCCGGTTACCGTCGCCATCACGGTGCTGGCGCTGTGGGCAATCGGCCAAAGCTTCAACCTGATGACGCTCGGCGGACTCGCCGCAGCCATCGGGCTGGTGATCGACGACGCAATCGTGGTTGTAGAAAATATCGTGATGCATCGGGACGCGGGCGAACCTCGCGCCGGGGCGGTGCGAAAGGCGCTCGCGGAGATTACCACGCCGCTGATCGGCTCCACCATCACGCCGGTTGTGGTCTTCGTTCCACTCGTCGCGGTGAGCGGGGTCACGGGCAGCTTCTTTCGCGCATTGGCGATCACCATGGCTGCTTCGCTGATTACTTCGCTTGTATTGGCGCTTACGTGGACGCCGGGGTTGAGCCTGGTGTTGCTGCGCAACCATCGCAAGGAAGCAGCGCAAAAGGAGCACACCGCAGGTCGATTGCTCACCCGGGTGCTGGAGATCCATCATCGTGTTCTCGATTGGTCACTTGCCAAGCCGTTGTGGCTTGGCGGCGCATGCTTGCTGCTTGTGATCGCCACTTGGTTTGGTTATCGAGCTCTTGGCTCCGACCTTTTGCCGGAGATGGATGAGGGCGGTTTCATTCTCGACTACGTCATGCCGGCGGGGAGTTCGCTTACAGAGACGAATCGGGTTCTGGAGCACGTGGAGCGCATACTTCGCGAGACGCCTGAGGTTGAAAGCACCTCGCGCCGGACTGGCTTGCAGATGGGGCTTGCTGCCGTAACGGAAGCCAACACCGGCGACTTCACCGTGAAGTTGAAGGCCAAACGGAAACGCGCCATCGATGAAGTTATAGACGACGTTCGCACGCAGATTAATGCGACCGAGCCGGAACTCGGTGTCGAATTTCCGCAGGTACTGCAGGATATGATCGGCGATCTGTCGAATGCGCCTGAGCCGATTCAGATCAAGCTCTTTGTTGACGATCCGGCGATGCTCGCGCAATTGGGCCCCCGAGTTGGCGACGCCATTGGAAAGATCAAAGGCGTGGTCGACGTGCGGAACGGCATTGAGAACACGATCAGCGGCCCGGCGACAAGTTTCCAGGTCGATCCGGTTGTTGCGGCGCGGTTCGGCTTTACGCCAACTGAAGTTTCGCAGGACGCGACAGCGATTCTCGATGGATTGCCGGTGAGTGATCCGCTGATCGCGAATGGACGACCGTACACCATTCGATTGCGGCTCGGGTACGAACATCGAGCGTCGCTCGACGCGATCCAGAACTCGGTTTTCAACAGCGCCTCCGGCCACACTGCAACACTCGGATCCTTGGCAGCGATTCAGCAGCTTCCGCCGCAGAACGAGATTCGGCGCGAGAATTTGCAACGCCTGGTCGTCGTCACAGGGCGCCTTGAAGGCTCGGATCTTGGCTCGGCAATGGCAAAAGTGCGCGATACGGTTAACGGCCTTCATCTGCCGAAATCCGTGCGCGTGACTTACGGCGGCACGTACGAGGAGCAGCAAAAATCATTCCGCGACTTGTTGCGGGTGCTTGTGTTGGCGCTGGCGCTTGTCTTCGGCGTGCTGCTTGTCGAATTTCGGAATTTCCCCGCGCCGATCGCGATCCTCACTTCGTCGGTACTGTCCATCTCGGGAGTGATCCTAGCGCTGCTGATCACGCGCACCACGTTCAACGTCGCATCCTTCATGGGGTTGATCATGGTCATCGGGATCGTGGCCAAGAACGGGATTTTGCTGCTCGACGCCGACGAAAAGTTTCGGGCTGAGGGTGTCTCCGCAGCAGAAGCCATGATGCACGCGGCACAGCGCCGGCTGCGGCCCATTGTGATGACCGCACTTGCGGCAGTTTGCGGAATGTTGCCGCTGGCTTTCGCGCTCGGAGCCGGATCGCAGATGCTGCAGCCACTGGCCATTTCGGTTATCGGCGGTCTTACGATTTCGATGGTGCTCAGCCTCGTGGTTACTCCGGTCGTCTACTTTCTTCTGACGCAGAATCGATCTGCTGAAGCCGACGCAGCTGCCTGAGAAGTGCCAAAATAGAGTCATGCCGCCTACAGAGCCGATTCTGCTCACCACCGCCGAGGCACGCGTTCTCGGAGCACTCGTCGAAAAGGAAGTGACCACGCCGGACTATTACCCTCTCACGCTGAACGCGCTCGTCAACGCCTGCAACCAGCGTTCAAATCGCGAGCCGGTGATGAATCTCGATGAGGACGACGTGCGCCAGGCGCTGCACGGACTTGAGAATAAGCAACTGGCTGGGCGAGCGCGTGCGGCCGATGGACGCGTCACCAAGTACGAGCATTGGCTGGGGGAGGCGTTCAACTTTAGCCGCGCCGAGACGGCGCTGCTGTGTGTGCTTTTGTTGCGAGGCCCGCAGACTCCCGGTGAGTTACGCGGCCGCACCGAGCGCATGCACCGATTTGACGAGATCGGCGATGTGCTTGGCGGTTTGCAAAAGCTGATGGAGCGCTCGCCGTCCCTGGTTGCCATGCTGCCGCGCCAGCCGGGGACCAAGGAATCACGCTACGCACATCTGCTGTCGGGAGCTGTGGATTCGGCAACGTTCGCGGCCGCCTCTACGGCTGCGGAGCCCGTTGGGAACACGGCGGAACAGGATGAGCGCATTGGCAAGTTGGAAGCGACTGTCGCGGAGTTGCATCGCGAAGTTGCCGCGCTGCGGGAGAAGATCGACAGTCTGTTCAATTGAAAGCGGAGCTTAAATCAGTTCGTATCCGGCGAACCAATAGCCGATTTCGAATGCGGCAGTGTCTTCGCCGTCCGAGCCATGAATCGCGTTCTCTTGAATCGACCCGGCAAACTTTTTGCGAATGGTTCCCTCTTCAGCGTTGGCTGGATTTGTCGCTCCCATCAGTTGGCGCAAATCCGCAATTGCGTTTTCTTTCTCAATCACCATGGGGAAGAGCGGCCCGGATGACATGTATTCGCACAGGTCGTTGAAGAACGGCCGCGCGGCGTGCACATGGTAGAAGCCCTCGGCCTGGTCTTTCGAAATGGACTGCTTCTTGATGGCTACGATCTTGAAGCCTGCCTTCTCGATTTCGGCCAGAATGGCCCCTGTGTACCCCTTGCGTACTGCGTCCGGCTTAATGATGCTGAAGGTGCGCTGCGCCATTCAATCTGCTCCTCAAAAACTGCTTCCACCCATTTCTTATTGTACTTGTCACATGGCACAACCCACCTTTGAGCAAATCTGGTAAAGTGGCGGCATGTTTCGCTCCCTCGTTGCATCGCTTCGCTCTTGTCTGACTCTGATTGCGCTCCTCGCCTGCATTCCAGCCGTTGGCCAGACCGCCGCGTCGTCCGCGCCGGAATTGCGCGTCTTCGATCCGACGCTGATCGACAAGACCATCGACCCTTGTGACAACTTTTACCAATACAGTTGCAACGGATGGTTCAAGCGGAATCCCCTGCCCCCGGATCAGACTTCTTATGGTCGTTTTACCGAGCTTTTTGAGCTGAACCGCCTGCACCTGAAGCAGATTCTTGAAGATGCCGCCAAGCCCGCCACTACTCGGTCTGCGAACGAGCAGAAAATCGGCGACGAATACGCCAGCTGCATGGACACTGCCGCCGTGAACAAGCAGGGAATCGCCCCGCTGCAGCTGGAACTCGATCGCATTGCCGCTCTCAAATCGATGGCCGAGCTGCCGGCGCTGCTGGCCCGCCTGCACACGATCGGCGTGGACGTCTTTTTCGATTTCGGCGCCGATCAGGACTTCGCCGATGCGAACCAGGTCATCTCGTTCTACGGCGCCGCCGGCCTCGGCCTGCCGGAGCGCGACTACTACACGCGAACCGACGCCAAGTCCGTTGAGCAGCGCAAGCAGTACATTGACCACGTGCACAAGATGTTCGTCCTGACGGGTGAGCCTGAGGCCAAGGCCGTGAAAAACGCGGACGCTGTGATGGCGATTGAGACCCGCCTGGCCAAGGCCTCCCTCACCATCACGGAGCAGCGCGATCCGCAGAACCTGAACCACCCCACAGACGTTGTCAGCTTCGCAAAACAGTTGACGCATTTTTCATTGCCCGATTATGTCGCCGCATCTCATGCTCCCGCTGCCGGCAAAGCGAATGACACCGAGCCGAAGTTCTTCGCGGAATTCAATTCGGTGGTCGCGGACACGCCGCTCGATCAGATCAAAACTTATTTACGCTGGCACCTGCTGCATTCCTATGCCGGCACCAGCATGCCAGAAAGTTTTGAAACAGAGACCTGGAATTTCTACGCGCACATTTTGAACGGGGCAGAGAAGCAGCAGGAGCGGTGGAAGCGGTGCACGAGCCGGGTCGACCGCGAGATGGGCGAGGCGCTCGGCCAGGTTTACGTTGCCAAGTACTTTCCACCTGCCGAAAAGCAGCAGGCGCTGGAAATGACGCTGGCCATCGAGCAGGCGATGGGCAGGGACATCGACTCGCTCGATTGGATGAGTCCGGAGACGAAGGTCCAAGCAAAAGAGAAGCTGCACACGGTGATGAACAAGGTCGGATATCCGGACAAGTGGCGCGACTATTCGGCGCTGAACATTGTGCGCGGCGATCCACTCGGCAACCAGGAGCGCGTGCGCCAGTTCAACTTTAACCGCCAACTTGCCAAGATCGGCAAACCAGTCGACAAGAACGAATGGCATATGTCCCCGCCAACTGTGAATGCCTATTACGAGCCGCAACAGAACAACGTGAATTTTCCCGCGGGGTATTTTCAGCCGCCGTTTTTCAGCGACAAGGAAGATGACGCGGCCAACTACGGCGACATGGGCTCGACCATCGGCCACGAACTCACGCACGGCTTCGACGACGAAGGCCGCCAATTCGACAAAGACGGAAACCTGAAGGAGTGGTGGACGAAGGAGGATGAAACGAAGTTCAACGACCGCGCCCAATGCATGGTGAAGCAGTATGACTCCATCGAAGCGGTGGCGGGCGTTCACTTGAATGGGAAACTCACGTTGGGCGAGAACCTTGCCGACCTCGGTGGGTTGTGGCTGGCATGGCTGGCGTGGGAAGAGAAGGCGCAGGCCGCGCACCTCGACATGGCTGCGAAGACCGATGGTTACACGCCGGATCAACGCTTCTGGATCGCGTATGCGCAGCAATGGTGCACGCAGACGCGGCCGGAGCAATTGCGCAGCCAGGCACAGACGGATCCGCATGCACCGGACGAGTATCGGACCAACTCGGTGCTGCAGGACTTGCCGGATTTCGCAAAGAGCTTCAGTTGCAAAAAAGACGCGAAAATGGTCAGCCCCACGCCTTGCCGCATTTGGTGATGAGAAAATGAACGTCCGTTGGAACCAGGCAATGTTGAGCCTTCTGGGCAGAGACCCTGAATTTCTTGAACCGAGTTCTGTCTCAATACCAGCCCCATTGAGTGATTGGGCAACTCAGGGATTCAAAGAAGTCGATGGATGCGTTGTTCCGAGTTCCTTTCCCTCGACATCAATCTGGAGTTCATCACGTGTGAAAACCGAGAACATTGATGACGAAACTGGAGTTGAATCCGCGCTCACTGAAGTCCATATCGAAGCCTTCTTAGACGAAGTGGCGGGTCTTTCAGAAGTTGCACGGTTGGGACTGGATCTCGGGTTTCTGCTGCAAAGAGAGCTGAAGAGCTCACGGATTTCCGGACCCTTCCGGATAATCATCTCTGCACAATTGGCCGATCCGGACCTGAAGGTTGGCAACACTTGTACTGTAAGGTTTCACAAACAGCGAACTGGACAAGTCTGGTTGGATGACGATCTTGAAGAGTATCGCGAAGAGGCTATCGCCGTACTTGACTTCTAGTCGAGGAAGCCTCTTGTCAGAACCGCAATGCGCAAACACGAAGGCCCACCATGACGGTAGGCCTTCGTGCGAGCGAGAAGCTAGAAGCTGCTTTTACTTTCCGATCACCTTGGCCAACGTTGCGCCGATTTCTGCGGGGGACACTACTACGTGAATCCCCGCCGCAGTCATAGCTTTCATTTTGTCGGCGGCGGTGCCTTGGCCGCCTGAGATGATTGCACCGGCATGGCCCATGCGGCGTCCGGGGGGCGCGGTCTGGCCAGCGATGAATCCCACGACGGGCTTCTTGACGTGCTGCTTCACAAAGTCGGCTGCTGCCTCTTCGGCGGAGCCGCCGATCTCGCCAATCATGATGATCGATTCAGTCTCTGGATCGTCGTTTAGGAGCCGCAGCGCATCGATATGCGTGGTGCCGATGATCGGGTCGCCGCCGATGCCGATTGCTGTGGACTGTCCGATGCCGCGCTGCGTTAATTGATGGACCGCCTCGTACGTCAACGTGCCGGAGCGCGAGACGATGCCGACTGAACCTTCTTTGTGGATGCGGCCGGGCATGATGCCGATCTTTGCTTTGCCGGGCGAGATGACGCCGGGGCAATTGGGGCCGATGAGGCGGGATTTTGAGGTCTTCAGCTTGGCCCACACCTTTACCATATCCAACGTCGGAATGCCCTCGGTGATGCAGACGATCAGCGGAATCCCCGCGTCCTCAGCCTCGAGAATCGCATCGGCGGCAAATGGCGGGGGAACGAAAATCATGGTCGCATTGGCGCCGGTCTCATTCACAGCATCGGCGACGGTGTTGAACACTGGCCAGCCTTCGTGCTTGGCGCCGCCCTTGCCGGGAGTCACGCCGCCAACAACCTTGGTGCCATATTCCGCGCAACCCATGGCGTGGAACGTTCCTTCTTTGCCGGTGATGCCCTGAACGATGAGACGAGTATCGTTATCTACTAAGACCGCCATTAAAAAAGCTCCTAGCTTCTAGCTTCTAGCCTCTAGCTCCGAGAGATTGGATGAATGCGCCGAGCATCTTCGAGGTTTCCACGCAAAGCGCCTCAGCGATTTGCAGCGATACCTCGTCTCCAATCTTAAGTCGCTTAGCTACGAGAAGCTGGGTTTGTACCTCATAAATTGAGCCCTGCGCGATGCTCAGAAACTGTCTGAACTCGCCTTCAGTTCCTCTTCCACGACCCTCTGCAATGTTGCTGGCCACTGATACGCTGGCGCGACGCAATTGTGAAGTTAATCCGTATAGCTCCTCGTTCGGAAAAGTCCTGGTCAGCGCGTATATTGACACAGTCAGCTCCATTGCGCGTTGCCATCCCGTCAGATCTTGAAACGCTTGCGCCAATCGTGTGTTCCTTCCCGGGGTCCGGTGCACCTGCTTTTAGCCGGGAGCTAGGAGCTAGCGGCTAGAAGCTGCTTTTACGACCAGTTCCGCTGCTTCTTTCATCGTTGCGCCCACCTGGAAGTTCAATCCCGACTCCTTGAGAATTTTGCGGCCTTCTTCAACGTTGGTGCCTTCGAGGCGCAGCACGATGGGCACTTTCACATCGAGTTTTCTTGCTGCCGCGACCACGCCTGTCGCGAGCCTATCAACGCGCAGGATACCGCCGAAGATGTTGATGAAGATCGCTTTCACATTTGCGTCGGAGAGCAGAATTTCGAATGCGTGCTCGATCTGTTCCTGCGTGGCGCCGCCGCCAACATCGAGGAAGTTTGCGGGGCTGCCTCCGGCGTACTGGATGATGTCCATCGTCGCCATCGCAAGGCCGGCGCCGTTGACCATGCATGCAATCGAGCCGTCGAGCTTGATGTAGTTGAGCGCGTACTTGCTCGCTTCGACCTCAAGCGGATCTTCCTCGGCCGTGTCGCGCAGTGCCTTGATGTGCGGATGCCGGAATAGGGCGTTGTCGTCGAAGGTGATCTTTGCGTCGAGGGCAAAGAGCTTGTCGTCCTTGGTGGTAATGAAAGGATTGATCTCCACCAGCGAAGCGTCCGTGTCCATGAAGGCTTTGTAAAGGCTCTGGAGGAACGCGACGGCGGCGTTAATTTGGGTTGTCTTGAGGCCGAGCGCGAACGCCAGCTTTCGGGCCTGCCACGCGCCAAAGCCGACCGCGGGGTCGATGGCCTCTTTGAAGATGGCTTCGGGAGTTTTTGCGGCCACCTCTTCGATCTCCATGCCGCCCGCTTGCGAAGCCATGAACACCAGCTTGCCAGTGGCGCGGTCGAGGACGATGCCGAGATAAAGCTCGCGATCGATGGCTGCCGTCTCCTCGATCAGGAGGCGCTGCACCTTCTGCCCCTGCGGGCCGGTCTGGTGCGTTACGAGCTGCATGCCGAGGATATTTTTCGCGTGCTGTTCGGCGTCCTCGCGGGTGCGCGCCACCTTGACGCCTCCACCCTTGCCGCGGCCGCCGGCGTGAATCTGGGCCTTGACCACGACTCCGGTTGCGCCCTCGGCGAGCAGCTTGCGGGCCACAGCGTTGGCCTCTTCAAGGGTGTTGGCCATCTCGCCCCTGGGCACTGCAACGCCATACTGCGCCAGGATTTCCTTTGCCTGATACTCGTGAATTTTCATGTTGGTTGGAATCGACCCGTCCGCTGAGATTGGAATGATGCGTTCTGAATCCCGAGGGTGGCAGACCAGCGCGATCGTGCCAGCGGTATCCAAATAGTATCTTGCTGGCCAAAGGCCCCGCAAACACGCGCTAGCTCAGCAACGAATATTCGGCGCACCCGTTACCATAAGAAGAGAATGGATGCGCTCAAAGACTTTTTGAAGCTACTGGCCGAAGACGGCGCCCAACTCACGAGGGAGCAAGCAGCTGCCGTGCTGGGTCAGATTTTGTCGGGCGAGGTGCCCGAGGTGGAGACCGCAGCGCTGCTGGCCGTGTTGGCGACTCGCGGTGAGCAGGCTCCTGAACTGGCGGGCTTTGTTGAGGTCATGCGCGCCAACGCTGTTTCGTTGCCCCTCACAGATGAGGAGCGCGATTCGCTGGTTGACACATGCGGCACAGGCGGCGGCGGACCAATCACCTTTAACATCTCCACCGGCGCGGCGATTGTGGCCGCGGCGGCCGGGGCGAAGGTTGCCAAGCACGGTAATCGCGCGGTGACATCGCTGGCCGGGTCGGCTGACGTGCTCGAGGCCCTAGGCGTTCCCGTGAACCTGGGGCCCGAACTGGCGGTCGCTTGCTTGCGCGAAACGGGGTTCATGTTCCTGTTTGCTCCGCTCTACCACCCGGCGATGAAGGCGGTCGGGCCGCTGCGCCGGGCGCTGGGCTTTCGCACTATCTTCAATCTCTGCGGGCCGCTGACGAACCCCGCCGGTGCGCGCTCGCAGGTCATCGGGGTGGTTGCGCCGAGCCGCGTGCTGCTTGTCGGGCGCGCGCTTGCAGCGCTCGGAGCGAAGCGGGCATTCGTGGTGCATGGCACCGATGGAATCGATGAGCTGACCACCACGGGAGAATCCGTAGTGGCGCGGATCGAGGAATCGGAACTTGGCGAACCGCCGAAAATGAAAGCCGCTCGCATCACGCCGGAGATGGCCGGACTACCGCGAGCGACACTGGATCAGTTCTCTGGTGGCGATGTCGAGATGAATGCTTCCCTGCTCTACGACGTCTTCACAGGCATCCCCGGCGCTCGGCGCGATATCGTGCTGCTGAATGCGGCAGCGGCGCTTGTTGCGGCGGGAATTGCGGCTGATTTGAAGGAAGGCGTGGCTTTGGGCGCGGAAGCTATCGATGCCGGGGAGGCTGCGGCTACGCTGGCCAAGCTCCGCCAATTTGGCGAAAAATACGCGAGAATTCAGTAAGCCAAAGCGTGCGCGAGCTCCGTCAATTCGGAAATTAAGCGCGCAAGAAAGCAAATGTCAGGCGTTCCTCAATTGAACGTCACAGAGCGAAGCACTTAATCGTGCTATCGTGGCGTCCGGATTGAATGAGGAACTTCCATGAGAATCTCCGCACCCTTCTTCGTTATCGCGATCATTTCTGTTGCGCTGACCTCTTGCGCGCACCATCCCGCACACAGCGACCGAACGCTCAGCGTGACTGGAAGCGAAAACGTGGTGGTCGAGCCCGATCTCGCGATTCTGCACATCGGATTTGATACGCCACCGGAGGGCGCGAAAGCGGCATATGCTGACGGAGCTCGCCTCTCAGATGCAATTGTTGCTTCAGTCAAGCGGGCGGGAATTCCTGAGACATCGATCCAAAGCGAGTCTCAGTACATTGAGCGCATTTGGAGCGAGGAGCACAAATTCAGATTGGAGCAGCAATGGACAGTGAAGGTCCCGCCCCAGCGTGCCGCCGAGATTCTGGACATCGCGATCAGCGCAGGAGCCAACAATAGCGGTCAGATCGAATGGACGATGAAGGATGAAAAAGCGCTGGAAGATCAGGCGCTCGATCGCGCCGCCGCGCGCGCCAACGAAAATGCAGCAGTGCTTGCGAGAGGGATGGGAGTGCGCATCGGAACACTTGTTTCTGCCAGCAATCAGGTATCCGCGCCTCAGTTCCAGATGCCAATGCAGCAGTCGCTCGGGATGGCGGGAGCAGCAAAGGCGGCTCCACCGCTCGCGATTGAACCGCACAAGGTCAGTCGGCAAGTGACGGTTTACGCAGTCTTTACGATTCAGTAGTTAAATGGCGCTACAGCAGCCCCTACCGCCCCACCAGCCGCCGCGACAACAGCCACGAGCCCAGCGATACACCCGGCGCCACCGACGCCCAGCCGGCTCTCTCCACCGGCCCAGTGCCATCAGCGCCAGTTTCCGACGGTGCGCACGCTCGCCCCTTGCCCCTTCGGTCTACTTCTTGCCGCCGCTCCAGTCCAGGTAAGTCTTCCACGCAGTATCGCCGGGCATTCGAATCTGAAACCTCCCAAACATCGTCCCGTTGATCAATTCATAGACGAGTTGAAACTGCGGTCCCGGGTTCGATGGGTCCGACAAAAACACCGCCAAAGTCGGTTGAGGAACGGTCACGATGTAATGGATGACGTGCCCTTCATTGTCAAAGTAGATCGCCTTCAGTGTCTTTTTTCCCTCATCCGGAAAGATATAGAGCAGGTCGCTATGATTGCAGTCAAAGTCAACCGGGCCTTTGCATCCGGCATCGTTGTTGCTGTGCCGCCCCAGCACATGATGCTTCAGTTCCATTTGAAAGACATATGTTCCCGCACTCTGCGCACCGGCCGAGCCGCCTTGCGTCTTCGCCTCCCACGTACCTTCAAGGAAGCTGAGAGCTTTCAAGGGGTCCACTCCGGCAACGGGGATCGTGCCCTCTGCGAACAATGAAGAGCCAATCAACAATGCAGCGGAAACTAGAAGTTTAGTCATTTCGTCCTCTTTGCGGTAGGTTGCCGATACTTCCTAAATTACTCCAGGCAGAAAATGCAACCGATCTGCGCGGTCACCTGTCCCACCAGACGCAAGGGAAAAGAACAACCCCGCGCAAGCCTGTGCTGCTTGATTCCCGGAGTTCATCGGCCTCGCCATGCTCACTTACGTCTTCTTTCTCGTCAGCCCATTGGAGTAATCACTCCGCGCCTGAATCTCCGGCTCCTGCCCACGCATCTGTTATGTAGTTGTTTAGACAACTATCATCCCGAGACGCACCGGGAGCCGGAGGAAATACCCATGACCGCCACCAATCGCCAGCCAGCCATCTTTCTGCCCCATGGCGGCGGGCCCTGCTTCTTTATGGACTGGACCTGGGGACCGGCTGACACCTGGAACGCTACACAGCGCTTTCTCGAGAGCTTCGCCGCGACGTTACCCGCCACACCCAAGGCATTGCTCGTCATCAGCGGCCATTGGGAAGAGCCGGTCTTTACCGCCAACGCCGTTCAGTCTCCGGAACTGATCTTCGACTATTCCGGTTTCCCGCCGCACACGTATCAACTCTCCTGGCCCGCACCCGGCAACCCGGCTCTTGCCGAGCAAGTGATCGGCCTTTTGCGCGAATCCGGAATTCCGGCCGCCGCCAGCTTCAACCGCGGCTTCGACCATGGTGTGTTTGTTCCGCTTAAGGTTGCATTCCCGGCGGCGACGATTCCGGTCGAGACTCTGTCGTTGGCCAGTTCGCTCGATCCTGCCTTGCACCTGGCCGCGGGCCGGGCACTCGCTCCACTGCGCGACGAAGGCGTGCTTATCGTTGGCAGTGGCATGAGCTTTCACAACCTGCGCGGCTATCTCCATCCGGAAACGCCAGGGCGCGCCCGCGCTTTCGATTCATGGCTTACTCGCGCCGTCGAAGCACCCGCACCGGAGCGCGACGCCATGCTGGCAAAATGGCGAGAAGCACCGTTTGCCGCCTACGCTCATCCCCGCGAAGACCACCTGATCCCTCTCATGGTCGCTGCCGGAGCCGGTGGAACAGCCCCGGGTGTGCGCATCTTCGGCGACGAACCCATGGGCGCGGCCATCAGCGCTTACCGCTTCGACGGCTAGAGCGTGTTTCATCAATGACTGCCGCGTCTCGGTGCAGTTCCTCAGTGGCTAAAGCCCCGCGCTCATTCTGTTGTGCTTGCGGCACGACTAAAACAGGCTGCGGGAAAAGTCGCTGCTGGATAGAAAAGCATCCCTCAGCGGCTAAAGCCGCGCTCATTTTGCGGCTACTTACGGCACGGCTGAAAGCCGTGCCCTTTCAAAACATTCAAAACATCGCGTTTTTCCGCAGCCTGTAAAAGTCGTGCCCTGTTACAGAGCCACACAGGTGAGAGTTTTTCCGCAGCCTGGGAAGTCGTGCCCTTTCACAGTAGTGAGTTTTTCGCAAGCTGTGTCGTGCCCTGATACAAGCCTGGTTTATGAAACATGCTGTAAGCATCGGCGAACACCTTTGCGCGCGGGTACGGCTAAGGCCGGTTCCAGCGTCGCTTCTGGCCGATCTTCATTCCGCTATCCAGCAAAATGGCGACGAGGCCGAAGAGCATGCACAGATCGGTTCGCGCCTCGTGCAGAAAGCTCAAGAATCCGTAGTGATCCAGCTTCGGTGGAGCGAATCGGCCAAAGGAATGTCCCAGAAGAATGGGCACTTTGGTCGTCAACAGCGCGGTGAGAATGACCACAAGGAGCAGAAGAGCTGCATCCCCTGAGAAGAGATTTAGAATCATCGCTGCTCCTGCGGCAATTTCAATTCCGCCGACAACGGGCGCCAACACATGAGGAAACGGGATCCCAATGTGCGCAAATCTTCCTGCGCCGAATTCACCGGGGTGGACGAATTTCAAGATTCCCTCAATGAGAAAAACCAGCCCGACTATCACCCGGATCAGGATCATGGGTAGGCTCTTGCGCATAATTCCTCTCAAGGTGATTGCCAACGCGTCTATTCAGAGCGCGGACACCAGATCGCGGACATCAGATCATTTGTTGCGACGAAGAGAAGAATACCCCGCGCGGCGCATAACTCGAAGTGCTACTCCTGATTCCCGTCGAGCAGTTCCTCAATCTGCCGGGCCAGTCTCTCCGGTTTCTTCATCGAGGCAAAGCGGCCAACCACTCTGCCACCTCTATCAACGAGAAACTTGGTGAAGTTCCATTGGATGGCTCCGCCAGTGAATGGTCCGAGGATGCCGGGCTTGCTCCGCTTCAGAAAGCGGTAGAGTGGATGCGTCTGTGCGCCGTTGACCTCGATCCTGGCAAAGATGGGGAAGCTGACATGATAGTTGCGTTCGCAGAAAGCAGCGATTTCATCGGCCGTGCCCGGCTCCTGGGCTCCAAACTGGTTGCATGGGAAGGCCAGCACTTCGAGGCCGCGCTCTTTGTACGTCTGATAAAGCTGTTCCAGCCCCGCATACTGCGGAGTGAACCCGCACTGACTTGCGGTATTCACGATTAGCAGTACTCGGCCTTTGAACTCGCCCATGCTTAGCGTTTGTCCGTCCAGCAGAGCAGCAGAAAACTCATAAACGGACTGATGCGTCTCTTTCATTTTTCCTGCGAACCTCTCTCGCAAAGAGGATGTCATGTTGGCCTCGCGTGCGTCTAAAAGGGATGCAATCGCGCATGCTGTGGATGCGGAGGCTTTCTGAGCCTTTTCAGTCCGGTAGACTGGGATAGGACCTGACCTGGGTCCTCGGCGGCAAGTCTTCGCCGCCGGGTGGAAATAAGGCTCTCCGATTCACGCGGTTTGCGCGGCAGGGGATCATGGGAAAGATGTGGTTTCCGAGTCTGCAGATCACCCGTGGTTTGGGTGAGGTGACCGCGGTCAAATATAATCATCTTTCCTCGAGGCTGTACCAGAATTTACGCAATGAGGGTGTGCATATTCTTCCCGTGAAGTCTTACTTTGGACCGCACCAATACTTGTGTTCGCCGCAGGGCTCCAGCCCGGTGAAGATCAAGCACGACTCCATCTCCCGCAATTTGCGGATCTCTTCCGTTTTGGCGCGTCTCGCCCTTGCGTTGCTGCTGGTGTTGTCAGCCGGCACAGCCCTTGCCCAGCAGACGACCATCGATTCCATTCGAGTCATCGGAAACCGTCGCATCCCGAAGGAAACTGTCCTCGCCCGGCTCTTTACACACCCTGGCGACACCTACGATCCGATTTCGATTGAGCGGGATTTCAACTCGCTTTGGAACACGGGATATTTCGAAGACCTGCGCATCGAACGCGAAGATACTGAAAAGGGCATTATTCTTAATGTTTTCGTCCGCGAGAGGCCCACGATCCGCGAGATCAACTACAAGGGCAACAGCTCCGTGTCCACGTCGGATATCCTTGACCGGTTCAAGAAGGAAAAGGTCGGCCTCTCGGTGGAAGGCCAGTACGACCCCACCAAGGTAAAACGTGCCGAGACCGTTCTCAAAGAGCTTTTGTCGGAGCACGGACACCAGTTTGCCACCATCAAGACGGATGTCAAAACGATTCCTCCGGCCTCGGTTCAAGTCAATTTCGCCATCAAAGAGGGCCCGACAGTAAAAGTCGGCCAGATCCGATTTGCGGGCAACGAGCATTTGAGCGGGCTTCTGTTGCGCCGCTCGATGAAGAATCTGAGGCCCATAGGCATTCCGTACTCCATCATCTTCGAGAACATTTTCTCCCGCACCTTCGATGCCTCGAAACTGGATGAAGACAGCGAGCGCGTGCGCCAGGCGTATCGCGACAAGGGGTACGCCAATGCTGCGGTCGAGACACCCAGAACGCAGATTCGCGACGAAGGCGGCCTGAATTGGTTTACCTTCCGTCCCAACCGCGGCAAGCGGATCGACATCCTGATGCCGGTCGAAGAAGGCTCGCGCTATCGTCTCGGCAGCATCACCTTCACCGGCAACAAGGCTGTCAAGAACGAGAAAGCTCTGCGCGCCACCTTTGCGCTGAAAGACGGCGAATGGTTTAACGCAACGATGATCGGCAAGGGCCTCGAGGCGCTGAAGAAGGCATACGGCCAGTTGGGATACATCAACTTTGGCGCCATCCCCAAGCCGGTCTACGACGACCAGAAGAAGACGGTTTCTTTACAAGTCGACATCGACGAGGGCAAGCCCTTCTACGTTTCGCGCATCGAGTTTGAAGGCAACACCATCACTCGCGACCGCGTCATCCGCCGCGAGCTGCTTCTCGATGAAGGCCAGGTGTATAACTCCCAGCTTTGGGAGTACAGCCTATTGAGGCTCAACCAGCTGGAGTACTTCGATCCACTCAAGGTCGATCAGGACTCCGAGGCTCACCAGAATGCGGATGCGGGCACCGTCGACTTGCTTCTTAAAGTCAAGGAAAAGGGTAAGAATTCGATTGGCCTCAATGGCGGCGTAAGCGGCCTGTCAGGCGCCTTTTTGGGCGTGAACTACCAGACCAACAACTTCCTCGGCCTCGGCGAAACACTCAGCGTTCAGGGCAACCTCGGCAACGTTAGCCGCCAGTTCCTGTTCGGCTTCTCACAGCCGTATGTGCACAACAGACCGCTCAATGTCGGCTTCCAGATTTACAACAACAAGTCTGATTTCAACGCCGCGAAGAATTACCAGGCGAGCGGCGTTTCGGCGAATCTGACGGCGGCACAACAGTCGCTCACGCAGAATTACAACCAGGCCTCGACCGGCGTCAATCTCTCACTCAGCTATCCTCTGCGGCGCCATGCATTCCAGCGCGTCGGCCTTACGTATTCGCTCTCGAAGTCGTCGATTACTGCTTTCAGCACCGCCTCGCAGACCTTCTTCCAGACGATCAGCTTCCGGTCCGGGATTCAGGGTTCCAATGCGCTGGCTGGAATTGTGACCAGTTCGGCCTCGTTCACCTACACCTACAACACGGTCAATAATCCGCTCCGCCCACGCAGCGGCAAGGAAATATCGATAGCAATGCAGGCGGCGGGCATCTGGGGCAATGTGCGCTACATCTCGCCCCTCGTGGCCTACAAGAGCTATCGCTCGATGCATTATTTGACACCATCGTCGACCGGACGCAACGTGCTCGCGCTGCGTGCGCAGTTGGGTTATGTACAGGGCTTTGGCGGAGACGTGGCGCCCCCCAACAATCGCTTCTACTCGGGCGGCGAATCCGAACTGCGCGGCTTCGACGTCCGAAGCGCCACGCCTTACGGGTACGTTCCGACCCGCACCACGGTTCAGTTGACCAACCCCGACGGCACGTGCGTTCCGCGTGATCCCAACAATCCGCAGCTCAACCAGTGCATCGTTGTACCAATCCCGGTTTACGGCATTGCCTCCATCGGCGGTGACACGAACCTGACCGCGAACGCCGAGTACCGCATTCCCATCGTCGGTTCCGCAACTCTCTCGTTTTTCGACGATTTCGGGTTGGATGTCGCAACGAATCGCAACCAGTTGAAGCAGAGCCCCGAAGGTTTCGCTTCGCTCATTGCCCCGCTCTATGGCTGCCCGGTCTACAACAACGGGTCGTGCCAGGGTGGCATTCCCGGCTCGCAGGTTGGATTCCAGCGGAATATCCGCCCAATTCTTGGCACCAACCTTGTTCCCCGCATGTCGGTCGGTGGTGAGCTTTCGATCATCATGCCGATCGTCAATGCCCCGTTCCGCCTTTATTACGCATACAACCCACTTCGCCTCTTCGAGCGGCCTTACTGCAACGACGTTCTGCTCGGCGCCAAGGTGCAAAGCTGCTCTTCTGAGCTGATCACACGCGACCTGTTTCCGCCGGGAGGCGCTGGCGACTACACCTGGCAGGAAGCCGTTCAGGCTTACGGCGCACAGAACCTGTTCCGAGAGCCCCGCAAGACTTTCCGCCTGACGGTCTCGACGACGTTCTAAAACGTGATTCGAAATGCAACACAGTGGGGCTGCTCGAGCGAGCGGCCCTATTCATTTGTACGCGCTAATTCCTCAATCCAAAGGACGTAAATGGCAGGTAAGACCCCTGCGCTGAACCCGACTCGCCGCGATTGAGACCAGACGGGATGGAGCGTAAGCGCCGGCAACAACGACCCCGGTTTGACCCTCGTTCCCCGGCCTCCTATAATCCTTTTAGTTCCTGCTGACGTCTCCGTCCGCGTCTTTTCTGTCTTCGCCTCAACAACCGCGGAGCCCCCTACGAAAAAAGACCCGTGAGGTTTCTCAGGAGGCACAGGCTCGCTTTCGCGACCTAAATGCGACCGCAGCCTTCCAGGAATTCCGAAGGAGTTTTTGATTCACATGAAGCACAACCTCATCAGTATTGCCACGCTGGCCTCATGCCTTGTCGTGAACGCCGCCGCACAATCACCCGCCGTATCTTCAGCAACTGCGCCCGCTGGGCCGCCCAAGATTGCGGTCGTCGCGTTCCAGGAGGCCGTCGCTCAGACCAACGACTTCCAGCGCAAATTTGCCGACCTGCAGAAGAAATACGATCCGAAGCGCCAGGAGATCAAGACTCTCAACGACGAAATTGCGTCATTGCAGAAGGAGCTTCAGGCGCAGGCCACCACCCTGAGCGATGCGGATCGCGCCAAGCGCGCCAAGACCCTCGATGATAAGCAGAAGCTGCTGAAGCGCAATGCTCAGGACGCGCAGAATGACTTCCAGACTGATATGCAGCAGACGTTCGCCGACGTGGCTCCCAAGGTCGCCGAAGTCATGAACACCTATGCGCAGCAGCACGGTTTCACCGTGGTGCTCGACGGAGGCAACCAGCAAACTCCGGTCGTGCTGTATGCCAGCCCGTCTTCCGACATCACCAAGGCAGTCGTGGATGCTTACAACGTGAAGTCGGGTGTTCCCGCACCACCGGCCCAGCCTTCGGCCGGCGCATCGGCTCCCTCGTCGACCCCCAGGGCAACCGTTGCTCCGAAGAAGCCGGCAACTGCAGCCCACTGAGTTCCCTCTTTGATGGCGGAAAGGCCCCGTGCCGCGGGGCCTTTCTCATTTGGCCCCAGAGCCGGCCCTGGCCGTTTGACCCTCCTACATTGCGCACCTATAATCCATCTAGTTCCTGCTGACGTCTCCGTCCGCGTTTTCCCGTTTCCGCTTCCGTATTTGGGGGCTTTGAAGCCGGGTTCCCAACAACAGGTCTTCGTTGTTGGGGTGCCATGGAATAACGTGAGGTTTCTCAGGAGGCACCGGCTTGGCCGTGCGCTGAAACGCGCGGAAAGCCCCACAGGAATTCCGAAGGAGTTTTCAAGTCGAATGAAGCGCTCTGTTGCACTTGTCCTTACGCTGGCCTCGGGTCTCGTTCTGAGTGCCGTCGCCCAAACACCGTCCGCGCCCAGCGCCGCCCCTGCTACCGCGCCTGCAGGCCCTGCCAAGATCGCAGTGATCGCATTCCAAGTGGCTGTAGCTCAAACCAACGAGGGCCAACGCAACTTTGCAGATCTGCAACGGAAGTACGAACCCAAACGGGCATCGCTCAAGTCTCTCAGCGATGAGATCGACAACCTGACCAAGCAGTTGCAGGCCCAGGGCGACAAACTCAGCGACGGCGAGCGCGCCTCCCGCGCTAAGACCATCGACGACAAGAAGAAGCAGTTGGACCGCTCTGCCGAGGATGCCCAGAACGACATGCAGCAGGAGATGGGGGACGTTTATAACGCCCTGGCCTCAAAGGTCTATGACGTGCTGAACGACTACGTCAAACAGAATGACTACACACTGGTTCTGGACTTTTCACAACAGCAGAGCCCGGTTCTCTATGCCGCGGACTCCACCAACATCACCAAGCCGGTCATCGACGCATACAACGTGAAGTCGGGCGTACCGGCCCCGCCGTCTCAGCCTGCAGACGCAACGCCTTCGGTGCCGAAGCCTTCAGCGCCTAAGGCACCAGCGGTCCACTAAACTCGATCCGATTCACCGAAAAAGGCCCCGGAAATCGGGGCCTTTTCTAGTGTCATTTTGTCCAGAAACCACGTACTGGCAATCGCGCACCGATTCCTGCCGGGGTCTACGTCACCCCTGTGGAAAAAATTGTGGATCGCATTCTTCAAGTTCCCCACAAGTTTTTCGTTTTTCCCACTTGCCAAGCGCCAAGGGCTTTGATAAACCAAGGAAGTCCTTATAAATCTGATAGAAGAGTTGAGTCCCCCAAGCTCTCCGAGGAATACCAGTGCGTCCGGCGTCGAGTTGGCGGCGTACAGAGCTTTCCACAATTCATGATGAATGATTGATGACTCGGGAATGAGCGAAGTCACCAAGATGGAGTTACTTCTGCTGGTCTTCACCGACTCGCAGTACTGCTAGAAATGCCTCTTGCGGAATATCGACCTTCCCGATGCGTTTCATCCGCTTTTTGCCTTCTTTTTGCTTCTCCAGCAGCTTGCGTTTTCGGGAGATGTCGCCACCGTAGCACTTGGCCAGCACGTTCTTGCGCAGGGCGGTGACCGTCTCGCGAGCCACCACCTTCGCACCGATTGCCGCCTGGATGGCCACCTCGAACTGCTGCCGTGGAATAAGCTCACGCATCTTCGAAACCAGCGCTCTACCCCGTTCGTAAGCAAAGTCGCGATGCACGATGATCGAGAGCGCATCCACCGGCTCGCCGGAGACAAGGATGTCCAGCTTCACCATGGGGGACTTCCACTCTCCCGCAAGTTGGTAGTCCAGGGATGCGTAACCCCGCGAAATCGATTTAAGGCGGTCGTAAAAGTCGAGAACAATTTCATTGAGCGGCAACTCGTAGGTCAGAAGCACGCGCGTCGGCGTCACATATTCAAAATTCATCTGCTTGCCGCGCTTCTCTTCCACGAGTTTGAAAATTCCTCCCACGTATTCTTCATTGGTCAGAATCTTGGCCGTAATCACCGGCTCGCGAATCGAATCGATGTTCGTCGGCTCGGGCCAGCGCGAGGGATTGTCCACTTCGAGCACGGAGCCGTCTGTCATCGTGATGTGGTAGCGCACGCCCGGTGCGGTGGTGATCAGATCGAGTTCGTATTCGCGCTCCAGCCGTTCCTGAATGATCTCCATGTGTAGCAGGCCGAGAAACCCACAGCGAAATCCAAACCCCAGCGCCACCGAACTCTCCGGCTCGAAGAAAAACGATGAGTCATTGAGCCGCAGCTTCTCAAGCGCATCCCGGAGCAGCGTGTGCTCATGCGAATCAATCGTGTACAGTCCAGCGAAGACCATCGGCTTGATGTCTTCAAACCCTGGCAGTTGTTCCAGCGCGGGTCGATTTTCTTCCGTCACGGTATCGCCGATTCTCGTGTCGCTCACCGTCTTGATCGTGGCTGCGAAGAATCCCACCTCGCCGGCTGAAAGCTGGCCGATCTCGACCGGCTTCGGCATCAGCACGCCCATCGATTCAACTTCAAACGATTTGCCGTTGGACATGAGCCGGATGCGCTGTCCCTTCCGCATCGTCCCCTGCATCACGCGCACCAAAACTATGACTCCGCGGTACGCGTCAAACCACGAATCGAAGATCAGCGCCTGCAGTGGAGCATCGGGATCGCCAGTCGGTGGCGGCAGTCGATGCACAATCGCTTCAAGCACCTCGTCCACACCCTGGCCGGTCTTTGCGCTCACTGGAATTGCGTCGGTCGCGTCGAGCCCCACCGCCATCTCAATTGCTTCCTGGGTCCGCACGATGTCGGCTGAAGGCAGGTCGATCTTGTTGATTACGGGAATAATCTCGAGCCCGTGATTGATAGCCAGATAGGCATTCGCCAACGTCTGCGCTTCAACGCCCTGGCTCGCATCCACCACCAGCAGGGCGCCCTCACACGAGGCCAGGGAGCGCGATACTTCGTAGCTGAAGTCCACGTGCCCCGGTGTATCGATGAGATTCAGTTGGTAGGTATTGCCGTCGTGGGCCTTGTACATCATGCGCACGGCGTGGGCTTTGATCGTGATGCCCCGCTCGCGCTCCAGGTCCATCGCATCGAGAATTTGCGCTTGCATCTCACGACCGGTCACCGAGCCCGTCAATTCAAGAAGACGGTCGCTTAAGGTCGACTTTCCATGGTCGATGTGGGCAATGATGGCGAAATTGCGAAGGAAACGTACGTCCATGAGGGGTAGGTAAAAGAAGACAAATGCGCGCTCCGGCGCGCAGTGCCTCCATGGCATAGCTTATCATCGGCGTAGTACTTTCTGCGCTTTGGTCGGGAGCTAGGGCAGCATCACGAATGCGTATAAATCTGTTTCGTTATCGCTTAGTAAGTTGCGCCGCGCTGGCCATATTGCTGGCGGGCTGCGACCCACCTAGACCCGCGGCCACCGCCAGACCAGCGCCGCAAGCCATCGCGCCTGCTCTACCCGCCGCACCAGTGGGGCCTGCGAAGCCCGCGACGCCGCCGGTCACACCGCAAGATCAACGCGTGCAATCGATCATCGGTCAGGTTGAGGAGGCATACGCGCTTGGGCAGGCTGAATATAAGAGAGGCAACCTGCCTGAGGCCAAAGCGCAGTTTGATCGCGCAGTCGATCTGATGCTGAGCAGCGGAATCGACATCAAGAGCGCTCCGCAATTGCAGGATGAGTTTGACCGAATCGTCGACGGCGTCAACGCGCTCGAGATGGATGCGCTCAAACAAGGGAACGGCTTCGCTCCCAAAACAGAGCCCACGCCGGCCGACGTCGCAAGTGATGTCACATTTGAGGTTGACCCCAACATCGTTGCCAAGGCCAAGACCGATCTTGCCACCACCAAATCCGATCTGCCACTCGTGGTCAATGACTACGTCGCCGCTTATATCAACTTCTTCGCCAACACGCAGCGCGGACACAACACGCTGCTTCACTCGTTCCAGCGCGCAGGGCGCTACAAGGCGATGATTCAGCGCGTCATGAGTGAAGAAGGCGTGCCCCAGGACCTCATCTACCTGGCCGTCGCCGAGTCCGGTTTTCAACCGCGGGCCGTCAATGCGAAATCCCGCGCCGGTGGCATGTGGCAGTTTATGCCAGTTGGCAACTATGGCCTCACTCGCAATATCTACATGGACGAGCGCTTCGACCCGGAGAAGTCTACGCGCGCCTACGCCCGCTACATGAAATACATCTACGCGCAGTTGGGCGACTGGTACCTGTCCATGGCGGGCTACGACTGGGGGACTGGGAACATCCAGCGCGCGGTTGAGAAGACCGGCTACGCCGATTTCTGGGAGCTCTACAAGCGCAACAACCTGCCAGCGGAAACCAAGAACTATGTTCCTGAAATTCTGGCTGCAATCATTATCGCCAACCACCCAACGCAGTATGGATTCGACGACATCACGCTCGATCCGCCGGTGTTGACCGACACTCTGACCATCAACTATTCAGTCGACCTGCGCCTCGTCTCAGACCTCGTGGGCGCACCTGTCGACGAGTTGGTGGCGCTGAATCCCAGCCTGCTCCGTTTGATCACTCCACCGGAAACCCAGTTTGACCTTCACCTTCCGGCCGGAACCGCAGCATCGTTTCAACAGCGCGTCACCGCGATTCCCGAGAGCAAGCGCAACGCCTGGCGCTATCATCTCGTTGTCGCCGAAGACACTCTGGCGTCGATCGCCCGCACGTATCGCGTGCCGGTATCCGATCTGGCAGGCGCCAATGAAATGGGTGAGAACGATAAGCTCGAGGGTGTCGAGGCTTTGGTTGTCCCGGTCCCGCCGTCGGCTACGCCCTCAGCCCACACGGTGCTCTACACCACGCGTCGTGGCGATACGCTGGTTTCCGTCGCCGATCGCTTTGGCGTTTCGCTGACCCAGTTGCGGCGTTGGAACAAGCTCTCTGGGCCAGGCATCAAGGTCGAAGCCGGCCATCGCCTGCATGTGGCCGAGCCCGCCAGTGTGCATCGCGTAAGCAGCCGTCATCGCCGCGGTACTGCGTCAGCCAAGCCTAGCCGAACGCGCCAAATCGCCAGCGCCGCGGCGCCGTCGCGTGAGTCTGGACTATCGACGCAATCATCGAAGACGGGCACGCGCTCATCCAAAGGAGGTCATTCCGGAAACGGTTCTTTAACCAAAAGCGCGCGCACGTTGCATTCCGGAAAGCGCAGCACGCATCAGAAATCTTCCTCGCGCAAACAAAAGTAGTGCGAACTCCGATTACGCACTTGAGTTTTGATAGCTTTTACATGCAAGCTATTGATAGAATGACTCCGCATGCGGAGATAAATTGTCCGCACCGCGAAGTTGCAAAACCCTACAAGGGCAGCGGCAGTCCGCTGGAGGCAATCGGATGGACGATGTGGTCAAGATGTATGCAATGAGTGATGGCAATCCAAACACAGAGCCGGCAGAGTTGAGCGCCGATCACGAAAACGACTTTGAAGAAGACGATGAAGTTGAAACCTCAAACGTGCTCACCTCCTCCGATGACGATGAGGGAGTCGTTGAAGAGGGCATGGTCGTTGAAGTAGTGCCCGCACCGAAGCCGGCCGCAAAAAAGGCCGCGAAAAAAGTTTCCGCAAAGAAAGCTGCCAAGAAGGCCCCGGTGAAAAAGGCCGCGGTCAAGAAGGCTCCGGCTAAAAAGGCTCCGGCGAAGAAAGCTGCAGCAAAGAAAGCCCCGGCCAAGAAGGCAGCAGCGAAAAAGGTTGTGGCCAAGAAGGCCGCAAAGAAATCCGCCGCGAAGAAATCCCCTGGCGCAAAAGGCGGAAAGGTCGCAGCCAAGAAGGCTACGGCTGGCAAGCGCGTCAGCAAACCCACTAAAAGAGGTAACAAGTTGGCCGTTAAGAAAGCAGCAAAGAAGGCGCCCGCCAAGAAGGCAGCAGCGAAGAAAGCTCCAGCCAAGAAGGCGGCAAAGAAGGCAGCACCGAAGAAGGCAGCCAAGAAAACTGCCAAGAAGAAGTAACTCGGCAACCATAACCCAAGGCAAGCAAAAGAGCCCGGCATCCCGCCGGGCTTTTTTGCGTCTGTGCTCAGCCCGTGCTAATCCCTGCCATCAGCTGTTTCAGGTGCCACTGCTGGTGGGTTACGTAGTCCTCGATCAGAAATCGCAGCGTAACGGGCGCCTGGCCGCCAACCACGCAGCTCGCCTCGAGTCGATCCTCGGGAATGTGATCAACGACCGCCATCAGGATCTCGTGTTCCGTTTCCCACCACGCGAGCAGTGTCGCCCAAGGCTGGCCTGAGTAGCCGTGCGCGGCAACCCAGCCATCCTGCTCATAATTCGGCCCTTTGAATTTACCTTGAGTTGCGGCCCTGACAAACCGCTGCCGGTTGTTTGCCGCCGAGTCGAGCAGGTGGCCCACGATCTGCTTTCGAGTCCACCCACCCTCGCGCCACGGCACATCGGCAAGACGCGCCGGAAGCGACACAAGCTCCCGGTGCACGTCGTCCAAGTCCGCGCGAAACTGCTGTGCAATTTCTTTCGCCATGCCAGCCTCAATTCGCACATAAAGTGGTGCGAATTCGTTTTCGCGAACAGCATACTACTTTTTCTGTTCGTTGAGGGCTTCCAATACTTCTTCGGAGTGGTGCGAAGGATCTACCTTGGTCCAAACCTTGGCGATCTTGCCTTTCGGATCGATGAGGAACGTGTTGCGGTTGGCGATCGTCATTGGGCCAAAGTGTCCCAACGAACCGTACTCGTCCACCACCGTGTGCTTCGGGTCGGCCAGGAGGCGGAACGTCAGCCCTTCCTTGGTGCAGAACTGCTTGTGGCTGTCCGGCGTATCGACGCTCACTCCAAGCACTACCGCGTTCGCCGCGTCAAACTTTGCCTGATCGCGCTGGAAGTTGTGCGCCTCGATGGTGCAGCTCGAGGTCATGTCTTTGGGATAGAAGTAGAGCACTACCCATTTGCCTCGAAAGGTCTCAAGCGAGATCTGAGAACCATCCTGCGATGGCAGTGTAAAGGTAGGAGCAGCCTGCCCGACAGAGGGCAGGGTCTGGGACTGGTCAGCGGCGCGTACCGTGACCAGCGAAACCGTAATAACAACCGCCGCGGCAAAAACGATGAGAAGCAGCTTTTTCACGTGTGACCTCCAGTGAATCAAACGGGGAAAGAGACGGGCACAACAGCGAATTGCCCGGTAATCAGTATCCGCGCGGAACCCCGACAATGGCAATCCCTGCCTCGGCGGCACGCTTAAGCAGCGCGTCCCGATCAAACAGGAGGGTGCGTCCGGCTTCGACCGACAGACAGCTTGCGCCGGCGCGAATCATCGTCTCAACGGTACGAATGCCGATGACCGGCACATCGAAGCGCATGTCTTGATTGGGCTTCGCGACCTTCACAACGGTCAGTCGGCGTGCAAGCGTCGGGGGCCCCGGCGACAGGTCTTTGTCGCTGGGGTGAAATGTCGGGGTCCCCGGCGACAGGTCATCGTTGCCTGGGTAAATCGTCGAAGCCCCTTCTTCCAGCGACTGCATCAACAACCCAGCCCGCTCGATCGCAGCATCTGTGCCTTCCATGGCCTCAACCGCAATACAAGCTTGCGCAGCCACAACGACCGTCTGACCGATGTCGAACCCTGATAACGCTCGCGCCACGCCGAGTCCGTACTCGATATTCTTGAGTTCATCCTCTTCAGGCGCCCGCCCACCCGAGACGGCTTCTGTCAGTGGGCCCTCCTGTGCCAGCAACGGCTCAAGAAACTGGGTCGAGCTGATGAGTTCAATGCCCTCGTCGGCCAGCACCTTTGCCACCGCTCCGAGCAACATGTCGGTATTCCGCGTTCTAAGGTTCAGCAGCAGCTTGGCCAGACGCCAGTCCGGACGGATACTCGAGAAAATCTGCTTGTGCTTCACCTGGCCCGCCATCACCGCCGCCGTCACGCCTTCCTTGTGGAAGACCTCGATGAGCCGCGATAACTCCCCCAGAGAAAGCCAATGCACCGTGATGCACTCGTCCGCCGCCGCGCGATGATTGATTTCCGGGTCAGTCTCTTCGCGGATCGCCGCCACAGTCACGGCAAACCCCTGCGCCCTCGCCGCATCCAGCAGCAAAAACGGAAACCGCCCGTTGCCCGCAATCAGGCCGAGTTTCATGAAGACCACCGCATATCGGTCATGCCCAATTCAATCCACCCTCCACGCCGATGATTCCCGTCAAACACAACACTTCCTCCCGTAGGGAGGATGCGAAAAGAGCCCAGGGTGAAGCGCAGCGAAACCCTGGGATTCGCGCCTGCCGAGAATCCCATCGTCCCGGAGGGACGACCGAACCTCACCACCTGCGCTACGATTATCCTTCACTATGTCACACACCTATTGTTGCTCGCTGTTGCACTGTGTGTTCTCTACAAAGGAGCGCCGCAAGACCATCGCCGCGGAGACTCAACCTCGCCTCTGGGCCTACATGGGCGGCATCGCACGAGAACACGGGATGAAGGCTCTTGCAGTCGGCGGTACAGATGATCATGTTCACATGCTACTTTCTGTTCCGTCTTCTCTATCGATTGCCGAGGCGATGCGAACCGTCAAGAGCGCCTCTTCGCGATGGATGCACGAAACGTGCGATCTGCCGAAGTTCGAGTGGCAGGGGGGCTACGGTGCATTTTCGATTGGATGTTCTCAAACGGAAGCCACGCTGGCCTACATTGCGAGCCAAAAGGAACACCGTAAGAAACGCAACTTCCAGGCAGAATTCATCGCGATTCTCAAGAAACACCAGGTCGAATACGATCCCCGCTACGTTTGGGGTTAGTTTCGGACGGCCCTACGGGACGCCCCTGCCGGCTGCTTCGGTTTCCCAGGGTTTTGCTACGCTGCACCCTGGGCTATTCTCGTTTTCTCCCTCCGGGAGATCCTACAGAATTTTCATTCAAGCTTTTTGAAGCACTCCCAATGAAAGCCTCCAAGCTCATCGTCGAGATAGAGGTATTCACCCTGCCCAATTCGCGTCACGAACCCGGTGTCTCCAGGATTCAGACGAGCCCTCTCGAATGACGGCCAGCTCCAACCTAGCGCATGCTCATCTGGTTCAAATCGAACCCGATCTCCAACCTTGAATGGATTCGTCTTATGCCCACCAACTTGTTTGATCTGCTGCACTATTTGATGATCCCGCGCTGACTGCGCTCAACGAAAGCCGCCAGCAGCGCCGCGTCCTCGCCCTTCAACTCGCGAATTTTTTCGAGAGCCTGCGATGTATTCATCTTGGCCGCAAGCAGCAGGCGGAATGCCTTCTGCAGCGTCTGCAGCCGCTCCGGCGAAAATCCTCGACGCGCCAGCCCAACCTTGTTAATGCCGTACGCTTTGTTCTCACGCCGTGACGAAGTCAGAGAGAACGGCAGCACATCCTGAGTCACAATCGTCCCGCCACCGATAAAAGCGTACTTGCCGACAACGCAGTGCTGATGAACCGGACAGAACGCGCCCAATGTTACATAGTCTTCGATAATCACGTGGCCAGCGAGAGTGGCGGCATTGGCCAGGATGCAGTGGCTCCCCACCTGGCTGTCGTGACCGATGTGAGCGCAGGTCATCAGAAGGCAATGAGAGCCGAGCCGTGTCACTCCGCCGCCTCCCACCGTGCCGCGGCTGATCGTCACATTTTCACGAATGGTGTTGTCGTGGCCGATCTCGGTTTGGGTCGGCTCGCCGCCGTATTTCAGATCCTGCGGCGCAACGCCGATCGCGCAAAACGGATGAAACACGTTTCGCGCACCGATGCGTGTATGCCCATCGAGCACCACGTGTGAGATCAGCTTGCAGTCCTCCCCCAACACGACGTTTGGGCCGATCGTCGAAAATGGCCCAACGGTGCAGGAGCTTGGAACCACCGCTCCCGCAGCAACTATCGCGCTCGGATGGATGCTCACTCAGCGGTCCCCGTGGTTACGTCAGCGGATGGCGCATCCCCATGCGCGCGCTTCTCCTGTTCCCTGGTCACCACGGCGCAAGTCAACGTTGCCTGGCAAGCCAGTTTGCCATCCACAAACGCTCTTCCCTCGATACGCCCGGCGCGTGTCTTGAAAGACAAAACTTCCACCTCAATGCGCAACTGATCCCCCGGCGTTACTGGACGCCTAAATTTGGCACGCTCAATTCCGGTAAATACCACCAGCTTCTTCGCGCGGTCCTCAATCTCTGCCAGCATAATGATCCCGCCAGCCTGCGCCATCGCCTCAACCACGAGCACGCCCGGCATGATGGGATATCCGGGGAAATGGCCCTGAAAAAAAGGCTCATTGATGGTCACATTCTTGATCGCCACCAGGCGCTTGGTGCGTTCGAACTCAATGACTCTGTCGATGAGCAAAAAGGGGTAGCGGTGAGGAAGGAATTCCAGGATTTCCTGGATGTCGAACGTCATTCTCTGGCTCCAGAAAGCGGGCGGTCATGCTGCTCCGCGCTCCTGAGGATTATAACCAAGCCCCCTGCGGCCAATTTCATGCTTCGAGAGGTGAGATTGTCGAGCGACCCCGGCGAGTCGCAGGATCCGCCGTTCACCCCTTCGCGGGCTCACTTCTTTATCCGCTTCGCCGCCGCGTCAATATCCCAGAAACCCGGCGGAAGCGTCTGATCGTAGCTCACCTTATCGATGAAGACCTGCCGAACCATCTCCTCATTTTTGAAACGCGAAATCGAGTACGCCGTCTGCAACCCGCTCACAGGGTGATAATCGGCATACTCCTCGGCGTCAAGATTTTTGTCTTTGTAGAGAGGATCGCGCCATTCAAACGTCCGCCGCAACGGAAGATGCGTCTGCACGTCCATTTGAATCGTGATCGACTCATTTTGCGCCGAAATCAAGGTCACCTGTTCCGCCAGATGCCGCTCTGACAGCCGCTGCCCCTCGTAGACGAGAATCGTCTTCGGATCCTTGAGCCATACCTTGACTGCGGTCTCGATCGAGTGGTCCCGGCGGCGAAAATAATCGTCCTGCTGTTCTTGCGGAAGGGCCTTCCTGCCCTGGTAGGTCACCTCTGTGCCCACGCGACCGACGTAGAACTGCAATACGTCGCGATGCGTTGTGTATTCCATCCGGTCATGATCCGGCCAGGCGTGAAACTCCCAGAACTTCGTCGTGCCTACATTTGGCTGGCCGTGGTAAAACGCTGCGATGTGCCCTTCGCGAACTTGGTTCTTCAAGTTGAGCCACGCGTCTCCGCCCAGGGCCTTGACCATCGAGTCGAGAGCCGCCCGCGCCTGCTGCGCATTCTTCGCCCCGGCGTCGTCTTCGGGTGTCTGTGCTCGCATCGCCGGCGGCGCCACTAAGACAATCGCCAGCGCAATCGCCAAAGACCTTCGCATCCAGTTCGTCTCCTCTTACCCGGCCAGCACCGCGCCGCCGTTCACGTTCAAAACCTCGCCGGAGATAAACCCTGCTAGGGGAGTACACAAAAACAGCACCGGCCCTGCAATCTCCCGCGCCGTGGCAACCCTGCCCACTGGGATACCGGCGGCGATCTTCGGTCCCAGGTTCGGATCTTCAAGCGTCCCGGCCGACATATCGGTTGCCACCCAACCGGGCGCAACACAATTCACCCGAATTCCCCGTGGCGCCAATTCACTCGACAGGCTCTTTGTCAGACTGATCAGAGCGCCTTTGGTAACGGCATAGTCGGCGTGGTTGGCCTCGCCACGCTGCCCGGCAGTGGAGCTGATGAGCACAATATGCCCTGCAGTTTCGCCTTCGGAAGGCGGCACGCGAGTTTGCAAATCCATCTGGGTCACGGCCGCTTGCACCAGCCCGAAGACCGAGTCCAGATTCACCGCCATCGTGTTCCGCCACTGCGATTCGGCCATTTCGGCAATGGGAGCATCCTCGGCCGGCCATATTCCGTGATTAGCAACGAGCACGTCGAGACGCCCAAACGCAGCCACTTCCGCAGCTACCAGCGCACGGCCATCCGCCGGAGAACGAAGGTCCTGCTCCACTGCCAGGCATCGCCTTGGGCCGCCACACTCCGCCACCAACGCCTCGGCATGCTCGCGCGCCTGCCGGTAGCTGAACGCCACCCGCGCACCCGCCTCGGCGAACAACCGCACTGTCTCCGCGCCGATTCCGCGAGACCCGCCCGAGATGAGGGCAACCTTGCCGTCCAGGAAAAGAGAAACACCAGCCATAGGCCCAAGCTATAAGGTCCTTCCACAGGAAGTAAAGCTGCCCACGCATCGCTCGAAGGTCGCGGCGGGGCATCTTTGAGCCTAGACCGCGGCATCTACCAAAATGCTTGCTCCTCAGGTTGCCGGCCCTCTTCCTCATCCTTGCGGTTCACAACGACCGGCAACGACGCTGAACCCTGTCGGCGCGCGAACTGTTGCGCATCCCACCCTTGCGATAGAAGAAATCGCAAGGATGGGGCACCCACAGTTTATGCCGGCGCCAAGTTTCCAAATCGATGGGTGAGCCACCCGCCATTTTGGATCCTTGCGGCGGCCGGGGAATAGAGCACTTCTCAGATTGCACGCATCATCCGCACGGGCATATAGATGATCGCGCTCACCAGCTCCAGCGCGCCGCCTACTGCGATTCCCACTAAGCGAAACGGGAGCAGAAGCAGCCAGACGAACGGATACGCTATCAGCGCAAGCAGCGCCAGCGGCCAGCACAGCACCAGGAGAATACACCACAATAAAAACTTCACCATAACTTCAGCGCCTCTTCGCTCGCGTAGCACGACACCGACAGATACGCGCATCCGGGAACGGCAGTTCCGTCAGAGCCATTGGTTGGGCATTGGTCGGGCTTCTGCGCGAGGTAAGCCACTGGGTTCATCGAGTTTTCTTCTTGCCCTTGCCGCCGGCCTCACGTTGTGCCAGCACCTTCTTTCGATCCCGGATCGCTTGCTTGCGTTCCCTGTCAGGCATGGCCAGGACGGTTTTCGTCCGCTTGGGCAGTCTCTCAAAGATAAGCGAATGGGCTCGGCGCAGTTCGTCTTCGATCTCCCTTGGCCGGAGCGCGTCCCAGCGCTCCACCGTCACCCAGCCTGCTCTGGCCAGATAGGGCGATGCGATGATTCCCTCATTTTCGAGCATTTCGTGAAACCGTTCGGCACCACAGTGGAACCACAGGACCCCGGTTCCGGTGCCATCCAAGTCCGTCATGGCAAACATTTTGCCGCCGATATCCCGGTCGCCCACCCAATAAACAAGATGATGGCCCCAGTTCACCGTCTCCGCCACATGCGGCAGCGCCATGCAGATCTCGCGGATGCGCTCGTTGTCCATGCCATCCAGTCTAAGTCGCAATCGCAAGGCGGCGCACTAGCTCAGAACCTGTTCTCGAAGTCTCGGAACCGCCGTTCCAGTTCCCATTGGGCTGCCGCCTTTTCGCTACTGTCGAGAAAGCTCTTGCAACCCGCCGAGGTCTTCGCTCCGCCGAGAAGCTGCCCCTTGCACGCTGCCGCGGGGGCCGTAAATGCATCTTGCGCGGCCCACAGGCTCTCGCCTGGAAGGAAGTTATGCTCCATGCCCGTTCGCGCTAATTGCTTCAGGTCCTGGTAGCTCAAGCGGTAGTCGTTTGCTGCGCGCACGTATTCGTGCGTAATGTCGATCCGGCTCACGCCCTGGTCATCCGTTGACAACGCTACCGGCACATGCGCGGCTCGATAGTACATGAACGGATGCTTGTCGCCCGTGATTCCAAGAATGCCTTCGTTCGAACTGAGATTGATCTCGATCATCACGTGCTTCTGCGCCAGTTCCTTCAGAAGCGCCGGGGCATCGTCTTCGTACATCGCGTCCACGCCGTGACCAATGCGCTCCGCATGCGCTATTTCCACTGCCTGCCGAATGTGAAACTTCATTCCCTCCGGCGGCACCATTCCCGGCGCCAGTTCTCCCGCATGCAGCGTGATGTGCACCTTGGGATAGATGCTGTGCAGATACTCCACCATCTTCATTTGCAGCGTGTAATCGCGCATCGGCACCACGTAGTCTTCTGGCTGCACAAAATTGATGCCTACCCAATCGTCCGAGTGCTGGTCGATGGCTTGCTGCACCGTCTCAAATCCCAGCAGCGTCTGCGCGAAAACCTGCTCCGGAGCAAACGCCCTCAAGACCTGATAAATGAACCGCACCTGGACTTTGCACGCCGGCGATGCCTCAGCTGTGCCGCAGTGCTGGATGCGGTTGCGCAGCTCGGTCGCCGCCCGCACGTGTTCTCTGTCAGCCGCGATCTCGTCTTTCAGGCCATGGTCGAGAAGTGTCTGGCGCATTTGCGCCATGTCGGCGTTCCAGCCCGCCTGATACGCGATCTTCGCCGCGTGGCCGAATGCCGGCGTCTCCAACAGTTCGAGATACTGCTGATTTTGCGCCGCTGCCCGCCGCGTAATCTCGTCGATCCACTCGCCGGTGTGGCGCTTGTCGAGCCCGCCGAATTTATCGAACGTGGAGAAGAACTGATCATGTCCACTGTACCCGGACGTGGCCACAAAGTTGCGCATTGAAAACGCGTTGATGACGCGGTCATAGAAATCCTGTTGCGCCGGCGACAAGCTCTTGCCGCCCAATTCGCTCGCCGGGATCAGTGGAGCCGCGCATGGCTCCTTGATCGTTTCACCCTTGTCATCGCGCGCGAACTTTGGCCCCACCGGATCGATGCATACCTTGTCCTCGCCAGCCACGCGAAGGATGGTCTCCGCGTACACCCCCGCTCCCAAATGGAAGTGCAGGTCGGCTCCTTTTGGGAAGTCGGCCAGAAACGCCTGCACCGCCAGGGGCCCCGCGTGGACCGCGGCCTCATAGGCTCGCGCGGCGCGTGCTTCCGGTGTCTTTGCGGTCCCGACCGGCGCGTTTGCAGCGGATTGGGGCGAAGTGGGTTCGGCCGCTGCAGCAAACACTGCCACGTGCGAGATGGCCGGATCAACAAACAACGTTGCGGCAGCAGCGACAACGGCAAAGGAGGCAAGATTGAACTTTGTTCGGGGCATGATTGCATTTCAGTGTAAAGTCTGGAGGTCGTCTGTTGAGAAAATCTCACGGTCTCATCGCGAGATTTGACCTGGCCCGGTATGCGAAGATTGCTCGGTGCGCAACTTCGAATGGAGTTGCCCTTGCTGGCGCGAACCAACTTGACCCTGTCTACTGGGAGAATCCAATGACACTCCGGCCATCCGAATATTCGAAATTCCTCGCGTTTGCGACCCTCATTGCGTTGGTCACCCCTCTCGCCGCGCAACAGCCCGTCTCGCCGAAGCCTGAAGAAACAGAGGTGTGGACTCCGGTGCCTAAGGTAGTGACCCCGGGCGCGACCAATGCGACGCCGCCCTCAGATGCGATTGTTCTCTTCGATGGCAAGAACCTCGATGAATGGGTCTCAGCCCAGGATCATACGCCGGCCCAATGGGTCGTTGCCGGCGGCGTTATGACCGTAAAGAAGGCGAAGGGTGTCGGGAATATCGAAACTAAGCGGGCCTTCAAAAACTACCAGCTTCACATTGAGTGGAAAATTCCGGAGAACATCACCGGGAGCGGCCAGGCGCGTGGCAACAGCGGCGTTTTTCTTGCCTCGCTGGGGCCGGGGGATGCCGGCTATGAGTTGCAGGTTCTGGACTCGTACAATAACTCAACGTATGTCAACGGTCAGGCCGGCAGCATCTATAAGCAGGGCATTCCGCTGGTGAACGCAAATCTGAAGCCCGGCGAGTGGCAGACCTACGACGTAGTGTGGACCGCGCCGGCATTCAACGAAGATGGCTCGCTGAAAACCCCGGCATATGTCACGGCGTTCTTCAACGGCGTGCTGGTACAGAATCACTTCGAGCTGAAAGGCCAGACGCTCTATATCGGCAAACCGTTCTACAAGAAATACGACAAGGCGCCCATCAAACTGCAGGCGCACGGCGATCAGAGCGAGCCGATCAGCTTCAGGAATATCTGGGTAAGAGAACTTGAATAGTGGCCGGGCTAGAAGCCCATCGCCTCATTGCTCTCGCTTCAACTTACGTGGACGATGGGACGATGCCTTATGTCTGGGACGGCCTTCCGCAAGACCTCGTGGGTAATGGGAGCAGCGTCACCCTCGCCCAGAAACAGGAACCTGAAGACATTCACGATGGGATTTCCCTCTGTCCATTTGAAATAAATGTGGGGGGGACACCCGGCGCTCTTCTCGACATGAATCAGAAAGGCTGCGATGGCATTCGCGACGATCGGACTTCTGGCGTAGAGGATGCTGTAATTGCCCACTCGCTGTCCTTCGACGTTGAGCATCTGATCGAATTCCGAGGCATCAGTGCGTTCCACTTCAAGAAAGACAATCTTCGCGCCGGAAGGAAGCCCGTGGATCGAGCGCACCAACTCCTCGATGCGGTCCAAGTCCTCGGGGGCGGTCGCCTTGGGCCTGCGGGGAATGACGCGCACAACTTCGTCGCCAGCGTTTTTCAGTATGTCGGCGGCTTCCTGAGAGAGATGAACGCCGGTAATGCGCAACTCCGTCGACCGTGTGGCTCGCGAAACAAATGAGACACAAAGAATCGTCGCGATGAAGATGCAGGATATCTTGAGGCCTTCTGGGCGTTCCCATATATTCATGCCGGTTGTGTAAACAAAGATCAGCGCGATGAGGAGGAATATCCATCGCGTACCGGTTTTCCATGCCGAGATGGTCACAGCGCAAGCCGCAGACGTGATCAGTACGAGGACGCCTGTCGCGTAAGCGCCGCCTTGAGCGTCCACATTGGCATGAAAGGCAACGGTAACGAAGAATGCGACACCCATGAAGACCAGGACCAGGGGTCTCGATGCGCGGGCCCACTCTGGCGCCATGCCAAAGCGCGGCAGGTATCGCGGAATGAGATTGAGCAATCCTGCCATAGCCGATGCGCCGGCGAAGGCCAAAATGAGGATAGTGCTGAAGTCATAGAGCGATCCAAACGCGCTGCCGAAATATTGATGGGCGAGATAGGCCATGGCACGGCCATTCGCAGCACCATTTGCGGAGAACTCCTTGGGAGGGATGAGAATTGTGGTTACGAAGCTGGTGGCAATGAGGAAGACGCTCATGATGCCCGCCGCCGTAGCCAGCAACTTCCTGGTGTTTCGGATGCGGTCGTTCTGATCTTTACCGGAGATGAGGGGCATGACCGCGACACCGGTTTCAAAGCCTGACAGTCCCAGTGCCAATCGCGGAAAAAGAAGCAGGCAGACGCCGAGCATTCCCAGCCAGTTGGGGTGTTGCACGGACATGGCTGCTTGCCATTGCGAGATCAGCTCGCGGTGGCGCAGGACTTCGATCAAGGCCTTAGCCGTGACAATTGCGTTCAATAGCAGATAAGAAGCGACGAGAATGACCGCGATGCCGATCGCTTCTTTGAAGCCTTTGAGAAAGATAGCGCTAAGCACCACGAGCAGCAGCAGGGTGACGAGCATCTGACCCGTCATCCAGCTTGGAGCGAATGGGTTATGTACGAAGTGCGCGGCCGCATCGGCAGCGGAGAGGGTCATGGTGATGATGAAATCGGTGGTTGCAAACCCGAGGAGCACAAGCACAAAAATCTTCCCGCCCCATTCGGGAAAGAGCCGCTCCAGCATGGCGATGCTGCCTTGCCCGTTAGGGCTGGCCTTGGCAACGCGCTGATACAGCGGCAGAGCAGCCAGCAGCGTGACCAGAACCAGCACAAGAGTTGCAAATGGCGAAAGGACTCCGGCGGCGAGAAAAGCTATTCCCGGCTGATATCCCAGCGTGGAAAAGTAATCGACTCCAGTGAGGCACATGACCCGCCACCATGGGTGAACCGGCTCCGCCTTGCCGTGCACTCCCTTTGGCAGCTTAAGATCCGCCAGCAGCCAGTCACTCAAAGCTGTCTTCGTCATCTGGGTTCAGTCACCCGCCAACAGAATAGCCAAGTCGATTGGATGCACGATTCTATCGCGTATTGGTGTGCGTGGCGATAATCGCATAAAGATACCCCAGGCAGAGGTTTCAAATATCCCCGAAACAGTTTCAAAGGCTAGATCTCGCTACCTATGGATTCCAATCCGGGAGTCATGTACATTTCTGACCAAAACAGCATAAGGACAAGTGTTCCGGCGACGAAATCCGACGCTCCAACTCCAGTTCCAGGAAAATCTGTCGAAGTTGGAGATGGAGGGATCTATTCGATGAAGCGGTCAATGTCCGTGATGGGGATGATGCTGGCAGCCGTCGGCTTCGCGGGGGCCCAGATAACAACTCAGTCAACTGACGTCCTGGGCGCTCACCTGAACTACGGCCGTGGCTGCACCGCCTGCCACGCACCACACAGCGGGGTATACGGCAACGGCCAGGCAAAGAACGTCGGGGTGAACGCCGGCAGCGAAATTCTCTGGGGTGAAGATGTCGGGGGATTGTACGGCAAGACCATCACAACGGGCGGTGGCAAATTCGTAGAGGTGCTGCCGGCCAGCATGTCTGCCACGACACCTGACGTGAAGGGAATGCTCACATGCCTAAGCTGCCACGACGGCAACTATGCACAGAGCGCGATGATGAAGAATCAGGTCTATGAGACTCTGCCTGCATCCTACGGCACCAATAACGCCGTGCCTACCATGATCGAAAACAACGGCTCAGGCGGTGGAAACCAGATCAATGAACACCCGATGGGACTGAGTGCCAGAGTGAATTGCGGCGGTTCGACGAATTGGGATTGCAGTCAGTCCGACGGTGTAATCAGCATGAAGGGTGCCAGCTCCAGCAGGTTTGTCACGCACTACGGCTTCTTTGTGAAACCGGGTAACTACAACAATTCTGCAGTGGTAGTGTGCACGACCTGCCACAACCAGCATGTGATGAATGTGGTCACGGTGAATAGCAACTCGACGTCGGGATTGCCGGCCGGCACGTACGCGACCATGTTCTTTCTTCGCGGACCCTACAACCCGAAAGATTCGAACCCTATGTCAAACCAGACGGCGCAATTCTGCCGACAGTGCCATGGTGACTTGTCGAACGAAATGAACGGCAGCACCGCTGGAACTGTGTTCTAGTACGTCCTCATTCCGGCTTTGTTCCGGGATTGAACAAAAGTTTGAAGCTGCGAACTGATTCGGATGTTTGTCTAACTCGGGAAAGGCGACGGCCCGACAAGCCGAAATTGCAGAAACTCTATCTCATGGATCCAAGGACCGCAATGGGTGCGCCGTGATTCACAGTTGCGCGAATTAACCTGCAAATCGTCTGTGGATAAATGCAAATATTGGAGGGGGGGAGGGGGTACGGACCGGGGACATGTCTGACTGATTGGACCTGGGGACAATCCTGCATACTTTCGGAGATTCCAAGATCGGCATATCTCAATCGTGCGCCACAAGCGCGAATTGATCTGCAAACCCCGCGCTTACACCGGCGGATACACCCGCAGCAAGGGTGGGCATTGAAGCTTGGAGTGACCCGCTCTGCTCAACCTCGTATCAAGGCTTCAATTGTCCTTGCTTCTTCGCATCGGCGAGCATTTGTTTGACTTTGTCTTTTGCTTCGTAGTTCGGGTTTGCGGCCAGCAGTTTCTCCCAATCCGCCACCGCGCCTGCAGCGTCCTTTTTCCCTTGCAACCTGACCAGGCCGAGGTTGAACAGTGTGTTTGGCTTATTGGGCTCATAGGTAAGCGCCTTGCTGAATTCTGCAATTGCCGTATCGGCGTTTCCCATGTACCAGTACGCAGTCGCCATATCGGTTCGAACCGCCGCGTCGGAAGGCCTGGCCTTGAGGACGCGCGCATAAAAGTCAGCGGCGATGGGGTACTGCTGCGCGTCGTAGTACAAGTTGCCGACGCTGGTCAGGAGGTCAGGATTATCGGGTTCCGACTTGAGCTTATCGAGCGTTGGAGCGGCCTGCGCGTCGGCCATTTCCTTCAAACGAGCGGAGCTGGGCATCTGGGGCAACGGGATTGCGTCCGTCTTCGTCGGCGCCGAGACGCTGGCGGCTACTCCAGATCCGGTTGCCGCGGAACTTTGCGCTCCGCGAATGAACCAGCCGCCAGCAATTCCCGCCAACAGGCAGATGGCTGCCAGGGAATTGGCCCGCAGGCTTGTCCATTGCCTAATTGCGGTTCGGTTTGTGCTCGTCATTGCTCCGTGCTCCTTGAATCCCGTGTTGATCGCTCAGCATTGTCAGTACAGCGGCAATCAGTTTTTGTACCGTGGCTTTGCGGTCTGCACCCAGTTGCGGATTTGATTTCAGCAATTGCTGCCAGGCGGCCAGCGCACCCTTACCGTCTTGTTTTCCGTGTAACTTGATGATGCCGAGGTCAAACAGCGCATTGGCGTCTTTGGGGTCATAGCTCAGCCCTTGATTCAGCTGCTTGATCGCCCCGTCCACATCGTCGTTGCGGTAAAGGCTTGATGCCAGCTTGGTGCGAATGGCGACGTTCTTTGGATCTGCCTGCACTGCCCTGTTGTAATAGACAGCCGCTTGCGCGAACTGGTGAGTGGTGTGGTAAACCGTACCAACCTGACTGAGCAGATCACTGTTGTTCGGATCGCCCTTAAGCTTTTCGAGCAGGGGCGCCGCTTGCGTGTCGGCCATTTGCTTCATCTCTGCGAGAGTGGGCATCCGTCGGCCACGCATCGCACCACGTTGCTGGACGGAGATTGCCTTCATCTCTCCGAGACTGGCAATCGCGCCTCGGGAGGCGGATGGTTTTCCGGCTTGGACAGCGGATTGCGTCGGGGTGGTTGATTGCGGTCCACGGAACAGGTATCCGATTGCGAGGCCCGCCACGAGGCATAGAACTGCCTTCGCGTAAACCCGAGTCCACTGCGACGCTGGGCTCGCGTTGGATGCCGTGGTTGGTTCACTTTCCATGCTGGTTTCCCCCTGGTCAGCATTCCTCGTGGATCGGACTCTTGCGATCGTCGACGCCGCGGCGTCAACAACCGCATGTGGACGATTTTCCGTCGTTCGAAACACTTCTGAGCCGCGTCACGTTGCTAAATCACTTCAAAAGACAGGAGAGCACTCAGCGGCGTACGGGAATGTGACAGCGGTCACTCAAAATCCGCCAAACATGTAAGGGAGCACGATAAAGAGCGTGACCACGGTCACATATCGACAGGCAAGATCAACCTTATGCTCCAGGAGACGGTCGCTGGAAGCTCAATAGTTCAAGTTCACCTTTGATCGTTAATGGCCGAACGCGAACACGTTCTTGGAGACGTTTAAAAATGAAAAAGAATTTTTTGGTATCGCTCATGTTTCTGGCAGCCAGCAGCTTCGCGGCCGCCCAGATCGGCGCGTCGCCGGCGACTGACGTCCTCGGCGCTCACCTTAACTACGGACGCGGTTGCGCGGCCTGTCACGCACCACACAGCGGCGCATTAGGCAACGGTAACGCCAAGACCGCCGACACCACCACGGGCGATGTTGCTCTCTGGGGCGAGGATGTAGGCAGCTTGTTTGGCAAGACCATCACCAGTGGCAACAGCGAGCACGGCAACGTCGTAGAGACCCTCCCGGCGAGTTGGGCGGCTGGGACGCCCGACGTTACCGGACTGCTCACCTGCCTGAGTTGCCACGACGGGAACTATGCTACCGGCGCCATGATGAAGAACCAAGTTTATGAGACCCTGCCCGCAACCTATGGGACTCTGAACACCATCCCGACCTTGCTCGGCAACGATGGAACAGGTGTCGGAAACTACCTGAACGACCACCCGGTGGGACTTGGCGCCGCAATGACATGCGGTGGCACCTACGATTGGGACTGCACCATCGATGCCACTGGCAAGGTTTTGATGACCGGGGCAAAGTCCAGCCTGTTCGTCACGAACTACGGCTTCTTTGTCAGCCCAGGCACATACAACCTTAAGCCCGTGGTTATGTGCACCACCTGCCACAACCAACACCTCATGAACGTGGTTAAGGTAACCAATGGCCCGAAGTCAGGGCTGCCCACTGGCTACTACGCGACCATGTTCTTCATTAAGGCACCTTACAACCCGGCTAGCGGCACAGCCGGCAGCAACCAGACCGCGCAATTCTGCCGCCAGTGCCATGGCGCCGAAGCCAACGAAATGAACAACGGCACAGCTGTCACCACCTTCTAGTCGGCTTGGAAGTCAGGGGAGGGGGCGATAACCTCCCTCCCCTTTTTTTTAACGAGGATGCAACCATGAATTACAAACTTCCCTGCTTCGCACTTCTTCTCCTGACGTCTGCGGCGGCCAGCGCCCAGGTAGCCTCGCACACGCCCACTGTTTTCAAGCAGCAGGCCGCGGGGCCGGTAACGATGGCGCCGAGCAAGCCTGTAGCCCGCGTGAATGGATCGGTTCTGACGGATGTCGATCTGCTGCGCGAGGAATACACAATATTTCCCTATGCTCGCCAGCACAACGGCATTCCGAAAGATCTGGCACCGCAGATCCGCGACGGCGCTCTGAAGATGATCATTTTTGAGGAGCTGGTTTATCAGGAAGCCCTGCGCAGGAAGATGACGGTGCCTGCCCTGAAGATGCAGCACGCCGAAGCGGATTTCCGCAAACAGTTCGCAACTCCTGAAGAATTCAATGCATTGCTGCAGAGCGAGTTTCATGGCTCGCAGCCATTGCTCCGGGAAAAGATACGGCGCTCGCTGCTGATTGAATCTCTTCTGAAGGTCGAGATTGACAGCAAGGGGGCGGTTTCTCCCGCAGAGGTGAGGGCTTACTACGATAAGAACCCCACCCGGTTCCAACTTCCGGAGTCGTTTACCTTCCAGACGATTTCTATTCTCCCTCCAGAGAAGGCCACCGCCGACCAGTTAAAGGAAGGCCGCAAGCGGGCAGAAGACGCGCTACGCCAAGCCAAAGCTACAAAGTCCGCTGAGGAATTTGGCATGTTGGCTGAAAAAATCTCCGACGACGACTACCGGGTGATGATGGGCCAGCATAAACCCGTTCCAATCGACCAGCTTGCCCCCCAGGTTTTGAAAGCTCTGCTCGCCTTGAAAGTGGACGCTGTCAGCGATGCGATTCAAATGGAGCAGGCCTACACCATCGTCCGTTTGCAAAAACACACGCCGGCCGGCAAGACGAAATTTGAAGACTTGAAAGCGCAATTGGAAAAGGAACTGCAGCAACGCAAGACCAACCAGCTTCGTGCCGAGTTCGACAAGAAGCTGAGACAGAACGCAAAGGTCGAACAGCTGTAAGAGGCTGCGGAAGGAGCCGGGGGTTCAAGGCCCGGTCGTGAAAGGTGAACGAAGGACTGGCGGTATTGCCCATGCGATACCCAGATATGAAGCCTCGATGCAAGACCGGATTTTTAGCAGCTTGCTGAAGCTTTGAGACGTAAAGGAAGGCATAGAGTTGGCGGGTTCCCTGCGAGTCGCGTGGTTAGTGCTGGCAGGATCTCTACTGCCTTCATCACCGTGTTTGTCACAAGTCCGGATCGCCGACCTCAGCACCGATCTGAGCGGTACGGTTTCCACGGGATATGCCGCGAATTACGGGAATCTGACTAGTTCAAACCACAGTTGGGCGGTTGGGGGCGCCGGTACTCTTGCAGGTTCCTTCTACAATCCCAACTTCGTATCCTTCAACGCCTCTGTTTACCTGAACCAATCGCGGGCTAATTCAAACTTCCAGTCCATCTCGGATGCCAGTGGAATCAACTTCACCAGCGCCATCTTCGGTGGCAGTCACTTTCCCGGATCGATCAGCTATTCCAAGGCGTACAACAGCGAAGGGAACTACGCTGTTCCGGGTCTCGCAAACTTTGTCACTCATGGCAATAGCGATTCGTTCGGCGTGAACTGGACCGAAAGTCTTCCCGACAAACCCAGTCTCTCGGCCGGCTTCCAAATGGGCAGCAGCAAGTACTCGGTGTACGGAACCAGTAATCAAGGCAAAAATGCGTTTCATTCTCTCAACCTCAACTCGGCCTATAAGCTGGCGGGCTTCAGCATGGGCGCCTACTACTCCACTGGAGGCAGTCATTCAATGATTCCTCAGGTTGTAACCGGTCAGCAGATTGCGGAAATACACTCGGGAAACAGTTCGACAGGATTCAACGTCAATCACCTTCTGCCGATGCGGGGTTCGTTCTCGGCCGGCGTTAACCGGTCCGATTTTCATAGCGATTACCTCGGCTTCAGTTCCACCGGCGCTATTGACACCTTCAACACCAACGCCGCGGTGCATCCCACCGGAAAACTCTCAATCACCGCGAACGCGGATTACTCCGACAACCTGAGTGGACAACTCTTCCAGTCGGTTGTGGCTGCGGGTGGTGTGGTTCCCGGCATCAACTCAAAGGAGCGCTCAAACTCCTTCGACATGATGGGCATGGCCTCGTATACCTTTTCGCCGAGTCTGCAGGGCTCGAGCTTCGCCGAGCGGCGCACCCAGTATTTCCTGGGAGAAGGCTTTGGAGTGACTTCGTATGGAGGAAGCGTCACCTATGGGCACCGAATTCTTGATGGTTCTTTCAACGGTGCTTTTACCGTAACCGACAATACCACCGATAAAACCGGTGCGAATTCCCTGGGCCTTTCCACCACTGCGAATTACTCCAGCGAGATTCTAGGTTGGAAAGTGACCGGTTCATTCGGCTATGCACAGAACGTTCAGACCCTGCTGGTCACGTATATGAACTCGTTCTACAACTACTCGGGCAACGCTCGACGGCGCTGGGGGAAATTTAGTATTGGCGCCGGTGCTGGCGCGGCGCGGACCGGGTTGACGCAACAAGCAGGGACCGTGAGCAGCAGCCAAAGTTACAACGCCAGCCTGGGCTACAGCCCCTGGATCACGGCTACCGGCAGCTACTCCAAGTCAGACGGACAGGCCCTGGTGACTGGAGCGGGCCTGGTGCCGGTTCCCCCGCCAGTTGTACCCTCGAGCCTGCTGAGCCTCTACGGTGGAAATAGTTTTTCCTTCGGGCTGTCAAGCTCTCCCGCTAAAAAGCTCACCTTGGCCGTCAACTATGCCAAATCGACCACCAATACTGTCAGCGCCACTGCCAGCGCGGCCGTCGCATCCATGAATGAGAACGATCAATATAATGCCCTAATTCAGTACCAATTCAGAAAGATGTCCTTTAACAGCGGATACGCCCGACTGCAGCAGGGGTTCAGCCTGTCCGGCACGAAGCCAGAGGTCATATCCTCGTACTACATGGGAATATCGCGTTGGTTCAACTTCTTCTAAGACGAGATCGGCGGCTTTACCTGCGCTTCGCCTTGATCGTGGCGAGCGTTGCGATGCTGCTTGACCCAAGCTGGGCATCCAGGAAGTCCAAAACCCGGGCGACCGAGGCGGCGCCTCCGGAGTTGTTGCTGGACGGCGGGCGAAAGCTCTCGTGGGAACGCAGTTTCGACTCGGAATTTGAAGTCAAGCCGAACCGCGGTTTCTGGAACAAACTGGTGGACGTGATCGCTGGAGAGCCCGAATTCCGCTCCCTGGTGCGTCCTTACAGCATTGTCACCGATTCGCACGGACGAATCATTGTGACCGATCCTGGTGCAGCGGGCGTGCACATATTCGATTTCAATCAGCATAAGTACAAGTTCATCGAGCGCAAGGAAAAGGGCAAAGACTCGATGCTGACACCGCAATGTGTCGCGGTGGATGGCCAGGACAACATTTATGTTACGGATTCGGACGCGGGAAAGATTTTTGTCTTCGATCCCAGTGGGAAGTACCGGCACGCCATTGGCAGCCTGAAAGGCGGCGAGGGTTATTTCCTGCGGCCCACTGGAATCGCCGTAGACTCGGCTGCTCAGCGGATATATGTGACGGACACGCTGCGCAACAAGGTGCTGATACTCGACATGCAGGGCACCGTGATTCAGGTAATCGGCAAGAGAGGTCAAGGCGAGGGCGAGTTCAATTTCCCAACCGAGCTGCGGCTGGATGGACCGAACCTGCTTGTGGTCGATGCGATGAACTTCCGGGTGCAGGTATTGGACCGTTCCGGAAACTTCAAGTACGCCATCGGAAGGATCGGCGACCGCACTGGCGCTCTGTTCCGCCCCAAGGCAGTTGGTGTCGATTCGGAAGGCGATGTCTACGTGGTCGATGGGTTGTGGAGTGTGGTTCAGGTCTTCGACCGGCAGGGACAGCTGCTCTACTACTTCGGCTCCAAAGGTACGCATCCGGGAGAATTCCAGTTGCCGGCCGGGATGATTATCGATCATGATGACCGGATTTTCGTAGTGGATTCCTTCAACCGCCGCATCCAGGTATTTCACTACTTCGGTTTGAAAAAGCCGGCGACGGAGGATACGAAGTGAGGCTCGGAGTATTGATAGCCGCGCTGGTGTCTCTCGTTATCGGGACAAGCCTCCTCGCTCAAATTTCAGGTGACGTAATCGGCGTGCACAATCTGGGGCCGGGCAGTAATTCCCCCGTCACGGGTTCCCGTTCCGACTCTTGCAACTACTGCCACGCGCCCCACTCTGGACTCAATGCCGGTCTCTGGAACCAGAGACTCTCGATGCAGAACTACACGGTATACAGCAGCAATACCGAAATGAACCGCGGGACACAGCCGACACTCGGCGCCAGCAGTAATCATTGCCTGAGCTGCCATGACGGTACCGTGGCTGTTGGAACCACTGTTGTCTCCGGTCAGGTCACCACTCGCGGATCGATGTACCAACAAGACGTGTTCGGCAGCAACATGCAACAGTCACACCCTTTCAGCCTGGCCTTGCCCTTCAAGGACAAAGTCGACCTGAATGCTTCGCTTGCTGCGAACGGTACGACCGGTGACACCACTGGAGCAGTGAAGCTGATCAACGGGAACGTCGAATGCACGTCGTGCCACGATCCGCACGTGCAAGCCAAAGATATCGTGTCGCAAAATTTTCTCGTGAAAGACAGCTCCTCTGGTCGGATGTGCCTGGCCTGCCACGATCCCACGCGGCAAATCAGTGGCCAGGTGAACCCGCTGTCCGATTGGTCCATCAGCGCGCATGCCTTATCGGCGGACAAGATTTCGCCCCAGGCCATGGTGGGAAGCTACCCCACGGTCGCCGCCGATGCGTGCATCTCTTGCCACGCGCCCCACAACAACACCGCGGCGGCGAGGTTGCTTCGCGGCCCGAATGAACAGGATTGCATCGCCTGCCACAACGGCGGCTCGAACATTTCGCCGCCTGCGCCAAATGTGTTTTCTGCATACGCCACGCCGAAGATCGGCCACCCGTTTCCGAACTCAACCAATCCGCACGATGCCGCTGAGGACACATTGCTCAACAACAACCGGCACGCGACGTGCGTGGATTGCCACAATGGACATGGCTCCCAGGCGGTCGGCATATTCCCACCGCCGCCACTGATCCGCATCTCACAGAAGAACATTGCGGGCATCAACGCCAGCGATGGAACCAGTGCGCTTGAGCCAGCCATCAATCAATTTGAGAACTGCCTCAGGTGTCACGGCACCAGCACCGGCAAGCAAATTCAGCCGATTTATGGATACTTCCCAGTGAGGGCGGTCTCATCCGGCGATGCTCTGAACAACATTCCGCAGCTTGCGACAACGGCGACGTCGAGTCATCCTGTCATGCATGACAGGACCAGTCCTCTTCCACAACCCAGCCTGCTGCCAAACATGTTGAACCTGGATGGCATCACCCAGGGCCGCGCCATGGGTACCCGCATCCTCTGCACCGATTGCCACAACGGTGACGATAATCGCGAGTTTGGAGGCCCCGGCCCGAACGGCCCCCATGGCTCCAGGTGGACACATATTTTGGAGCGCCGCTATGAATTCAGCCAGGCTGCCCTGCCCGGACAGCCTGTTTCCAATCTCTTCCCCAATCCCGATCTAAGCGTGAATGGGCCTTATGGCCTATGCGGAAAGTGCCATGATTTATCCAACCAGGTTGCGAAGAATACAAGCTGGAATGATCACGCCAGCCACATGAACGCCGGCTTCAGTTGTTCCACCTGCCACACTGCGCATGGAATGGGGGCCAGCAGCGGAACCATCAGCGGCG
>WNGL01003508.1_pt1 | contig 50554 bp, 43 predicted proteins | sample 5400591 | NCBI WGS metagenome assembly WNGL01 (sample SAMN13153377, study PRJNA577476) | soil metagenome | isolation source: 80 cm soil or saprolite under Garry oak tree replicate 1 | place: USA:California | collected 2016-06-15 | reverse complement strand
CGCCGTAGATCCACAGGTTCCTGCGGAGCAGCGACTGCGCGGAGGCCGGCCGGTACCGCACGCCGCGCAGCGCCAGCGGGATCAGCGCGACGATGATCAGCGCGTTGAAGATGATCGCCGAGGTGATCGCCGACTGCGGGCTGTGCAGGTGCAGGATGTTGAGCTTGTTCAGGGCCGGGAAGGCCACCGAGAACATGGCCGGCAGCATCGCGAAGTACTTCGCGACGTCGTTGGCGATGGAGAAGGTCGTCAGCGCGCCCCGGGTGATCAGCAGCTGCTTGCCGATCTCCACGATCTCGATGAGCTTGGTCGGGTTGGAGTCCAGGTCCACCATGTTCCCGGCTTCCTTGGCGGCCGAAGTACCGGTGTTCATGGCCACGCCGACGTCGGCCTGGGCCAGGGCGGGCGCGTCGTTGGTGCCGTCGCCGGTCATCGCGACCAGCTTGCCGCCCTCCTGCTCCTTGGAGATCAGCGCCATCTTGTCTTCCGGCGTCGCCTCGGCCAGGAAGTCGTCCACGCCCGACTCGTCCGCGATGGCCCTGGCCGTCAGCGGGTTGTCGCCGGTGATCATGACGGTCCTGATGCCCATCTTGCGCATCTCGGCGAACCGTTCGGAGATGCCCTCCTTGACGATGTCCTTGAGGTGGATCACGCCGACAGCCCGGGCAGTCCCGTTGGCCCGTTCGGCCACTACCAGCGGCGTGCCGCCGGCCGCCGAGATGCCGTCCACCAGCGAACCCAGGTCGGACGGGACCACCCCGCCACCGTCGCGGATCCACTGCGCCACCGAACTGGCGGCGCCCTTCCGTACCTTCCGTCCGTCGGCCAGGTCGATGCCGCTCATCCGGGTCTGCGCGGTGAACTCGACGAACTCCGCGCCCGCCAGTTCGCCCTCGTGCCGTTCCCGCAGGCCGTACTCGTTCTTCGCGAGCACCACCACCGAACGGCCCTCGGGCGTGTAGTCCGCCATCGAGGACAGCTGGGCCGCATCCGCGACCTGCGCCGCGGTAGCCCCGCCGACCGGCAGGAACTCACTGGCCTGCCGGTTGCCGATGGTGATCGTCCCGGTCTTGTCCAGCAGCAGCGTGTTCACGTCGCCGGCCGCCTCGACCGCGCGGCCGGACATGGCCAGCACGTTGCGTTGCACCAGCCGGTCCATGCCGGCGATGCCGATCGCCGACAGCAGCGCGCCGATCGTGGTGGGGATCAGCGCCACCAGCAGCGCGACCAGGGTCACTAGCGTCTGCGGCGCCTTGGCGTAGAACGCCATCGGCTGCAGCGTGATCACCGCCAGCATGAAGATGATGGTCAGCGACGCGAGCAGGATGTTCAGCGCTATCTCATTCGGCGTCTTCTGCCGCTTCGCGCCCTCGACCAGGGCGATCATCCGGTCGATGAACGTCTCGCCCGGCTTGGAGGTGATCTTCACCACGATCCGGTCGGACAGCACCGTGGTGCCGCCGGTGACCGCGGACCGGTCGCCGCCGGACTCGCGGATCACCGGCGCGGACTCGCCGGTGATGGCCGACTCGTCCACCGAGGCGACGCCCTCGACCACGTCCCCGTCACCGGGGATGTGCTCGCCCGCCTCGACCACCACGTAGTCGCCGAGCTGCAGCGCGGTGCCCGCCACCGACTCCTCGCGGAGCGCGGCCGGGTCCGCCCCGGGCTGCCAGCTGAGCAGCCGGCGGGCCATCGTCTCGCGCTTGGCCCGGCGCAGCGTCTCGGCCTGCGCCTTGCCGCGGCCCTCGGCCACCGCCTCGGCCAGGTTGGCGAACACCACGGTCAGGAACAGCCAGACCACGATCGTCCAGTTGAACACCGTCGAGTGCCTGATCGCCGTGTACAGGGTGAGCACGGCGCCGACCTCGACCACGAACATGACCGGGTTCCTGACCTGGACCCGCGGGTCCAGCTTCGCCAGCGCGCTGGGTGTCGACTTCCAGAGCATCTTCGGGTCGAGCAGGCCGCCGCCGACCTTGCGCGGTTCGGTTCCAGCCTGCCTGGGGCCTACCGGAGCGGCCCCCGGGGTTGTCGTTGTCACAGCCATCTCAGTGCAGTCCTTCTGCGAACGGGCCGAGCGCGAGCGCGGGGAAGTAGGTCAGGCCGACGAGGATGAGGGTCACGCCGACGAGCATCCCGACGAACAGCGGTGTTCTCGTATCCAGCGTTCCGGCGCTCTCGGGCACGGGTGCCTGCCGGGCGAGCGACCCGGCCAGGCCGAGGGCGAAGATCTCCGGCGCGAACCGGCCGAGCAGCATCACGATGCCGCCCAGCGTCTGGTACCAGGTGGCCGCGGTACCCAGGCCCGCGAAGGCCGACCCGTTGTTGTTGGCCATCGAGGCGAACGCGTACATGACCTCGGTCAGCCCGTGCGGGCCTGGGTTGAAGATCGGGGTCTGGCCCTGCTTCGTGCCGATCGACAACCCCGCCGCGGTCAGCACGAGCGTCGGGATCGTGAGGAAGTACAGCGCCGCGTACTTCATCTCGGCGGGCCGGATCTTCTTGCCGATGTACTCCGGCGTCCGGCCGACCATCAGCCCGGCGACGAACACCGTGACGATGGCCAGCACCAGGATGCCGTACATGCCGGCCCCGATCCCGCCGGGCGCGATCTCGCCGAGCGCGATGTCGAACAGCACGATGCCGCCGCCGAACGGCGTCATCGAATCATGGAAGCAGTCCACCGCGCCGGTGGAGGTCACGGTGGTGGACACCGAGAACAACGAGCAGCCGGGCGTGCCGAACCGGACCTCCGTCCCTTCGGCGGCGCCGTGCGCGAGCTGCGGGGCCACCCCGGCGTGCTGCATCTCGAAGAAGCTGACCCCGCCGACGGCCGCCATCCAGATGATCACCATCACGGCGAGCAGCGCGTAGCCCTGCCTGTTGCTGCCCACCATCTTGCCGAACGTGCGCGGCAAGCTGAACGGGATCAGCAGCAGCAGGAAGATCTCGAAGATGTTGGTGAACGGGTTCGGGCTCTCGAACGGGTGGGCCGAGTTGGCGTTGAAGAAGCCGCCGCCGTTGTTGCCCAGCTCCTTGATGACTTCCTGCGAGGCCACCGGGCCGCCGACGATCGTCTGGTGGCCGCCGGCCAGCGTGGTGATCGTGTGGTAGAGGCTGAAGTTCTCGATCGCCCCGCTGGCCACCAGGATCAGCGCGCCGATGACCGAGATCGGCAGCAGCAGCCGGATTACGGCGCGGGTCAGGTCCACCCAGAAGTTGCCGAGCCGGTCGGTCCGCGACCGGGTGAACCCGCGGATCATCGCGATAGCGACCACCAGGCCGACCGCGGCGGACGCGAAGTTCTGCACCGCGAGCCCCGACATCTGGGTCAGGTAGCTCATAGTGGACTCGCCGGAGTAGTTCTGCCAGTTGGTGTTGGTGGTGAACGAGGCCGCCGTGTTGAACGCGGTAGCGGGCGTGACGTTGGACATCCCGGTCGACAGGGGCAGCCAGTGCTGGGTCCGCTCGATCAGGTAAAGGAACAGGACGCTGATGACCGAGAACGCGAGCATGGAGCGCACGTAGACGCTCCATTTCATGTCCGCTTCCGGGTCGATCCCGCACAGCTTGTAGATGCCGCGCTCGACCCGCCAGTGACCCTTGGCGGTGAAGATGCGCGCGATGTAGTTGCCGAGCGGCACGTAACATGCCGCGAGCGTGGCGAAGAGCAGCGCGAACTGCAGCCAGCCGGCGGCTGTGCTGTTCATCAGAACCTCTCAGGCAGTATCAGGGCCACGAACAGGTAGATCGTCAGCAGCACGCCGCCGATCAGGCCGATCCAGTTCTCAGCGCTCAAAGCGCTCGACCCCCTTCACGATGAGGAGGAGCACGGCGAAGACGACGATCGTCAGGCCGACGTAGAGCAGGTCCGACACGGTGACTCCTTGGGATGTGCCGTCAGAGATAGAGCTCGCCCGGCCCATGCAGGCCGCAGGCACGTCTCAGTTAACGGTCAGGAATCCCCGGCTTGAAGCGCCCTTGCATGACCCATGCAGCTGATATTCGGTTCCTAACGGAACCCATGCGGTCGGCCGCCGCGGCCCGTCGACAGGCATGCCGGAGCCGCTCACGGGCCGTCTCCGCGAGCGGCTTCACATAACCGCGGCTTAGATGTCCGGGGTGTCGGGGATGAGCGCGTGCCGCCGGAGATGCCAGGACCGCGGGCCGTGGCTCATCTCGTCCATCAGCGCCGACGGCGGGACGGCCAGCACCGGGCAGCGCGCGTGCGCCAGGCAGTACCGGCTCACCGACCGGTGCGTCATGCGGCCGAACCCGGCTCGCCGGCCCGTCCCGATGATCAGCAGGTCATCGGGCTGGTCGGCGGCGTCGACCAGCACCGGGCCGGTCTCGCCGCGGGCGACCAGCGGTTCGACGTGCAGGTCGGCGGGCACGCCGCCCAGGCCGGCGTCGAACGCAGCCCACAGCTGCTCCCAGGCGGCGTCGCGCCAGACTTTGCGCAGGTAGGCTGAGGGAGCCCGTCGTTCGGCCATCTCACCGCCCGGAGGAATCCATGCGGTGATCGCCAGCAGCGGCACGTTCCGCTGCCTGGCCTCGTCCGCCGCGTACCGCAGCGCTTGCAGGCTCCCTAGAGACCCATGCACGCCAACAATGATCCGACGCACCGTGGGCACGGCAACTCGCCTCCTGACTGACACCGAGCGCCATTGTTCATAGCGGCGCCCCCGCGACCGCGTACCCCTCTATATAACCCCTATCCGGGCCCGCTGGCGCCATTCCTGACGGCCGTATCACGGCCATCATGGAAAAGCATGCGTAATGCCGTCGTGATGGGTTCCCGGTCACCGGATATAGGCGTTGACCTTGAGAACCGTGGTGCCGGTGATGCGATAGACGCGCCAGTGGCCGGCGACGCTAGTCGGCGCGGACGCCGAGCTCGTCGATGCGGGCGAGCATCTCGGCTGGGTCGGCGTAGACCCGGTACGCCCCGGTTCGCTCGAGCTCCTCCCGGCCGTACCCGCCGGACATCAGCCCGACCCCGAGCGCCCCGGCCCGCCGGGCCGCGAGCAGGTCCCACACGCTGTCGCCGACCACCATCGCGTACCTGGGGTCCACGCCGAGCGCGGCGGCCGCGGCCAGGAACAGGTCGGGGTCCGGCTTGGCGTGCCGGACCAGGTCCCTGGTCACCATCGGGGTGTCCTCGGGCAGCCCGAGCAGCGCCAGCGCGGGCCGCGCCGTCGCCGCGTACCCGCTGGTCGCGATGGCCCAGGGGACCCCGGAATCGGTGAGCGCGGCGAGCAGCTCACGGGCCCCGGGCAGCGCCGTGACCGAATCCACCTGCGCGCGGTACTCCGCCGCGTGCGCCTGCTGCAGCCGGTCGATGTCCTCCTTGGACAGCGACCGGCCCGTCTCGCGCAGCAGCGCGGACACGAACAGCCCGCCGCTCATCCCGATGCGCCGGTGGATCCGCCACACCGACAGGTCGATGCCGATCCGCATCAGCGCCGTCCGCCAGGCGATGACGTGCTGGTAGACGCTGTCGATCAGCGTCCCGTCCAGGTCGAACAGGAACGCCGGGACCGGTGATTCGAGGTAGGACACTGCTGCGGCCATGACCCCCAGTCTGCCCGCACCGCCCGCCCGCCGTACCCCCGTCCCCTCGCTCAGGCGCCGGCGACGGCGATCACGCCTTCGGTGGTGCCGAGGAAGGCCTGGCTGCCCGTCATCGACGGTGACGCGAAGTGCGGGAGGGAGGTGCCCAGGCCGACCGAGTTCCTGGTCTTGCCGGTGGCCGGGTCGAGTTCGTAGAGCGTTCCCGCGGTCCAGTCGGTGACCCAGACCGCCCCGCCGCCCACGGACGGGGAGCCCCAGGCGCTGGCCGGCCCCCGCCACAGCACGCGGATCTTGCCGCCGGCGGTACTGATCGCGGCCATCCCGCCCTGCTCGCACGGCTCGTACACGGTGCTGCCCTGGACCGCGGCCGCGCCGTAGGCGGGGCAGACGTGCGCCTGCGCAACCTGGCCGCCGACCCCGCCGGGATGAGCCGCGCTGATCAGGTAGGCGGTGCCGCTCTTGCCGAGCGCGAGCAGGTTCCCGCTGGCCAGCAGCGCGGCCTGGGTGGAGCCGAGGTCCAGGTCATGCGCGTTATCGTCGTGCCACGTGGACGGCGCGAAGATGCCGGCCTGCTTCAGGGCGGGGGACAGGGCGGTCACCGAGTCGGTGCCGTCGAACTTGGTGCTGCTCTCCGAGCCATTGCCCACGCTGACGTACAAGGTGCCGTCCGGGCCGGTGACCGGGCCGGCCGTGCCCCAGACGGCGCCTTCGCGCGGCGTCGGCACCAGGTAGGACACCAGCGGCCCGCTGCCGTTGACCGGGATGCCCACCACGGAGCCCCGGTACGGCCCGCAGTCCCCGTCCAGCCCGCCGAACGCCACGTATACCCGCCCGTTCTCGATCGTGAGCGCGGGCCGCTGCTGGTCGTAGCGGGGCTGCCCGTCCGGGGCGGGGATGTCGCGCTCCACCTCGATGGTCCCGTCGCTGGCCGAGACGCCGAGCAGCACGTGATGGTATCCGGAGGTCTCGGCCACGGCGTAGACGATCCCGCTGCCCGTGTCGTAGGCGGGCGTGCCGGTGATGCCAAGCGGGTCGATGTTGCCGCACGGCAGGTCGCTCAGCGGCACCGGGGTGCCTACGTGCGTCCGCCAGACGACCTTGCCGTTCGCCTGGTCGAGCGCGTAGATGGAGTCGTTCTCGGTCGCCGCGATCACCATGTTGCCGACCAGCAGCGGCTGGCCGTAGACCGCGCCGTCGAGGCTCGCCCGCCAGCTCACCTGCAGCGGGCCCGCCTTGGCCGCGCTGGCGGCGACGCCGGTGCGAGCGAAGTCGTGCCCGTACGTGGGCCAGTCGGCACCGGGATGCCCCGCGCTGTCCGGCGGTGAGGTCAGCGACCTGGACGGAGGCGCCGAGCCAGTCGACGTTCCGCGCCCGCCGGAATCGTCCCCCGGCGAGCCGCAGCCCGCCACCGCGGCCAGGACGCCGGCCGTCAGTGCCGCCGCCGTGAGCCTGGCCGCGCGCGCGAGTCTCATTCGCATCCCACCAGTCTGTCGTCCCGACCGCGGTGACGGGTCCAGGTTTGCTCCCTCCGGTCCGCTGAGTTACTCCTGGGCTACGTCCCGGCTTCCTGTCCGCGGAGCCCGGCTACGCACTCCGCGCTTCCGCAGGTCCGGCCCGAACCCAGGCGAGGCCTGCCGCACCGGCAGGCGGGCCGCAGGCGAGCCAGCCAAGCGGCATACGCCAGCAGCTCGGCTATGCCGCCGGGGCCCGGAACGGAGACCACGGGCCGGATCCGGCCGCCGGGCAACGCCAGCCACTCCCGCGGCCTATCCGCCGCGGGACCGCCAGGCGCACCACCCATAACCCCCATGTTCCTCCTTCCCTGCCGTTCGTACGGACCTCGCCGGCGGCGCGCTCCGCGAGAGGCGGCCCGGCCTGCCCCCTGTCTGCACTGCCGTTTCCCGAAAGGAAATTCGTTTCCTTTCGGGAAACGGCGCGAAGAAGGGACACATCGCTCCGGGCGTTGCCGCGGAAACGGCCGCGTGCGGCGCGCCAGGTCCCGGCCGGTGACCGGCCGGATCTTCGGGTGAACTGGAACACGTTCTAGTCTTGTGCCATGCGTCACGGCATTGTCCTGTTCACCTGCGACCGCGGGATCACGCCGGCCCAGGCCGCGAAGGCCGCGACATGAACATGACCCGGTCTGAACTGCCTGCGCCGCTCCCGGCGTCGGTGCTGGGCGACGGCACCGAACGCTACGACGTGGTTGTCATCGGCTTCGGCATCGCCGGCGGAAGCGCGGCCCTGGAGGCGGCCCGGGCCGGCGCCCGGGTGCTGCTGCTCGAGCGGGCCGCTGTGCCCGGGGGGACCACCTGCATGGCCGGCGGGCATTTCTACCTCGGCGGGGGCACGGCGGTGCAGCAGGCGACCGGTCACGAGGACTCCGCGGCAGAGATGTACAAGTACCTGGTCGCGGTATCGAAGGAGCCCGAGCACGACAAGATCCGCGCCTACTGCGAGGGGTCGGTTGAGCATTTCGGCTGGCTGGAGACACTGGGCTTTGAGTTCGAGCGCTCCTACTTCCCCGGCAAGGCCGTGATCCAGCCTGGTACCGAAGGGCTGATGTTCACCGGCAACGAGAAGGTGTGGCCGTTCAGGGATCAGGCGAAGCCGGCGCCGCGCGGGCACAAGGTCCCGGTGCCAGGGGACACCAGGGGAGCCAAGCTCGTGATGGACCTGCTGCGCGACCGGGTCGAGGAGGCCGGCGTCGAGGTGAGGTACGAGACCGGCGCGACCAGGCTGGTGACCGACGAGTCCGCCGCCGTCGTCGGGCTGGCCTGGCGGTCTTTCGGTGACACCGGGGTTGTCCGGGCCGCCGCGACCGTGATCGCCGCCGGTGGTTTCGTGATGAACCCCGAGATGGTCGCCCAGTACACCCCAGCGCTGTACACCCCGGCGCTCTGCACCTCGGGGCTGGGCGCGAAGCTCATCACGCTCGGCTCGACGTATGACGACGGGCTGGGCATCCGGCTCGGCATGTCCGCAGGCGCCGACCTCAAGCACATGGACGAGCCGTTCATCACCGCGCCGTTCTACCCGCCCTCGGTGCTGATCACCGGGCTCATCGTCAACTCCCGCGGGATGCGTTTCGTGGCCGAGGACTCCTACCATGCCCGGACATCGCAGTTCGTGATGGAGCAGAGCGGCTCCGCGGCCTACCTCATAGTCGACAGCGCGCACCTGGAGCCGCCCGAGATGCCGCTGGTGCCGCTCCTGGACGGCTACGAGACCGTGACCGAGATGGCGGCGGGGCTCGGCCTGCCCGCCGGGTCGCTGGAAAAGACGCTGGCCCGGTACAACCACCACGCCGCTCTCGGACAGGACCCGGACTTCCGCAAGAGCGCTGACTGGCTGGCACCGCAGGACCAGGGCCCGTGGGCGGTCTTCGACCTGGGACTCGGCCGCGCGCTCTACGCCGGGTTCACTCTCGGGGGGCTGCGCACCGCCGTGGACGCACAAGTGCAGCGTCCCGACGGCTCGGTCATCCCGGGGCTGTACGCGGCCGGAGCCTGCGCGTCCAATATCGCCCAGGACGGCAAGGGTTACGGCTCTGGCACCCAGCTCGGCGAGGGGTCATTCTTCGGTCGGCGGGCTGGCAGGCACGCGGCTCAGCTCCGGCCGGCGAGCCAGCCTCCTAGCCGGTGAGGCCGGCCAGGACCTCCTCCAGCCGGGCCAGCGATGCGGCGATCCAGGGCAGCGAGCACGGGTCGGCCGCGTTCAGCGCGGCGTCGCGTTCGGTGTCGGTGTCGCCGTAGAGCATGGCCGTGGCCACCCGCAGCCGCAGCCGCCCGCTCTCCTCGCCGAACGAGCTGCCCGGCAGCACCCCGACGCCGTACGTGTCCAGGAGCACCGCGGCCAGGCTCTCGTCGCTGGTGATGCCGTGCCGCTCGAGCAGCACGTCCGCGAGCGGCGAGAAGTCCGGGTACAGGTAGAACGCCGCCTGCGGCACGGGCCCGGCGGCGCCCGCCGCGGCGAACCTGCGCGCGACCGCCCGGGCGACCGACCCGTGCAGGCGGCGGCTGAGCGCGATCCGCTCCGCCAGCTCCGGCGGCTCGCTGAAGGCGAGCGCGGCGGCCTGCTGCACCGGCCCGGCGGGAGCCGACCAGATCTCGCTGCCGATCCCGAGCAGCCGGTCGCGCAGCTCGCGCCCGAGCCTTCCGCCGGGCAGCCGGGCCACGCCGAGGCGCCAGCCCCCCAGGGCGAGGTTCTTGCTCAGTCCGGCGGTGACCACGGTCCGTTCGGGAGAAATGACGGCGGGACTGATGAACGGGGCGTCGGTGTCGTGGACCAGGTCACGGTAGATCTCGTCGGAGATGATGATCAGGTCGTGCGCCTCGGCGACCGCGCATACGGCGCGCACGGCGGCGGGAGAGGCCAGCAGCCCGGTGGGGTTGTCGGGCATGGTGATGATGACCGAACGGACCTGGCGGCCCGCCACCCGGGCCTCGGTGACGGCGCGTGCCAGGCGTTCTGCGTCCGGCACGCCGCCCAGTCCCGGTGCGAAGTGCGCCACCCGCCCGGACAGGGCCGCCTGCGCGGCGTAGCTGACCCAGCTGGGCCGGGGGACGGCGACATCGCCGCCGATGGCGGCCATCAGGCCGAACAGCAGGGCCTTACTGCCCGGCCCGCAGATCACCTGCTCCGCGCCGGTGGGCAGGCCGCGCCTGGCCCAGTAGCCGGCGGCCGCCTCGCGCAGCGCGGCGTGGCCGGCGACGGGTCCGTACGAGTTGAATCCCGCGGCCCGGGCCAGCGCGGCGCGCAGCATCGGGTGGGCGGGCAGGCCCGCCTCGCCGAACGCGAGCGGCAGCACGGGCTCGCCGCGGCGGCGCCGTGCGTCCATGGTCTCGTTGGCGGCGAGGGTGGCGGAGACGGGAATCCTCGCGGGGCTCAGGTACGACTGTTCCTGGAACGGGCCGGCGTCGGCGGGCGGCGCGAGCGGTGCCGAGGGCGTGATGGTGAGAGCCACTGGGGCTAGCACTTCCTAGCTGCGGGAATGGCGGATAAGGCTGCGGGATCGGCGAATAGGCGGTTATCGCGGCGAAGGGACCGGCAGGAGATCGAGACAGGCCCCACTGACTGTGGCAACCTTGCGCACCTTGTCAGTTTGCCCTCGCCTAAACCATAAGCACAAGCGCTGATTTCTATGGCAGAGACTAAGATTCTCTTATGCTCGATCTGCATCGGCTCCGCTTGCTGCAGGAATTCGCGGCTCGCGGCAGCATCGCCCGGACCGCCGCCGTCCTGGGCTACACGCCGTCCGCCGTGTCGCAGCAGCTCGCCGCGCTCGAACGCGAGGCGGGCACCGCGCTGCTCGACCGGTCCGCGCGGCGGGCCGAGCTGACCGACGCGGGCCGGCGCCTGGCCGGCCACGCCGAACGCATCCTGGCCATGGTCGAGGAGGCGGAGACCGACCTGTCCACCGAGGCCCAGGAGCCCGCCGGCCGGGTGGTGGCGACCGCGTTCCCGTCCGCGGCCATCGCATTCGCGCCCGCGCTCGCCCGCAGCCTGCGCACCCATCCGCGGCTGACGCTGGTGCTGCGGCAGACCCCCGCCCGTGAAGGGCTCCGCCAGGTCCGTTCCGGCGAGGTCGACGTGGCGATCGTGGACGACTGGACCAGCCGCCTGGCCGAGGAGATCGAGCTGGGCGGATCCATCCTGACCTGCTATCACCCCGTCGACCTGCGGGCGCTGCGGCACGAGCCCTGGCTGGCCGCGCCGGCCGGGGAGCCGTCCCGGCAGGCCGTGGACCGGCTGCTCGCCGCGGTCGGCGTGGCGCCGCCGGTGCTGTCGGAGTTCGAGGGCATGTCCACGATCGTCAGCCTGGTCGCGCGCGGCATCGGCATTGCCATCTTGCCCCGGCTGGGCGTCGCCGCGGCCGAGCGCCGGGTTACGGTCCGCGACCTGCCGCACGGCCTCGACCTGGCCCGGGACGTATACGCCGTGGCCCGCACGGCGAGCGTGCGCCGTCCGTCGGTAGCGGTGATCGTGACCGCGCTGCGCGCGGCCAGGCCGGCGCCGGCGCAGAACCGGTGACTAAGCTGCTTAACCTAAGCTGGCCGGGTGGATCTCCGGCTCGACGGGGCGGCGCTGACCGCCTGGCTCGTGGACACCCCGTCGGTCAGCGGCGATGAAGGGCCGCTGACCGACGCCATCGAAGGCGCGCTCCGGGCGCTCCCGCACCTGACCGTGCACCGGGACGGCAACGCGATCGTGGCCCGCACCATGCTCGGGCGGCCCGAACGGGTGATCCTGGCCGGGCACGTCGACACCGTGCCGGTCGCGGGTAACCTGCCCTCTCGCCTCGACGGCTCCCGTCTGTACGGGTGCGGGACCACCGACATGAAATCGGGGGTGGCGGTGCAGCTCCGGCTCGCCGCCGGCCTCACCGCGCCCGCCCGGGACGTGACGTACGTCTTCTACGACTGCGAGGAGGTCGCGGCCGACCGCAACGGGCTGCTGCGGCTCAGCCGCAGCAGCCCGGAGCTCCTGGCCGGCGACTTCGCCGTGCTGATGGAGCCGAGTTCGGCGCAGATCGAGGGAGGCTGCCAGGGCACGCTGCGGGCCGAGGTCACCGTGCCCGGCCAGCGGGCGCACACCGCGCGTTCCTGGATGGGCCGGAACGCCATTCACGACGCCGCTGCCGTCCTCGACGTGCTGCGCGGGTACACGCCCCGCGAGCCGGAGGTCGACGGCCTGCGCTACCACGAGGGGCTGAACGCCGTCGGCATCCGCGGTGGCGTGGCGGGAAACGTCGTCCCCGACGAGTGCGCGGTGACGGTCAACTACCGGTTCGCGCCGGACCTTAACGGCGAGCAGGCGGCGGATTTCGTTCGGTCGCTGTTCTCCGGCTGGCCGGTGACGGTGCTCGACGTCGCGGACGGCGCCCGGCCCGGGCTCGGGCAGCCGGCCGCGGCCGGGTTCGTCGCCGCCGTCGGCGGGACGCCGCGGGCCAAGCTCGGCTGGACCGACGTGGCCAGGTTCTCCGCCCTCGGCATCCCGGCGGTGAACTACGGGCCTGGCATCTCGGAGATCGCGCACACGGCCGGCGAGTACGTGGAGACCGGCAAGATCGCCGAGTGCGAATCCCGCCTCCGGACCTGGCTGGCCGCCTGCTGACCGCCCTTTAGCGGGCCGGGCCCTGGCCCAGCATCATCCGCGTCGTGTGCTCGACGCCGTTGCCGCTCACCCACAGGACGGAGACGACGTCACCCGGGTGATCGCTGGCGGCGATGCTGGTCAGCGAGCCGGGCGTGGTGATCGGCTGGCCGCCGACCGACGTGATCACGTCGCCGGGCACCATGCCCGCCGCGACGGCGGCCGTGTCGCACAGCACGCCGACGATGAGCGCGCCCGCCGCGACCGGCGCGACGTGCGCCGGGACGCCGGTTTGCTGGTTGCTGGTCTGGCAGGACGATCCGCTCCCGGCGGACCTCCGGCCGCCGCGGGCCGCCTGCGCCTCGTCGGCGGCCTGCTGCTGCGGATTCGAGCTGTCGCTCGTCGCGACCTCCACGCCGAGGAAACCAGGCAGGCCGATGTGCACGGTGGTGCTCTGCTGGCCTGCCGCGATCTGCTTGGCGATCGCCAGGGCGCTGTTGATGGGGATGGCGAAGCCGAGCGTGCCGCCAGACGACCCGAACTTGCTGGAGGTACCGGTGTTCGCGGCGGTGATCATGCCGATGACCTGGCCCGCGTTGTTCGCAAGCGCGCCGCCGGAGTCGCCCTGCTGGATCCGGGCGTTGGTCTGCAGCATGTGGTTCAGGTTCTCGGTGCTGTTCGAGCCCTCGTCGCTGGCCTGGATCGAGCGGTCGAGGGCGTTGATGATGCCCGCGGCGGGCTTCGCCCCGCCGCGGCCCTCGGCGTTGCCCAGCGCGAGCACCGGGGTGCCCAGGCTGACCTGCGAGGAGTTACCGAAGTTCTCGACGGGCAGGCCGGAGGCGCCCGTCAGCTGGAGCAGCGCCACGTCGTCGGTGGCGTCGTAGCCGACGACCTTGGCCGCGTAGGACGGGCTGGAGCCGCCGTGCGGATCGACCAGCGTGACACGCACGGCCGTGGCCTGGTCGATCACGTGGTTATTGGTCAGCACGAGTCCCCTGGAAGAAATGATCATCCCGGTGCCCTCGGCGGTCTCGCTGTTGTACTTGAGCGTCGAGACGATGTCGACCAGGCCGGGATCCACCTTCCTCTGCACCGCCGCCGGGTTGAGCGGAGCCGACGAGGACCCGCTGCCCGACGCGTTGTTGTGCGGTCCGGGAACATCACGGGAGGAGGTCCCGGCGGCCGGGGCCGCGCCGTGGCTGCTGAGCCCGACGGTCACCCCGGCGCCGATGCTCGCCGCGAGCGCGGCGACGGCCACGTAGACCAGGAAGCGCCCGCCGCGGCCGGAAGGCCTGGGCGGGGGATCGGGGAGGGCCCACCCGGACGCGCCGAAACCGCCGCCGCCGCCGCTCCCGTACCCCGGCTGGTTCCCGTACCCCGGCTGGTTCCCGTACCAGGGCGACTGAGACCATCCGCCTTCGGCGTCGCTGTCGTTCTCTCGCATCATCCTCGCCTTCGACCAGACCCAGGGTACGTCGCGACCGGTCCTGCCGGCCCTCAAGTCCTGGGCGATTACGCCCGGCTGGCGAGGATTGCCGCCCGGACGGGCCGTCAGCCCGCCGGTCCCGTGGCGAGCGTCACCACCGCGGTGTGCAGGCTGCCGCCGGGGGCGACCCAGGCCAGTGCGGCCTGGCTGCCCGGGTGGTAGCGGCTGAGCCTGGCGGTCAGTGAGCCCGGCGAGGTAACGGCGTGTCCCCCGATCGAGGTGATGACGTCCCCGGCGAATAGGCCCGCCTCGGCGGCCGCGGTTCCGCACAGCACCCCGTCCACCAGCGCGCCCGACCTGACCGGCGCGATGCTGGCCGGGGCCGCCGTCGTGCCGCCGTTGGTGCAGCCGGGGCCGCTGCTGCTCCCGGCGCCGGCCTGCTGCAGTTCCTGGCCGGCCTGCCGCCGGGGGCTGGCGCTCGTGCTGTCCGGCATGAGCACGCCGAGGAACGCCGGCAGGCCGATCTGGACCCGGCCGCCCGGCCGCCCGGCCGCGATCTGCCTGGCGAGGGGCAGCGCCTGGTTGATGGGGATGGCATAGCCCGAATAGACGGTGCTCCCGCCCGCCGCCGTGTCGATCCCGATCACCCGGCCGGTGGCGTCGGCCAGCGGGCCGCCAGAGTCGCCCGGCCGGATGTCGGCGTCGGTCTGCATCATGCCGTGCAGCGTCTCGGTCAGGCCCGAGCTCTGGTCGCTGGCCACGATGCTGCGGTCCAGGCTGCTGATCACCCCGGGCGCGACCGTCGGCGAGCCGCCCTGGCCGCCCTCGTTGCCGATGGCCAGGACAGGTGTGCCCACCCGCAGCTGCGCGGAGTTGCCGATCGCGACCGCCTTGAGCCCGGCCGCTCCGCGTACCTGGAGCAGGGCCACGTCGTGGGTCGCGTCGTAGCCCAGGATCCGGGCCGGATAGCTCCGGCCCGACGTCACCGGCGTGACCGTGACGCTGGTCGCGTCGTCGATGACGTGGTTGTTGGTCAGTATCAGGCCGGCCGCGGCGTCGATGACGAAGCCCGTGCCCTTCGCCGTCTCCTGGAGGTACTGCAGGTTGGCGGTCACGTCCACGACGCCCGGCTCGACCTCGTGATAGACGGCCTCGTCGTCCATGGCGCCGGGCCGGTCCGCCGCGGCGTCGCGGGGCACCGCCGGGCCCCGCGGACCAGCGGCGGTGGCGTGCTGCACGGCCAGCGTGGTGCCGACGCCGGCGGTGGCCGAGAGGACCGCCACCACCAGGTAAATCAGCAGGGCCCTGAGCCGGCTGGGCGAACGCGCCCCGGCCGAGGGCACGGACTGGCCCGAGGGTCCCGCCGGGAGAGTCAGGGATCCCCCGTCCGCGCTGTCGTCCTCGTGCATCCCACTGCCCTTTTGCCCGGAATCGACCCTCGCCAGTAGGTTTCCCGCCCGGGGGTAGATCAAGCCTGTCGATGAAGGCAAAACACTGAGTTCACCTGGAGAACACGGTTCCCTCGCCACTCCCGGTGTCGCGGCCGGAAGGCCGGGCGGGGTTGGGCGACTTATGCGTAATGTCGTGATACTCTGCCACCAAGACACGATATGACGTGAATGTTGTGCTCGTGAATGCTGTACTCGTGAATGTTGTGCTAGGGCTCGAAGGGCAGGGATCCGGATGTCCGCATCGACTCCCACTGACCAGGACCTCTCCAGGCGCGAGGAGATGACCGTCTCGAGCGCCGCCATGTCGGCCGCGCCGTGGGGCGCCGCCGCCGTGACCGGCGGGGTCGTGGCCGTCGGCGACCTGGGCCTGCACCTCATCGGCGCCGGGCACGGCCTGAGTGCCCTGAGTGGCTCGGTGGCCATGGGTGCGGTCGCCTTCTTCGTGGTGGCCGCGGTCGGCGCCCTGTGGCGGGCCCGGCCGAGCCGGGCCATTCGCTGGGCCAGGAGCAACCCGTGGCGCTTCGCCGTGCTGCCCGCGCTCGCGTGCGCGGCGGTCGCGCTCGTGCTCTCCGTGGTCACCGGCGGCGGCATCGTCGACCCGGTGCTGAGCGGCCTGTGGCACGGCGGCCTCGTCTACGGCCTGACCGGTGCGGCCGGCGCCGTCCGCAAGTCGAGGAAGCAGGCTTCGTAGCCGGCCGGACCGGGCCCGTCCCGGCTGGCTCAGCCGCCGGCGGTGGCGAGCGCGATGCCCCTGTGCAGTTCGGCGAGCGTCACCGCGCCGAAGACGCGGTCGACGATCTGGTGCCTGGCGTTGAGGAAGAAGGTCTGCGGTAGCGCGTTGACGCCGTACGCGGACCCCGCATTGAACTGCGGATCCCAGCCCACGGGATAGCTGACGCCCTCGGCGCGGGTGAACGACGTCGCGTTGGCGACGACATCGTTCTCGTCCAGCCCGACCAGCGCCACCTTGCCCTTCTCGGCGCGGTAGAACGTGGCCAGCAGCGGGGTCTCCTTCTTGCAGGGATCACACCAGGACGCGAAGAAGTTGACGATGAGCGGCTGGCCCCGGTAACCGCTGAGCGCGACCTGCTGGCCGGAATGGCCGAGAGCCGGCAGGCTGAACGCGGGCGCCGCGACCTTGGCGCCCTGCCCGGGCTGGCCCTGCCCGGGCTGGCCCTGCCCGGGCTGGCCCTGCGCGGGCTCACCAGAAGCGGACCCGACCAGGGCGATCCCGGTCAGGGACCCGGCCACGCAGAGGGCGATGAGGCCGGAGAGCACCTTGTGCCTGACCGCTGCCTGCCAGACCTCGCGAACCGCGCCCGCCCACGTCTGCTGTCCCATGCTCGGCTTCACCCTGCTTCTGCTTCACCCGTGCCGTCAAGGCTTTCGTGCCAGTCTGCCATCAGCGGCGTCCGCCCCGGCGAGCTTCCCCGGCGCCGGTCCCGGTGGCAGGGCGAGCGGCGGGGACCGGGTGGGGAGCAGCACCTCGAACTCGCTGCCCTGTCCCGGGATGCTGTGCACGAGGACATCGCCGCCGTGCGCCCGGGCGACCGCGCTCACCAGCGCCAGCCCGAGGCCAGTGCCCCGGGGAGGCCCGTTATCGCCGCTGCGGAACCGGTCGAACACGTGCCGGAGCAACTCGGCCGGGATGCCCTGGCCAGCGTCCGCGACGATCATGCGGACCGGGAGGCCGTACCCCACCGCCACGACGGAAAGCTTGATGACGTCCCCGCTGGCGGTGTGCCGCACCGCGTTCTCGAGCAGCGCGTCGACGGCCAGGCCGAGCCGCTCCCGGTCGGCCTGCACGGTGACCTTGTCGAGCCGGCCAAGCTGCCAGCGGCGATCGGCGGTGGGCCGCCATCGGCGCAGGATCTCCATGGTGAAGCTGTCCAGCTCGACCGCCTCCGGCTGCAGGAACTCGGGTCCCTCGGCGGCCGCGATGACCAGCAGCCGTTCGGCGATCCGGCGCAGCCGGTTCAGCTCGCCGAGCACGACCTCGATATCGTGCCCCTCCTGGCGGCCGGTCAGGCCGCCGGCGAGCAGCTCGGCATGGCCAAGCGCGATGGTGATCGGCGTACGCAGCTGGTGCGAAGCGTCCTGGAGGAACCGGCGCTGGGTGGCGAGCAGCCGGGCGTTCTCCTCGCTGATCCGGCGCGACTCCTGCTCCGCGGTGAGCTTGCGCCTGGCGTGCCACACCATGGCGCCGAACATGGCCGCCATGAGCGGCACCTCGGTCAGCTCGGCGACCGACTCGACGCCGCGCGCCACGTTCAGGCCGATGGCCGCGGCCGTCGTGGCCATGACCACGCCGAGCACCGCCAGCGTGGGCCAGGGCGCCCAGGTGCGGAACCCGTACACCAGCGTGAAGCTGATCCAGATGAAGTGGAAGGGGACGGTCTCCCAGCCGGCGAACGCGAAGATCGCGATCAGGTTGACGGCGGAAAACACCGCCCACACGGCATCGAGCAGGGCCGGCTTGAACGGCCAGCTGAGCCTGACGGCGAACCTGCCGAACCCCGAGATGCGGCCGGCGAGGCCGCCGTCAACGGTCGGCGAGCTGGTAGCCCTCACCGCGCACCGTCTTGATCAGGTTGAAGCCGAGCTTGGACCGCAGCCGCCGCACGCAGACATCGACCACGTTGGAGCCGGGGTCGAAGTCGTATCCCCACACGCTGGCCAGCAGCCGGCCCTTGGGCACCGACTGGCCGATGTGCTCCGCCAGCTCGCGCAGCAGCAGGAACTCCAGCCGCGTCAGGGGCACCGGTCCCTGCCCGATGTCAGCGACCAGGCGCGCCACGTCCAGGGTCAGGTTCCCGGCCCGGATGATCTCCCCCGCGGTCTCGCCGGACCGCGGCGCGTCGCCGCGCAGGTTGGCATCCTCGCGCAGCCGGACCCGTATCCGCGCCAGCAGCTCGGCCAGCGAGAACGGCTTGGTCAGGTAGTCCCGGGCGCCGCGCTCCAGGCAGTCGACCTTGGTCGCCACGTCGGCCACGCACGACAGCACCATCACGGTCTGGTCCGGGCGGGCGCGCAGCAGCCGGTCCAGGACGTTGCAGCCGTCCAGGTCCGGCATCACCAGGTCCAAGATGACGAGGTCGTAGTGGTCGTCCAGGGCATGCCGCAGCCCTTCCGTCCCGCTTCCGGCGAAGCCGGTCAGGTAGCCGGCCGCGGATAGGGCCCGGCCGATGAAGGAGCGGATGTTGGGCTCGTCGTCGACGATGAGGATCCGCCTGACGGCTGGGTCGGCGCCCTCGGCCAGCGACGCATGAGTCAGTGCCGACTTGGTCCGGGTTACCTGAACCGCTCCCTGGTGCGACGCCATGTCCGCTACCTCGGTTCTTATCACGCGGCCTTGAGATCATGCGTCCGGCCGCGGCAGCACCGCCCGCAATCAGCCTGGATCCGCGTAAGGCCGCATGACGCCCTTTGGGAGTGATGCTCCTCGGGAACCATGAAGCAGGTCAAGTCACACATTGCGATCATGCGGATTGTTACGGCTCTGTCACACAAACGATTGCAATCCTTTGCCGCCCGCACCGGGCCCGCACCGGCCTCCGCGCGGGGCCGGGATCAGCCGGGCAGGCTCGGCGGTGACACGTGCGCGGACAGCGAGGTGCTGGCCGAGGTGATCACCCGGTCGATCCGGGCGCGCTGCGCGTCGAGCGCCTGCTGGTCCCGGCGCAGCTGCGCGGACGCCTGCTGGACCGCGGTCGGCGTCTTGGCCGTCACCAAGGTCGCGACATCGGTCTGGACCCGTTGCGCCAGGGGAAATCCCCACGTCACGAGGTCATTGACCGCCGTCTGGAGGTGGAAGGAAGCCAGGGATTCCGGCGCCTGGTACTGGACCAGGTCCTCCATCGGCATGCTGTTGGCCGGCGAGCAGTTCGCCGCGGCCAGGTTGGCGATCTTGACTGCCGTCTTGACGTCGTTGCTCGCGCCGGACTGGATGGCTCGCAGCGCGGTGATCGAGTCGCTGACGCCGCCCGCGCATGACTCGATGTCGGTGGTCAGGTCGTGAACCATCCCGCGCAGGTCGGCGGCCCGCTGCGCGGTGGACGGCCGGTGCGGGATGGCGGCCAGCGTCAGCCCGGCCACGAGCAGCGCGCCGGCGGCGAGCAGCCACCGCGGGGTGCGCAGCACGGGCCACCCCGAGGGCTCTCGCACCGTCATGGTTCCTCCTGGATCCCGGCCGCGGGACACCCGGCCCGGCGTCATCATAAGGGCTCGTTTCCCGGCGGCCGGGCGCACCTGGTGGCGTGACCACGGTACGCGATGCCCTGGCCCGCGTCGCAAACGATTGCTGCTGCCGCCTGGGATCGCACGGAGCCATGGCCGTGGCCGGGCACCTGACCGGGCTCCGGCGCATCAGGGCTGGTCACGCGGTCCCGCCCGGACCGCATAACGGCTCTCACAATGACAATTTCGTCATGCGCGACGCTAAGTGTTGCCTTGCGGCGCATGTGACTGGAGTATCTACCCCGTAGGTGCCGGTGTGCCCCTGTCCGCACGGCTGGATATTGCACGTGCATGATCGCGCACAACGCGTGCGTACCGCGGGTTAAGAAGCGAGGTGGTGATCCGGTGTCCGTGACAGCCCGGGCGGCGTCTCTGCTCGTTGCCGTCGTCGTCGTGGTGGGGCTGGGAGTCTTCGTCGCCCTGTATTTCATAGGGGGGCAAAGTTCCCTGCCGACCGTCCATTACAAGGCCTCCGCTGGCCAGGTCAACGTGGTGCTGCAGGAAGATGCGCAGAACAGCGTCTCAAGCAGGCCTGACTGGGTGAGCTACTTCGTGCAGGACCCGACGACCAAGCAGTGGATCCACACGACGTTGTTCTCGGTCCCGGCCAACACCAGGGTCAACGTGACCCTCTACGGCTATGACGGCTGCACGCCGCTGCGGAACAACTTCTTCAGCGAGGTGCAGGGCACGATCGGCAACTCGGTGACCGTCTCCCAGTTCGATCAGCACGGCAAGGAATACGTGTCCGACCAGACAACCTCGGTCATCAACGGGTGGTCCGACTGCAATGTCGGGCACACGTTCGCGATCCCGGGCATGGGCCTTTTCGTGCCGGTCGCCTCCCCGAACGCCCAGCTCTCGGCGAACAACCTGTGCAGTTCCTCGCCGTGCACCACGAGCGGTAACCCTTATTCGCTGGAGACGTTCAGCTTCATGTCCCCCAGTCACGCCGGGGTGTTCCGCTGGCAGTGCCTGGTCCCCTGCGGCGGCGGATTCCTCGACGGTAACAGCGGTCCCATGCAGAGTTTCGGTTACATGGTAGGCGAGATGGACGTGGTGGCCTGATGGCAACGACCGAGACCCCAGCGCCGGCCGAGCCGCGGCACGGCCTGCGCCTGTTCGCGATCTGGATCGTCCTGGCGCTGGCCGCCGACCTCGTCATCTGGTTCGTCTGGAAACCGCACCTACCGCCGGGTGCCATGTCCGACGCGGCCAGGCACCAGCAGTTCGATATCGCCGTAATGGCCGTGTCCGGCGCGCCCGTCGTCATCTTTGTCCTGCTCTACTTCGTCTACTCGATCGTGGTCTTCCGGGCCAGGCCCGGCGACGACGGCGACGGCGAGCCGATCTACGGCAACACCAAGGTCCAGCTGAGCTGGATCATCGGCACCACGGTCATCGTGATGTGGCTGTTCGTGTTCGGCACCGTCGAGCTCGTGGCCTGGACGTACCGGTATCCCCAGTTCGGCGGGATGGAAAGCAGCGAGCTGATGCTGCCGGTGGATACCCCGGTGACCTTCCACGTGACCTCGCTGGACGTGATCCACAGCTTCTGGGCCTACCAGCTCGGCGTGAAGGCCGACGCCAACCCGCAGGTGGACAACGTGGCCTACGTGACGCCGAAGTCGCTCGGCAGCGTCACCGTCCGCTGCAACGAGCTGTGCGGCATCTGGCACGGCGCCATGTTCAACTACGGCCACGTCGTGACTCAGTCCGCGTTCGAGTCCTGGGCGAGCGGCGTGCAGACCAAGGAGCAGTCGGCCGGGGTGCTCGCCGCCCTGCCTGCGTACACGCTCACCTACGAGCCCACCGTGATCCCCCAGCTCGGCCAGAGCATGGTCAAGATAGACCAGATCACGGGCGCCGCAGGCTACTACTACCCGGCAGAGGATCCGGAGCAGCCGTGACGCGCTGCCCGCCGCGCCCAGCGGTACACGTAAGGTCCGCCATCAGTTCGGTGAAGGGGTGACGGGATGGCCATCGAGATACAGCCGGAGCGAGCGGAGCCCACGGGCCGCGGTCCCGAGGTGCCGACTCCCGGGCGGCCGTGGTGGCTGCGTCCGGGACCGCATATCGGCGTGATCGGAGCCACGGTCGGCTACACCCTCGGCCACCTGCTCGGCAACTTCCTGTCCAGCGGGTACGAACAGAACGCGCTATCCGACTCGAACGATGTGCCGATCGTGCTCGGGTACGCGTTCGCCGTGATCGGCTGGCTGGCCGGCGTCGGCGTCTTCAACGACCTGGGCAAGCTGATGATCGGCAAGCCGCTGCCGGAGCGTGAGCAGGACCGCGAAACCGGCCTGGGCAGGTACTTCAGGTACACGCTCGATCACACGATGATGATGATGATGATGTCCTCGGTCATCCTCGGGCCGTTCGGCCAGTACTTCGGCCCGCTGCTGATCGGGTCCAAGCGGGTCGCCTTCCCGCGGCTCGAGGCGCTCGGCTTCTGGCTCACCCCGGCCGCCTACGTGATCCTGCTTTCCGCCATCCTGTTCGGCGGGTTCCCCACCGGCTGGACCGGCTACATGCCGCTGGCCACCCAGGCAAAGCAGGGCATGGACGCCTACTACTTCGCGTTCGGCCTGATGGGCATCTCGATGATCCTGGCCGGCTTCAACATGATCGTCACCATCATCAACTACCGGGCGCCTGGCATGCGCTGGAGCAGGCTGCCCATGTTCGTCTGGTCGATGTTCACGGTCTCGTTCCTGCAGGTGCTGGCGGTGCCGGTCCTCGTGGGGGCGTGCTACATGGGCCTCATGGACCGGACCTTCCAGACCGCGTTCTACACCAACCAGCTCGGCGGCTCGAGCTTCCTTTACGAGGACCTGTTCTGGTTCTTCGGCCATCCTGAGGTGTACATCCTGGCGGTGCCTGGCTTCGGCGTCGTCTCGGAGGTGGTCGCGGTGTTCTGTCGCAAGCCGCTGTTCGGCTACCGGATCGCGGCGGCCGGGATGCTCGGGGTCACCATTCTCAGCTTCCTCGTCTGGCAGCACCACCTGTTCGACAGCGGGATCAACCCGGACATGCGTCCGCTGTTCATGCTGACCACGGAACTCATCTCTATCCCTACCGGTTTCATCTTCCTGGTCGGCATGGGGACGCTCTGGAAGGCGAAGATCCACTTCTCCGTCCCGATGCTGTTCGCCCTGGCCTTTTACTTCAACTTCCTGATCGGCGGCATCAGCGGCGTGTTCTTGTCGGACGTACCCGCGGACACGACCGAGCACGGCTCCTTCTTCGTGATGGCGCACTTCCACTACACGATCATGGGCGGCCTGATCTTCGCGTTCATGGCGGGTATCTACTACTGGCTGCCGAAGATGACGGGGATCAAGCTGAACGAGAAGCTGGGCAAGCTCCACTTCTGGACCATGTTCATCTTCTTCAACACCACCTTCCTGCCGCTGTTCGCGCTGGGCGTCATGGGCATGCCGCGCCGCGTGTTCGAGTACGCGCGCAACCTCCAGACGCTCAACGACTGGGTATCGATCTCCGCGTTCTGCCTGGGCGTCTCGATGCTCATCTTCCTGTTCAACTTCGTCATGTCCATGCTCTTCTGGCGGGAGCGTGAGGTGGGCAACCCCTGGCGGGCGCGCAGCCTGGAATGGCAGCTGTCGTCGCCGCCGCCCCCGGAGAACTTCGAGCGGGTGCCGGTCATCCTGGCCGGCTCGTATGACTACGGCATCCCGAACGCGCTCCCGATGGCCGATCTGAACCCGCCGCCCGGCGTCATCGGCGCCGCTTACGCGGGCGTGCCCGGAGTGGAGGCATGAACCATGACGGATACGACGGCATCGCCGACACCATCGTCACAAGAGGCCGCGCTCGCGGCCGAGGACGAGGGCTATTACCACGAATCCGCGCTCAATGCGGCCTGGACCGGCTCGCGGCTGGCGATCGGCGGGCTGACGTTCCTGTTCGGCGCCTTCGCGTTCGGCTACTTCTACCTGCGTTCGCTTAATTCGAACGGCCGGTGGCAGGGGTCGGGCTTCGTGCACCCGTCGCTGTGGATGGGTACCACCATCATGCTCCTGGCGCTGCTCAGCGCCGGCACGCACTATTTCGGGCTGCAGCGGATCAAAGCCGGGCAGAAGAGCATGTGGCAGATCGACGGGCTCGTCGCCCTGGCCCTCGGCCTGGCGGCGGTCGCGATGCAGGTCTACCAGCTGGCGAACCTCCCGTTCCTGCCGGGCAGCTCCGGGTACTCGAGCGTCTTCACCGGCTTCTATCCGGTCTTCCTCACCATCCAGCTGGCGGGGCTGATCTGGCTGGAGATCCTGCTCGCCAGGTCCCGGTACATCCCGGCCCTGTCGTTCGTCGAACAGCCCCCCACGTACACTGAGACCTACTCGGTGCAGCGGTTCCAGGCGTCGCTGAGCGCCTTCTCCACCGTCTGGAACTACCTGGCAGTGATGGCGATACTGTTCTGGCTGCTGTTCTACGCTCTTTGATCGCCGTGAGCAGAAGAGAAGGAAGGGATCCGGAGTGCACAGTGTGATCGCTGACTCTGCCGGCGGGGCGTGGACCTTCGGCGGGTCGATTCTGACCTTCGCCTTCCCGATGCTCCTGTTCATCGTCGTGTCCGCCGCGCTGTACGTCGCGTATACCAAGCCGGAGCTGGTGCCCGGGCACCGCAATCCCGCCACCGAGCGCCCGGTGTCCTTCACCGCGGTCCCCGGACCGCCGCCCCCGGCCGGCCAGCCGGGATCAGAGCCGAAGGCTGGCGAGTGACCTCTCCAGCGACGGTCTCCGCGGGTGCGGCGGGGACATTCGGCCGCGGCCCGGCGGGGGCGGCTCCTGGCGGCCGCCGTCCGGCCGCGGTGGTGGTCCGCGCGCTGATCGCGCTGACCAAGCCGCGCATCATCGAGCTGCTCCTGGTCACCACGGTCCCGGCCATGCTGCTCGCCCAGCGCGGCGTGCCGTCCATCCGGCTCGTCCTGGTCACGCTGGTCGGCGGCACGCTGGCGGCCGGCAGCGCCAACACCATCAACTGCTACATCGACCGCGACATCGACGCGGTCATGAAGCGGACCTCACGGCGCCCGCTGGTGGTCAACGGCCGGGGCACCATCAAGCCATGGGAGGCCCTGGCCTGGGGCATCGCCCTCGGCGCGGGGGCCACGCTGCTGCTCGGCCTGATGGCCAACTGGCTGTCGGCGGCGCTCGCCGACGCCGCCATCCTGTTCTACATCTTCGTGTACACGCTGCTGCTCAAGCGGCGCAGCCCGGCCAACATCGTGATCGGCGGTGCCGCGGGCTGCTTCCCCGTGCTGGTGGGCTGGGCCGCGGTGACCGGTACGGTGAGCCTGCCCGCGGTCGTGCTGTTCGCGGTCATCTTCCTGTGGACGCCGCCGCATTTCTGGGCCCTGGCGATGAAGTTCCGCAAGGACTACGCGGCGGCGAACGTGCCGATGCTGCCGGTGGTCGCGTCGCCCGCCGTGGTGGCGCGGAAGATCCTCTGGTACTCCTACGCCATGGTGGCGGCCACGCTGGCCCTGGTCCCCTACGCGGGCTGGATCTACGGTGTCGCCGCCGCCGGGCTCGGCGCCTGGTTCGTGGTCGGGGCGCACCAGCTGCAGGCCCGGGTGGCCGCGGCCGACGCCGCCGTGGCAGGCCCGGGCGGGCAGGCAGGCTCGGCGGCGCCGATGCGCCTGTTCCACCTGTCGATCGCGTACCTGACGCTGCTGTTCGCGGCGGTCGCGGTCACCGCCCTGCTGCCGTGGGGACGCTGGTAGGCCCGCGCCTCGGCGCCCGGCACGACATCCGTCTTTGTCCCAGATGTCAATTGTCCTCCTCCGGCTGTGTCAGGATATTCAGCGGGGATCTCAGGCAGCCCGGCCGTGTAACCCATCCTTCATGTTGAGCCGGTAGACCTTCTGCGGGGACTTCGCAGGTACATCGAGGAGGTGGCGAGTGCAACGACCGGCATCGCGTCGCGCTGGCCGGCGAAATGCCCCGGCGTACGGGTCGCAGTCGTACGGGCCAGGTCCCTACCAGCCCCCCCGGGCCGAATCCGGCCCCTACGGCCCCGAGCCGCCCTACCAGGCCACCGAGGCGCTCTACCGGCCCGGGCAGTACGACCCGGATGAGGACCCCGGGTTCCCCGGCGGCGACCTGTCCTGGCCCCGCGGCGACCTGCCCTGGCCCGGCCGCGACCCGTCCTGGCCGGACCGCGGGCCGTCCGCCGCGGGCCGCGGGCCGGGGGACGGCGGCCGGAGCGGGGGGCGGCGCACCCGCGGCCGCGGCCGGATCCGCAGGTTCTTCCGCCTGCGCACGGTCCGCGTCATCCTGGCCCTGATCGCCGTGTTCTGCTGCTGGGTCGCCTTCTCCGTCGGTCAGGCGCTGACCGCGCCCGGCGGCGGATCGGTCTCCTCCAAGCTGGCCGAATGGGCCAGGGACCACTACCTGGGCCCGGTGGTGACCTTCGGCGAGTGGGTCTCGTACCAGCCGCCCAAGGTGGGCGGCAAGCCCGGCTTCTCCCTGGCCGCCCCGTCCGGCGCCGCAGCCAGGAACTTCAAGCGCACGCACGGATTCGTGCCGAACATCCCGCAGAAGCTGGCCTCGCCGGCCGGCTCGCCGCTGCCGGGCGAGGGCATCTGGCGCGTGCTCGAGACGGTCAACAAGGAACCTGCCATCTTCGCTACCTTCCTGCGGCCGGACAAGGTGCACACCTCCTACGTGGCCGGGATCCTCTCGCTGGACCAGCGGCTGGTCCGCTTCGGGCTGCGGCCCGGCGTCGAGGACCCAGGACCGGGGAACTGGAAGGCCGCGACGTGGATCCCGCCGGGCACGCGCAAGGGCCTGCTGGCCACGTTCAACGGCGGGTTCAAGCTGGACTCGGCGGGCGGCGGCTTCTACCTCAACGGCGCGAGCAAGGGAGCCCTGGTGAACGGGGCCGCGTCGGTGGTCTACTACCGCAACGGCACCATCAAGATCGGCACCTGGGGCAGCGAAGTGCGGATGACGCCGGACGTCGCCGGTGTCCGGCAGAACCTCAGGCTCATCGTCGACCACGGCCAGGTCCCGGCCACGGTGGACCATAACGTCCAGGCCAAGTGGGGCGCCACCCTCGGCGGCGGCTACTACGTCTGGCGTTCCGGCATCGGCATCACCAAGGGCGGCCGGATCATCTTCGTGTACGGCAACGGGCTCATCGTGCGGACGCTGGCGGACCTGCTCAAGCGGGCCGGCGCGGTCGAGGCCATGCAGCTGGACATCAACCCGGAATGGATGTCCTTCGACTACTACAAGGCGAACGGCCATCCCGCCGACCCGACCCCGCATGCCGTGCTGCCCGACCAGCAGGGCAGCCCATACCGGTACTACTCCGTCTACAGCCGCGATTTCACGGTAGTCTACGCACGGTGACCGCCCAGACCAGCGCCACGAAGGTGGGCGCCCTGCCCAGGCATGCCCGCCGCCCGCGCTGGGCGGTGGCCGTGCTGCGCACCGCCCGGCCCCGCCAGTGGCCGAAGAACCTGCTGGTTTTCGCCGCGCCGCTGGCCGGCGCGTCGCTCGGGCGGCGCGACGGCCTGATCTATGCGCTGGTGGCCGCGGCCGCCTTCGGCTCCGCCTCGGCCGCGGTCTACTTCATCAACGACGTGGCCGACGCCGAGCGCGACCGCAGCCACCCGCGCAAGCGGCGCCGGCCGGTGGCGGCCGGCGACCTGCCCAAGCGGCACGCGGTCGTGCTGGGCGCCGTGTCCGCCGCGATCGGCCTGGCCGGCGGCCTGGTGATCGCCGAGCCGCTGCTCACCGCGGCGGTGGGCGCCTACCTCACGCTGTCGTTCCTCTACTCCTGGGTGCTCAAGCACATCCCCGTGGTCGAGGTGCTCTTCGTGGCCTCGGGTTTCCTGCTCCGGGTGCTCGGCGGGGCCGCGGCCACGCACGTGCCGCCGTCGGCCTGGTTCCTGCTGGTGTGCAGCCTGGGCGCGGTCGGCGTGGCCATCGCCAAGCGCTACACCGAGCTGACCAACCTCGGCGCCGAGGCCATCAAGCACCGGCCGGTCATGCACTGGTACCGGCCGCCCGCGCTGCGGCTGAGCCAGATCGTGGTGGGCGCCCTGATGATCGCGGCGTACCTGGCCTGGGCGGCCGGGGAGCACCCCGGGGCCAGGACCTGGCACCTGGTCAGCGCGGTGCCGCTGGCCGCGGCCCTGATCCGGTTCGGCTTCCTCACCGGCCGGCGCACGTCCGCGCCGGTGGAGGACATGCTGACCAGGGACGCTCCGATGCTGGCCTGCGAGCTGAGCTGGCTGGCGCTGTTCGTGGCGGGCCTGTAGCGGGCCGCCCCCGACGACTGGTGGACGAATGGACATTTTCCCTAACGGCCCTGGGCGCCAGCCCCGGATATTGCTGCTTGGCGGCACCAGCGAGATCGGCCTGGCCATCCTCGGCGCGCTCGGCGCCCCCGGCGCGGCCGAGGTCATCCTGGCCGGACGTGATGAGCAGCGGCTGACGGCGGCGGGCAAGGAGCTGCCGTACCGGGTGCAGACCATGTCCTACGACGCCATCGAGACCGGCGGCCACCAGGCCTTCGCGGACGCCATCTTCGCCGCGGGGCCCCTGGACATGGTCATCTCGGCGGCCGGCATCCTGGTCCCGCAGGAGGAGGTCGAACGCGACGTCCGGCGCGCCGCCGAGATGATCGAGACCAACTTCACCGGGCACGTCACCAGCCTGCTGGCCATCGCGGCCCGGATGCGCGCCCAGGGCCACGGCACCATCGTGGTGCTGTCCTCGGTCGCCGCCGTCCGCCCGCGCCGGGCCAACTTCGTGTACGGGGCGGCCAAGGCCGGCCTGGACGCCTTCGCCCGCGGGCTGACAGATTCGCTGCACGGCACCGGGGTCCGCGTGGTCCTGGTCCGGCCCGGGTTCGTCACCGGCCGGATGACGGCGGGCATGGCGCCGGCCCCGCTGGCCACGACGCCGGAGCAGGTCGGCGCGGCCACCGCGGCCGCGTTGCGCGGCAGGAAGACGGCCGTCTGGATCCCGGCGCCGCTCGGCGGCCTCGCCGTGGCCCTGCGCCTGGTCCCGCGGCCGGCCTGGCGCCGTGTTTCGCGCTGACCACCCCACGCCAAGGGTAGATTCGGAAGATGTGAGGGTGCTGGTCGCGGAGGACGACGAGAGCCTGGGCGAGGTCCTGGCCCGCGGGCTGCGGGAACAGGGCTATGTCGTGGACCTGGTGCCCGACGGCGAGACCGCCGCCGCCTACCTGCGCTTCTACCAGTACGAGGTGGCCGTGCTCGACTGGCGCATGCCCAAGCTGTCCGGCCTGGACCTGGTGCGCAGGCTCCGCCGCGGCGGCTTGGCCATCCCGGTCCTGATGCTCACCGCCCGGGACACCCCGGCGGACCGGATCGCCGGCCTGGACGCCGGCGCGGATGACTACCTGGTCAAGCCGTTCGACTTCGGCGAGCTGCTGGCCCGGCTGCGGGCGCTGCAGCGCAGGCCGCCGGTCAGCCAGTCGCCCCGGATGAAGATCGGTGCGGTCGAGTTCGACCCGGCCGCGCGCGAGGTGCTGATCCAGGGGCAGCGGCCCGCCCTGACCGGCACCGAACTCGGCATCCTGGAGATTCTCATGCGGCGCTCGCCGGGCGTCGCCGACCGCCGCTCGATCGCCCAGCATGTCTGGGACAACGAGGCCGACGCGTTCGGCTCGAACACCATCGACGTGCACCTGGCCCGGCTGCGCTCCAAGCTGGCCGGCGCCGGCGTGCGGATCGAGACCGTCCGCGGCGTCGGCTACCGCATCGCCCCGCTATGAGACCCAGCCCTCCGATGAGACCAGCCCCCCGATGAGGCCAGCCCCCCGATGAGGCCAGCACCCCGATGAGGCCAGCACCCCGATGAGGCCAGCACCCCGATGAGGCCAGCACCGTGAGAGCTAGCCCTGCCGCCAAGGTCGCCGCCGTCGCGACGGCGGTCATCGCGGGCGTGTACATCATCGGCGTGGTCGTGCTCAACCTGGTGGTCGCCCGGCACCTGACCGAGCAGAACGACGAGCGGCTGGCCGCGCACCTCACGGCGGCGCGGCAGTATCCGGCGGCGCTCAGCCAGCCAGGGGCCCGGCCCGGTCCCGCCGCCTCCCCCAGCTCGCCGCCCGAGGCGGGCGGCGACATCGACGCCGACGGCGCGCCGGTGTTCCTGTGGTCCGCGGACGCCCGCGGGACGGTCACCGGGCTCAGCGCGGGGGAGCCCGCGCTGCGGCCCGCCGTGCTCGCCGCGCATGCCCTGCGCGAGGGGCTGGCGGTCACCGCGGACCTCGGCGGGGCGAGCCCGTTCCGGCTGAAGCTGACCAGGTACGGCAGCGGCTGGCTGATCGCCGGGCAGAGCCTGGCCGGCGACGCGCACACCCGGCGCCTGCTGCTGAACGCCGAGGTCATCGCCGGGCCGTTCCTGCTGCTCGCGATGTTCCTCGGCTCGCTGATCGTGGGCCTGCGGGCGCTGGCCCCGGTCGAGCAGTCGCGCCGCCGCCAGCTCGAGTTCACCGCCGACGCCTCGCACGAGCTGCGCACCCCGCTGAGCGTGATCAGGGCCGAGGCCGACGTGGCCCTGTCCGCGCCGCGGGAGGCCAGCGAGTACCGCGACGCGCTCACCCGGATCCAGGGCGAGAGCAGCCGGCTGCGGCAGCTGGTGGATGACATGCTGTGGCTGGCCAGGTTCGACTCCAGGCCGCCGCCGCCCGGCGACGAGCCGGTCGACCTGACCACGCTGGCCCGGGCCTGCGCGGACCGGTTCCGTGCTGTCGGCCCTGCGGTCAGCGCGCAGACCCCGGACGGCGCCGTGCTGATCAGCGCGCCGCCGGAGTGGATCGACCGGCTGGCCGGCGTGCTAGTCGACAACGCCTGCCGGCACGCCGGCCCCGACGGCACGGTCCGGATCCGGGTCCGCGCCCAGGGCAGCCGGGTCAGCCTGACCGTGGAGAACAGCGGGCCCGGCATCCCGGCGGCCGACCGGCCGCGCCTGTTCGACCGGTTCCACCGGGCCACCCAAGAGGGGTCCGGGGGGATGGGTCCCTCCCAAGGGGGGTCCGGGGGGATGGGTCCCCCCGGGGGAAGCAGCGGGGGGTTCCGGAGGGTCGCCCCCCCGGGCCAGCACGGGGCCGGCCTGGGGCTGGCCATCGGCGATTCGATCGTGCGCTCGACCGGCGGCCGCTGGCACGTCGGCGAATCGCCCCTGGGCGGGGCCCTCATGTCGGTGTCCTGGCGGCACTCCCAGCCGCATCGGACGGCCACGCCGCGCCTGACGGCAACCAACGTCAAGGCCGACGGAGCCTAGGCGGGGCGCGCCTCGTACCCGCTCTCCTCGTGCCCGCTTCGTCCCGCTGTTCACACCCGCCGCACCACTCCCGTTCGCACGAGGGCCCGTTCCGCGCCGCCGGCGCACTTTTCACGCCGCAGCCGCGCGAGGCCCGGCCCGGCCCCGGGCCTGACCGCAACGATGGAGCATTGCTGCAGCTCAGTAAGTATTCCAAAGTAAGGTGGGTTTCCGGCATGTCGCGGGTCCCGGATGTGGTCTGGCGCGGTTCCGTCGCCGGCCGGGCCGGGCGCGCCCGGAATGTCGGCTACCTGCCCGGAGGCCGGCGATTTGTCTGCAGTTTCGGGGGTTATAGCACCTGCAGTTTCGGGGGTTATAGCACCCGAAACTGCAGACATATGCGGACGGCTGTCCTCCTGGACGAGGCCGGCGGGAGCACGGAGCGTCTGCAGCAGGGAAGAAATCACCGCAAACCGGGCAACCGCCGGTATCGTGCGCTCCGCAGGCGCGACACGCCGCGACCCCTATTTTGGAACGCCTTCATAGCGGCAGTAATGTCACATCGTTGCTGTTACCGCCGCGGGCGGGGGAGGCGGATTCCGGTGCCGGGCGCGACAGGCTCGATAGCGCCCGCAATCGGCGCCGACGGTATCGTCAGGCGCTCCTCGCCCTGTTCGACGCCCGGTCAACCCGCCGCGGTGACAGTCAGCCTAGGCGCTGGCGGCCAGCGGGAGGCGGACGGCGGCGCGCAGGCCGGGGCCGGCGTCGCTGAGGGACACCGAGCCGCCGTGGGCTTCGGCGGTGGACCGCACGATGGCCAGGCCGAGGCCGGACCCCTCGACGCCGGCGCGGCTCCGCGCGTTGTCCAGCCGGGAGAAACGACCGAAGGCCCGTTCGGCGTCTTCGGCGGGGATGCCTGGCCCGTCGTCGGTCACGGTGAGCACGGCCCAGCCGCCGTCCGCCCGCACCGACACGCACACCTGGCTGGCCGCGTGCCGGACCGCGTTGTCGAGCAGGTTCACCAGCAGCCGGCTCAGCGCGTCCGGGTCGCCCGCCACCACGCACGGCGCCGCCAGGCCGGCCCGCCCCGTGTCGGCCGGCACCGTGTCGGCCGGCACCGTGTCGGCCCGGACGGGGACCCGGGCCGCGGCGTAGCGGGCCGCCACCGATTCGCATACCGCGGACAGGTCGGTGGGCTTGCGCCGCAGCTGCTGCTCGTCCAGCCGCGCGAGCAGCAGCAGGCCTTCGGTCAGCCGGGCCAGCCGCAGCGTGTCGGCGTGGACGTCGCGCGCCGTCTCCGTCCAGTCCAGGCCGTCCGGGTGATCGAGGGCCACCTCGAGCTGGGCGCGGATGCTGGCGATCGGGCTGCGCAGCTCGTGCGCCGTGTCCGAGACCAGGTCCCGCTGCCGCTGCTGGGCGTCGGCGAGCCGGGAGAGCATGTCGTTCAGCGTGACGGCGAGCGACCGCACCTCGTCACGGGCGGGCGGCACCGGCAGGTCCCGGGGCACGCCGGTCTGGGTCACCTCGGCGGCGCCCCGGCGCAGCTCGGCGATCGGCCGCAGCGTGTACCCGGTCACCAGCCAGGTGACCAGCGCCAGCAGGCCGAACAGCAGCGGCGTCCCGATGGCCAGGGCCCTGGCCAGCGTGGTGAGGCTGTCGCTGGCCTGGGCGTAGGGGATCGCGGCGATGACGACCTGGTGGCCGCGGGCCGGGACGGCCACCACCCGCAGCAGCGACGGCAGGCCCAGCGGCGGCCCGGCCAGCATGCGGGCCTGGCCGGTCCGCGCGGCCGCCCGCGCCTGCGCCGGCGGCAGCATCGGCACCAGCCGGTCCGCGCCCGGCGACACGTCGGTGATCCGGCCCCGGGCGTCGAGCACCTGGACGGTGAGCGTATCCGGGGGGACGGGAACCGGGCTGGGCAGCCGGTTCTGGTCGATGAGCGCGGCCACCTCGAGCGCGCCCTGCCGGGCCGAGACGTCGAGCCCGTGGATCAGCGACACCCGCAGGGCGTTGACCAGGAGCACCGCCGCGCCGGCCAGGGCGAGGGCCAGCCCGGCCGAGGTGATCAGCGTCAGCCGGGCCCGCAGGCTCCGCTGCCGCCACCACCCGGCCGGCCCCCCTCTGGCGGGTACGGAGCGCCGGCCGGCCATCGTCAGCCCCCGTCGGCGGCGAGCCGGTACCCGGCCCCGCGCACGGTCTGCAGGGCACCCTTGCCGAACGGCGCGTCGATCTTGCGCCGCAGGTAGCCCGCGTAGACCTCGACCACATTCAGGTCCGCGACCGCATCGGGGTCCCAGACGTGCTCGAGCAGCTCCGCCTTGGGCACCACCTGGCCCGCCCGCCGCATCAGGTACTCCAGCAGCGCGAACTCCCTGGCGGTCAGCTCGATGACCGCGTCCCCGCGGCGGACGGTCCGGGCGGCCGGGTCGAGGTGCAGGTCCCCCGCCGTCAGCACGGCCGGCCGCGGCCGGGCGCCGCGGCGCAGCAGGGCGCGCAGCCGGGCGGCGAGCACCACGTAGGAGAACGGCTTGGTCATGTAGTCGTCGGCGCCGAGGTCGAGCCCGTCGGCCTGGTCGTACTCGCCGTCCTTGGCGGACAGGATCAGCACCGGCACCCAGTTGCGTTCGGCCCGCAGCCGCTCGCACACCTGGTAGCCGGACAGGCCGGGCAGCATCAGGTCGAGCACCACGGCGTCGTACCCGCCCTCCCGGGCCAGGTGCAGGCCGTCCACGCCGTCGTGGGCGACGTCGACGGCGAACCCCTCCGCGGTCAGGCCGCGGCGCACGGCCGAGGCCAGGCGCTGTTCGTCTTCTACCACTAGCACCCGCACTGTCCCAGTGTGACTTACCCACTCGGGTGCCGTCGCCGGCCTCTCAGGGTGTTCACAGCCGCGGTGCGGCATTCTGGAACCATGGTTCAGGTACCGAGGTTGTCGTCCCGGCGGGCGCGGTGGGCCGTTCCGGCCGGCGCGCTGGTCGTCACCGGAGGGGTCCTGGCCGGGTCGCTGATCTCGGTGGCCCAGGCCGCTCCCGGGCTGCCCGCCCGCACGCCGGCTCAGCTGCTCGCCGACGTGGCCGATTCCGCTCCGCCGCCGCTGACCGGGACGGTGGTGGAGACCGCCTCGTTCGGCCTGCCCGCGCTGCCCGCCACCGGGAACCCCACGTCGCTGTCCTCGCTGCTCACCGGGTCGCACACGATCCGGGTCTGGTACGCGAGCCCGGCGCACTTCCGGCTGGCCGTGCCGCAGTCGCTGAGCGAGAACGACGTGATCAGGGACGGCCGCACCGCGTGGCTGTGGCAGAGCACCCTGAACAAGGTCACCAAGTTCACCCTCCCGGCGCATGCGGCGCAGCAAGCGGTACCGGAGCAGCCGCTGACGCCGCAGCAGGCCGCTCAGCAGGCCCTGGCCGCGGTCGGGCCGACCACCACGGTCCGCGTGGACAGCAACGTGACGGTGGCCGGCCAGGCCGCCTACGCGCTGGTCCTCGCGCCCAAGGACGCCCGGTCGCTGGTCCGCCAGGTGCAGATCGACGTCGACGGCCGCAACGGCGTGCCGCTCCGGCTGCAGGTCTTCGCCCGTGGCGCGAGCAGCCCCGCCTTCCAGGTGGGATACACCGACATCCACTTCGTCACCCCGGCGCCCGCCGACGTCAGCTTCACCCCGCCGTCTGGCGCGACGGTCACCCAGGTCAACCTGGCCGGCGCCAATGCCGGCGGGGCCAAGGACCACGGGACGTCCGATGTCAGCACGATCGGGTCCGGCTGGCTGACCGTGCTCAAGCTGCCGTCGTCCGGGCTGACCTCAGCCAGCCCGGGCGCCCAGGACGGCACCTCGGGTGACAGCTCCGCCGTGCTGCGCGCCCTGCTCGCGTCGGCCACCCCGGTGCACGGCGCCTGGGGCTCCGGCCGGCTGCTGCGGACCAGCCTGGTCTCGGTGCTGATCACCGACCAGGGCAGCGCGTTCGCCGGCGCGGTCGAGCCCAGCGTCCTGTATGCGGCCGCGTCGGCCCGCTAGGGCACCCGGCACCAGGACGTGGCGACACCGTGACCGCGATCTCGACCAGCGGGCTGACCAAGCGGTTCCGCGGCGGTCAGCTCGCTGTCGACCGCATCGACCTGGCCGTCCCGCACGGTTCGGTCTACGGCTTCCTCGGGCCGAACGGGTCGGGCAAGACCACCACCATCCGGATGCTGCTCGGCCTGGCCTTCCCGACCAGCGGGACCGCGACGCTGCTTGACGTGCCGATGCCGGCCGGCGCCACCCGGGTGCTGCACCGGGTGGGCTCGCTGGTCGAGGGGCCGGCCTTCTACCCGTTCCTGACCGGCGCCGACAACCTGGCCCGGTACGACGCAGCGGACTCCACCGCCGACCCCGCCACCGCCCGGGCCAGGATCGAGGCGGCCCTGGACCGGGTGGGCCTGCTCGCGGCGGCGAGGAAACGGTACCGCCACTACTCGCTCGGCATGAAGCAGCGCCTGGCCATCGCCGCGGGCCTGCTGCGGCCCCGGGAGCTGATCATCCTGGACGAGCCGACCAACGGGCTCGACCCGCAGGGCACCCGCGAGGTGCGCGCGCTGATCAGGCAGATCGCCACGGACGGGACGACGGTGTTCGTCTCCTCGCACCTGCTGGCCGAGGTGGAGCAGATCTGCTCGCACGTGGGCGTGATGCGGACCGGGCGGCTGGTGTTCCAGGGGTCGCTGCCGGAGCTGCGCCGGACCGGAGCTGCCCGGGTCACGGTGCAGACCGCCGACCCCGAGGCGGCCGCGAAGGTGCTGGCCGGCCTCGGCCTGGCCGACGCGCAGGTCACCGCGGCCAGTGTTTCCGGGACCGGGAACGGGCCTGCGGAGGCGTCGGCCCTCCTCGGCGACGGGTCGCCGGAACAGGTCTGCGCCGAGCTCGTGCAGGCCGGGATCGGCGTCCGCGGCTTCGCGGTCACCTCACCGAGCCTGGAGGACCTGTTCGTCGGCCTCACTGGGGAGGGCTTCGATGTCGGCGCCTGACCTGCCGGTAGCTGAGGTGCCTGCGGCTGGCGTGCCAGCTGCGGCCGGGCTCGCACCACGGCCCGTTCGGGCTTCCCTGAGATTTTTCACCGCCGAGCTCAGGCTGGTGTTCCGGCGCCGGAGGAACCTGCTGCTGCTCGCGGTGACCGCCGTCTTCCCCCTCGTCATCGGGATCGCCCTGCGGCTGGCGGCGCCCCGTCCGGAGGGCGGCAACGGCGCCGGGGTGGCGTTCTTCAACCAACTGGCGGGCAACGGCGTATTCCTGACCTTCATCGCGCTCAGTACCCTGCTCGTCCTCATCCTGCCGGTCGTGGTCGCCGTGGTGGCGGGGGACTCGGTGGCCGGCGAGGCCGGCTACGGCACGCTGCGTTACCTGCTCACGGTGCCGGCCGGGCGGACCCGGCTGCTCGCCGTCAAGTACGGCGCGATCGTCACGTTCGGGCTCAGCGCGACGTTCATCGTCTCGGCGGTGGCCCTGGTGGCCGGCGCCGTGATGTTCCCGGTCGGGCCGGTGACGCTGCTGTCCGGCAGCACCGTCTCGCTGCCGGACGGGCTGCTGCGGCTGGTGTTCGTCACCTTGTACGTCGCGGCCGCGATGGCCGCGCTCGGCGCCATCGGGCTGGCCATCTCGACGCTGACCGAGCACGCGATCGGGGCCATCGCCGCCATCATGATCCTGGTGGTGACCAGCGAGGTGGTCGACAACGTGCCGCAGCTCGCGGCGGTCGGCCCCTACCTGCCCACCCACTGGTGGCTCTCCTTCGACGCCCTGCTGCGCGTCCCGGTCGACACCTCCACCCTGCTGCACGGGCTGCTGTCGTTCGCGGTCTACGCGCTGCTCTTCGGCTCCTTCGCCTGGGCCCGCTTCACCTCGGCCGACGTCACCAGCTGATCGCGCACTAGCTGCGTCTTATACGTTATTGCAACTTAGTTGCAGATACTTCTAGACTGTGCTTACTTCTACCTGGGGCCGCCGGGAGACCTGTTACGGGAGGGAGACCGGATGGCTGACCCGCGCGGCCGCCTGAAGAAGATCCGCCAGGGACTGAGCCCGGCCGAATGGGCCCGGTTCGGCGGCATGGTCGCGGTGGTCGTCGGGCTGCACGTGCTGGGCTGGCTGATGCTGACCGCCGCGCTTGGCGGCCACTACCAGATCAGCAAGACGACGGTGTTCGGGGTGGGGACCGGCGCGCTGGCCTACACGCTGGGCATGCGGCACGCGTTCGACGCCGACCACATCGCGGCGATCGACAACACGACCCGCAAGCTGGTCAGCGAGGGCAAGCGGCCGCTTTCCGTCGGGTTCTTCTTCTCCCTGGGCCACTCCAGCGTCGTGTTCGTCCTGGCGGTGCTGCTGAACTTCGGCATCCGGGGCCTGGACGCCCAGGTCAGGAACGGCAACTCCGGGCTGCACACCATCACCAGCGTGGTCGGGACCTGCGTGTCAGGGTTCTTCCTGTTCCTGATCGCCGCGTTCAACCTCGTCGTCCTGGCCGGGATCATCCGGGTGTTCCGCGAGATGCGCGGCGGCGCCTACGACGACGCGGAGCTCGAGGAGCAGCTGAACAAGCGCGGCCTGATGAACCGGTTCCTCGGCCCGCTGGCCCGCCGGGTCGACACGCCGTGGAAGATCTACCCGATCGGGTTCCTGTTCGGCCTGGGGTTCGACACCGCCACCGAGATCGCGCTGCTGGTGCTGGCCGGCACGGCCGTGGCCGGCGGCCTGCCGTTCTACGCGATCTTGTCGCTGCCGATCCTGTTCGCCGCCGGGATGAGCCTGTTCGACACCGCCGACGGCTGCTTCATGAACTTCGCCTACGACTGGGCGTTCGCCAAGCCGGTCCGCAAGGTCTACTACAACCTGACCATCACCGGCCTGTCGGTGTTCGTGGCGGGGTTCATCGGCGCGGTCGAGCTGCTCGGCCTGCTGGCCCAGAACGCCAACCTCAGCGGCTCGTTCTGGGTGTTCCTGGCGAACTTCAACATCAACACCGCGGGGTTCTTCATCGTCGCGGTGTTCGTCGTGACCTGGGTCGTCGCGCTGGCCATCTGGCGCTTCGGCCGCATCGAGCAGAAGTGGGAGACCGCCCCCGCCGACTCGCCGGACTAGCGTGCCTCCTCGCGGTTACCAGGTGAAGTCTTCCTCCCAGAATTCGGTGCTGCCGCGGGGAGATTCCCGCGGGGACGTCTCCTGGGCGCGGAGCTCGACCCGGCGGATCTTGCCGGAGATCGTCTTGGGCAGGTCGCCGAACTCCAGCCGCCTGATCCGCTTGTAGGGCGCGACCCGCTCCCGGCAGAACGCCATGATCGACTGGGCCAGCTCGCCGGACGCCGAATGGCTGGCGGCCAGCACGACGTAGGCCTTCGGCACGGCCAGCCGGACCGGGTCCGGCGACGGCACCACCGCCGCCTCGGCCACCGCCTCGTGCTCGATCAGGATGCTCTCCAGCTCGAACGGCGAGATGCGGTAGTCCGAGGCCTTGAAGACGTCGTCGGTCCGGCCCACGTAGGTGATGTAGCCGTCCTCGTCGGAGGCGGCCACGTCGCCGGTGTGGTAGTAGCCGCCCCGCATGGCCTCCGCGTTGAGCTCCTCGTCGTCCAGATAGCCGGTCATCAGCCCGAGCGGCCGGGCCGAAAGATCCAGGCAGATCTCCCCGTCCCGGGCGGCCTCGCCGGTCAGCGGGTCGACCAGCGTCACCTGGTACCCGGGCAGCGGCCGCCCCATGGACCCCGCCCGGACGATCTGCCCGGGAGTATTACCCACCTGCGCGGTGGTCTCGGTCTGGCCGAACCCGTCCCGGACGGTGATCCCCCAGGCCTTGCGCACCTGCTCGATCACCTCCGGGTTCAGCGGCTCGCCCGCGGCCACGCACTCGCGCAGCGCGGAGACGTCCGCCGCGGCCAGGTCGGCCTGGATGAGCATCCGCCACACCGTGGGCGGGGCGCAGAACGTGCTCACCCCGCAGCCGCCCAGCGCGGCCAGCAGCGAAGCCGCCGAGAACCGCGGGTAGTTCAGGACCAGCACGGTCGCCTCCGCGTTCCACGGCGCGAACACGTTGCTCCAGGCGTGCTTGGCCCAGCCCGGCGAGGACAGGTTCAGGTGCACGTCGCCGGGCTGGATGCCGATCCAGTACATGGTGGACAGGTGCCCCACCGGGTAGCTGACCTGCGTGTGCGCGACGAGCTTGGGCAGCGCCGTGGTGCCCGAGGTGAAGTAGAGCAGCAGCGGGTCGCCGGCCCGGGTGACGCCGTCCGGGGTGAACTCGGCCGGCCCGGCGAACGCGTCGTCATAGTCGTGCCAGCCGGCCGGGGCCGCGTCATCGGCGGAGCCGCCGGCCGCGATCCGCGTCCAGTCTCCCGGTAGCCCGGAGAACTTGGCCAGCTGCGAGGTATCCGTGATGACGTGCCTGACCTGGCCCCGCGGGATCCGGTCGGCCAGGTCGGCCGCCTGCAGCAGCGTCGACGCCGGGATGATCACCGCGCCGAGCTTCATCGCGGCCAGCAGCACCTCCCACAGCGGCGCCACGTTGCCCAGCATCAGCAGCACCCGGTCGCCGCGGCGGACGCCCAGGCCGCGCAGCCAGTTCGCCACCTGCCCGGACCGCGCCGACAGCGACGCGTAGGTCAGGCTCACATCGAACCCGTCGTCGGCCAGGATGCGCAGCGCGGGCCGGTCCGGGTACTCGGCCGCGATCACGTCGAACCAGTCGAGCGCCCAGTTGAACTCGCCGAGTTCGGGCCAGCTGAACTCGCGCCGCGCGGACTCGTAGTCCTCCCGGCAGCCGAGCAGCAGGTCCCGCGCCGCCCGGAATGCGTCCGTCGAAGAGGTCATGCGCTTATCGTGGCAGCTCCTGCGGGTATCGGGAAGACCGGATCAGCCGTCGGCGCCCGGGCTGACCAGGCCGGTCTCGTAGGCGAGCACGACCTGACCAGGCCGGTCTCGTAGGCGAGCACGACCGTGGACCGTCCGTGGGACCTCGTCCTGGTCGCGCCCGCAGCCGGTGCCATCTCGCCCGGCTCGGGGTATTCCGCGCCTTGGCCGGGCACCCCGCGCGACACGCAATTACGATTAGTAGTATATTTATAACTCTGGGTGACCAGAGTATTAGGGGAGCCGGGAATGCGGCCGCGCCCCGGACCGGGAAGCTGTGGCTTCATGGACGGAAAGCCCCGGTAATTCCGGCCGGGAATCGCGTTTTCCCCGGATAAGCCGACAGTAAACACAATGGGGGGCCTGGGCGTAATGGGGGAACACGCATGCCTTCGTCATGCATGCCGCATATATGAGGACGCCTGCCGTCGGCGCCGGGCCGGCTTGCGCGGTCTCAGATGAGCGGCCATCCGCCGGCCGGGCCGCCTGCTGACGATGCCATACCAGGCAGGCGCCCGCTGGACATCCTGATCGTAACCTCCGAGGCCCCGCCCATCGTCTCAGGGATCTCCACCTGCATCGACAAGCTGGCGACCGGGCTGATCGCCCGCCAGCACCGCGTCCGGGTGCTGTCCTGCGCCCAGGTCCGCCGCATCGTGCTCGGCGAGTGGCGGCTGTCCTCCCTGGTCGCCCACTGGCCGTGGATAGTTCGCCAGCTGCGGAATTTCGACGTGGTGAACGTGCACGGGCCGGTGCCGACGATGAGCGACGTCTTCCTCTGGCTGGCCAGCCGGCTGCCCGCGCATGCCCGGCCGGCCATCGTCTACACCCATCACTCGCCGATCGACATCCCGGGCGCCACCCGGACGTCGATGCGCTACAACCAGCTCCACCTGGCCCTGGCCCTGCGGGCGGACCGGATCGTGGCGAGCAGTCCGCATTATGCCCGCCAGCACCGCAGCCGGTACGGGCCTGCGGTCCGGGCCATCCCGTGGGGGGTGGAACCGCGGGTGCCGCCGCCTGTCCCGGTACCGCGGTCCCGCGGCGAGCTGAACGTGCTCTTCGTCGGGCAGATGCGGCCGTACAAAGGGGTGGAGACGCTGCTGGCCGCCGTGGCAGGTCAGGCGTGGCTCAAGCTCACCCTGGTGGGGGACGGGGCCGAGCTCGCCCGGTACCAGAACCTCGCGGACCGGCTGTCCGTCGCCAATGCGCGGTTCACCGGCCGGGTGTCGGACGCGGAACTGCAGCGCCAGTACGGGCTCGCCGACGTGGTGGTGCTGCCCTCGGTCACCTGCGCGGAGGCCTTCGGGCTGGTGCTGATCGAGGGCATGGCGGCCGGCTGCGTCCCGGTGGCGTCCGACCTGCCCGGTGTCCGGGACATAGCCGGCCCGACCGGCCTGATCGTTCCCCCCGGAGACGCGGACGGGCTGCGTGCGGCCTTGTCGGGGCTGGCCAGGGACACGGTACAGCGGGAACGCCTGCAGGCCGCGTCGAGGTTCGCCGCTCAGGATCTGACCTGGGATCGCTGCGTCGCCTCCTATGAGGGGGTCCTGCTGGAGGCCGTCTGCGGCCGCTACGCCCGGCTGCACGGGACCACGATCGTGCCGGAACTGGATGAGCCGGGACCGCAGTGGGCGATCTCGGTGCCGGATGCCGTGCCGGAGCTGCCGGCGGGCACCGCCGACTTTGGCCGTTGAGTACCCTGGCCCCGCCGCGGGCCCGGCCGAGCCGGGTCCGCGCCGAATGCTCGGCCGCGACGGGCGGCGTCATCCTGGTCGCGCGCTTTGCCGCGGGGGCCACGCTCAACTATGCCTTCGGCCTCGGGCTCGCCTGGCTCCTGGTGCCCGCGCGGTTCGGTGTCGTCAGCGCGGTCCAGAACGTGCTGCTGCTCGCCGCGGGGCTGCTCAACGCGGGCCTGCCGTGGGCGCTCGCCATTCGCGTCGCGAAGACCCACGGCGACCACCAGGCGGCGAAGCCGGAGTTCCGGACGGCCCTGATCGCCAATCTCGGCCTCGGACTGGTGCTGGCCGCGGTGTTCCTGGCCGCCCAGCTGGCCGGACCGCGGCCGGTCCCCGCCGCCTCCGCCGGCCTGGACCTGCTGGTGGCCGCGGAGATGGCCATGCTGGCCGTGAACAGCGTGCTGGCCGGGGTGGCCCAGGGCAGCGGGAGGTTCGCCGGGCTGGGCGCGATGCAAGCCGGGGAGATCCTGCTGAAGTGCGTCGCCGCCGCGGTGCTGGTGGCCGGGCTGCACGCCGGCCCGGCCGGCGTCGTGCTCAGCTTCTTCCTCGGCACCGCGGGGTCCGTGCTGATCGGCTTGCGGACCTGCCAGGGGCTGCTGCCCGGCCGCGGCCCGCTGGCGAGCTTCCGTTTCCTGGCCGACTCCGGCTCGATCTGGTTCGCGTCCGCCGCGATGACCTTCCTCCTCACCGCGGACCTGCTCGGCCTGGCCGCGGCCGGCCGGGCCGCCGGGGTGACGGCCCGCGGTGCTCGGCGGCTACCAGGCCTGCGGCCTGCTGGCCCGGGCCAGCTTCTACGTCAGCGACGCCCTCGCCGACGCGGTCTTCCCCTTCATCGCCCGCAGCGGGTCCGGTCAGGACAAGCACCGCTGGTTCATGGCGGCCGCCCGGTGGGTGCCGCTGCTGATCATCCCGGTCCAGGCCGCCCTGTTCGCCGCCCCGGGCCCGGTGGTGCGGTCGTTCCTGCCGCCCCACTACTCCGATGCCGCCGCTCATGCGCTGCTCCGGGTGCTCGCCGCGGGAACGCTCGGCGCGCTCATGACCGACATGCTCGTGAAGAGCCTGTTCGCGGCCGGCTACGGCCGTCAGGCCGGGCGGCGGATGCCCGTGGCGGTGGTGACGGAAGCGGCGGCCCTGGTTACCCTGGTTCCCCGCTACGGCGCGCTGGGCGCGGCCTGGTCGTACCTGCTGGCGAGCTATGCGGGCGTCATCCTCCTGCTGCCGCTCTACCTGACGGCAGTTCAGGCCCGCCTGCCCTCGCTGCGGCGGCTCGCCGCCTACGCCATCGGGTTCGCCCCCACCGCGGCCCTGTTCGCCGTGGCCGGACGCGCTCCGACCCTGCTCGCCTGGGTCCTGGTCGTGGCGGGCACCGCGCTTTTCCTCGTTCCCGCCCGCCGGATGCGGCTGATCACCGACGCCGACCTCGGCGTCCTGAGGCGCCTGCTCGGCCGATGCCGCGGGCGCCGGCCGTACCCGGCCGGGGACCGCTTCCGGCGATGGCCGGGCGGGTGGCCCGCCGACCTGGGCCTGGCCGCGTTCTGCACCGGCGTCGCGGCCGTCGCCCTGTTGTACAACATCTTCACCAGCCCGGACGTGCTCTACGATGAGGCCGCCTATACCTTCGCCGCCAAGCAGGTCGCCCTGGGCTGGCACCTGACGCTGGACGACCAGCCGCTGTTCGTCCATCCGCCGCTGATGCTCCTGATGCAGGGGGGCTGGCTCCGCCTGACCGGGTATGCCTCCGCTCCGCTCGCCTCGGCCATCCGGGCCGCCCGCCTGCTGTCTGCCTCGGTCGGCGTCGCGGACGTCCTGCTGATCTCGGCCCTGGCCTACCGGCTGGCCACCGGCGCCAGTCCCCGGCGGCGCCGGGTGGTGACCGGCGTCATCGCCGCTGTCGCCGCTCTTGACCCCCTGCTCACCCGGTATGACCGCCAGGACGTGATCGAGCCGTTCGCCCTGTGCGTCAGCCTGCTGACCCTGCACGCGGCCTGGCACCTGCGCGGGCGCGGGGGGCTCGGGTACGTGTCGGTCACCGGCGTGCTGGGCGGCCTGGCCCTGCTGACGAACGAGATGACGATCTGCCTGATCGCCGTGCCGCCGCTGTTCGCGTGGCTCGAGCGGAACGGCCCGCTGCTGCGCCGCTCGGGGGCCGCGCTGGGGATCGCGGCCGCCTTCCTGGGGCTGTTCCTGCTGTGGGCGGCCGATCTCAACCTGGCCGGCTCCTTCGTCCGCATTCAGACCGCCACGCTGCGGCGGCTGGCCGGCCTGGTGCAGATTACCGGCCTCAACGTCCCTGGGGTTTCCCTCGTCGGGGCGCTGCTTCGCTCGGTCGAGGAGTACTCGAGCACCTACATTCTGCTCGCGGCCGGCGCCGTCGCGCTCGTCTGGTGCTGGAGCAGGACCAACACCGCCGGCGGGAACTTCCTGACGGCGTGGCTCACGGCCAGCTACGCCTTCGCCGGCTACATCGTGGCCGTCGGGACCCTGAACGAGCAGTTCTTCGTCTACCTCCTCCCGGCCGGCATCGTGGGCAGCGTGCTGCTCGCGGACGCGCTGCTGGCCGGCTGGGCCCGCCGCACCCGAGGCCCCCGCCCGGGCCGTGGCGGCCGTCGGGCCCGGGATTCCCGGCTGCCGCTCGCGGCCGCCGCGGCCGCCCTGGCGGGCCTGGCCGGTTTGTCGGCGTCCAGCTGGTTCTCCGACTACGGCGGCGCCAGCGACGGCGTGGTGCTCCTCGACCAGTTCATCGCGACCAGGCTGCCCGCCTGCGCCGCGATCAATGCCAGCGGCGATCCGGAGAAGTTCTCCTACCTGCTGGGTGGCCGGGGCTTCGCGTACTTCTCGGTGGGGCCCGCCGCGCTGGCTGACGGCGTGCACTACTTCATCCTCTCGCCCACCGACGTCGCCGAGCGTACGGGCAACATTAGCCCCGCCCTGGCGAGCTGGATCACCGGCCACGGCAGGCGGCTGGCTGACTTTCCCAGCCAGGTCTACCAGTCGGTGCAGCTCTGGTACGTGCCGGCCAGCCCGTATGACCCGGTGGCGGACGTGACCGACATCCCGGGCGGCAGCTACGTCGGTATGGCCGGCTCGCCCTGCGGCGGGTACCCGGTCACGAACGGGCCGCATGGCGCGTTCTACTCGGCCTATCAGGCGCTCGGCGGCAAGGGGCTGCTCGGCGGTCCGCTGAGCCAGGTCACGGCCGCGGGCCGGGGCCGGTACGAGCAGTTCGTGGCCGGCGCGGTGCTCGCGGCCGGGCCGCCCGGCCGCCCGGCCGTCCAGGCCCTGCCCATCGTGGCCATGCTGGCCCGGCGCGCCCCTGCCGCCTACCGCCGGGCGGGCCTGCCCCCGGCCTACCTGCAGGCCCGGCAGGCGCAGCGGCACCGCTGGCTGACCAATCCGTCGATCAGGCGTGCCTACCTGGGCGGGAAGCAGGACAGCCCGCGCAGCTACGCGGCCGCCGTCCGCCGTTTCGGCGAACCGCTCGGGCCGCCGGCCGCGCTGCCCGGCGCCGGCGCCGGCGTCGGCCAGGCCTTCGCCGACGTCGTCCTCGAGGTCCCCCCCGGGAGCCGCACGCCCCGCGCGGCGGCGGTCACCTCCGCCGTCCTCACCGCGCGGGTGCTGACCGTGCCCCGCCGGGCGCGGGCCCTCCAGCCGCCCCCGCCCCTCCCCGACCCGTTCGCGCCGGGGCCTGCCCAGCCCACGTCGGCGGAGCCGTTCGTGCTCGACCTGGCCGCGGCCCTGCTCGTCTACGGGTACGTGGCGGTGGCGGTGGCCCGGCGCTGGACTCGGGCCGCCGGCCGGCCGCCGTGGCTGGAGCGCCCCCGGTGAGCGGCCCGGAGGCGGCGCGGCCGCTGCGCATCCTGGTGGACGGCCGGGTCATGCAGGACCGCTATCACGGCATCGGCAGGTACACCTACGAGCTGCTCCGCGAGCTGAGCCTGCGCGAGGCGCAGCTCGTCGTCCTGTACGCCCCGGAGCTCGGCCGGCTCGACGTCGCCGGGCTGATGGCCGGGCGCACGGTCCGGGCGATTCCGTCCCAGGCGCCGGTGGCGTCCGCCCGATCCCAGTGGGTGCTCGCGCGAGCCGTGCTGTGCGTCCGGCCCGATGTGGTCTTCGTCCCTTATCACCTCAGCACGCCGGTCCTGGCCGGCCGGGTCCCCGTCGTCTCGGTGATCCATGACTGCGTGTTCGAGCGGGCCGCCGCCGCCCGCGGGCCGTCGGCCTTCTCGCTGGCGTACCGCGCGGCGACCCGGCTGGCCATCCGTTCCGCCGCCGCGCTGGCCACCCCGTCCCACGCGGCCCGGCGCGACATCCGCCGTTTTCTACGGGGCCGAGGTCCCGGCCGAGGCGGTCCTGCCGCACGGGGTGGGCGCCCAGTTCTTCTCGCTGCGAGGCAGGCCCCGGCCTGCCGGGCTGCGCCTTCCCGATCGCTACATCCTGCACGTGGGAGCGCAGCGCCCGCACAAGAACCAGCGCGTCCTCGTCGAGGCCATGCCGGCCCTGCGGGCCCGGCACCCGGGTCTCGGCCTCGTTCTCGTCGGCCAGCCCGACCCCAGGTTCCCCGACGAGGTCGGCACGCTCGCGACCGATCTCGGCGTGCCGGATCTCGTGTACCGCTACGCCAGCCTCGGGGACCAGGCGCTGCTCGACCTGTACGCGAACGCGGCCGCGTTCGCCTACCCCTCGCTGGCCGAGGGGTTCGGCCTGCCGGTCCTCGAGGCCATGGCGGCGGGCCTGCCCGTGGTGGCGAGCGACGCCGAGGCGGTCCGGGAGGTCGCGGCCGGCGGTTCGCTCATCGTGCCCGCCCGGACGACCGCCGCCTGGGTCCGGGCCCTCGACTGGGTGCTCACCGACCCGCAGGCCCGGCGCGACCTGGGCGAGCGCGGCGGGCCGTCGCCGCCGGGCGCACCTGGGCGGGCTCGGCCGAGCGCACCCTGTCGTGGCTGGCCCGCGTGGCCGCCGGGGGTAAGAGCGGTGCCTGAGGCCGGCCTGCAGCAGGCCGGGGCGGCCCCGTCGGCCGGGGCGGCCCCGGCGATCGGCGCGGGCGGCCGCCTGCCGGGCCGGGTGCTGGTCCGCAGGTATGCGTTCGTGCTGGCCCTGCTCCTGCTGCTCGGCCTGGCGAAGATCCTGATCGCGCCGAAGGTGATCAGCGTCGTCGGGGTCACCCCGCCCGATCGGGTCGTGGCGTCGGGCCTGGTGATCGGGACGGCTCCGACCGACACCGATCTCGCGGAGCTCACCGCCGGCCTCCGGGTCGGCGGAGTCGTCAGCCTGGCGGCGCCCAGTGTCGCCGAGCAGGTGACAGCAGCCAGCCTGCACCAGGCCTACCTGTACCTGGCGGTGCCGCCGGGCGGCGCGCCGACGTGGGCCCAGCTGCTCGGCCTGACCGGCTTCCTGCACCGCCACACCGGGCGGGGCGCCTGGGTATACGTGCACGACGGCGCGGGCGGGCCGCGGGCCGTGACCACCGCGGCCATGCTGCTCTTGCTGCGCGGCCAGGCCTGGGCCGCGGTGTCCGCGGATATCACGCCGGCGGCCCTGCGGTCGCTGAGCACGCACCAGCGGCTGGCCCTGGAGCAGCTGCGGTCAGCCCTTCAGCACCCCGGCCGGGCAGCGGCCGGCCAGCCCTACGCCGCGGCCCGGCTCGAACCATGGTGACCAAGCACACGCTAAGAAAAGGAGTGGCAGCATGACAGCTCAGGACGAGGCCACCAGGACCGTCCCCGACATGGCTACGGCCCGCCCAGGCCGCCCGTTCACCATGATCATGGCGACCCGGCGCACTCCCACCGAGATCGGCGGCGTGGAGCGTGTCGTGATGGGGGTGGTCAGGGAACTGGCGCGGGTCCGTCCCGCCTGGCGGGTGGACACCGTCTCGGCGTTCAAGGCGGGCAGCCGGATTGAGGGGAAGGACGGGTTCTCCGACGTGCTGGCCGCCTTCCGGCTCGGCTGGAAGCTGCGCGGCAGCACCGCGGATGTCATTTTCGTGCACTGCCCGGAGTGCCTATGGGGGATCCGCTTGCTGCGCAGGCGCCGGGGCGCCCCGCCCCTGGTGGCCGTGTGGCACGGGGCCGGCCCGGTGCCGCACCTGCGGCTGCGCCGCCCCGGTCACCCGCTGGCGTGGGCGCTGGCCCGGCTGCGGACGAACGGGGAGCGGCGCGCCCTGGCGGCCGATGCTCATGTCGCCGTGCACGCCCACGTCGAGGAGTGCGTGCGCGCCCGGTACGGCCTCAGCGCCCCCGTGACCATCATCGACAATGGCCTGGACACCACGATCCAGGAGCATCTGGCCCGGCCGGCCCGCGGTCGGGTGCGGACCGAGCGAACCGGGCTGAAGGCGCTCTGGGTCGGCCAGACCGGCTACCGGAAGGGCCTCGACGTGGCCATGGCCGCCGTGGCCGAGGCCCGGGCGGACCTGCCCGGGCTCCGGCTGCAGGTCGTCGGGATCCCGGCCGGGAAGGCGGTCGAGGGCGTGGAATGGCTCGGCATCATTCCCCCGGACCGGATGGCCGAGGTCTACCGGGACGCCGACCTGTTCATCTTCCCGACCCGGTACGAAAGCTTCGGGCTGGTCGTGATCGAAGCCATGGCCGCCGGGCTCCCGGTCATCGTCTCCAATGTCATCGGGGCCGGAATCGTGACCGACGGCCGCAACGGCGTGGTGGTCGTCGGCTTCGACCCGTCGCACTACGCCGAGGCGCTGCGCCGCCTGGCGCCGCCCGCGATCCGGGCCGAGATAGCCGACGCCAACACCGAAGACGTCAGGCGCTTCAGCGTCGAGGTCACCGGAGCCGGCTACGTGACGGTCGCCGAGTCGTTCGCGGCGACCCAGTAGATCTCCGGGCGGGTCGGCACCGGGCCGTCACCGAACAACCCGGCGAACTGGGTCCGGTATCCGGCGATCCGGCTCGCGTTCTCCGCCCGCCCGCAGAGCCAGGGATGCGGGACCAGGCCCGCGTCCCTGATGAAGCCCGGCTCCGGCCCCGCCGTCTGGGAGTAAGGGAAATCGCTGTAGTACACGATCCGGATCTCTCGCCCCAGCTCCCGGGCGGCCCGGCGGGTAATCAGGTGGTCGACGTGGCGGCCGACACCGAGCGGGGCGAAGACGACGTGGGCCTGGCTGGCCCGGGCGATCTCGCCGGCCCGGGCGCTCACCTCGGCGGCCAGCCCGGCATCGCAGGACGCGACCCGGCCGCGGGCGGCGTCGAAGCGGAACGTCGGGTAGGCCGGTCCCCTCCGGCCCCGGCGGAACAAGGCATCCCGGAACCCCAGATGGACCGCCGCGGCGCCGATTCCGGTCAGGACTTCCCGGTCCTCCGCCCGGCGCCGGGCGAAGAAGTCCCCGGGATCGACCCGGCCGAGCGCGCGCAGCTGCCTGCGGGCGGGCAGGGACCACGGCGGCGGCGCGGCCGCCGTGAACACGGTCACCACGGTGATGAGATGCCGGGCCGCGAGATGGGCGAGCAGGGCACCGCAGGACAGCACGGCGTCGTCGAGATGCGGGGACATCACCATCACGGCCGAGCCCGCGCCGTCCATCTCCGCGATCAGCCGGGCCAGCCGGTCGGTCGTCACTCCGCCGCCTCCGGCCCGATCATGCCGGCGTACAGCGCGAAGGGGATCGTGCCGTCCCACAGGCGGACGTCGTGCGCCCAGTAGAAGACGGTGAACCCGCACGAGCGGGCCTGGCGCAGGGCGCTCGCCATCATGCCCGCGGCCGATGTGTCGGCGTAGTGGCCGTTCAGGCTGTCGGGCAGGCCGCCGCCGACGGCCAGTCCGTGCTCGCGGGCGATGCGGCTGATCCAGCGGGTGGCCGACCAGGAGTCCATCTCGGCGGAGGCCAGCGGCAGGCGGGTGTCGGCGGCCTGGCCGCAGTCGTCGTCGCCGGACCGGTCGGCGACCGAGGAGATGTAGGCCATGACCTTGGTCTTGTCCGGGAGCATGGCGTAGTAGCGGTCCCAGACGGCGCCGACGCACGTGGTCTCGTCATCCAGGAGGTTCTGCTGCTCGTCTTCGGCCAGGTCACCGGGCCGGGTGCCTGATCCAGGGGTGACGACCTGGTAGTAGCCGGCGAAGCCGAGCCGGGACAGGGTGCGCATCTGCCAGCTGGTCACGCTGGCCAGGCCGCCGACGTACCAGTTGACCCACCGGTCGATCTGGGCCGGGGCGAGGCCGGGCCGGCCGGGCCGCCACGTCGGGTAGGGGTTGGGGGCCATGCCGTCGGCGAGCCCGGTGCCGGTCAGGGCGGCCGGGCTGAAGGCCCAGTAGGTGCCGTCGGGCGGGTAGAGCATCTCGCCGTCGCCGCCGGAGGTGAGCCGGATGGCCCAGCAGGCCGACAGCGGGAGGGCGGCCGCGACCAGGGACAGGTAGGAGGCGGCGGCCTGGCAGGTGCTGCCGGGCAGGGAGAACACCCAGGACGGCGGGTTCTGCAGGCCCAGGCCGAGGGTGACGCGCTGCCCGGCGGCCTGGTAGGCCCGCAGGTACGACCTCATGGTGGCCAGGTAGGAGGCGCACACGACGCCGGGCCGGGGTTCGAAGCTGGCCCAGTTCAGCTCGAACATGGCCATGGCGATCCCGGCCCGGCTCTCGAACGCGGCGGTGCTGGCCTGGGTGTCCAGGGTCCCGTAGATCAGGGCCGGGCTGGTCCGCACAATGACTGATTGTAATTAACGCCTCACGCCCCGGTGGCGCTGGGTGCGCGGCCGGGGCGTGGCGGGGTGCGGGGGGCGGGTTAGCTGCTGGTGTAGGTGGTGTAGGTGGTGTAGGTGGTGAAGGGGATGGTGCCGTCCCATAGGTGGATGTCGTGGGCCCAGTAGAAGTCGGTCAGGCCGCAGGTGCGGGCCTGGCGGGTGGCGGCGGCCATCATGCCGGCGGGGGTGGTGTCGGT
>WNGL01000465.1_pt1 | contig 50679 bp, 50 predicted proteins | sample 5400591 | NCBI WGS metagenome assembly WNGL01 (sample SAMN13153377, study PRJNA577476) | soil metagenome | isolation source: 80 cm soil or saprolite under Garry oak tree replicate 1 | place: USA:California | collected 2016-06-15 | reverse complement strand
CCTGGGTTCGGAAGGAGCGGGTAATGCAACCAACGACGACCTATCCGGTTCACTTCGCGGTCGACTACCCGGATCGAGCGCTGAACCGGGTGACCACGGCCTTCCGCGTTATCGTCATAATCCCGATCGCGATCGTGCTGGGCGCGGTATCGGGCGGCGGCGGCTGGCACTCGTCAATGGGCGGATGGGCCGGGGCGGGAGCCGGTGGCCTACTGGTCCTTGCTCCGCTGCTGATGATCCTGTTCCGCCAGAAGTACCCGCGGTGGTGGTTCGACTGGAACCTCGAACTGCAGCGGTTCGCGAACCGGGTCGGCATCTTCCTGGCGCTGATGGACGACCGGTACCCCGCCACGGATGATCGCCAGTCCGTACACCTCGACTACACCTACCCCGATGCGCAGCGCGATCTGAACCGGTGGCTTCCCCTGGTGAAGTGGTTTCTCGCCATCCCCCATTACATCGTGTTGTTCTTCCTGGACATTGCCGTGATCGTGGTGGTCATCGTCGCCTGGTTCGCGATCCTGTTCACCGGGCGGTATCCGCGCGGGATCTTCGACTTCGTCGAGGGCGTCATCCGCTGGCACAACCGGGTGATCGCCTACGCATTCGTCCTGATCACCGACCAGTACCCACCATTCAGCCTCGCGGTATGACGTTGCCCCTCCGCGGCGCTCCACGGTCCGATCAGCGACCCGATCCGTTGCGGCCACCGATCAACGGTCCGCGTGCGCGATCACATCAACGTCGGATACGCGCGAGTACCAGCCCGCCCTGCCCGAACGCTGAGGCCTTGCACTAAGCAGGCACCTGTTGGTTGATTGGCGTTCACCACCCGGCAGTAAGTCAGGTGCTTGACAGCGCCATGGACAAAGATCAACTACATGATCTTTGATAGTTGCTAGAGCCCCCGGAATTGCTGAACCAGAAGCGGAGCCGACGCGCGGACTCGAACCGCGAACCGCCCGATTACAAGTCGGGTGCGCTACCAATTGCGCCGCAGTGTAGTTCAGCGAAGGGACCGCACCCGGCGCCCAGCGCGGTCGGGCTGGCTACCCGGGCCACTGCCATTTGGGGACCTCGCGCAGCGGATGCAGCTCGTCCTCAGTCCTGGCGTGCGAGTTTTGCATGGCGATGTACGAGCCGAACTCGACGTGTGAGCGCAGCGCCTCGCGGAAGGGCGCGTCGGTGGGGAGGCCGGCGGCGTCGGCGGCGGCGAGGTAGAGCTCGACGAAGCGGGCGCGCTGCTCCTCGCTGATGTTGAGGCCGCGGTGGACGTCGATCAGGTGGCGAAAGCCGAGCTCGCGGGTGAACGTGTCTGGGCCGCCGAAGGATTCGGCCTCGAACGCAGTCAGGCGGGCGACGTGTTCAGGGCGGCCGTCGCCGAACAGTGGCTGCAGGATCGGGTCGGCCAGCACAGTGCCGTAGAAGACGTCGACGAAATCGTGCAGCGCCTGCTGCCCGCCCGCGTGCTCGAATATCGACTCCACGCTTACAGAATTACACCGAGGCCCGCCACGGCGGCAAGCGGTGCGACGGGGCGCAACGCCCGGAACCTGACGCGACGTCCCGCACGTATATCCAGCAGACTTGCGTCAGCCAGCAGCCAGGAGGCGCCGTGAGCCGACTCTACAAACCGAAGGCCGGATTCTGGATCCGCCTCTGCGTGATGATCATCTATCCGCTCGACGCGCTGCTGTTCCGGATGCGCTGGCGCAACCTTGACCGGATCCCGGTGCAAGGCGGCGTCATCATTGCGCTGAACCATGTCTCGCACTTCGACACCCTGCTGATGGCGCGCATGGTCTGGCAGTCAGGACGCGTCCCGCGGTTCCTCGTCAAGAGCACGCTGTACGACGTGGCCGGACTCCGCATACTGATGCGCGGCGCCGAGCAGATTCCGGTGTATCGGGGTACGACGAACGCGTCCGACTCGCTGAGAGCAGCCGTCGAGGCACTAGATGCCGGCGAGGCGGTGGTCATCTACCCGGAGGGCACTGTCACGAAGGATCCGGCCCAATGGCCGATGCAGGCCAAGACGGGCGTCGCACGGCTCGCTCTGCTGGCGCCGAACGTCCCGGTCATCACGATCGGGCAGTGGGGTGCGCAGGAAGTGAAGAAGCGTCGGTTCCGTCCGATCGTCGAGGCGATCGTCGGACCGCCGATCGACCTTGACCGCTACCGAGAGGCACACGAGGCCGAGCCGACGGGCGAGCTCCTCCGCGAGATCACGGACACGATCATGATCGCCATCCGGGACGAAGTCGCGACGCTACGCGGCGAGGCGCCCCCGGACGACTTCTACGTGTGGCAAAAAGCGATGGAGCCTGCTGATTGACTCTGAGGATGCCCTAATTCGTCGCGCCCACGACCCGCGTGCACGCGTCGTTCCTCAAGGCGATGGCCGAGTTCCAGGCCGAGGGACGCGGCGACGCCGACGACCACACGATGGTCGGCAATGAGATCCGGACCAACAGCGCGTCCTGGCACCGGCCCGCGGCGTTCGCCGAGTACACGAACGCGCTGCGCGCGCAATCGCTCGACGATGCGCCTCGGCCCGTCGGCTATGTGCCCTGCACGACGCTGTGGTGGGTCGAAGGCGACGAGTACCTCGGCCGTCTCGCGATAAGGCACCGGCTCACCGACTGGCTACTGAACGTCGGCGGGCACATCGGCTATGACGTCCGCCCGACCGCCCGCAGGCAGGGTCACGCCACCGCAATGCTGCGCGCGGCTCTGCCGCGAGCACGCGAGCTGGGCATCGACGACGTGCTCGTCACCTGCGACGTCGACAACGTCGCGTACGGCAAAGTCATCGAGGCGAACGGCGGCCGATTCGAAGATGAACGTGACGGAAAGCTGAGGTTCTGGACACTTACCAACCCCGCAGCTTGACGTGGCACAGCTCACCCCTGTCCAATGTGGTCACCTGACCGCTATGCCGGTCGGCCGGCGCCGCCTACTCATCGGTGGGGCGGAGGCCCGCTGACCGATCGGAAATCCGTGAGGTTGTCGATTAGGCCCGGCAACCCGTACCCGGCGCGGTCCTGACACACCGACAGGGAGAACCCCATGGCCGAAGTAAAGTTCATCGACGCCAGCCGCATTTACCCTGGCAGCACGATCCCCGCAGTCAACCAGCTGAACCTCGACATCGAGGACGGCCATTGCCGGCAAGGACGTCTCGACCAAGCCGCCGAAGGATCGCGACATCGCGATGGTCTTCCAGAACTACGCCCTCTACCCGCACATGTCCGTCGCCGAGAACATGGGCTTCGCGCTCAAGCTGAAGGGCGTGCCGAAGGCCGAGCGCGCGCAGAAGGTCCGCGAGGCGGCCAAGATGCTCGACCTCGAGCCCTACCTCGACCGCAAGCCGAAGGCCCTGTCCGGCGGCCAGCGCCAGCGCGTGGCGATGGGTCGCGCGATCGTGCGCGAACCTTCCGTCTTCCTGATGGACGAGCCGCTTTCCAACCTCGACGCCAAGCTGCGCGTCGAGACCCGCGCCAACATCGCGGCGCTGCAGGCACGCCTGGGCACGACGACCATCTACGTCACGCACGACCAGGTCGAGGCGATGACGATGGGCCACCGGGTGGCGGTGCTGAAGGACGGCCTGCTGCAGCAGGTCGACACCCCACGAAACCTCTACGACAAGCCCGGCAACGCATTCGTCGCCGGCTTCATGGGCTCGCCTGCGATGAACCTGCGGGACGTCGACCTCGTCGATGGCGGTGCACGCCTCGGTAACGCCGTGTTGCCGCTCTCCAAGGCGGTGCTCGATGCCGTCGGGGCGGCCGATCTGAAGAAGATCACGCTCGGCGTGCGTCCCGAGTCCTTCCACGTCTCCTCCGAAGGCGGCACCGGCGCGTTGCAGCTGCACGTGAACCTCGTCGAAGAGCTCGGCGCCGACGCCTACGTGCACGGCACAATGCCGCAGGAAGACGAGCTCAACGCCAAGCAGTTCGTCGTTCGCTTCGACGGGCGCATCCCGCCGCGGATCGGCGACACGATCAGCGTCGAGGTCCGCAAGGACGAGGAGCACGCATTCAACCCGGACTCCGGCGAGCGCCTCGGCTAAGCGTCGCTTTTGGCCGCCCGGCGTCGTGGTCGACGCCGGGCAGCGCTCGCCGAGGTCCGGTAGAACTCAGCGGCCACACGACACAGCCGCGACGTCCGAGTTCGGCGAGCCACGGCACGTCCAGGTCGCGGTTCCACCGAAGATCCAGCTTGTCCAGGACGGGGAGTCCGAGGATCTCCTCGGGCAGGGCGCGCAGTCCGTTGTTGCGCAGGTCCAGGCGGCGCAGGTTGGTCAGGTCGCCGATCCGCGGTGTCAACGCGGTGATCGCGTTGTCGCGAACCGACAGCTCGTGCAGAGACCCGAGCCGTCCGATCGAGTCGGGCAGCGCCGTCAGGCCGGAACCTTCGGCGCGCAGCTCGACGAGGCCGGCCAACTCGCCGATGCCACGCGGCAAGTCGCCGAGCGGGTTACCCGACACGTTCAAGTAGCGCAGCCGTCGCAGCGCACGCAGCCCGGACGGCAGCGCGCGAAGCCGGTTGTCGTGCAGGTACAGGTACTCGGCGACGTCCGGCATCCGCGAAGGCAGCGTCGTGAGCCGGTTGTGGCCGAGGTCGAGCGTCCGCAACTGCGTCAGCGAAGCGATCGACGGCGGCACCGCGCTGAGCCGGTTACCGGCGAGGATGAGCACCTGCAGCCGCTGTAGAGAACCGATCGAGGCGGGCAGCGACGAGATCTCGTTGTCCCACGCCGAGAGCTCGACCAGGTCCGCAGGCAGAGCGGGCAGCTCCGTCAACCCCTGCCGGTCGAGCAGAAGCGACGTCATGCCCGGCGGCGGCGCGCGATCTCCGCGAGAGTCACCGCGGCGGCCACCGAGGCGTTCAGCGACTCGGCGGCGCCGGACATCGGGATCGAGACGGTCAAGTCGCACGTCTCACCGACCAGCCGCGACAGCCCGCGTCCCTCGGAGCCGACGACCACCACGATCGGATCCTCGGCGGCATCCAGCGCGTCCAGGGACGTCGGGCCGTCGGCGTCGAGGCCGACCACGAACAGGCCGGCCTGCTGGCAATCCTTGAGCGCCCGGACGAGGTTGGTGACCTGGGCGATCGGGATGCGCGCTGCGGTTCCCGCTGACGTCCGCCACGCCACGGCCGTCATGCCGGCGGCCCGGCGCTGCGGGATGATCACGCCGTCCGCCCCGAACGCGACCGCCGATCGGACGACGGCGCCCAGGTTGCGCGGATCGGTGACGCCGTCGAGCGCGACGAGCAACGGCGCGCTGGTCGACTCGGCGGCTCGGGCGAGCAGGTCCGGCAAAGCGGTGTAGACGAATGGCGGTACCTGCAAGGCAATGCCCTGGTGCAGCAAGCCTCCGGTCATCCGATCGAGCTCGCCGCGGCTCACCTCGAGCAGCGAAACGCCGCGCTTGCCGGCCAGCCGAACTGCCTCGGTCACCCGCTCGTCGGCGTCCAGGCCCAACGCGATGTACAGCGCGGTCGCCGGCACCTTCGCGCGCAACGCCTCGGCGACCGGATTGCGCCCTACCAGCAGCTCGGGTGCCTCGGCGCCACGTGCCCGCGCGGCGCCCCGCGCTTGATTGCGGCGTGCTGTTGCCTTGGCCCGCCCGGCCGCGGGATGGCCGGTGCGTTCCTCGGCGCGCGGGGTCGGACCCCTTCCACGCAGCGCCTGCCGACCCTTGCCGCCCGAGCCGCCCGTCGCGCCCTTCTTGGACTTGCGGATCGCGCCGCGCCGGCTCGAATTGCCTGCCACGTCAGCGATCCTTCAACGTCCACCGCGGCCCGGACGGGGTGTCCTCGACGATGAGGCCGGCGTCGGCGAGCTGGTCGCGGATGGCGTCGGCGGCCGCGAAGTCCTTGCGCGCGCGGGCGGCTTCGCGCTGATCCAGCGCAACCCGAACCAGACTGTCCACAGTGGACATCAAATCGGAGGAGTCGTCCTCCGACCACTCCAGCGGGCTGATGCCGAGTAGGGACGTCGCCACCTGGACACCGCCGAGGGCCGCCCGGACCGCGTCCACGTCGCCCCGGTCCAGCGCGGCATTTCCCTCGCGAACGAGCGAGTGCACCGCGGCCAGGGCCGCTGGCACGCCGAGGTCATCGTTCATCGATGCGGTGAAATCGGCCGGCGCGGACGAGAAAAGAGCGAACTCCCCCGCCCCACCGGCAACGAACTTGGCCGCTCGCTGCACGAACCCCTCGATGCGGTGGTACGCGGCGGCGGCCTCGTCGAGGGCTTCCGGCGAGAACTCGATGTTCGAGCGGTAGTGCGCCGCGCCGAGGTAGTAACGCACCTCGACCGGACGCCACCGCTTGACGATCTCGGTGACGAGCAGCGAGTTGCCGAGCGACTTCGACATCTTCTCGCCGCCGATGGTCAGCCAGGCGTTGTGCATCCAGTACCGGGCGAACCCGTCGCCAGCGCCGACCGACTGCGCGATCTCGTTCTCGTGGTGCGGGAACACGAGGTCGAGCCCGCCGCCGTGGATGTCGAACTGGGCCCCGAGATATCGAGTCGCCATCGCCGAGCATTCGAGATGCCAGCCGGGACGCCCCGGACCCCACGGCGTGGGCCACGTCGGCTCGCCGGGCTTGCTCGACTTCCACAACGCGAAGTCGCGTGGATCGCGCTTGCGGTGCTCGCCCTCGGTGTCGCCTGCCGGGTGCATCGCATCGAGGTTCTGCCGCGACAGCGAGCCGTAGGCCGGGAACGAGCGCACGTCGTAATAGACGTCGCCGTCGGACGGGTAGGCGTGCCCGGTGTCGATCAGCCGCTGCATCAGGTCGATCATCTCGGTGACGTGCCCGGTGGCCCGCGGCTCGTACGTCGGCCGCACGCAGCCGAGCGTGTCGTACGCCCAGGTGAACGCGGCTTCGTTCTGGGTGGCCCAGGCCCACCAGGGCCGGCCGGCCTCGGCGGACTTGCGCAGGATCTTGTCGTCGATGTCGGTGACGTTGCGCAGGAACGTGACGTCGTAGCCGCTGTGCGACAGCCAGCGGGTCAGGATGTCGAAGTTGACGCCAGACCGGATGTGCCCGATGTGCGGTGGCGCCTGCACCGTCGCGCCACACAGGTAGATCGACGCCTTACCGGGTTCGAGCGGCTCGAACGGCCGCAACGACCGGGTCGCGGTGTCGTACAGGTGCAGCGTCACCGCGCCATCCTAGTGTCGCGCGCCGGAATCGCTCGCGATCAGTAGATGATGATCCGCTCCGGCGTGAGCCGGACGACGACGCGCACTCGGTCGGTGCCCTGATCGTCTGTGAACGTCTTCCCGTCGTACTTCTGCGACAGTTCCTCGATGAGTTCGGGACCGCCGTCGGTCGTCATCGACACGGACCCGTTCACCGAGAAGTACGTCAACGCGTCGGCCGGATCGGGGATCACCACGCTGATCCGCGGATCGCGGCGCATGTTGCGCTCCTTCACCCGGCCGACGATCGTCGATACGAGGACGTCGTCGCCGTCGCGCTTGGCCCACACGATCGTGCTGTGCGGGCTGCCGTCCTTGTTGATCGTCGAAATCGTGACCAGCGTCGCGGCGTCGAGGAGATCCTTCGCATGCTGGGGCAGCTCGATGCTCATGCCACTATCTTGCCGATGGCTGAGCCCCCGCAGGTACGCGGCGGGTACCGTCGGCCGATGCTGCAGCCAGAGTCGATCGCCGTCGCGAGTGGCCGTCCCGCACGCACCCATCGCGCCCCCGTCAATACCCCGATCGTGCTGTCCGCACCGTTCCACCACGGACCCGACGACAACTACTACCTGCGGCAAGGCAGCAGCGACACCATCCGCTCGCTCGAAGAGGCGATCGGCGACCTCGAAGGCGGAAAGGCGGTCGCGTTCGCGTCCGGGATGGCGGCGATCGCCGCGGTTGTCGAGGGGCAGCCGGCTGGCACTATCGCGGTTGTCCCGCGCGAGGGCTACAACGTCACCGGGTCGATCTTCGCGGCACAGGCCAAGCTCGGCCGGATGACCGTCCGCGAGGTCGACGTCACCGACACCGACGAGGTGCTCGCCGCCCTACCCGGTGCGACGCTCGTCTGGCTCGAGTCGCCGACGAATCCGCTGCTCGGCATCGCCGACATTCCTGTCCTCGTCGACGCGGCGCACGCTGTCGGTGCCGTCGTCTGCATGGACTCGACGTTCAACACCCCGCTGGTGCTGCGGCCGCTCGACTTCGGCGTCGACATCGTCGCGCACTCGGCCACCAAGTACCTGGCGGGCCACTCGGACGCCCTCATAGGCGCGCTGATCACCCGGGATCCGGTGCTGGACGAAGCCATGCACGGGCGGCGTGACATGACCGGTGCCATGCCGGGCGCGCTGGAATGCTTCCTGACGCTGCGCGGCCTGCGCACCCTCCCGCTGCGGATGGAACGGGCGCAGGCCAACGCGTTGGAGCTCGCCACGCGGCTGTCAAAGCACCCCGCCGTGGCGCGGGTGCGCTATCCGGGCCTGCCCGACGACCCGTGGCACGAGCGCGCGACGCGGCTGCATCGCGGGTACGGGGCGATGGTGTCCTTCGAGGTGGCGGGCACAGACGAGGACGCTGAGCAGGTGTGCCATTCCGTCGAGCTGATCGTCCACGCGACCAGCCTCGGCGCCGTCGAGACCCTTATCGAACGGCGTGCCCGATATGCCGTCGACGCCGCGCGCGGCACGCCCGGCACATTGCTGCGCATGTCGGTGGGCATCGAGCACGTGGACGACCTGTGGGCGGACCTGTCACAAGCCCTGGCTAGCTCCGGCTGATCAGCGCCGTCGCTATCGCGGCGATGCCTTCGCCTCGGCCGGTCAGGCCCAGGCCGTCGGCTGTCGTAGCACTTACCGATACGGGGGCACCGACGGCTTCGCTCAGCGCCGCCTCGGCCTCGGCGCGACGTGGCGAGATCTTCGGGGCGTTGCCGATCACCTGGATGGCGATGTTGCCGACCGTCCAGTGCTCGACGGCCAGCCGGGCGACGACCTCGCTCAGCAGCTGCACCCCGGGCGCGCCCGCCCATTGGGGCTCGGATGTGCCGAACACCGCGCCGACGTCGCCCATCCCCGCGGCGGACAGCAGCGCGTCACAGGCGGCATGCGCGGCGACGTCGCCGTCGGAGTGGCCGCTGCAGCCGTCGACTCCCGGCCAGAGCAGCCCGGCCAGCCAGCACGGGCGTCCCGGCACGATCGGATGGACGTCGACGCCGATGCCAGTACGCATCATCGGGCCGTCACTGCCTCGGCGAGCACGAGGTCCCACGGGCGGGTGATCTTGAACGCCTCGTCAGCGCCGTCGACCACGACAACCGTGCCGCCGCGCGCCTCGACGAGCCCGGCATCGTCGGTGACGTCGCCGGACGGCGCGGCGTCATGCGCGTCGACCAGCACCGCCCGGTCGAAACCCTGCGGTGTCTGCACCGCGCGCAGCGTCGATCGATCGAGGGTCTCGGCGACCACGTGGCCGGCGTCCACCCGCTTGATCGTGTCGGTGACCGGCAGAGCCGGGATCACCGCAACGGCTCCGCCGGCGAGCGCCGCGAGCACGCGATCGAGCACCTCGACCGGGACGAACGGCCTCGCGACGTCGTGGACAAGCACGGCGTCGACGTCCGGCGCGAGCGCGGCGAGGCCGGCCCGTACCGACGCTTGCCGGGTCGCCCCTCCGGCAACCACCGTCACTCCAGCGCCGGTTAGTTCGGCGCAACGTTCGAGCAGGGCGGCCGGGGCGACGACGGCCACGTCGCGCACGGCAGGGTGCGCGACGAACGGGCCCAGCGCATGTTCGAGCAGCGTGCGTCCGCGCACTTCGCAGAAAGCCTTCGGGACGGCGCTGCCGAGCCGGCGCCCGTCGCCCGCGGCAACAAGAATGGCGGCGACGGTCAACTGACCGTTCGCCGCCATTCTTTGCTGAGCTTTGTTCAGGCGACAGCCTCGGCGAGGACCTCGTCGAGGACGAGTTCTGCCTTGTCTTCGTTGGTGCCCTCGGCAAGCGCGAGCTCGCTGACCAGGATCTGGCGGGCCTTGGCGAGCATGCGCTTCTCGCCGGCCGAAAGACCGCGGTCCTTGTCGCGACGCCACAGGTCGCGAACGACCTCGGCGACCTTGTTGACGTCACCGGATGCGAGCTTCTCGCCATTGGCCTTGTAGCGACGTGACCAGTTGGTCGGCTCCTCGGTGTGCGGTGCACGCAGCACCTCGAAAACCCGATCGAGGCCTTCCTGCCCAACGACGTCGCGAACTCCGACGATCTCGGCGTTGTCGGCCGGAACGAGAACCGTCAGATCGCCCTGGGCGACCTTGAGCTTCAGATAAATCTTGGTCTCGCCCCGGATCGTGCGCTCTTCGATTGCTTCGATTTTCGCGGCCCCGTGATGGGGATAGACAACGGTCTCGCCGACCTTGAACGTCATGTGTGCGGGCCCCTTTCCACTGACTCAAGGGTAACACGCAGCACTTCACCCCCCGGGTTCGTTATGTGCCGCTTCGCCCCATGGCGCTTTCTCGATCGATACGGTAGGGAATCGGCTGCATCGCCACTCGGGTCGGGCGCTCGCAGGCCGATCTGGAGCGCTCGCTAGGCTATCGGCGGTCGTTGCCGGACCAGTCGCGTCCCAGCGACAGCGCCGAGAAGGAGACGTCGTTGAACGCAGCGCCGGGAAGCGCCCGCCGCCTCGGCATCGGTGTCGCCGTGGCCGCGCTCGCGCTCGCCGGGTGCGCCGCCGGGCAGCACGCCCCCACCTCGAATGAAGTTCCCGTGGTCGACGGCGTGTCGGCCGACGCCGGGCCGATCGCCCTGCGCGCAGTCACCGTCGCCGCCCCGACACAGGGCAGCTACCCCGCCGACGGCGACGCCACCCTGCAGCTCGTCATCGTCAACGACGGTCACGACCCGGACAAGCTCGTCGGGGTACGCACGGCGCAGGCCAACGAGGTGCGGTTGTTCGCCAATGCCGCCGACGCGGACGCGGCGAGCGCAGCTGCCCCGTCGTCGAGCGCATCCGCCGAGCCTCCATCGTCCGCTGCTCCCTCGCCGTCCTCGCCGTCCGCTCCGTCGGCACTCGAGTCGCTCGACCTGCCAGCCGGGCGCGCGGTCTCGATCGGCTACTCGCCCGACCTTGCGGTGATCCAGCTGCACGGGCTGACCAGCGCGCTGTTCCCGGCGGAGTCGTTCCCGATCACGTTCCAGTTCGCCGGCGCTGGCACCGTGACGTTCACTGTCGCCGTGCACCTTGCGCCAGGCCCGTCCACGACGCCGACAGAAAACATCTCGCTCACCGGAGACGCCTGAACCCAACGCTATGAGCGGGCAGCCTGTCGCTGTCGTAACCGGCGCCAACCGCGGGATCGGGCTCGAGGTGTGCCAGCAGCTCGCCCAGTTGGGCTACGCGGTGGTGCTGGGCTCACGCGATCTGCGCAAGGGCGAGCGAGCGGCCGCGGAGCTCGGCGACCCGAACGTCGTCGCCTGCCAGCTCGACGTATCCGACGACGGCAGTGTGCAAGCGGCGGCAGCGTGGGTGACCGAGCAGTTCGGTCGTTGCGACGTCCTGGTGAACAACGCGGCAATCCTCTACGACACGTGGGCCCGGGCCGAGACGGCCGACCTCGACGTCATCCACGAGGCAATGGAGACGAACCTGTTCGGCGCGTGGCGGACGACGATGGCGCTCCTGCCGATGCTGCGCGACGCCGAGCACGGCCGCGTCGTCAACGTGTCGAGCGAGGCGGGCTCGCTGGCGTCGATGGGCGGCGGCACACCGGCGTACCAGATCACCAAGGCCGCGCTGAACGCCCTGACGCGCACGCTCGCCGGCGAGTTGCGCTCGGCCCGGATCCTCGTCAACTCGATCTGCCCGGGATGGGTGGCGACCGACATGGGCGGACGGGGCGGCCGACCGGTCAGGGACGGCGCCGCCTCGGTCGTCTGGGCGGTGACGCTGCCCGACAGCGGGCCGACGGGCGGCTTCTTCCGCGACGGCCGGCCGGTGCCGTGGTGAGTTCGGGCGCGGCGTCGGAATTCTGTCGGTGGCCCGCCCTACGTTGACGGCGTGACGAAACCCAGCGCGCGCCGCGCGGCGCACTACCGGTGCGACGAGTGCGGCGCGTCGTCCGCGCAATGGGTCGGGCGGTGCCCCGAGTGCCAGGCGTGGGGCACGATGTCCGACGGTTCGCCCGCGCGCACGAACGCAGTGCAGCCGGGTCCGGTGCAGCGGCCGGCTCGCCCGATTGCCGAGCTCGATCCCGATGTCGCCCGCGCGCGTCCCACCGGCGTCGCCGAACTCGACCGCGTGCTCGGCGGCGGGCTGGTGCCCGGGTCGGTCGTTCTGCTCGCCGGCGAACCGGGGGTCGGCAAGTCCACGCTGCTACTCGATGTCGCGCATCGGTTCGCCAGTTGCGGGCAGCGCGCACTGATCGTCACCGGCGAGGAGTCACCCGCGCAGGTGCGGCTGCGGGCCGAACGCACCGGCGCCGTACACGAGTCGCTCTACCTCGCCGCCGAGAACGACCTCGGTGCGTTGCTGACGCACGTCGATGACGTGGCGCCCGGGCTGCTCGTCGTCGACTCGGTCCAGACGATCTCGACCGACACGGTCGACAGCGCGTCCGGCGGCGTACCGCAGATCCGGGCGGTCGCGGCAGCGCTGATCGCCGTCGCGAAGCAGCGCGGCATCGCCACCGTCCTGGTCGGCCACGTGACCAAGGACGGCTCGGTCGCCGGGCCGCGGGTGCTCGAGCATCTCGTCGACGTCGTCTTGCACTTCGAAGGCGACCGGCACACGTCGCTACGCCTCATCCGCGCCACCAAGAACCGCTATGGCCCGGCGGACGAGATCGGCTGCTTCGAGATGCGCGAGGACGGCATCGTCGGGCTGGCCGACCCGTCCGGGCAGTTCCTGTCCGAGCGCGCGACGCCCGTCGCGGGCACATGCGTCACGATCTGCATCGAGGGCAAGCGGCCGCTAGTCACCGAGGTGCAGGCGCTGGTGGCCCGATCGCCCACCGGCGGCACGCCGCGGCGATCGGTCACCGACCTCGATTCGGGACGCGTCGCGATGCTGCTGGCAGTGCTCGCCCGCCACGGCGGCATCGCCTTCGGCGACTTCGAGGTGTATGCGGCGACGGTCGGCGGCATGCGGGCGACCGAGCCGGGCAGCGATCTGGCCATCGCGCTGGCGCTCGCATCGGCGGCCCGCGACGCACCGCTGCCGCAGACGCTCTGCGCGATCGGCGAGGTGTCGCTGTCCGGCGACGTCCGGCGGGTCGGCGGCCTGGAACGGCGCCTTGCCGAGGCCGCCCGCCTGGGCTTCACCGTGGCGCTCGTGCCGGGCGGGCACGACGGCGGGTCGCTGCGCTCGGCGGCGATCCACGGGATCAGGACGCTGCCGGTCGACACGCTGCCCGCGGCCCTGGCGGCCGTGGCCAACATGCGCAGCCGGATCGGCGAGGGGCGGCGTCCGGCCCTGCGGACGGTCCACGGCGGTGGTGCCTCGGCCTAGCCGGACCGGGCCGGGCCGGCCTCGCCGGTTCGACCGGCGACGCCCTTAGCGCATTTGACTGGCCGGCCGACCTAGACTGAAGTCTCGACTCGGGCTGAAAGTGGGGAGCGGGCGTGCCAACCAGCGAGCGCGACGACGCGCTACGGCTCGTCCTGGCGACCGTCGCTCCCGGAACCTGGCTGCGCGACGGGCTCGAGCGCATCCTCCGCGGCAACACCGGCGCACTGCTCGTCATCGGATCGGACAGCATCGTCGAGTCGCTGTGCACTGGCGGCTTCCCGCTGGACGTCGAATCATCCGCCACGCGGCTGCGCGAGCTGGCGAAGATGGACGGCGCGGTCGTGCTGTCGTCCGACGGGTCACGCATCCTGCGGGCCGCGACCCACCTGATGCCCGACCCGTCGATCGACACCGACGAATCCGGCACGCGCCACCGCACGGCACAACGCGTCGCGATCCAGACCGGGCACCCGGTCATCTCGGTGTCGCAGTCCATGCGGATCATCGGGCTCTACCTGGGCCACCGGCGCTACGTCCTGGAGAGCAGCGGCGAACTGCTCGGGCGCGCCAACCAGGCCATTGCCACGTTGGAGCGCTACAAGGCCCGCCTGGACGAGGTGTCCAATACGCTGTCGGCGCTGGAGATCGAGGATCTCGTCACGGTCCGCGACGCCGCCATGGTGTCGCAGCGGCTGGAGATGGTGCGGCGCATCGCGGACGAGATGACCGGCTACGTCGTCGAGCTGGGCACCGACGGCCGCCTGCTCGCCCTGCAGCTCGAGGAGCTGATGGCCGGCGTCGACGCCGACCGCGACCTGATCGCGCGCGACTACCTGCCCGGCGGGCGGCACGGGCGGACCTCCGCGCAGGTACTCACCGAACTGGCCGAACTGTCGGCCACCGACCTGCTCGACCTCGGACTGGTCGCGCAGGCAATGGGCTTCGCCGGCGGCACCGACGCCCTCGACGGCGTCGCCAGCCCGCGCGGCTACCGGCTGCTCGCCCGCGTCCCGCGGCTGCCGGGCAGCATCCTCGATCGCGTCGTCGAGCATTTCGACGGCCTGCAGAAGCTGCTGGCGGCGACCGTCGAGGATCTGCAGAGCGTCGAAGGCGTGGGCGAGTCGCGTGCCCGCAGCGTCCGCGAGGCCATCTCGCGCCTCGCCGACGCGTCGATCATCGACCGCTACCCGTAAGCCCGGACCGGGCAAGTTACGGCTTGATCGTGAACTTCGCGTCCGCGGATTCCATCTTGCCGAGGTGCACGCGCAGTGTGTAGACGCCGGCTCCGACTCGCTGCCGGCTACCCGCGCACTCCGGCCGCGAGGACAGCCCCGTCCACTGGATCGAACGGCGCACCGGCTTGCGCGCCATCAGCGTGACGGGGCTGTTGCCCGGCTGAACCTGGCAGTCGTGACTGCCCCAGACCCGCGACGCGCCGTTGAACACGATCAGCTCGATCTGCGAGTCCGACAGGTTGGCGATGCACGGCGCGGTACCGGTGTTGGTCACTTCGATCGCAAGCTCGGGCTGCTGCCCCACCCGGTAGCCGCCCGCTTGCGTCACGGCCGCGACCTTGAGCACGGACGGCACGCAGGAGACCGGCGCGACACTCGTGGCGGCGGGCGTCGACGGCGTCGACGATGCCGGGTGCGTCGACGACGCAGCGCCGCCCGTCGGCTGGCCTGACGTCTTCTTGTTGTCGCCGGACATGAACACGACGTAGACCGTCAAGGCGGCGAGTAACACAGCGGCGACGATCAGCAGGCGCCGACGCCAGTAGACGGACGTGGGCAGTGATCCCATCGGGCGAAGCATCGTCGCGAAACCGTATCCGAAGTCGCCGCGGCAGGCGCGCTGGCGGAGACTGACGCGGTGGATTTCACGTCGGCGCTGCTCGACTGGTACGCCGACTCGGCGCGCGAGCTGCCGTGGCGAGCGCGCGGCGTCACGCCGTGGGCAGTGCTGGTCAGCGAGATCATGCTGCAACAGACGCCCGTGTCGCGCGTGCTGCCCGCCTACGACGCGTGGCTCGCCCGCTGGCCGACACCGGCTGCGCTCGCAGCCGAATCTGCCGGCGAGGCAGTGCGAATGTGGGGGAAGCTCGGCTACCCGCGCCGTGCGCTGCGGCTGCACGCATGTGCCGTGACGCTGGCGCGCCAATTCGACGGCAAGGTGCCCTCGGACGTGGACGACCTGTTGACGCTGCCCGGGATCGGTGCCTACACGGCACGTGCGGTTGCCGCGTTCGCGTTCGGTCAGCGCCAGCCGGTCGTCGACACGAACGTCCGCCGGGTGGTCGCCCGGCTCGTTGCCGGACAGGGCGAGGCGGGCCCGCCGGCGCCGGCGCGCGATCACGCGTCCGTCGCGGCCCTGCTGCCGGACACCCCGGCGCGGGCGGCCCGGGTCAGCGTCGCGCTGATGGAACTCGGCGCGCTCGTGTGCACCGCGCGGGCGCCGCGGTGCGCGACCTGCCCGCTGCGCGACGGCTGTGCGTGGCGGCTGGCCGGCTCACCGGCCTACGGCGGCCCGCGGGCGCGTCCGCAGCAGTTCACCGGCACCGACCGGCAGGTGCGCGGGTTGCTGCTGGACGTGCTGCGCGGATCGCCCGATCCGGTGGCCCGCGTCGCCCTCGACGTCGTCTGGCAAGACGCCGCGCAGCGCGACCGCGCCCTCGACGCGCTGATCGTCGACGGCCTCGTCGATCCACTGCCCGACGGCCGGTTCGCGCTGCCTGGCTAGCCAGAGGGCCGCCCCCCGGATCCGGGAGGCGGCCCTTTCGCTGCTTGCTCTACTCGCCGCTCACGACGTCAGCGGGCACGGCGACATCCGGCACCGGTGCCGGCTTGGCCTCGCCGCGGAACGTGAACGTGCCGTTCTTCTCGTTGCCGTCCTCGGACGCGACCGCGTCGACGACGACGATCTGCCCCGGCGTGAGCTCGCCGAACAGGATCTTCTCGGACAGCGCGTCCTCGATCTCGCGCTGGATCGTGCGACGCAATGGCCGCGCCCCGAGCACCTGGTCGTAGCCCTTCTTGGCGAGCAGCTTTTTCGCCTCGCCAGTGAGCTCGAGGCCCATGTCCTTGTTGCGCATCTGCGTGTCGAGCCGGGCGATCATCAGGTCGACGATCTCGACGATCTCGGCCTCGGACAGCTGGTGGAAGACGATCGTGTCGTCGATGCGGTTGAGGAACTCAGGCCGGAAGTGCTGCTTGAGCTCGTCGTTGACCTTCTGCTTCATCCGGTCGTAGTTCGACGAGTCGTCGTTGGCCGACTGGAAGCCCAGGCTGACCGACTTCGAGACGTCGCGCGTGCCGAGGTTGGTGGTCAGGATCAGCACCGTGTTCTTGAAGTCGACGATGCGTCCCTGGCCGTCGGTGAGCCGGCCGTCCTCGAGCACCTGCAGCAGCGTGTTGAAGACGTCCGGGTGCGCCTTCTCGACCTCGTCGAACAGCACCACGGAGAAGGGCTTGCGGCGCACCTTCTCGGTGAGCTGGCCACCCTCGTCGTAGCCGACGTAGCCCGGAGGAGCACCGACCAGCCGCGACACCGTGTACCGGTCGTGGAACTCGGACATGTCCAGGTGGATCAGCGAGTCCTCGTCGCCGAACAGGAACTCGGCGAGCGCCTTGGCAAGCTCGGACTTACCGATGCCCGACGGCCCGGCGAAGATGAACGAACCGCCCGGACGCTTCGGGTCCTTCAGGCCGGCACGGGTACGCCGGATCGCCTGCGAGACCGCCTTGACCGCCTGCACCTGGCCGACGATCCGCTTGTGCAGCTCGTCCTCCATGCGCAGCAACCGGGCCGTCTCCTCCTCGGTGAGCTTGAAGACCGGGATGCCCGTCCAGGTGGCGAGGACTTCGGCAATCTGCTCGTCGTCGACCTCGGCCACGACGTCCATGTCGCCGGCCTTCCACTCCTGCTCACGCTTGGCCTTGTCGGCAAGGAGCGTCTTCTCCTTGTCGCGCAGCCCGGCCGCCTTCTCGAAGTCCTGCGCGTCGATCGCGGACTCCTTGTCGCGGCGCACCTCGGAGATGCGCTCGTCGAACTCGCGCAGATCCGGCGGCGCGGTCATGCGGCGGATGCGCATGCGCGAACCGGCCTCGTCGATCAGGTCGATCGCCTTGTCCGGCAGGAACCGGTCGGAGATGTAGCGATCGGCCAGCCCCGCAGCCGCGACCAGCGCAGCGTCGGTGATCGAGACGCGGTGGTGCGCCTCGTAGCGGTCGCGTAGTCCCTTGAGGATCTCGATGGTGTGCGCCACCGTCGGCTCGCCCACCTGCACCGGCTGGAAGCGCCGTTCGAGCGCGGCGTCCTTCTCCAGGTACTTGCGGTACTCGTCCAGCGTGGTGGCGCCGATCGTCTGCAGCTCGCCACGAGCCAGCATCGGCTTGAGGATCGACGCGGCGTCGATGGCACCCTCGGCGGCACCCGCACCCACCAGGGTGTGGATCTCGTCGATGAACATGATGATGTCGCCGCGCGTCCGGATCTCCTTGAGCACCTTCTTCAGGCGCTCCTCGAAGTCACCGCGGTATCTCGACCCGGCCACAAGGGACCCGAGGTCGAGCGTGTAGAGCTGCTTGTCCTTGAGCGTCTCGGGCACCTCGCCCTTGACGATCGCCTGGGCCAGTCCCTCGACGACGGCCGTCTTGCCGACGCCGGGCTCGCCGATCAGCACCGGGTTGTTCTTCGTCCGGCGAGACAGCACCTGCATCAGCCGCTCGATCTCCTTCTCGCGGCCGATGACCGGGTCGAGCTTGCCCTCGCGGGCGGCCTGGGTCAGGTTGCGGCCGAACTGGTCGAGCACCAGCGACGTCGACGGCGTGGCCTCGGACGCGGTGCCCGCGGGCTCCTTGGCCTGGTAACCGTTGAGCAGCTGGATGACCTGCTGGCGGACCTTGTTCAGGTCGGCGCCCAGCTTGACCAGCACCTGGGCCGCCACCCCCTCACCCTCGCGGATGAGGCCGAGCAGGATGTGCTCGGTGCCGATGTAGTTGTGGCCGAGCTGCAACGCCTCGCGCAGCGACAGCTCCAGCACCTTCTTGGCCCGCGGCGTGAACGGGATATGCCCGCTCGGCGCCTGCTGGCCCTGGCCGATGATCTCCTCGACCTGCGAGCGGACGGCCTCGAGTGAGATGCCGAGCGACTCGAGGGCCTTGGCCGCGACGCCTTCGCCCTCGTGGATCAGGCCCAGCAGGATGTGCTCGGTGCCGATGTAGTTGTGGTTGAGCATCCGGGCCTCTTCCTGGGCCAGGACGACAACCCGACGCGCGCGGTCGGTGAACCTCTCGAACATTGACAGCTCCTTCCGCGCCTCGGTGCAGTACACAGACGATCGGTGCGGTGCTTGCCCGCCACGCCCCGTCACCTCATCGTCACGGTGCACGACGAACCTCTCCGTGTCGACTCTACTGCCGCTGTGTTACGGCCAAGGTCGCAGTTCGAGCACTAGGTCGTCATTGCTCTGCGCCGCCAGGCGCGAAGTCGGCGGCGCATACGGGGTCAACGAGCGGAGTGGGGCGCTGATGCCCGTGTGGCGTCCGCTACCAGCGAACGGCCGGACGGCCCTGCAGACCGCGGCGCTTCAGGCCGGCAACACGCCCGGATGCGCGGGGTCGTCGCCCTGATGCACGATGCGATTCGCCCTGTCGACGAGCACCACCTTCGGCTCGTACGCCTTCGCCGCGGCGTCGGGCAGCGCGGCGTAGCTGACCACGATGACCAGATCGCCGGGCCGCACCAGGTGCGCGGCGGCGCCGTTGATCCCGATGGCGCCCGACCCGCGCGCGCCCTCGATGACGTAGGTCTCCAGGCGCGAGCCGGTCGTTATGTCGAGGACGGCGACCTGCTCGCCAGGCAGCAGATCGGCGGCGTCCATGAGATCGGTGTCGATCGTGATCGAGCCGACGTAGTGCAGGTCGGCCTGGGTCACCGTTGCCCGGTGGATCTTGCTCTTGAGCATCGTGCGGTACACGCGGCCGAGCGTAGGTCGGCCGCGGAGTGCCCGCTATAAGAGATTCGTCTCAGCTGCCGATTGTCTAGACCAAATGGCGGGATAGCGCCTACGGTCGGATTGCCAGCTTCTGCGTGCTCTGCGAGGAGAGGTCATGCGAATCCGACAGGTACTGGTATCGGCAACGGTCTGCGTGCTCGTCGCGGCGGCGCCCTCGGCAGCGGGCGCATCCGCGGGAGCGGCAGCGACGCCCGGGAGTGTTCAGGCGCTCGTCGCCGGCATGAGCCTCGAACAGAAGGTCGGGCAGCTGTTCGCCACCTACGTGTACGGCGACACCGCGACGACCACCGACCCGGCGTACACGTCGCAGAACCAGGCCGCGTACGGAGTCGACAACGGCGCGCAGGTCATCGCGAAGTACCACCTCGGCAGCGTCATCTACTTCACCTGGAGCGGCAACCTCGCCAACCCCACGCAGATCGCGACGCTGTCGAACGGGCTGCAGCAGGCAGCCGGCGACGTGCCGCTCCTGATCAGCACGGACCAGGAGGGCGGCAACGTCACACGGATCGGTGCGCCACTCGCCGTCTCACCAGGCAACATGGCGATCGGCGCGACGTTCTCCGCGCCGGACTCGTACGCAATGTCGCACGCGACGGGCGCGCAGCTCAAAGCACTCGGCATAACCGTCGACGATGCGCCGGTCGTCGACACGAACACCAATCCCGCCAACTCAGCCGACGGGCCGCGCTCGTTCGGCGACCGCGCCGGGGCCGTGGCGGCCATGTCGGCGGCGTCGGTGCTCGGATACCAGTCGGCAGGCATCGCTGCTACCGCAAAGCACTTCCCCGGGCTGGGCAGCACGAGCATCAACACCGACAACGGCATCGCGGTCACCGACGAGACGCGCGCGCAGTTCGACGCCAACGACTTGCCGCCGTTCCGGGCAGCGATCGCCTCCGGCGTGGACGAGATCATGGCGGCGCACATCGTGGCGCCGTCGCTCGACCCGTCCGGCGCGGCGGCGAGCCTGTCCAAGCCGATCGTCACGGATCTGCTGCGCGGCACCATGCATTACGACGGCGTGGTCGTCACCGACGCGCTGAGCGCGGCCGCGTTGGAGAACGTCGACCCGGCCGAGCGTGCAGTGCGCGCCATCGAGGCGGGCGACGATCAGCTGCTGATGCCGTCCAACCTCGCCGACGCCGAGAACGCCGTGCTGGCGGCGGTCGCCTCGGGTCGCCTCACCGAGGCCCGCATCGACGAGTCGGTGACCCGCCTGCTGCGGCTCAAGAGCCGCCTCGGCCTGTTCGAGAATTCGCAGGTGGACGTGTCGCAAGCGGCGTCGAGTGTCGGCACAGCGCAGGAGCACGCCACTGCAGCCAAGACGGCGACCGACTCGATCACGCTTGTACGCAACCAGGCCGGCACGCTCCCACTCGCCGGCGCCACCGGCACGCACGTACTCGTCACCGGATGGGGCGCGGGGACGACCCAAACGCTCACCGGCGCCATCGCCACCCACGGCGTGACCAGCCAGCGCGTCTACACCGGATCGAACCCGAGCGCTGCCACGATCGCGGCTGCCGTAGCAGCCGCGAACGCCAGCGACGACGTCGTCGTCACAACGAATAACGCGTGGGGCGACAACGGCCAGCAGGCGCTTGTACAGGCATTGCTCGGCACCGGCAAACCAGTGACTGTCGTATCGCTCGGCGGTCCTTACGACCTCGCGTATTTCGCGTCGGCGCCAACCTACATTGCCGCTTACGGTTATCAGCCGGATACGCTCAGCGCGCTAGTCGCCACGACCTTCGGCGCGCAGCCACGCGGGCATCTTCCGGTGACGATTCATCGCGCGGACGACCCGGCCAAGATTCTCGTGCCGTTCGGAACGGGACTCGGTTATCCGCGATAACCGAGTCCCGTTGCCGCGCGTCTTGTTTAGCTCGACGCTCAGTGCGCGGCCGTGTTGTAGGCGTCGATGATCGAGGCCGGCACGCGACCCCGTTCGCTGACCTTGTGCCCGTTACGCCGCGCCCATTCGCGAATTGCCTGGACCTGCTCGCGGTCCGAACGCGCGCTGGCGCGTCCACTGCGGCCAGCGGCGCGCGTCCGGCCGGCCTTTCGGGCGTGCGCGACATAGGTCGAAAGCGAGTCGCGGAGCTTCTTCGCATTTGCCTTACTGAGATCGATCTCGTAGGACGACCCGTCGAGCGCGAATCCGATGGTTTCGACAGCGTTACCGCCGTCGATGTCATCGACCAGGGTGACCTGAACCTTCTTCGCCATTCCCGCAAGCTCCTTCTGCAAATAGGGGGGACTCGACAACCATAGCCCTATTGTCGAATCAAGCGCTTCATTCCCCCACCACACCACAGATTCTCACAGTGGTTTGAGCAACGGGAACAGGATCGTCTCGCGAATGCCCCGACCGGACAGCAGCATGACAAGACGGTCGATGCCCAATCCCATCCCACCGCTCGGCGGCATTCCGTATTCCAGCGCCCGGAGAAAGTCCTCGTCGAGCTGCATCGCCTCGGGATCACCCTTCGCGGCGGCAATCGACTGCTCGACGAGACGGCGTCGCTGCTCAACGGGATCAGTCAGTTCCGAATATGCCACGCCGAGCTCGACGCCGCCGATGACGAGATCCCACGCCTCGGCAAGCCTCGGGTCGTCGCGATGCGGCCGAGCCAAGGGGCGCGCCTCGGCCGGATAATCCTTGATGAACGTCGGTTGCAGCAGAGTGCGCTCGACGAGCTTCTCGAACAGTTCGAGGACGATCTGGCCAGCGCCCCAATCCGGCGCCAATCCGACGTCGTGCTTATCGGCGAACCGGCGCAGTTCGTCGACGCCCGTCTCGACGGTGACGGTCTGCCCCAAGACTGCCGAAATCGAATCGTGGATGCTCACGGAGCGCCACTCGCCGAACAGGTCGATTTCGGTACCGTCCTGCGCCGTCCCGGCCGTCGCGCCAACGGCCTCGGCGGACTCCACCACGAGCGATCGGGTGAGTTCGGCCATAGTGTCGTAATCGCCGTAGGCCTGGTACGCCTCGAGCTCGGTGAACTCCGGAGAATGGGTCGAGTCGACGCCCTCGTTGCGAAAGACCCTGCCAAGCTCGTAAACGCGCTCGATGCCGCCGACGATGCAGCGTTTGAGATACAGCTCCGTCGCGATGCGTAGCGACATGTCCAGCTCGAAGGCGTTCAGATGCGTGTGGAATGGGCGCGCAGCCGCGCCGCCGTGTATCGACTGCAATATCGGTGTCTCGACCTCGAGGTACCCGCGCCGGTGCAACGTCTCGCGCACTGACCGGACCACATCAGCGCGCAACCGCACCATCTGACGTGCGTCGGCACGCACGATCAGGTCGACATAGCGCTGTCTAATGCGTGTTTCGTCGGAGAGCGCTTTGTGAGCCACCGGCAATGGCCGCAACGCCTTCGCGGTGATCCGATACGAGTCGGCGAGCACCGACAGTTCTCCGCGTTTCGACGAGATGACCTCGCCGTGCACGAATACCAGGTCGCCCAGATCGACATCGGCTTTCCAGGCCGCTAGAGCGTCAGGGCCGAGGCGGTCTAGCGAGAGCATCACCTGCAATTCGGCATCGCCCTCGCGGAGCGTGGCGAAGCACAGCTTGCCGGTATTGCGTATGAAGATGACCCGGCCGGTGACGCCGACAAGCTCGGCGGTGTAAGTGTCCGCCGCGAGGTCCGGATGCGCGGCGCGGATCTCGGCGAGCGAATGCGTCCGGTCGACTCCCACCGGGAATGGAGCACGGTGAGGATCGGCCATGAGCCGCTCGTACTTCTCGCGCCGGACGCGCATCTGCTCAGGCAGGTCCTCGGGCGTCTCGTCGGCGGTCGGATCGCTCACGAATGCCAGCGTATCGGGGTCGGCGAACCGTGTTTCGCCCAGCGCACCTGACTTTTGTCATCGCAGATAACCCAGTCGCCACACTGTCTCCATAACCGGGCGTACGGAACAGTTCAGCATCGTGAACACACTCGACCCGCGCCCGGCGACCACGGGCATCCAATTGCAGAACCTGACCAAGAGCTTCCGCACGTCACAGGGGCCAGTACACGCCGTCCGCAACGTCGACATCTCGATCGCGCCCGGCGAGACCGTAGCCCTGCTCGGCCCGAACGGGGCCGGCAAGTCGACGACGATCGACATGCTGCTCGGCCTGCTCCCGCCCGACACCGGCCGCGTCTCGCTGTTCGGAATGGCACCGGCGGACGCGATCCAGGCCGGAGCGATCGGCGCGATGCTGCAGACCGGATCGATCATCCGCGACCTGAACGTCCGCGAGTTGATCACCATGATGGCGGCGCTCTACCCGGACCCGCTCGGGGTCGACGAGGTACTCGCGCTGACCGGTATCGAGGATCTCGCCGGGCGACGTGCACACAAGCTGTCCGGCGGCCAGACGCAGCGCGTCCGCTTTGCGCTGGCGCTGGTCAGCGATCCCGACCTGCTCGTGCTCGACGAGCCGACCGTCGCGATGGACGTCGAGGGCCGGCACGCGTTCTGGACGACGATGCGGCGATACGCGACGGCGGGCAAGACCGTCGTGTTCGCCACGCATTACCTCGAAGAGGCCGACGCCTACGCCGACCGGATCATCCTGATGGCGCGCGGCGAGATCGTCGCGGACGGGCCGGCCACCGAGATCAAGGCGACGGTCGGTACGCGGACGATCCGCGCGACGCTGCCCGGCGCCGACCTCAGCGAACTCGGCAGGCTGCCCGGAGTGATCCGCGCGGAGCACCGCGGCGAGGCCGTCCTGCTCAACTGCGCCGATTCCGATGTCGCGATCCGGGCGCTGCTCCCCGCGTACCCCGAGGCACGCGACATCGAGATCAGCGGAGCCGGCCTGGAACAGGCATTCCTGCAACTCACCGCCAACAACGAGATGGAGAGCGTGTCATGAGTGCCGCAGTGACCTATACGCGTTACGAACTGCTGCGGACGTTCCGCAACCTGCGCTTCTTCATCTTCTCGTTGGCCTTCCCGCTCATCCTGTTCCTGATCGTTGGCGGGTCCAACAAGAACGCCGATCCGCTGGGCGGCATCCCGTTCCCCGTGTACTACCTCGCTGGCATGGTCAGCTGGGGCACGATGACCGCCGTCGTCGCGGGCGGTGCGCGCATAGCGGCGGAACGGAGCGTCGGCTGGAACCGGCAGTTGCGGCTCACCCCGCTTTCGCCGCGGACGTACTTCCGAGCGAAAGTGCTCACCGGCTACGTCATGTCCCTCGCCAGCATCGCGGTGCTCTACATCGCCGCGATCGCCATCGGCGTCCGCATGCCCGCCGATCACTGGCTGCGGATGACGGGACTGGTTCTCGTCGGCCTGATCCCGTTCGCCGCACTGGGCGTCTGGCTCGGCCACGTGCTGTCGATCGACTCGATGGGCCCGGCAATGGGCGGGATCACCTCGCTGTTCGCCCTGCTCGGCGGTGCGTGGGGTCCGCTCACCAGCCACGGCTTCATGCATCACATCGTCGAGCTGCTGCCGTCGTACTGGCTGGTGCAGGCCGGGCACGCCGCGTACACCGAGCAGAGCTGGTCGGGCAAGGGGTGGATCGTGATCGCCGTGTGGACGGCGGCGTTCGCGGCGCTCGCCGTGCGGGCATACCGCAATGACACAAAGCGCGTCTAACGTAACGACCCGATGAGCGACTCGACGCGCGACTGGCCGCCCGAGCGTCCCTGGGGTTGGGATCGCTCGGGCTCGTACGACGTCGAGGATCAGCGCCGCAAATGGCGTGGCTGGCGCAGGCTGGTCTTTCCCGGGATCTGGCTCGTCTATCTCGGGCAGACCGCGGCCGGGGTCGGCAAGCACAGCTCGGGATGGGCCGCGGTTGCCGGCTACGCGATCATCGCCGCCTATTGCGTGTGCTACCTGCAGGCACTGCCCGCCCTGTGGATGGGACGGCGCCGCCGGTTCTGGATGCTGTACGCCGCGCTGCTCGTCCTCTGTGCAGTCGAGACGCTGTTCGCGCACGAGGACGCGTTCGTCATGTGCGTGTTCATCGCGGTGCAGACGGTCGGCGTGCTCGGCAACCGAGCGTTGCCGGCCATCGTGGCGCTGACCCTGGTCGCCACGCTGACCCCGCGGCTCGTCACGTCCTGGCACGCCGATGTGCAACCGACCAACGGGCTGACCATCCCGCTCACGGCGCTCGCGATGTGGGGCTTCTTCGGTGTCATCCGTACCAACCAGGCGCTCGCCGACGCGCGCTCCGAAGTCGCGCGGCTCGCGGCCGAGAACGAGCGCACGCGCATCGCCCGCGACCTGCACGATCTCCTCGGGCACTCGCTGACGACAATCACGGTCAAGGCCGGCCTCGCCCGGCGTCTCAGCGAACGCAACGAGAACGAGCGTGCTGCCGTCGAGATCGCCGAGGTCGAGGAGCTGTCGCGCCGGTCGCTCGCCGACGTCCGAGCCGCTGTCGCCGGGCATCGCGAGGTGACCCTGGCCGGCGAGATCGCCACTGCGCGCGAGGTGCTTCGCGCGGCCGGCGTGGTCGCCGAGCTGCCCGGCTCGGTCGACATCGTCGACGCGTCGCGGTCCGAGCTGTTCGGGTGGGTGACGCGCGAAGGTGTGACCAACGTCGTCCGGCACGCGCGGGCGGCGCATTGCACGATCCGGGTCGATCGCAACTGGATCGAGATCGCCGACGACGGGCGAGGCGGCGGCGTCGCGGGCGCGGGCAACGGCCTGACCGGCCTGCGCGAGCGGGTCGAGGCCGCCGGCGGGACGGTGCGACTCGAAACCGCCCCGTTCAAGGGATGGCGGCTGCGCGTCGAGGTACCGGGCGTCCCGACCTCGGAACGGGTCGACGATACGTCGACGATGTCGGCGTGATCCGGCTGCTGCTCGCCGACGACCAGGCGCTGGTGCGCTCGGCGCTCGCCGCGCTGCTCGATCTCGAGGACGACTTCGAGGTCGTCGCGCAGGTCGGGCGCGGCGATCAGGTGGTGGCCGCAGCGCGCGAGCACGACCCGGACATCGCATTGCTCGACATCGAGATGCCGGGCATGGACGGCCTCGCCGCCGCGGCCGCGCTCACCCACGAGGTGCCGTCGTGCAAGGTGATCATCCTCACCTCGTTCGGCCGGCCCGGTTACCTGCGGCGGGCGATGGAGTCGGCGGCCCTGGGGTTCGTCGTCAAGGACGTCCCGGCCGAGCAGCTCGCCGATGCCGTGCGCCGGGTGATGCGCGGCGAGCGCGTCGTCGACCCCGCCTTGGCCGCCGCCACGCTCGCCGGCGGCGCGTCGCCGCTGACCGGCCGCGAGCGCGACGTCCTGGTGGCCGCTCGCGACGGGGCGACCGTGGCCGACATCGCCGGCAAGCTCTTCCTGTCGGAGGGCACGGTACGCAACTACCTATCCGCCGCGATCGCCAAGACCGGCGTGCGAAACCGGGTCGAGGCGGTGCGAGTAGCCGACGAGCGCGGCTGGCTCTGAGTTTGACCTTGCCGCAACGGCAACCTGCCCGACGGACGCCCATGATCTGCCAACTCGACGCTTGTGCTCTGCCTACATCAATGTGAGCAGACCTCTAGCGCGCGACCGAGCGTGCCCTCACCCGACGGGTCGACAGCCGCGCCGAGCCCACGCTTGCGGCTGACGTTGGGCCCAACTTGCTCGCGCCGGCTCCGCGTCCGAGAGAATCGTCGGGTGAGCGAACCCGAGGCGGCTGGTCCGCTCTCCGCGCGGACAGCGTGGGCAAGGGTCGAGACGCCGCTCCGCCGCTTCCTCCGTACCGAGACGGGCAGCGCGGCGATCCTGCTGGCAGCGACCGTCGGCGCCCTGGTGTGGGCGAACGTCCACGACTCATCCTACGAGCGCGTCTGGCAGACACAACTCTCGATTCGGCTCGGCAGCACCGACATCTCCCAGTCGCTGCGCGGGTGGGTCAGCACCGGGCTGATGACGCTGTTCTGGTTCGTCATCGGGCTCGAAGCGCGCCGCGAGTTCGACATGGGCGAGCTTCGGCAGCGGACGAGGGTCGCGTTGCCCGTCCTCGCCGGCATCGGCGGGATGATCGTGCCGGTCGCGATCTATCTTGTCGCCAACGCCGGAAGCGATTCGGTGCACGGGTGGGGCGCGGCGATGTCGACCGACACCGCATTCGCGCTCGGCGTGCTCGCACTGGTAGGTCCGCGGCTACCGGATCGGCTGCGCTCGTTCGTCCTCACGGTCGCGGTCGTCGACGATCTCGTCGCGCTGGTGGTCATTGCCGTTGCGTACAACAACGACTTGCAGCTCATGGCCCTGCTCGTCGGGCTGGCGATGCTGGCGGCGGTCGCGGTCGTCCGGGTCAGCCGCGTACACCGCGGCCCGGTCTACGTCGTGCTCGGCGTGGCCGCGTGGATCGCACTGTTCAAGTCCGGAGTCGATCCGGTCGCGGTGGGCATGGTGATGGGCCTGCTGACCTACGCGTCCCCGCCGACGCGCAGCGACCTCGAACGCGCGACGGATCTGTTCCGGCTCTTCCGCGAACAGCCGACGCCGGAGCTGGCCAGGTCGGCTCGAGGTGGCGTCGTCGAGGCGATCTCGCCGAACGAGCGACTACAGCAGCTCTATCATCCCTGGACCAGCTACGTCATCGTGCCGCTCTTTGCGTTCTCCAACGCGGGCGTCGTGATCAGCGGCGACTTCCTGAGCCGTGCGTACACCTCGCCGATCACGCTCGGCATCCTGTTCGGCTACGTGCTGGGCAAGCCGCTCGGCATCGCGGGCGCCTCGTGGCTGGCCGCCATGGTCAGCCGCGGCCGGTTGCGACCGCCCGTCGGCTGGGCCGCGGTCGCGGGCGCCGGCACGCTCGGCGGGATCGGATTCACCGTGTCGCTGCAGATCGCGACCCTGGCCTTTTCCGGCGCGCGGCTGGAGGAGGCGAAGGTCGGTGTGTTGACGGCGGCGCTGTGCGCGGCTGTGGCGGCCGGCGGGTTCTTCCGGGTGATCGCGCTGCTGCCGGCGCATCGGCGGATCCCTGCTCTGGTGGGCCAGAGCGAGGCCATCGTCGACCTCGTCGCACCGGTCGACCCGGATCGCGACCACCAGCGCGGCCCGGACGACGCCGCGATAACCGTCGTCGAGTACGGCGACTTCGAGTGCCCGCACTGCGGCAAGGCCGAACCCGTCGTGCGCGCTCTGCTCGCTGACTTCGGCGACGTCCGCTACATCTGGCGGCATCTGCCGCTGACCGGCGTCCATCCGCACGCCGAACTGGCCGCGGCTGCAGCCGAAGCCGCTGCCCAGCAAGGCGTCTTCTGGGAAATGCACGACGTGCTGCTCAGCCACCAGGACCACCTCGACGAGGAGGACCTGACCCGCTACGCCACGGACCTCGGCCTCGACGTCGAGAAGTTCCTCGACGACCTGCACCACAACACCGGCGCCGCCCAGATCGCCGAGGACGTCGGCTCGGCCGAGCTCAGCGGCGTCTCGGGCACGCCGACGTTCTTCGTCAACGGGCGACGGCACCACGGCGCGTACGACATCGCGACGCTGTCGGCAGTAGTGCGGGCCGCCGGAGCGCGGGCGAACATCGCGCGGTAGCTCACAGGGCGGAGACCTGCGGGGCGATCGCCGAGGCGATGAGCTCGAGGTGGTCCAGGTCAGCGAGGTCGAGCACCTGGAGGTACACGCGGCGCGCGCCCAGCTCGGCGAAGTGGCCGAGCTTGTCGACGACCTGGTTGGGCGAGCCGACCAGGCCGACATCGCGCAGATCGTCCAGCTGCTCGCCGAAGCTCTCGCTGATCGCGGCCGCACGGCGCGCGACCTCGGCGTCGTCGCGACCGACGCAGACCGTCTGCGCGGCCGAGTAGATCAGCGGATCCCCGCCGGCAGCAGCCTTTGCAGCACGAACCCCGTCAAATATCTTGGCGCTGCGGGCGATCGACCGGAAGGCGACGTTGAACTCGTCGGCGTACCGCGCCGCGAGCTCCGGTGTGCGGCGCTTGCCCCGGCCGCCGATGATGATCGGCGGGCGAGGCGCCTGGGCCGGTTTCGGCAGCGCTGGCGAATCGACGATCGGGTAGTACCGCCCGTCGAAGGTGAATGTCTTGCCCGCCGGGGTACGCCAGAGGCCGTCGATGACGGCCAGTTGCTCGGCGAAGCGGTCGAACCGCTCGACCGGATCGGGGAACGCGAGGCCGTAGGAGCGGTGCTCGGTCTCGTACCACCCGGCGCCGATGCCGAGCTCGACCCGTCCGCCGCTCATCACGTCGACCTGCGCGACGGCGATCGCGAGCGGCCCGGGTGACCGGAACGTCGCCGAGCTCATCAGCGTGCCGAGGCGGATGCGGCGGGTCTCGCGCGCCAGGCCGGCCAGGGTGACCCACGAGTCGGTGGGACCGGGGCCCGGGTCGCCGTCGCCGATGCGTTGCAGGTGGTCGGACCGGAAGAACGCGTCGAACCCGAGATCCTCGCTGGCCCTGGCCACGCGGAGGAGGTCGTCGTAGGTAGCGCCCTGCTGCGGCTCGGTGAAGATGCGGAGATCCACGTGAACGCGCCGACCTACGAGGTGAGCCGGGAAGCGGAGCCCCGGACCGGGGTCGACGTCATGTCAGCGTTGACCGTGGTCCTGAGGGTCAGCACGGCAGGGATTATTGCATCAGGCCTGACTCACACGCGGCGCAGCCAGCCCGACGGGTTGAAACCGAGCAGGAACCTCTCCCGCGAGCCGTCGACGACGAACTCCGTTCTGGCCGAGCGGACAGTAGTGTCGTGGACGTGCGTGGTAAAGCAAGTCGGCTCAGCGACGAAGACCGTCATCGCCTGGCCGCCTCATTCGACTCAGCCGCCGACCTGTACGAGAGAGCCCGTCCCGGGTACGCGCACGAGGCGCTCACCTGGCTACTCCCCGCGACGGCGCATCGCGTCCTCGACCTCGGCGCCGGAACCGGCAAGCTCACCGCATCGCTCGTCACGCGCGGCCTCGACGTCGTCGCGATCGAGCCCTCGTCCGCGATGCGCGCACACCTGACCGCGCGTCTGTCCACTGTGGACGCTCGCGACGGCACGGCTGAGGCGACGGGGCTGCCTGACAACGACGTGGACGCCGTGGTGATCGGCGCCGCGCTGCACTGGTTCGACCGCCCGGCCGCCGATCGCGAGATCGCCCGCGTGCTGCGTTCCGGTGGCGTCGTGGGCGTCCTCGCGAACAAGCGCGACACGAGGCCGGCGTGGGCGTCGGCGCTCGACGACCTGCTCAATGTGGAGTTCTCCGAACTGGCCCGCTCACCGCGCAGCACGGATCAGGCGACATTCGACCCGGAGCTGTTCACCCCGCCGGCGTACGTCGAGTTCCCGTACAGCCAGAGCGTCGACGCCGAGGGTCTCGCCGAGGTAGTCGCGTCGCGGTCCTACGTCATCGACATGAACGACAAGGAGCGCGCCGAGCTGATGGCGGCTGTCCGCGACCTGGCCCGTACCCATCCCGATCTCGCCGGCCGCGAGACGTTCGAGATCCCGTACCTGACCGTGGCGGTCCGCAGCTTCCGCCGCTGATCCCAAACGCGGCCGTAACATATACGGTGGCGGGATGACGACCGATGACCGACTGACCCGCTATGCCCAACTCGTCGTACAGGTCGGTGCCAATGTGCAGGCCGGGCAGCGCGTCGCCGTCGCCGCCGACATCGTGCACGCTCCGGTCGTACGTGCCGTCGTCGAGCAGGCCTACCTGGCCGGCGCGAGTCGCGTCGAGGTCGACTACACCGACGCATACGTGCGCCGATCGGCCGTGCTGCACGCACCCTTCGAGTCGCTGACCACGTCGCCGGACTGGATGCTCGCGCGCGTCCGCGAATACGAGCGCGACGGCGGCGCGCTGATCCGGCTGACCGGCAGTCCGGATCCGAGCCTGTTCGACGGCATCGACCCGGCACGGCTGGCGGCGACGCCGCTCGACCTGGCGAACGAATCGCGCCGGATCATCCTCGGTGGGAACGTGAGTTGGACGATCTGCGCGGCGCCGAATCCGGGCTGGGCCAAGCAGGTCTTCGGCGAGCCGGACGAGGAGCGGCTGTGGCAGGCGGTCGGCGTCGCGATGCGCTTCGACGAGCCGGACGTCGTGACGGCATGGCGCGAGCATCGCGAGCTGCTCAAGGGCCGCGCGCAGGCGCTCGACGCCCTCGACCTCGACGGCGTGCGCTACTTCGGCGACGGCACCGATCTGACCGTCGGGCTGCTGCCGGGCTGCCGCTGGACGAGCGGTTCGCTCACCACTCCGGACGGCGTGGAGTACATGCCCAACCTGCCGACCGAGGAGGTGTTCACCAGCCCGGACCGTCGCCGCGCCGACGGGGTCATCACGCTCACCCGCCCGCTGGTGATGCCGCGCGCGGGCGTCCGGGTCGAGGGGCTGCAGGTCGAGTTCGCCGGCGGGCGCATCATCGGTGTACGCGCGGACGCCGGCGAGGACGCGATCCGCGCCGAGCTCGACTCCGACGACGGCGCGCGCAGCCTGGGCGAGGTGTCGCTCGTCGACGGCGCGTCGAAGGTTCGCGAGGCAGGCGTGATCTTCCACGACACGCTCTACGACGAGAACGCCGGCTGCCACGTCGCCTGGGGACAGGGCTTCCCGTATTCCGTCGAGGGCGGGCAGGCCATGACGGCCGACGCCTTGTTCGACCTCGGCGTCAACCGGTCGAGCGTGCACACCGACGTCGTGATCGGCGGGCCCGGGGTCAGCGTCGAGGGCATCACCCGCGACGGCGAGCGGGTGCGGATCGTCGACGACGACAAGTGGGTGCTGGCTACGGCGTAACCCGCTACTGGTTGCGCTCGAAGACCAGCCGCAGGCCGAGCAACGTCAGGTCCGGCTCATGCCGGGTGACGGTCTCGCAGTGCCCGATCACGAGCAGGGCGAGCCCACCGGTGGCGATGACCGGCACGGACCCGGGGTCGTCGGGCGCGATCAGCGGCCTGATGCGCCGCACGAGGCCGTCGATCTGCCCGGCGAAGCCGTACAGGATGCCCGACTGCAGCGCCTCGACGGTGTTCTTGCCGATCGGGCTGCGCGGCTCGACGAGCTCGACGGTGCGCAGTTGGGCGGCGCGGGCGGCCAGCGCGTCCAGGGAAATCTCGATGCCGGGCGCCAGCGCCCCGCCGAGGAACTCGCCCCGTTCGCTCACCACGTCGAAGTTCGTGGACGTGCCGAAGTCGACGACGATCGCCGGGCCGTGCACCAGGTGGTAGGCCGCCGCGGTGTTGACGATGCGGTCGGCGCCGACCTCCTTCGGGTTCTCGTACTGCAGGCCGACGCCGGTGCGCACACCGGGCTCGACGATCAGCGTGGGCACGTCGGCGTAGTAGTCGGCGAGCATGACCCGCAGCTCGCGCAGGACGGCCGGGACGGTGGAGCAGGCCGAGATGCCGGTGATCTTGAAGTCGCCGAGCAGGCCGCGGAACGCGAGCGCCAACTCGTCGGCAGTGTTGCGCGCATCGGATTTGATCCGCCACGACCGCACCAGCTCGTCGCCCTCGAACACGCCGAGCACGATGTTGGTGTTGCCGATATCGATGGCGAGCAGCATCTAGCGGGGTGCCTCCTCGATGTCGAGGCCGATGTCGAGCGCCGGGGCCGAATGGGTCAGGGCGCCCACCGCAAGGTAGTCGACGCCGGTCTCGGCAACCTCGCGGGCCCGCTCGAGCGTCAGCCCACCCGACGCTTCGAGCTCGACGCCGCCGCGCCTACGCGCGTAGGCCACCACCTCGCGCATCTGCGCGGGCGGCATGTTGTCGAGCAGGACGAGCTGAGCGCCGGCGTCGATGACCTCGATCGCCTGCGTCACCGTGTCGACCTCGACCTCGATCGTCAATTCCGGATGCGCCGCACGCACCGCCTCGAACGCCGCGCTGACGCCGCCCGCGGCGGCCACGTGGTTGTCCTTCACCAGCACGGCGTCCGACAGCGACATCCGGTGGTTGAGGCCGCCACCGCACCGCACCGCGTACTTCTCCAGGGCGCGCAAGCCGGGCAGCGTCTTGCGGGTGTCGCGGATCTTCGCACCGGTGCCGTCGACGGCGTCCACCCACCGCCTCGTCAGGGTGGCGATGCCGGACAGGTGACACAGCAGGTTCAACGAGGTGCGTTCTGCGGTGAGCAAGTCACGTATGGGACCGCGAGCGGTTGCCAGCACCTCGCCGGGCGCTACGGCCGCGCCGTCGGCAGTGCCGAACTCGATGCGTACCCGACCGCCGCTGACCACACCGAACACGGCCGCGGCGATTGGCAATCCGGCCACTACACCGGCAACGCGTGGCACGAGGTCGGCGCTGCCGATCAGGTTCGCGGGAACGGTCGCCGCGGTCGTCACGTCTCCCCCGGCGCCGAGATCCTCGTCCAGCGCGCGGGCGACGACCTCCTCGATCTGCCACCGGGGCAGCCCGGCATCCTCTACCGCACTCACGGCTGCTCCACGAACGCGGTGAGCAGAGTGCCGTCAGCGGCCAGCGTGGTGTCGAGGTGACCTCGCCACTTCTCGTCGTCGCGCTCAGGGAAGTCGTCGCGCCAGTGCGAACCGCGCGTCTCCTCGCGTGCCCGGGCCGCCGTGACCAGCGCCGCGGCCACGGTGAGCAGGTTCGTCGCCTCCCAGCCGTCGGTGCCGCAGCCGGTCGCCTGCGTCTCGGCCAGCTCAGCCAGGCCGCGGTCGGCCGCGTCGAGGCCTTTCAAGTCGCGCAGCACGCCTGCGTCGGCGGACATGAGCCGTTGCAACTGTGGACGGATGCTGTCGTCGACCAGCCCGGCTGCGTCCGTCGACGGCACCGCTTCGCCCGGCTCACCGGAGACCGCCAGCCGCTCGACGATGGTCGCCGCGATCCGGCGCCCGAACACGAGCCCTTCGAGCAGCGAGTTCGACGCCAGCCGGTTCGCCCCATGCACGCCGGTACAAGCAGCCTCGCCGCAGGCATACAGACCGTCCACTGTGGACAGTCCGTGCAGGTCGGTGCGGATTCCGCCGGATGCGTAATGGCACGCGGGAACCACCGGGATCAGGTCACGCGCCGGATCGATGCCCAGTGACGTCAGCGTCGAGTAGATCGTGGGGAAGCGCACGCGCCACTTCTCCGAGCCGAAGTGCCGGCCGTCCAGCCAGACGTGTTCGGCGCCCGTCTCGCGCATACGCCGCAGTATGGCTTTGGCGACGACGTCGCGCGGTGCGAGGTCGGCGAGCTCGTGCTGGCCCTGCATGAACCGCTCGCCGGCGTCGTCGACCAGGAACGCGCCCTCGCCCCGCACGGCCTCGCTGACCAGCGGCTGCTGGCCGTGCGATCGCGGGCCGAGCCAGGCGACCGTCGGGTGGAACTGGACGAACTCCAGGTCGCGCACCACCGCGCCGGCCCGCAACGCAGCCGCGACGCCGTCACCGGTCGACACGGCTGGGTTCGTCGTGGACGCGTACACCTGGCCGATGCCGCCCGTTGCGATCACCACCGCGCGGGCGCGCACCGCGCCGACGCCGTCGCGCTGGCCCTCGCCCATCACGTGCAGCGTGACGCCGACAGCGGCGCCGGCAGCATCGCGTAGCACGTCGAGCACCAGGGCATGCTCGATGACCTCGACACCCGAAGCGTCCAGCACGCGCGTGACGAGGGAGCGCTCGATCTCGGCGCCGGTGGCATCGCCACCCGCGTGCGCGATGCGGTCGCGGTGATGCCCGCCTTCGCGTCCCAGCGACAGCTCGCCGTCGCGGGTGCGGTCGAAGCGCGTGCCGATCTGCACGAGGTCACGCACCGCAGCTGGTCCTTCACGGACGAGCACACGTACCGCATCCTCGTCGCACACCCCGGCACCGGCCACGAGAGTGTCGGCCAGGTGCTGATCCGGCGTGTCGCCCACTCCGAGCGCCGCGGCGATGCCGCCCTGCGCCCAGCGCGTCGAGCCAGCCGCGAGGACGTCCTTCGTGACGAGCATGACGCGCAGCTGCGAGTGGCGGGTGATCTGCAGGGCGGTCGACAGCCCGGCGATGCCCGAGCCGACGATCACGACGTCGGTCGTCGCGATCCAGCCGGGCGCCGGCGCCAGCAGGCGCCGCGGCAGCCTCACAGCGTCACCGCCACGTTGTCGATGAGCCGGGTCGTGCCGACGCGCGCGGCGACGAGCAGGCGGGCCGCGCCACGTTCCGGCGCCGGCGCCAGGTCGGGGTCGCGAAGCGCGAGGTAGTCGACGCGGACGTCCGGCTCGGCGTCGAGCACCGACGTCGCCGCCTTGACGACGGCATCGGCCCCGCCCGGCGCCGCGGCCTGGCCGGCGAACAGCGCCCTCGACAGGGCGAGCGCCTGCTGGCGGTGCGGCGCGGAGAGGAAGACGTTGCGGCTGGACAGGGCCAGCCCGTCGGGCTCGCGGACGATGGGCACACCCGCGATGCCGACGCCGAGCTCGAGGTCAGCCGCCATCCGCCTGATCAGCACGAGCTGCTGGTAGTCCTTCTCGCCGAAGAACGCTACCGCCGGACGGACCAGGCCGAGAAACTTCGCCACCACAGTGAGCACACCACTGAAATGCGTGGGCCGCGTGATCCCTTCCAGCTCGGCGCCAAGTGGTCCCGGGTCGACGCGCACCTGCGCGGTGCCGCCCGGGTAGACATCGTCGACGGACGGCGCCCACACGAGGTCGACGCCGGCCCGCTCGCAGATGGCGACGTCGGCGTCCAGGGTGCGCGGGTATACCGCCAGGTCCTCGGTCGGCGCGAACTGCATCGGGTTGACGAAGATCGTGACGATCACCGATTCGCTGTACGCCCGTGCCTGCTCGATCAGCGCGAGGTGCCCGGCGTGCAGCGCCCCCATCGTCGGGACCAGCCCGACCGGCCCGGCCAGCGGCTCGCGAGCGCCGGCGAACTCGGCACGCGAACGGACGACTCTCATTCGGCGGCCTCCAGCGTCCGGCGGACCTCCGCTGCCTGCTCGGGACGCAGCCGCCCCGACGCCTCTGCCCGCTCGGCCGTGCGCCGCGTCATCGCCACGTAGGACGCGACGACGTCCGGCGCCTCGTCGGACAGCGTCGCGAGGTGCGACGCGACCGTCGCCACGTCGCCGCGCGATACCGGGCCGGTGAGCGCCGCGTCGCCGAGGCGCAGCGCGTTGTCGAGCGCGGCCGACAGCAGCGGGGCGAGCAGTCGGGCCGGGTACTCGATGCCTGCGCGGTCGAGCAGGTCGACCGCGTCGTTCACGAGCGTCGTCAGATGGTTCGCGCCGATGGTGAGCGCGGCGTGATACAGCGGGCGGGCCAGCTCTGGCACCCACACCGGCTCACCGCCGATCTCGACGACGAGCGCCTCGGCAACGGGGCGCAACTCGTCCGGGGCGGTGACGCCGAACGTCGCGCCTGCGAGGCGGTCGAGATCCTCTGGACGCCCGGCGAACGTCATGACCGGATGCAGCGCCAGCGGCAACACTCCGCGGGCGGCGGCCGGGTCGAGCACGCCGATGCCCACGGCCCCGGACGTGTGCGCGGCAAGCTGGCCGGGCTGCCACGCGTCCGTGGTCGCCAGGCCGCTGACCAGCGGGCGCAGCGCGTCGTCGGGCACAGCGAGCAGGACGAACTCGGCGGCGGAGACCACCTCTTGCGGCGGCAGGATGGCGACGCCGGGCAGCAGGCGCTCGGCCCGGCGCACCGAATCAAGCGACACGGCGCTGACCGCGACGACTTCGTGGCCCACCCGGGCGAGCGCCGCGCCGAGCACGGCACCGACCCGTCCGGCACCGACGACGCCGACGCGCAGCCGCGCGGGTCGCGGTGTGCTCACTGGCGTCCTCGTGCTCGCAGATCGTGGTTCGGGCTCACAGACTACGCGGCGCGATCGTCACGTTCAGCGATCGGATAGGTTGTCCGATCGTGGGAGAGGTACAGCGACTTGTCGCTCATAGTTCCGATGCGTCCGGTTTACACGCGACCGCACCGGCGTTGCTGCTCGAGCTGCAGACGCAGCTGGGCATCCTTGCGGCGACGGCCAGCCGCGCAACCGAGCGGGGGCGGCGGCCGTTCCGGCCGACCGGGGATTGGGCGGGCCGGCTCGGCGAGCTCGCATTCAGCGTCTACCTGCTCGCCGACCAGACGGGCGTCGACATAGATTCGGAGGTCTCCTCGGTTGCCGCGCTGCACAAGCGCCGCGCCGAGCAGAGCGCTTCGACCGAGGCAGGCTGGCCGTTCACGTCCTGATCTGACCCCAAGTACGCGCTAGTCGATGCAGGACTTGGAGTTCTGCGCGGCGTTCGTCACGCCGGACGGCTTGGGCGACGGGGTGGCCTTCGGCGTGCCGGACTTCGTCGTCGTCGTCGTCTTCGGCGCGGCGGCCGGGGCCGACTTGGCGCCCAGGCCGTCCGAGCCGAGAATCAGCGTCAGCTTCGACACCGTGCTCGACTGCTCGATCAGGGCCTTCGGCACGTAGATCGCCAGTGTCTTGGCCTGCGCCTGCATGCCGTCCGGATACTCGATCGAGGTCTGATCGGTGTGCTGGTCGGTGTTGCCCACCGTCGCGAGGAAGCCGGCCTGACCCAGGATGTTCGCGTTCTTGGTCGCGACGAGATCCTGGTTCGACTGGTTCAGCACGACAACGCTGACTTGCGTTGGCGCGACGGGCCGAGCCGTCGCGAGCTTCTTGTCGACCGGCACGCCGATCACCTTGTTGACGAACTGCTTCACCGCGGCGGGGTCGACGAGCACGACGGCCGTGCCGTCGACATTGCCGAACTGCCACGGTGGCGTCCCGAAGGAGATGTTGCCGCCCGCGATCTTCGAGAACTGCTGGACGAACTGCAAGATGTCGAGCGACGGGTCGGTGATCAGCGACTTCTTCACGGCGTTCAGCAGCGACCGGAGCTTGCCGAAGTTGAGCAGGGTGCCGCCCGACACCGCCTTGTGGAAGACGGCGGACAGGAAGTACTGCTGCCGCTTGATCCGGTCGATGTCGCCGAGCCCGTCCGGGAATCCATGGCGCTGCCGGACGAACGCGAGCGCCTGCTTGCCCTCGACGTTCTTATTCCATCCCTTGTGCAAATTGATGGCGGAGTACGGATCCTTCGCGTCCTCGTTCAAGCAGAGGTTGACGCCGCCGATCGCCTTGCTGATCTCGAAGAAGCCGAGCAGGTTGACCTGCACGTAGTGGTCGATGTGCAGGCCGGTGAGATTCGTCAAGGTCTGCGCGGCGAGCGTGATGCCGGCGCTCTGCTTGCTCAGCATGTCCTTCGTGCCCTGGTTCGCGGCGTCGTTGAAACCGTCGACATAAGCGCCGTTGATCTTGCCCATGCCGTGGCCCGGGATCATCACCCACGAGTCCCGCGGGAAGGAGATGATCGACGCAGTGCTGCCGTCGGCAGGCACATGCAAGATCATCATCGTGTCGGTGGCCGAGTCGTTGCGGTCGGTGGTCGTGCCGAGCGCGTTGACCTCCTCCTTGGTCGCCCCGGCGATGCTGTCATTGCCCAGCAGCAGGATGTTCTGGTCCTTGCCGTCGACGTCCTTCTTGCCCTTGGCGACCTTCGGCAACGCGACGCCGTGCTGGATGCCGGCAGTGAACTGACGGTACGTCGCCCATGCGATTCCGCTGCCGATCAGCGCGGCGACCGACACCAGCGCGATCACGACGCGCGCGCCGAGCAGGCTGCCCTTGCGCCACGCAGCGCCGTTGCCGCCCCAGCCGCCGATGCCACCATTCCCGTGCGCCGCCCGTGGCGGGCGGGGCGGGCCGGGTGGCGGCCCACCGGGGCCACCGGGGCCGCCTGGGCCGCCGCCGTGCCGGTTGGACGGAGAGACGCGAGTGTCGTCACTGTGCCGGCGCGGAGTTGCTGCGCCGCTGCCGGCGCGGTGCCTGCCCCGAGAAGAGATATCGGAATTGCGCGACTGGAGGACGCCGACCGTCAGGCGATCCTTGCCACCCGAACGGCGGCCTCGGCGGGGATCGATGTCCGGCGGTAACAGCGGGCCGTAACCAAAGTCACCGCGCTCGTCACCGTCAGGCATCGAGTCAGGATAACGGTTGAATCTAGGCGCCGACCACGTCACCGGCCGAGCAGCCGAGCCAGCACGTCGTCAGCGTCTCCGTCAGCGCGTCGGCGGCGCCCACCGGCCATGCGCCGGTCGTCGCCGTTCGCGGAGCGCCCAGTGGTGCCCGGAGCCGGGTACGAGCCGTTCGCGGCTGGCGGGCTGTACGGTGCCGGCCCGCCGTTCACGGGTGGCATGCCGTTCGTCGCCGGCATGCCGTTCGTCACGCCATTCGTGCCGTTCGTGCCCGAAGCCCCGTAAGGGGAGCCGTTCGGCTGCCGGCGCCGTCCCACGTACTGATTGGGCCGTGGCCGACTCTCCGACGGCTCCCGTGCGGGCGGCTGCGCCAGCGGCGCCGCGGGCGGCAGCGGAGCGTCGTCCCGCTCGTCGGCCTCGTACCGCGAGAGCCGGGGCATCGCGGCGAACGGATCGGACGGGGCGGGCGCCGAGGGCATCACGGGAGGCGCCGACGGCGGGACGGTCGCGGCCGGCAGCGGGGCCGGCGGCAGGATCGGGGCCGGCGGTGTCAGGCGCGGCAGATGGCCGATGCGGGGCAGCTCGGACACCCGCGGCAGCTCGGCCACGTGCGGCGCCTCGCCCAATCGCATCGGCTCGGGCTTGGACAGCGGCTGGCGTGCTGGCACGTCGGGCAGCACGTTGGTGACGTTCTCCGACACTGACTTGACCAGGTTTGGCTCTGGCCGCTCGAGCCGCGAGGACGTCTGCGCCGGCGGCAGCAGGGACGCGGCCGGGGCGGCAACGGCCTGCCGAGGGGCAACCGACGCAGGAGTGGACCAGGACGTCGACGATCCGGCGGGTGGGGGCGACTCGGCCACCGGGTTGGCGTTCGCCGGGGCGGGCATCGGGCGCCTGGGCGGGGCGGGTGGCTTGACTGTGGTGGCGGGTCTGGCCGCGGCGATCGACGGTCTGGGTGCCGGTGCTGGGGACGGCACGGGCCTGGGCGCCGAGTACGCAGGCAGCACCTGGGCGACCTGCGGAGCGCCGACCACGTAGGGCAACGGCCCACTGGCATGCGACTGCGACTGCGACGGCGACACCGGCGAGGACTCGATGAGCGTCGCGGGCGGGAAGGCCTGGCCACCCCCGAGCGCCGGCGCGCCGCTGTGCGCGACGGCGAGGCGACGTACTTCATGCTGCAGCTCGTCGATGTCGGAGCTGATCACCCGGGTCGTCTCGACGCGCTCGAGGCGGAGCTGCCCATTCATCTTGTCGAGCAGATCGGTACGTAGACCGGCGACCTCGCCGCGCAGCTCGGCCATCTCGTCTCGAAGCACGCGCTCCATCTCACGGCGAAGGATGACCTCGAGCTGCAATTCGTGCTCGCGCCGTTCCGCCGAGACGAGCTCGCCCTTGCTGCTGAGCCAGGTGGACCCGTCGTCGCCCTGCTCACCGGCATCGTCGGCAGCTGTGTGGCGCGGGCCGAACAGCGTGAATGCGCCCAGCATCACCCCCCACAAACCGACCAGCAGGCCGATCTGCACTTGCTTCTGGGTGTGCCCGACGACGACCAGATAGACAGCGACGCCACCCAGTCCAATAGCGCCGAACATGCCCAATGTGCGGAGAGCACCTCGCTCGTGCGGGCGCGCAGCAAGGGCGGACATGCGGTGAGTCTAGCGATCGGCGGTAGATGCTCCGTTTCGCCGTTGTCTCTCTTCGTCGTCAGCTAGGTGCCGGCAGTAGGCGGGCTGCCCCGATTGGGGTCGATTCCGGCCCGTTCGAGCAATACACCGGCCAGCAGGAGCACCAATCCGGCCAGCAACAAGAAGATGCCGACGCGAAGATCGCCTGCTGCGGCGCGAACAGTTCCGACGTCCGGGATCACTCGGACGAGCAGCGCAACAGCCGCCCCGGCCACGCCCGCGGCGACCAGCGCGGACGCCTTGCCCAGCGCGACGCAGCGGGCGATGTCGATCGCGGTCATCGGTTTCGCGTCGGGATCGTGGCGCAGCACGGCGCGCACGCGCCGGGCGGCGACCAGCTCGGCCACGCCCAGGATCGCGATCGGGATCGGCACGTAGAGCTGCAGCGGCGGGATCGAACCGTAGGACACGCGGAGCAACACGTATGCGGTCACGCCGATGACGGTGAAGGGCACCGCGATGTCGCCCAGACTGGTACGTCGCATCACCTAAGCCACCACCAGGTCGGGGCGCGGGTGGACGTCGCTCGCGTCCAGCCGCCCGACGATGCTACGTACCGGCTCGGCGCCGAGCACCGCATCGGGATCGACCGCGAGCCACGGCACCAGCACGAACGCCCGCTCGGCCGCTCGCGGATGCGGCAGCATGATCACCGGGTCGTCGCTCACATCGTCGTCGACGGCGATCACGTCGACGTCCAGCGTCCGCGGCCCCCATCGCACGTCGCGAGTGCGCCCGGCGGCCTGCTCGGCGGCCTGCGCTCGCGACAGCCAGTCCTCGGCGGTCGCGTCGGCGTCGGTGACGACGAGAACGGCGTTGAGGTAGTCGTCCTGCTCGATCGGCCCCCACGGCGCCGTCTCGTAGATCGGCGAGACGGCACGCAGCCAGGGGCGCATGGCGTCCACCGCCGACTGCAGGTGAGCGAGCCGGTCGCCGAGGTTCGACCCGATCGACAGCACTGCCGTACTCATCGCGTCCGGCGGATCGTTACCGCGACGTCCGCGAACGTCTGCGGGATCGGCGCCTGCGGCTTGTGCACAGTCACGTCGGCCGCCGTGACCCGCGGGTCGGCCAGGCAGACCGCGGCGAGCCGATCGGCGAGCGTCTCCAGCAGGTTCACCGGTTCGCCGGCCACAACCGCCGCGAGTGCCTCGGTGAGCTCGCCGTAGTGGACGGTCTCGGCGACGTCATCGGACTTGGCCGCCGCCGAGGTGTCGAGCTCGAGCGCGACGTCGACCACGAAGTCCTGCCCCTCGCGGCGCTCGAAGTCGTAGACGCCGTGATGGCCGCGCACCCGCAGCCCAGTGAGCGCGATCCGGTCCGGGCTCACGGCGCGGCCCGTCCGATCGCCGCAGCGGCCAGTGCGGCGTCGACGTTCGGACGCACCGAGTGGACCCGCACACCCCAGGCGCCACGCAGCGCCGCGTACGTGGTGATAGCCACGGTGGCGTCCTCGCGCTCGCCGACCGGACGAGGCGCGCCGTCCGGGCCCGCGAGGAGCCGACCCAGGAACGACTTGCGCGACGCGCCGATCAGGACCGGGAAGCCGAGCGCCACGAACTGGTCGAGGTGGGCCAGCAGCGGCCAGTCGTGCTCGGCAGTCTTCGCGAAGCCGATACCCGGGTCGAGGGCCAGCTGGGCGGCGTCCACGCCGGCGGACAGCGCCGCGTCGACGCGTTGCAGCAGCTCGCGGCGCACGTCGGCGACGACGTCGTCGTAGGTCGCCAGCTGCCGCATGATCCGGCTGTGGCCGCGCCAGTGCATGAGGATCCACGGACAGCGCGCATCGCGTGCGACACGCGCCATGTCGGCATCGCCGAGCCCGCCCGACACGTCATTGATCACCGAGGCGCCGTGCGCCAGCGCGGATTCGGCGACGGACGCCCGGTACGTGTCGACGCTGACCGTGATGCCTTCGGCGGCCAGTGCCTTGATAACAGGCAGCACCCGGCGCGCCTCGACCGGCGGGTCGACCCGATCCGCGCCGGGACGCGTCGACTCGCCACCGACGTCGATCAGGTCGGCGCCCTCGGCGCGCATGGCCAGGGCATGGGCCACGGCGTCGTCGACGGACGTGTAGCGCCCGCCGTCGGAGAACGAGTCCGGCGTGACGTTCAGCACGCCCATGACGACAATTCGATCCGTGCGCGAAGGAAGCGGGAATCCCGCCACGTCAGCGGCCCAGGATCAGTGACAGCGCCTCTGCGCGGCTGCGCGGGTCAGACTGGAAGATGCCCCGCACCGCCGAGGTGGTCGTCGTCGACCCGGGCTTGCGGACGCCGCGCATCGCCATGCACAGGTGCTCGGCCTCGACCACGACGATGACGCCCTGCGGCTCGAGGCGGCGCATCACGGCGTCGGCGACCTGCGAGGTCAGCCGCTCCTGCACCTGCGGCCGCTTCGCGTAGAGGTCGACGAGCCGGGCCAGCTTCGACAGGCCGGTGATCCGCCCGTCCTCGCCTGGGATGTAGCCGACCGCGGCCTTGCCGTGCCACGGCACGAGATGGTGTTCGCAGATCGAGTAGAGCGGGATGTCCTTGACCAGGACGAGTTCGTCGTGGTTCTCGTCGAAGGTGGTCTGCAGCACCTCGTCCGGGTCGACGAACAGGCCGGCGAACATCTCGGCGTATGCGCGGGCCACTCGCTCCGGAGTGCGCACCAGGCCGCTGCGCTCAGGATCTTCGCCGATCGCGATCAGCAGTTCGCGGACGGCCTTCTCGACGCGTGCCAGGTCTACGCCGTCGGTGCGAGATCCGTCCGCGTCAGGCTCACTCACGCCGAGCCCTGCGAGCCGTCCGTCCCGGGCTGATGCCGCCGCTCCGGGTAGGTCGGGTACGGCGCAGGCGGGGGCGGTGTGACCGGTGGCAGGTACGCGGTGGAGTGCTGCTCCTCGTTGTCGCCGTAGGCCTGGGTGTCGCCGTACGCCTGCGGCGAGCCGTAGGTCTGGGTCGGCCCGAAGTCATGGCCGGACGAGGGGGGTGCGGGCGCAGGCGACGGCGCGACAGGCGCGGGTGCGTCCGGCTTCGGCTGCACGCCGGGAAGCGCCGGCGTCCCCGCCCCGTTGACCGACACTCCGTTCGAGCGCGCGCCGGGTGGGATCTCGATCGGCGGGCGGTCGCTCGGCGTGCGCTTGCCGAAGCCGCTGAACGTGTTGTGCGGCGGGCGCTTGCGAACCGGCGCGAGGATGCGCTCGAGGTCGTCCTTGGCCAGCGTCTCCTTCTCGACGATCTCGAGCACCATCGCGTCCAGGATGTCGCGGTACTGGACGAGGATCTCCCACGCCTCGTCGTGCGCCGCCTCGATGAGGTCGCGCACCTCGGAGTCGATGTCGGCGGCGATGTCCTCGGAGTAGTCACGCTGGTGGCCGTAGTCGCGGCCTAGGAACGGCTCGGCGTCGCTCGTGCCGTACTTCACGGCGCCGAGCTTGGAGCTCATGCCGTACTCGGTGACCATGGCCCGCGCGAGCTTGCTGGCCTTCTCGATGTCGTCGGACGCGCCGGTCGTGGGCTCGTGGAAGACGAGCTCCTCGGCGGCTCGGCCGCCCAGCGCGTACACGAGCTGGTCGAGGATCTCCGAGCGGGTCTGCGTGTAGCGGTCCTCGAGCGGCAGCACGAGCGTGTGCCCGAGCGAGCGGCCGCGAGGCAGGATCGTCACCTTGTGCACGGGGTCGAGGTTGGGCATCGCCCAGGCCGTCAGCGCGTGGCCCGACTCGTGGTAGGCCGTGACGCGCTTCTCCTTGTCGCTCATCGCGCGCGTCTTGCGCTCCGGGCCGGCGATGACGCGGTCGATCGCCTCTTCGAGCGCCTTGTTGTCGATCAGCCGGCCGTTGGTACGGGCGGTCAGCAGCGCGGCCTCGTTGATGACGTTGGCCAGGTCGGCGCCGGTGAAGCCTGGCGTGCGCCGGGCGATCACGCTCAGGTCGACGTCGGTGGCGAACGGCTTGCCCTTGGCGTGCACCGCGAGCACGGCCTGGCGGCCCAGGACGTCCGGCGGCGACACCGCGACCTGCCGGTCGAACCGGCCGGGGCGCAGCAGCGCCGGGTCGAGGATGTCGGGACGGTTCGTGGCGGCGATAAGGATCACGCCGCCCTTGACGTCGAAGCCGTCCATCTCGACGAGCAGCTGGTTCAGCGTCTGCTCGCGCTCGTCGTGGCCACCGCCCAAGCCAGCACCGCGGTGCCGTCCTACGGCGTCGATCTCGTCGACGAAGATGATGGCCGGCGCGTTGGCCTTCGCCTGCTCGAACAGGTCGCGGACGCGGCTCGCACCGACACCGACGAACATCTCGACGAAGTCCGACCCGGAAATCGAGTAGAACGGCACGCCGGCCTCGCCCGCGACGGCGCGCGCGAGCAGCGTCTTGCCGGTGCCGGGCGGGCCGAACAGCAGCACGCCCTTCGGGATCTTGGCGCCGAGCGCCTGGTAGCGGGCCGGGTTCTGTAGGAAGTCCTTGATCTCCTGGAGTTCCTCGATCGCCTCGTCCTCGCCGGCGACGTCGGCGAACGTGGTCTTCGGGGTGTCCTTGTTGACGAGCTTGGCCTTGCTGCGGCCGAAGCTCATGACCCGGTTGCCGCCGCCCTGGACCTGGCTCATGACGAAGAACAGCACGCCGACGATGAGCAGGATCGGCAGGAGGCTCGCCAGCAGCGACAGCCACAGGTTGCTCTTGGAGACCTTCGTGGTGAAGTCGGTACCGGAGTGGGACTTCAGGTCATTGAAGATCGTGGCACTCGCGTCAGCCGGATAGGACGCGCTGATCTTGCGGTGGTTCTCGAACGGCGCCTTCAAGTCGAGGGTGAGCGACTGTTCCTTGTCGTGCATCACCGCCTTGGTCACGTTGCCCGCGTCGATCTGGGCAATCGCGTCCGACGTGCTGACCGAGTGGTAGTCGCTGCCCCCGGACAGCGACGGCAGCACGAAGATGGCAAAGATGATGATCACGACGGCCCAAAGCCACCACGACCGGTAGAGACGCTTACGATCCATGTGTCATCGCGCGACGGGGGGCCGTCTCGCGCTCCTCCTGCTCGATGCGATGAATTCCCGCGCGAATTCACCTACGGACGGTACACGGCAAGCCTCGATCACGGCGTGGCCACGCGTGCCCACGCCGACAGCGGCTGGGGGGATAACCCCGCTCCGATGTCTTTTAGCCGAACGTACGCCGAGCCCCCGACGTTCCGGTCATCCGGCGCCGTCCGCCTCGGGCGAACGGCGCCGCTCTCGCCGTTTTCTCAGCCTCCGTACACGGACGGCTTGAGCCGGCCGATATAGGCGAGGTTGCGGTAGCGCTCGGCGTAGTCCAGGCCGTAGCCGACCACGAACTCGTTCGGGATGTCGAAGCCCACGTACTTCACCGGTACATGAACCTTTGCCGCGTCACGCTTGCGCAGCAGGGCGACGACCTCGACGGACGCCGGGTTGCGGCTTTGCAGGTTGCGCAACAGCCAGGACAGGGTGAGTCCAGAGTCGATGATGTCCTCGACGATCAGGACGTGCTCGCCGGCGATGTCTCGGTCGAGATCCTTGAGGATGCGCACCACGCCGGACGTGGTCGTCGACGAGCCGTACGAGCTCACGGCCATGAACTCCATCGTCGACGGGCGTTCGAGCGCCAATGCGAGGTCGGACATGAACATCGCCGCGCCCTTGAGCACCCCGACGAGCAGCGGTTCGCGATCGGCGTAGTCCGCGTCGATGGTCTTGGCGAGTTCGGTGGTCTTCTGGGCTATCTCGTCTGCCGTGACGAGCACGGCCTCGATGTCGGCGTCGAGCGCTGACGGCACTGTCACTCCTCGGTCGACGTGCGCGGTTGCGCGCCGGGCGCGCGTGGCGTGCGTTGCAGGTGCAGCCTGCCAGATGCCCGGCGCACCGCGAACCCGCCCGGCAGGTCGACCGGGCCCTGCCCGTGCCAGCCGGCGACGAGCGCGTCGAGGGCGGCGATGTGCGTGGCAGTGAGCGGCGCCGCGCCGCCGGCGAGCGCCCATGCCCGGAGGACGCGGGTGCGGATCGCCTGCGGCTGGTCTTTGAGGGCCGCCACGTCCAGCGTCTCTGAGTCGCGGCTGATGCCGGCGGCGAGGGCGTCCAGCGCGTCGAGGTCGGCCTGGGTCAGCGCCGCCGTGCGCGCGAGCGCCTCTGCCACGCCGCCCTGCAGGACGTCCTCGAGAAGTGGCAACACATCGCGGCGCAACCGCACGCGCTGGTAGGCCGGGTCGGCGTTGTGCGGGTCGTGCCACGGCGTCAGGCCGAGCGCCTCGCACGCGGCCTGCGCGGTCGCCCGGCGCACGCCGAGGAACGGGCGGCGGTACCGCCCGTCGACCGGGCGCATCCCGGCGATCGACCGTGGGCCGGATCCGCGGCCGAGGCCGAGCAGCACCGTCTCGGCCTGGTCGTCGAGCGTGTGGCCGAGCAGGACGGTGGCGTGGAGGGCTTCCGCGGCAGCGTCCAAGGCTGCGTAACGGGCGGCGCGGGCCGCGGCCTCCGGCCCGCCCGCGGCGTGGACGGTTACCGGGACGATCTCGACCGGGTCGAAGCCCATCTCGTAGCCGACTGCCGCAACGGCCGCCGCCTGGTCGGCCGATCCGGGCTGGAGCCCGTGGTCGACGGTGATCAGAGCCGCCGCCCGGTCGCGGCACTCGAATGCGGTCGCGGCGGCCAGCGCCAGCGAGTCGCCGCCGCCCGAGCAGGCAACGAGAACGCACCCCTCGGTCGGCAGCGCGGCGCGAACGGCCCGCCGCACCTCGGCCACCGCCGGATGAGGCCCCATGAGCGCAACCTAGCCGTGGATGCGCGTTATCCAGTTGGCCGGCGACGCGATTTCGTCCTTGCCGGGCAGGGTCTGCGACGAGGTCCAGATGGCATTGAACCCGTCCACACCCACCTTGCCGACGACGAACCGCACGAATGCCGCCCCGTCGGTGTACTGGCGAGTCTTGGCGTCCAGGCCGAGCAGCCGCCGCAGCAGGCGGTCGAACGGGTTGCCGCCCTGGCGCCGGCGCTGGCCGAAGCGCTCCTCGATCACCTTCTGCGTCGGGATCACGTCCGGGGAGACAGCGTTCATCACGTACTCGGCGTGGCCCTCGACCAGTGACATGAACGCCGTCACGCGGTCGATCACGACGCGCTGCTCCGGGGTGGCCAGCGCCGACATCAGGCCCGCGCCGTCGCCCTGGCCGCGGACGACCTTGACCAGCTCGCCCAGCGCGGCACGTGTGCGCTCGCGCAGCGCCGCCGGATCGGTCTCGATGCTCTCCGAGAGCGCGGCAACCTCATCGAGCATGTGCTGGCGCAGCCACGGGATCGCGGTGAACTGCACGCGATGCGTCACCTCGTGCACGCACACCCACAACCGGAAGTCGGACGCGTCGACGCGCAGCTGCCGCTCGACGCTGACCAGGTTCGGGGCCACGAGCAGCAGCTGCCCGTCGTGCTGGTCGAAGAACTCGAACTGGCCGAGCACTTTGCCGGACAGGAAGCCGAGCACGGCTCCGGCCTGCATGCCGGTCACCCGTCCGCCCACGGACTCGGCGACCTTGCCGACCTTGTTCGCTGCCACCAGCCGGTCGACGAGCGGGGTCATCACGTTGCGCAAGCCAGCGGCGTTGACGTCGATCCAGCCGGCACGGTCGACGACGCGGGTGAGCGCGGTGACCGCCGGCTCGGTGAGCTGCGTCAGCTCGGCGACGTGCGCGGCCGCGACCTCGGCGCCGCGGTACAGCTCGGCGACGACCTGGTCGGCCTCGTCGGCGGAAACCTGCGGCGGCGCCGGGCTCAGGCTCTTCGCGGATCGGGCCGCCAGATCCCAGTCGATGAGCGACGCCATGGACGCCACGGTACCGACCCCGCGATGTCACGGACCCCGGGATTCAGCGGCAGCCGCATCGCGCCAGGGTCGCGGCGACCCGGTCGATCGCGGCCTCGGCCGCCGCGGTGTCCTTCGCGTGCGCGCCGATGCGATCGGCAATCACGGCGAAGACGAGCAGCCGCCCGGCCGTGTCGTGCGCGACCCCGGCTAGGGCCGACACCGAAGTGAGCGTCCCGGTCTTGGCTCGGACGAGGCCCGCGCCGCCCTTGGCCGTGCCACGCGTGTAGCGCCCGGCGAGCGTCCCGCTCCATCCGGCGACCGGCAGGTCACCGATCACGTCGTGCAGGCCTGGGCGCGACGGGCGAGTCGCCAGCCGCAGCAGCCGGGTGAGCGTCTCCGGCGAGAGGCGGTCGGTGGCGGCCAGGCCGCTGCCGTCGCGCATCCCCGAGCCGATGTCGACGCCCAGGCCGCGCACCACCTTGCGAATCGCGCTCGCCGCCCCGGCGAAGGTGGCCGCACGTTGCTCGGCGAGCGCGACCTGCCGGGCCAGGCTCTCGGCGATCACGTTGTCTGACGTCGCGAGCATCTGCGCGACGAGCGTGCCGATCGGCGCGGACCGGACGCTGCCGAGCACCGGCGCATCCGGCGGCGCCGACCCGCGGCTGACCGGCAGGTCGGGCTTGCCCAGCGCGGCAGCGAGCGCTCGTCCCGCCGCGAGGTCCGGCGCGGTGCTGCGGATGGTGGCGTCCGGGTGGGCGCGTCCGCCGTCGACCATGATCGCGGTGATCGGTGCCGCGTAGTCGCTCGGCACGTCCTCCGGCGCCCAGAACGGCGACACGGCGGCGCCCGCATACAGCGAGCCGTCCACGACGATGCGGTTGATGGCGGCGGCGGGCAGCTGGCGCGCGAGCGCGGCCATCCGCGCGGCATCGGCGTAGGCGCCGTCGTGATCGGCCGGCGCCGCCGTGAGCGTCGGGTCACCACCGCCGACGAGCACCGCGGTGCCGGGTTCGGCGCCGCTGACGACCCGCGTGGTGATCCGGTCCGTCGCCTTGTGCACGGTGAGCACCGCGAGTGCCGTGGCGAGCTTCGCCGTGGACGCCGGGGCCGCCGGCGTGCTGCCGCCGTGGTCGAGCAGCACCGCACCGGTGGACGCGTCGCGAACCTCGACCAGGGTGCGCGCGCCCAGCCGGGGGTCGGCAAGCGGTGCGTGGAGCGCGGACGCCAAGGCGGTGACGCCAGGGATCGGGGCGGGTGTTCGCGTGACGCGGGGCAGCGAGACGGACGCGGCGGCGAGAGCGGCGGCCGGCGCCTTCGTGGTCGGTTTCGGCTGGGGGCCCGGGTGGTGCTGGCGCCACTCCCACGTGCCGAGATAGGCACCGCCGCCTGCGGCCGCGACGAGGATCACGACGGCCAGCGCCCAGGCGCCCGATCTTGCCGCGTGCCGCCCCGCCACGTTGGGCACCTTAGCGTCCGGGCATGGGAGCGCTCCGGTGCGCGACACTGTGCGGCATGGAGTTCGACGTGCTGATCGAGATTCCCCGGGGCAGCCGCAACAAGTACGAGGTCGACCACGCGTCCGGACGCATCCGGCTCGACCGCACCCTGTTCACGTCGACGCAGTACCCGGCCGACTACGGCTACATCGAGAACACGCTGGGCACCGACGGCGACCCCCTCGACGCCCTGGTGATCCTGCAGGGCGACCCGTTGTTCCCCGGCGTCCT
>WNGL01000457.1_pt1 | contig 50680 bp, 52 predicted proteins | sample 5400591 | NCBI WGS metagenome assembly WNGL01 (sample SAMN13153377, study PRJNA577476) | soil metagenome | isolation source: 80 cm soil or saprolite under Garry oak tree replicate 1 | place: USA:California | collected 2016-06-15 | reverse complement strand
CTGGGCATCGGGGCGGTGCTCGGCTTCCTGTTCGCACCCGAGCCCGGCGAGGCGAGCCGCACCAAGCTCACGCGCAAGCTGCGCGGGCTGCGGGATCTCGCGGCCGAGAAGGCCGGTGAGCTGGGCCAGCTGCTCGAGGCCGAGGCCGAGGCCGAGGAGGCGGAGGAGGAACCGCCGCCGCGCGAGGCGGTCGAGCGCCGCCTCACCGATGCCAAGCGCCGGCGCCGTGGCGGCGCGCCGGGCCCGAAGGGACCCGCGCTGCCCCGCCCGGTGGACGGTGGCGAGGAGGAGGACGAGCCGCTCGCGTGAAGGCCGAGGGCGGCTGGCATCGGTCGCTGACCGGGATCGTCCGCCGCACCCTCGAGGCGGCCTACGAGGACAACATTCCCTTCCTCGCCAGCGCGCTGTCGTTCGATCTGCTCCTCACCATATTCCCGTTTGTCGTCCTGTTGCTCGCCGCCGTCGGTTATCTGGTCCAGCATCAGATCACGACCCAGCAGGTGCAGCTGCACGAGCTGCTGTCGCGCTTCCTGCCGACCATGCCCGGCGGCGGCACCGATGGGGCGTTCGCCCAGGTCGAGCACGCGCTCGCGGGCGTGATGCGGCACCGCGGCCGGCTCACCGCCGTCGGCTTGCCCCTGTTCCTCTGGTTCTCGACCCGGATGTTCGGCGGGTTGCGCGCCGCGCTGAACGAAGTGTTCGACACCGACGAGCGGCGCCCCTGGCACGTGGCCAAGGTGCTGGACCTGGCGATGGTGCTCGGCACCGGCGCGCTGCTGGTCCTGTCCGGCGTGCTGGCGGCGTGGGAAGCGCGGAATGCGAGCAGCGTGACCGGTAGCTTCGCGCTCGATTGGCTGTGGCGCTTCGGCCTCGAAGCCACCGCGTTCGCGCTCGGCGTGGTCCTGTTCTTCGTCATTTACAAGCTGCTGCCGAGCCGGCGGATCCACTGGCGCACCGCGCTCGTCGCGGCGGTGTTCTGCTCGCTCGGCTTCGAGGTCGCGAAGCGGCTGTTCGCGCTCTATGTGACGCGGTTTGCGACGCTCGATCGCGTGGCCTCGGACGCCAACATCGTCGCGCTGTTCCTGTTCGTGCTCTGGGTCTACTACACGGCGTACCTGTTCCTGCTGGGCGGGGAAGTGGCGGAGATGTACGACCTCGTCCGGATGCGGCGCTCGCAACGGGTCCGGCTGGGGTGACCGCGGCCGCGATCGACCTGCGGAGCGACACGGTCACGAAGCCGTCGCGCGCGATGCGCCGCGCGATGGCCGAGGCCGAGGTCGGCGACGACGTCCTGGACCGCGACCCCACGACGCGCCGCCTCGAGGAGCGCGTCGCCGAGCTGCTCGGCAGCGCCGACGCGCTGTTCTTCCCGTCGGGCACGCAGGCGAACCAGACCGGCGTTGCCCTGCTCACGCGCCCCGGCACCGAGCTCCTGCTCGAGGCCAACGCGCACCTGGTGCATTACGAGCTCGCCGGGGTCGCCGCGAACTGGGGCGTGCAGGTCCGGCCGATCGCGACCCCGGACGGCTTGCTCACCGCCGACCTGCTGCGCGCTGCACTGCGCCCGGCCTCTCCCCACCTGCCGCGGGCGGGCGCCGTCGCCGTGGAAAACACGCATAACGCCGCGGGCGGCAAGGTGATGCCGGTGGCGACGCTGGACGGGATCGTCGCGACAGCCACGCAGGCGGGGCTGCGGGTGCACCTCGACGGGGCGCGCCTGTGGAACGCGGCGGCCGCCCTGGGCGTGCCGGTCGCGCGGGTCGCCCGGAGGGCGGCGACTGTGATGGTGAGCTTCTCCAAGGGACTGGGGTGCCCCGTCGGATCGTGCCTCGCGTTCGCGGCGGAAGAGCGGCCGCGCGCCTGGGAGATCCGCAAGCGGCTGGGTGGCGGGATGCGCCAATCGGGCATCCTCGCGGCGGCGGCGCTGTACGCGCTCGAACACAATCTGACCCGGCTGGGGGAGGATCATGAGAACGCGCGACGGCTCGCCGAGTTGCTGTCGGACTGTCCGACTGTCCGACCGTCGCTGCCCGAGACGAACATCGTCATGCTCGACCTGGTGCGCGAAGCCGACACGGCGGAGACCGTCATCCCGAGACTCGCGCAGGCCGGGGTGCTGGTAGTACCGTTCGGTGCGCGGCGGCTGCGCGCGGTGACCCATCTCGACGTCTCGCGCCCCGAGATCGAGCGCGCCGCGGAGATCATCGCGAGGGTGCTCCGGTGACGTGGGTCACGCAGCCAGGCGTTATTTTGTAGCGATGGGCGAAGGCGGTCCTCTCCGTCGGCCGATACCGGTCGCCCGGTCGATTCTCTGGGCCCCGCCGAGCGGCGGACCCCGACCGGGCGAGATACCGTTTCCCATCTTCCTGTCGCAGGCGGCGCTGACCGCGATCTACGAGCACGTGGCCACAGCCGTCCGCCCAGGGCAGGGCATTCTCGGGTTTCTGCTCGGCGACCTGTGCGAGTGCCCGGAGACCAACGTCTCCTACCTCGTCATCGACGCCGCGTTGCGACTGAACCAGGTCATTTACAGCGACCGCAGTCGCGACGTCGTAACGCGACTGTGGGACAAGATCGCCACCCAGCTCGAAGAGCAGCAGGCGCATCTCATCGGCTGGTACCATACCCACCCGCCGCTCCCACTCACGCTGTCGGAGCACGACGTCGAGACGCACGAGCACTACTTCGCCGAACCGTGGCAGGTCGCGCTGCTGGTGGGGACGGATGCCGCGGAGCCGGCGGGCGGCTTCTTCCGCGCGGGCGGGGACGACTGGATCGGCACGCCGTTGCCCTTCTACGAGCTGCTCAACGAAGACTCCATCCGACCGGACGGGAAGAAGCGCTCGTTCGTCACCTGGAAGAATTACCGCGCCTACAATCCCGTGGTGCCCCAGGCGACCTCACGACGGCCGAGGACTTCGCGGGGGCTTCGCCGCCGCGCGCCCCACCCGGTCCCCCCCGTCCGGCCCCGACCCGCGCGCCCCGCCACGCCCCGCCGCCGGAGCCCGAGCCGGAGCCCGAGCCGGAGGTCGAGCCGGAGCTCGAACCGGAGGCCGAGCCTGCGGAGCCGTTCCCCGCCGAGGAGGGTGAGGCGTCGGCATGGCCGGGTGAGTTCGAGGATCGTGGCGCCGCCCTGGAGGAGGAGCCGGCGGAGTTCGAGGAGCCCCCACCGCCGCCCGCCCCGCGCAAGCGGCGGCGCCGGGGCAAGCGCCGGCGGGGATTGTGGCTGACGCTGTTCGTGCTCGTGATCCTCGCCGGTGCGGGCGGCGCCTACTGGTGGTTCCAGCCGCAGCTGCCGTCGCTCACCGTACCGCCGGCAGTGACGAACCTGGTGTCTCGGCTCAAGCAACTGCCGGCTCGTTTGAAGGACTTGCCCTTCCTGAAGAAGAAGCGCCCGGTCGCGGGCAAGCCGCGGTCTCAGCCCCAGCCTGCCGTCCGGCCGCAGGCTCAGCAGCAGACGCCTCCCCCGTCCTCCCCGCCCCCCGCGGGACTCGCGGCGCCGCCGTCCCGCTTCACGAGGCTCGACCGCGTCGGGGACTCGCTCACCATCATGGTGCGCAGCTTCAACGACCGCGCCGCGCAGTTCGACCGCAAGCAGCTCGGCTGCGCCGGGCTGGCCCACGCCCTCGTGACCGTCGAGGAGCGCTGGGCCGCTTACACCGCCGCCCGGCGGGCCGCCGGCGTGCTCGATGCGGCGCACGCCGCGCGCGACCAGACGTTCTACGCTGGCGTCGACGGGGTGGAGCACCGCTTTGAAAAGACGGGCTGCGAGAGGCCCTGAGAGCAATGCGGAATGCGGAGTGTGGAATGCGGAATGTAAGGGTGGGCCTCGTGCCGCTCGACCTCCCATGGCAATTCCGCGTTCCGCATTCCGCACTCCGCATTATAGTTCCTGTATGATCGCCTTGGCTCGCAAGTACCGCCCCAAGCGCTTTTCCGACCTCATCGTCCAGGATCACGTGGCCGCGGCGCTGCGCGGGGCCGTGGCGAGCGGTCGGGTCGCCCACGGCTATCTGTTTGCGGGGCCGCGCGGGGTGGGGAAGACCACCGCGGCGCGGATCCTCGCGATGGCGCTGAACTGCGAACGCCGGGGCTTATCGGGCGGGGGCGGGGGTGGGGCCGGCGGCGGCGAGCCGTGCGGGGAATGCGACTCCTGCGTGCGCATCTGGACCGGCGCCGCCAACCTGGACGTGGTGGAGCTCGACGCCGCGTCGAACCGCGGTGTGGACGACGCGCGCGAGCTGCGCGAGCGTGCGATGTACGCGGCCTCGGCCGAGGACCGCCACAAGGTCTACATCGTGGACGAGGCGCACATGCTCACGCGCGAGGCGTGGAACGCGCTCCTCAAGATCCTCGAGGAGCCGCCGCCGCGGGTCGTGTTCGTGTTCGCCACGACCGATCCCCAGAAGATTGCCCAGAGCGCGGCGCCCATCCTGTCGCGGCTGCAGCGCTTCGACTTCCGCCGCATCGGCCCGCACGCGATCGCGCAGCGCCTCGAGCAGGTGCTCGCGGCGGAGGGCCTCGCGGCGGATGCCGCCGCCGTCCAGCTGATCGCGAAGAGCGCCGACGGGGGGATGCGCGATGGGTTGTCCATTCTGGACCAGGTGTTGTCGTTCGGAGCGGGACCGGTCACGGCCGAGCGAGTGCGCGAGGTGCTCGGCCTCATCCCCGACGATCTGTACGGGGAGACGTTGCGCCTCGTCGCCGAGCGGGACGCGAAGGCGGTGTTCCCGCTCGTAGACCGGGTGGTCGATGGGGGCGCCGACCTGAGCGAGTTCGTGGCCGGCGTCGGGGAGACGTTGCGCGCCGTGCTGCTCGCGGGGCTCGGGGGCGAGCCCGAAGGGCTCACGGAGGGGATGCAGGCCTTGGTCCGAAAGTACCGCTCCCTGCTCCCTGCTCCCGATGTGGTGCGACTGCTCACGGTCTTGAACGAGATGGAGACCCAGCTCCGCGCCAGCGGTAGCCTGCGTCTCGCCGTCGAGCTGCTGCTGCTGCGATGGGCGATGATGGGGCGGACGGTCGAGCTCGAGGCGGTCATTCGCGCCCTGGGGAAGGAGCCGGAGGAGAGGCCGGGGAAGGGTGAACGGCCGGGGAAGGGTGATCCGGGGCCGGTTCTCCGCGACGCCGTTCCGGCCGCGTCACCCAGCCTTCCCCCTTCCCCGGCCGTTTCCCCGGCAGTACCACCGGAGAAGGGTCCCCTGACTCTCGACCGGCTCCGCGCCCTCTGGCCTCGGATTGTCGAGGACGCGCGCGCGAGGAGCCCGATGCTCAGCGCGCTGCTCGAGCGGGCGGAAGTGGCGGGTGTGGAGGGCGCGACGGTGACGATCCGGCTGCTCGACACCAATCCCGTGCACGTCGAGGGGATCGAGCGGCAACGCGAGGCCGTGAGTCAGCTCGTCAACAGTTACGTGACGGAACCGGCGCGGATCAAATTGCAGGGAGCGGGGAGCGGGGAGCGGCCCGCGCCGCGGCCCAGCCGGATGACGGAGGAAGGGGCCCGCGCGGAGCGGCTCAAGACGCTGCGCGCCAAAGATCCGAGTCTCAACACGGCCGTAGACGCGTTAGATTTGGAGTTGCTGGAATAGCTTGCCACCTGTTTGGGCGAGGGGTAACTTTCGGCGTATGGCGGATTTATCCAGCCTGCTCCAGCTGGGGCAGCAGATGCAATTCCGGTTGTCGGAGATCCAGTCTCAGTTGGCGCAGCAGACCGTGACCTGCTCGGCGGGCGGGGGGATGGTACAGGCCACGGCCGACGGGCGGGGGCAGATCCGCGCCATCAAGATCGACCCCCAAGTCGTCGCCCAGGGGGACATGGAAATGCTCGAGGACCTCGTGCTCGCCGCCGTGGCGCAGGCGCAGCAGCGCGCCGCCGAGCTGTACCAGGCGGAAGTGAAGAAGCTCGCCTCGGGCCTGCCGTTCCCGTTTCAGCTGCCGCTGTAGTCCGCCGTGTCGGCCATCGATGATCTCGTGACGGAGCTGGCGAAGCTCCCCGGGATCGGACGGAAGACGGCGCAGCGGCTCACGTTTTTCCTGTTGAAGCAGCCGGTGGAGACCGCCACGCGGCTGGCGGAGGCGATCCGCGCCGTGCGGGAGCGGGTGCGGGCCTGCGGCGTGTGCGGCACGCTCACCGACGAGGACCCGTGCGCGATCTGCCGCGATCCGCGTCGCGAGGCGAGCGTGCTGTGCGTGGTGGAGGAAGCCTCGGACGTGACCGCGATCGAGCGCACGGGCGGCTTCCGCGGGCGCTATCATGTGCTGGGCGGGCGACTCTCCCCGCTCGAAGGGGTGGGCCCCGAGGCGCTGCGGCTCGACCGGCTGCTGGAGCGCGTCGCGAACGGCTCGGGGGTACGGGAGGTGATCATCGCCACCAACCCCTCGATGGAGGGCGAGGTCACGGCGACCTACCTCCAGCAGCTCCTCAAACCGACGGGGATCCGGGTGACCCGCATCGCGCGGGGACTCCCCGTGGGCGGGGATCTCGAGTACGCCGATGGCGTGACGATCGCGCAAGCGCTGCTCGCCCGGCGGGACATGGCCGAGTCCGACTGACCGAGGGCACGTGATGGCGGGTGCGGCGAGCTGGTCGTTCTCGGAGAACGACTTCAAGCAGATCCAGCAGCACTTGCAGGCGTTCCTGCGCGAGTCGAACGCCCGCTGCGCGTTGCTGGTCGACCGCACCGGCCAGCTCGTCGCCACCGTCGGCGACGCCCCCCAGTTCGACTCCGCCGCGTTCGCGTCCCTCACCGCCGCCGACTTCAGCGCCAACGACCAGCTCGCCAAGATGATCGGCGAGCACGAGTTCGCCTCCCTCGTGCACCAGGGCGAGAAGGAATCCATGTTCCTCGCCGACGTGGCCAAGCGCATTATCCTGGTCGTGCTGTTCGACCAGCGCGCCACGCTCGGCCTGGTGAAGCTCAAGGCGAAGGGGGCGGTCGAGCACCTGACAAAGGTGTTCGAAGAGATGTTCAACCGCGTGAGCGCGGGGCCGGCGGCACCGCAGAAGGGCTTGCTCGAAGGGGCGGAAGACGAAATTGACAAACTATTCGGTTAAGGGGACGCGCCCATGTCCATGATCAACTACGCGTCCCGCGAGATCAACTGCAAGCTCGTGTACTACGGCCCGGGCCTGGGCGGCAAGACCACCAACCTGGAGCACATCTACGGGAAGGTGTCGCCCAACACGCGCGGCAAGATGATCTCGCTCGCCACCGAGACCGAGCGCACGCTGTTCTTCGACTTCCTGCCGGTGGATCTCGGCACGATCCGCGGCTTCAAGACGCGATTCCATCTGTACACCGTCCCGGGCCAGGTGTACTACAACGCGAGCCGCAAGCTGATCTTAAAGGGAGTCGACGGCATCGTCTTCGTCGCCGACAGTCAGATCGAGCGGATGGAGGCGAACGTCGAATCGATGCAGAACCTGTACGACAACATGGCGGAGTACGGCTACGATCTGACGAGGATTCCCTTCGTCATCCAGTACAACAAGCGCGACCTCCCGAACGCCGCGCCCATCAAGGATCTCCAGGCGTCCTTGAACCCCGGGTGGCCGATCGAGGACGCGGCGCAGCAGAAGGTGCTCCCCGATGCCGCGCACCCCGGCGAGAACCTCGTCGAGCGCGCGGGGAACGAATGGGTCGGCCGCGCCCCGTACCTCGAGGCAGTGGCCATCCGCGGGGACGGCGTGTTCGATACCCTCAAAACGTGCAGCAAGATGGTGTTGAAGACGCTGAGCTAGGAGGGGACGGTCCCATGCGGTGGACCCTGCCCAACATCCTGACCCTCGCGCGCATCTGTCTCACGCCGGTCATCGCGCTGCTGCCCTTCATCCAGGGCTACTGGCCCAAGGTCATCGCGTTCCTGATCTTCCTCGCCGCCGGAGCCTCCGACGTGGTGGACGGCTATCTCGCGCGCCGCTACAACACGGTGAGCGAGCTGGGCCAGCTGCTCGACCCCATCGCCGACAAGCTGCTGCTCTTCGCCACGCTGATCCCGATCTTCTGGCTCACCCGCCACCCCACGATCCTGGTGGACTACCGCATCCCGTGGTGGGGGAGCTTCCCGGTCTGGGTGGCGCTGCTGCTCGTCGGTCGCGAGCTGCTGATGACCGCGTTCCGGTTCTTCGCCAAGCGGCGCGGCGTCGTGATTCCCGCGATGGGCGCGGGCAAGCTCAAGGCCGTGGTCCAGAACGTCTTCATCGGCGCCACGTTGTTCTGGTTCGCGTGGCGCGACGCGCTCGCCACCCACCGCTGGGCGGGGTGGTTCCGGACCTTCTGGAACGAGTTTCACGGGGCGGTCGTCGCCCTCACGCTCGCCGGGGCGATCCTCCTCACCGTGTATTCGCTCGCCGTCTACCTGTACCGCTACCGCGCGCTCCTCAAGGTCTCGAAGGACCGCGGGTGAAGCTCGAAGTCCTCACGATCGGCACCGAGCTGCTGCTCGGCTACACCGTGGACACGAACGCCGCCGAGCTGGGACGGGCGCTCGCGGCCGCGGGCGCGGAGATCACGCGCCGCACCACCGTCCCCGACCGGCCCGACGCGATCCGCGCGGCGGTCGCCGAGGCGCTCGAGCGCACGGGCTTCGTCGTCGCGACCGGAGGGCTGGGTCCGACGCGCGACGACATGACGAAGACCGTCGTGGCGGAGCTCTTCGGGAAGCGGCTCGTGCTCGACCCGGGGCTCCTGGCGGGCCTCGAGGCGCGGTTCCAGCGCCTGGGCCGCGCCATGCCCGCGATCAATCGGGCCCAGGCCGAAATCCCGGAGGGGGCGACCATTCTCCCCAACGCGCGCGGCACCGCTCCCGGGCTCTGGGTGGAGGACCCGCGCGGCCGCACCGTGGTGCTGCTCCCCGGGGTGCCGCGCGAAATGCGCGGCCTGCTGGTGGAGGAGGTGCTGCCGCGCCTCGCCCAGCGGCAGGGGGCTGAGCGGCGCGTGGTACTGTCGCGCACCGTACGGACGACGGGCGTGCCCGAGTCGGCGCTCGCGGAGCGGGTCGGGCCGATCGAGCCGGAGATCGCGCCGCTCACCCTGGCCTACCTGCCGTCCGTGGACGGCGTGGACTTGCGCGTCACCGCCTGGGGACTTGCCGCTCCCGAGGCCGAGACCCGGCTGGCCGCCGTGGTGGAGCGCCTGAAGGCCGCGGTCGGCGACCATGCCTACGGGGAGGATGGCGCCGACCTCGCGGCCGTGGTCCTCGATGCGTTGCGGCGCGGGCGGCACCGGTTGGGGGTCGCCGAGTCGTGCACCGGGGGGATGGTGGCGGAGCGAATCACCAACATCCCGGGCGCCTCGGACACGTTCGTCGGCGGCGTGGTCGCCTACGCGGACGTGATCAAGACGGCGGCGCTCAAGGTGCCGCTCGACATCCTCGCGGCCCACGGCGCGGTCTCCGAGGAAACGGTGCGCGCCATGGCCGAGGGCGCGCAGCGGCTGTTCTCCGCGGACGCGAGCGTCGCGGTGACGGGCATCGCGGGGCCGAGCGGTGGCACCCCCGACAAGCCCGTCGGAACGGTGTGGCTCGCGGCCCGCGTCCACACCACCACGCGCGCCGTGAAGCGCGTCTTACCGGGCGACCGCGACGAGATCCGCCGCCGCTCGGCGCAGGCCGTCCTCGACCTGCTGCGCCGCCTGCTCGCGGAGTCCTGATGCCCGCGCTCACCGCGCCCGACGGCACGCAGCTCGTGTACGACGCGTACGAAGCCGCTGCGCCCCGCGCCACCGTGCTGATGTTGCACGGCTGGTTCGATCACGCGGGCCGGTGGCGCGAAATCGGCGAGTGGCTGCGCGACGCGGGCTTCTCGGCCTACCTCCTCGAGCTGCGCGGGCACGGTCGCTCAGGCGGCCGGCGCGGTCACCTATCGCGCTTCAGCCAGTTGCTGGGCGACCTCCAGGCGTTCCGCCGCGCCGTGCGACTCAGGACACAGCGCCCGCAAGCGCTCATCGGGCTGTCGTTCGGCGGGCTCGTCGCGCTGCGCTACCTCGAGACTCAGCCGAGCGACGTGGTCGCCGCCACGGTGATCTGCTCGCCCTGGCTCGGGCTGGCCGTCCAGCCGCCCCTGTGGAAGATCGCCCTCGCGCGCCTGCTCGCCGATCTGTGGCCCACCGCGCCCATTCCGGCGGACGTGGACCCCGAGAGCCTGAGCCGCGATCCCGCGGTGAACCGCGCGTACGCCGAGGACGCGGGCGTCCACCACGTGATGACGCCGGGCGCGTGGCGCGAGATCCAGTGGGCTCAGCGCGCCGTGGCGGCCGACCGCGACCGCATCGAGTCGCCGCTCCTGTTCCTGCTCGCCGGCGAGGACCGCGTCGTCGACGCGCACCTCGCCCGCGCCTTCGCCGACGGCCTCAGGGGCCCCGTCCAGGTCCGCTGGTATGCCGAGATGTACCACGAGATCCTGCACGACCCGCAGCGGGACCAGGTATTGCGGGATGTCGTAGGGTTCGTCCAGGGGCAGCTCGGCACGTGAGGAGCCCTGGTTGACCGCGGCAGGCGCGGCTATCTTCGTGACCGAGCGTCAGTTCTACGCACCCGTGCTCCTGTCAAATCGGCGCTTTCTCCCCGGCACGCAGGTTGCCTGTGAAGCCCAAGACCATGGACAACGACCAGCAGAACCGGCCGCCGCAGGCCGACCAGCCGCAGCCGCCGGCTCCTGCCCCCGCCGAGGGAGCCGGCTCGGGCGCGCTCATCGAGCCGCCTGAGGAGGCGGTGGTCCGGCTCGAGGGGGAGCTGGCCGAGCTGAAAGACAAGTACCTCCGGCTCGCGGCGGAGTACGACAACTTCCGTAAGCGCGCCGCGAAGGAGCGGACCGAGCTGTGGAGCAGGGCCCAGGCGGACGTGGTGCAGCGGTTGGTAGACGCGCTCGACGACCTGGCGCGCTTTGCCCACGTGGATCCTGCCCAGACGGACGCCAAGACGATTCACGACGGCGTCGACATGGTCGAGCGGAAGGTGTGGAAGCAGCTCGAGGCCCTGGGGGTCACCCGCATTGATCAGGTCGGCGTGCCGTTCGATCCCAACCTGCACGAGGCGGTGACGACGCACCCGGCCGATCATCCCGCGAAGGACCACACGGTCGGCGCCGTGCTCCAGGCCGGGTATCAGCTCGGTGGCGCGCTCATCCGGCCGGCGCGGGTGACGGTGCTGCAGTGGCAGGGGGGCGATGGACGGGGAACGGGGGATGGGGAGTAGATGGCAGGCCAGCGGGACTACTATCAGACTCTAGGCGTTTCCGAGACGGCGACGACCGACGAGATCAAGAAGGCGTTTCGCCGGCTCGCGAAGCAGTACCACCCTGACCGTAATCCCAACAACCCGCAGGCGGCGGAGCGTTTCAAGGAGATCAACGAAGCGCACGACGTGCTGAGCGACGCGGAGAAGCGGCGCAAGTACGACCAGCTGCGCCGCTACGGGGCGTACGCGGGCGTGGGGGGGGGGCGGCCGTTCGGCGGCGCCGGGTCCGGTGGAACGTCCGAGGGTCCCGGCATCGACTTCGATCTCTCCGATCTGGGCTCGTTCGGCGGGCTCGGGGATCTGTTCTCGTCGATCTTCGGCCGGCGCGCGGGCTCGGGCCCGGGCGGAGCCGGGGCGGCGATCGAGGAGGACGAGATCGAGACGGCTGTCTCGATCCCGTTCCGGGTGGCCGCGCTGGGCGGCAAGGTGCCGGTGACGCTGTCGCTGCCGCAGGTGTGTCCCACTTGCGGTGGCAGCGGGGCCGCGCCGGGGGCCACGCTCTCGACCTGTCCCGAGTGCCGCGGGCGGGGGACGATCTCGTTCGGTCAGGGCGGATTCGCGGTGACGCGCCCGTGCCCGGTATGTCGCGGGCGGGGCAAAGTACCCTCGCAGCGTTGCCCGACGTGCCAGGGAGGGGGGGAGGTGCAGGTCGAGAAGCGCCTCATCATCAACATTCCACCGGGCACCGAGGACGGCACGCGGCTCCGGCTCAAGGGTCAGGGTGCGAAGGGCCGCGGCGACATCGTCGTGGTGATCGAAGTCGAGCCAGACCGCTTCTTCCGGCGGGAGGGACTCGATGTGACGGGCGTCGTGCCGATCAACGTGGCGCAAGCGATGCTCGGCACGAAGATCAAGGTGAAGACGCTCGACGGCAAGCGCGTCGTGCTCAAGGTGCCGCCCGGGACGCAGCACGGCCAGCGATTCCGCATCGCGGGGCAGGGGATCGAGAAGAACGGTCGCCGCGGCGACCAGTACGTGGAGATCCGCGTCGAGGTCCCCGAGCAGCTGACGCCGGAGCAGGAAGCCGCCGCGAAGGCGTTCGCGGAGAAGGCGGGGATGAAGTACTAGACCTTGCTGGGTTTCCGAGCGGGTGGTAGTGTTGTGACCATGCTGACGCTCGCCGTGCCGATCTCGAATCGCAACGGGAACCCGGGAGTCCGGGCGGCGTAGCGTTGCGGCTGGTTGTGGGAACGCGCGCCTCCGGTACTGAGTGGTTCCGGGGGCGCACGTTTTCCTGCCTCCGCACACTGTTTCACCGCTGTGCGTCTGTGCGTCTGTTTCTGGTGGCTGTTCACGGTGTGGGGGGTGGTGGCGGTGGCATTGGGGTGTAGGTCAACTGGCAGACCGCCCGGCTGTTAACCGGGAAGTTGGAGGTTCGAGTCCTCCCGCCCCAGTACGCTGTGCCGACGCGATGTCCATCCTGTTGAAACGGGCATACGAGACGCCGTCCCGCGGCGATGGCTGCCGTATTCTCGTCGAGCGGCTCTGGCCGCGTGGTCTCTCGAAACAGGCCGCGCGAGTCGATCTCTGGGCGAAGGAGGCCGCCCCCTCCGCGGCACTCCGGCGGTGGTTCAACCATGACCCGAGCAAGTGGCAAGAGTTCCGGCGCCGGTACTTTCGCGAGCTGCGGGCTCACCCAGAGGCGCTGGAGCCCATTATGGAGCGCGTGCGGGCTGGCCGTGTCACGTTCGTTTTCGCGGCGCGAGAGGTGCGGCTCAACAGCGCCGTCGCTCTCAAGGACTACTTGGAGCACGCGCTGTAAATCCTCGCCAGCCGGAGGTGTACCGTGGACCTTTCGGACGCGACCGTAGGGCAGCTCCTCATCCCGGTCGAGGATCTGGACCGGGCGATCGCCTTTTATCGGGATACGCTGGGCCTCCGGTTCCTCTTTTCAGCTCCGCCACAAATGAGCTTCTTCCAGTCGGGGAACGTCCGCCTGCTCATCGGCGTCCCCGAGGCCGATCAACCTCGCCAGCGCGGATCGACGGTCTACTTCCAGGTGGCGGACATCCACGCAGTATTCCGGACGCTCGCGGAACGGGGTGTCAAGCTCCCGGGGACTCCCCACGTCGTTCACCGCACGCCCACGAGTGAGCTGTGGTTGACCGAATTCCAAGACCCCGACGGCAATCACTTAGCCCTGATGAGTGAAACGCCGATACGGGCGTGACCAGCAGGCCTTGACTCGGCCGCCGGCGCCGCGGTTAGTTTGCACGCAAGGACGGAAAGGCGGCTCCCTGATCCTGCCGCTGGTGGCGTTTCTCCTGCACACGGCCCAGGCGCCCGCCGTTTCCCAGGCGGGCGGGAAAGCGGTGCGCGTTTGGCTGGCCTCGAGCGGCCCGCTGCTGCGCGGCCAACCGGTGCGCGTGTACGTCCAGGCGACGGCCGACGGATACCTCGTGGTGCTGCACCGCCGGACGGACGGCCGGATCGAGGTGCTGTTCCCCGGCAATCCGACCGACGATCACTATGTCCGTCCCGGCACGTACGAAATCCGCAACGCGCAAGACCGTGAATCGTTCGTCGTGGCGGAGCCGGACGGCACTGGACTGATCCTCGCCGCGCTTTCGCCCGGGTCCTACCGGTTCGACGAGTTCGTGCGCGCGGCATCCTGGGATCCCGATGCCCTGGCCCCGTCCTGGAGCGGCGCCGACGCGGAAGGCGCGCTCGCCGACATCGTGCAGCGGATGCTCGGCGACGGGTACTTCAATTACGACATCGTGACGTACACTGTCGTGCCGCGCCCCGCTCCCGTCGGCCCCTTCGCGCTGCAGGATACCACGGCGCCCCCGCCGTACCCGATGTACCCCTCGTGCCTCGGCTGCACGTTCGTAGGATTCCAGGAGATCGTGTTCGAGCCGTTCTCGCTGTGCGATGCGTTCTTCGGTCCCTGCGTGGGCCCTCGCTTCCCACGGCACGATCGTTTCTCGGACTCGGGAATCCGCAGCGTCGACGTCCCGATGAACGTGATGGCGCTGTCGCTCGGGTCCACCGGATCGCGATCGACTGCCGGAATCCTCCCCCGGCGCTTGGCCTTCAAGCCGCGAACGGTGAGCGGCTCCCCGATACCTCCACCGATCGTGCCGCGGACCCGCGTGCCGCCGCGTGCGATGCCGCTCGGTCCAGGGCACATGACGGTCGCCGGGCGGCCGCCGCGAGCGCGCAGCCCGGCTCCCGTCGCGTTCCGGGAAGTGCGGATCATGCTGTCACCGACCGCGCCGACGGAGCAGCCTCCGCCGCCGGCGCCCCCGAGCAGAGGCGGCGGGGGTGGAGGTGGGGGTGGGGCTGGAGGAAGCGTGGGGGGCGCGGCGCTCGTCGCGGTGTCACGGCAGGCCGCTGTTCCTGCTGCCGGGCGTCCCTTGGCGGCGGCCGCGCTGCCGCGGTCGCGCGCCGTCGCTGCTGCGCCCGCGCCATCGCGCGGCGTCGCGAGCAGCGGGGCGCCGGCGACGGCCGAGATGCACGGGGTGGCGCTCCCCAGGACCGCGTGGCACGCCATGGCGTCGCGGGGAGCGGCGCTGTCCGTCCCCGCCAGGCGGCGCTAGGCGTATAGACGCCAGATGCCGAGACGTCTGGCTGAGCGTCTCGGCCTCGGCCCGTCTACTGTCCGACCGTAAAATCAATCCGTTTCAAGACCGCCCCGCTCGCGTCCCGCACTTCGACGTGCCAGGCGCCGGTGGCGTCGGCCGGAACCGTCTTCCGGCTCCACGTGCGCCACGGGGAGCCGCCCACCTGCAGCTCGACGTCCCCCACCTGGGTGTCGCCGTGGAACCAGACATGGTGGAGCGCGGTCCCAGAGGCGCCGCTCACCTTCGTCCAACACACCAGCTGGCCGACGTCGGCTGGGAACGCCGCGCCCGTGTCCTGCGGCTGGCGGTCCACGACGGTCTTGGCCACGACGGCATCGGTCACCGTGACCGTGGCGGCCGGCGCCGCGGCGGGGGCCGGGGCGGCCGGGGGGGCCGGGGGGGCCGCCGCCGGCGCGTGGGTCGTGTCTTGCGCGGCAGCCCCCCGGGCGGTGAGGACGGACAACGCCGCGATCATCCAGATGCCTTTCATGACGTCTCTCCTGACGGGGTCGCCCGTTGTACGGCGCGGCGGCGCCGATGTTCCAGCCAGGTCCCGAGCGTCGCCGCGATGAGGGTCCCCCCCGCGGCCCCCCCGAGCTGGAACTTGATCTGGTACTCGCGCTGTCGCCCGTGACACTTGCCGGAGAAGATCGGGCCGACCATGGCGCTGCACGACCCCTGGATCAGCGTGAACCCGTAGCCCGCGCCCATGCCGAAGCCGAGCGGCAAGGCGCAGAGGACGAGATGCCGAAGAAATATTTTCATGCGCTCATCTCCCCCGTTCGATCTTCCAGCGGTCCACCGGCTGCCCGTCCTTCATGACCCGATACTCGTCGAAATGCGCCACGGTCAGGCACGAATGATTGGGGATGATCTCCAGCTGCTCGCCCACCGGGAAGCGGCCGTCGAGCGCCGCCGCCGACTCGGCGCGAATCAGCCCGTGCTCCTGCGACAGCGTGGCCACCGTCAGCTCGGGATGCCCGCGCACCGCACCCATCGCCTGCGGCGCCACGTGCGCCGGCCCGGCATCCTTGGACAACTCCAGGGCTCCCGCGTCCACGATGACGTGCGACGCCCCCGGTTGGTGCGACACGACCGTCGCGAGCACCGTGACGCCCACATCCTGGGGCTCGCAGCATCCGATGAGCACCATGGTGCGGTCGTAGAAGACGTAGTTCCCGGGGCGCGCCTCGGTCACGCCGGCGAGCTGCTCCGCCGCCGCCATCGCCGGCGTCGAGCCCACGCTCACGTCCCGGACGGGAATCCCTTCCTTCCGTAGCCGGTCGGCGAACCCCACCATCACGCTGCGCTCCTGCTCCGCCACCTGCGCCGCTTCCCGCTTGTGCGTCGTGCGGTAGGCGTGCCCCGAGTGGCTCAGGATCCCGTCGAACGTCAGCCCGCGCTCCCGCCCGAGCTCGTGCGCCACCTGGAGCGCGTACGCGGACGACGGATCCACGCCGGCGCGATGATAGCCGCAGTCCACCTTGAGCCACACGTGCAGGCCGGAGCCCGCCAGCGCCGTCGCCGCGCCCAGGTCGTCCACCACGACACGCAGCGTCGCGCCCGTGTCCTGCGCAATCCGGCGCGCGTGGGCGATGTGGCTCGGGTCGATCGGAAACGCCCAGGTGATGTCGTCAAACCCGGCGCGGGCGAACACCTCCGCCTCGACCAGCGTCGCCACCGTGAGCCCGCGGGCGCCGTCTCGCGCTTGCAGCCGTCCCAGCTCCACGCATTTGTGGGTCTTCGCGTGTGGCCGGAGGCGCACCCCGAGGCGGCGCGCCCGGTCCGCCATGCGCGCGACGTTCCGCTCGACCACGTCCAGGTGGAGCAGCAGCGCGGGCGTTTCGAGGTCGTACATCGCTCGCCTGTCCCTTTCCCCCGTCCCCGGCCTTTCACCGGCCCGTCTACCGGACAACGTGGAAGTCCGTCTGCCGCCGCAGCACCCAGTGCATCGTCCCGTCCGCGCCGATTTCCGCGTCCTCTTCCTGCGCGGAGCGGACCGGCTGGTTGCCCCACTCGGGAACGGGCGTCGTGGCCTGCAGCTCGATCGAGAACCAGGTGTTGGGAAGGAGGGGCGCGTCCCCGCGGCCCGGGACCCCCTCCTGGTGATCCCACAAGCCGATCAGCGGCCCGGCACCGTGCCCGCGGTCGCCAATGGGATGCGAGTAGACCGTCCCGTCGATCCCCGCCGCGCGCATTTTCGCGAGCGCCGTGGTGAGCACCTCGTTCCCTGTCCGCCCCGGCTGCATCTCGCCGATCAGGATGTCCTGGAGCAGGTTCGAGCTCCGGAGCGCCTGCTTCAGGCCGTCCGGCACGTCCTGCTCCCCGGGGCGCAGCACGTAGCCCATGTGCTGGGTGTCGGTGTTCAGGCCGAGCGCGGTGATGCCGAAGTCGCAGTGCAGCACGTCGCCCCGCTGAATCACGACGTTCGTGGAATCGGACAGATCCACGCCCCGGCGCTGCACGTCCACGTCGGTGTGAAACCAGGTGCCGAAGCCCAGGTCGTTCACACGCTGGCGCATCCACCAGACGACGTCCTCCGTGGTCGTCCTCCCCGGCCTGATCACCCGGCTCGAGAACGCGGTGTCGATGATTCCCCAGACGACCACCATCATCCGGCGGTACACCGGGAGCATCGCCGGCGCCCGGATTTCCTGATATTCGAGCGGCAAGGTCTCGGCGCGCACGACGCGGGCGCGGTACCGCTCCGGGAGCGCCGCCTGGAGCTGCTCCCACTCGCCTGCGGAGAGGCCGTCGGAGAATGCGTGGGTGTGCGAAATGTCCACGGCGATCGTCTGCGGGTCGCGCTCCGTGATCACCTGCTGGAGCAGTGCCCATTGCGCCTGCCCGACGAGTTCCGGCCGGCGGCCGATCGAGGGATCGATCGTCTCCCTGGCGTGGTACTCCTCGTACAGCCCGCCCTGCGACGTGCCGCCCAGTGCCAGCCGCTCGACGCCCTTGTCGGCACCGCGGTCGAAGAACACGTAGATCGTGCGACGCCGCGCGAAGAACGTGGTGGGCGAGACCAGCGCCCCAAACACGGGGTCCTCGTTGTACTCCCGCATCGGCACGACCCACATGGCCACGTTGTACTTGCGCATCAGCCGGGGCAGCACCGAATCGAGCCGGTAGCGCAGCCAGTCCTGTTGGACGGCGGCCTGCTCGCGCAGGGTGCCGAGGGGGCGAGTGGGCGTGGCGCTCACGTCCGGAGCGGGCACCTGGGAGAGCAGCGCGGCGAGCGCGAGCGCGTGCGTGATCATGCGAGTTGTGGACTCCGTCGGAAGAGAACGAGCCGGTGCACCGTGAGGGCGCCGAGCAGGACCAGGGCTCCCCACACGTAGTTATAGCGGTACAGGAGGACCAGCGCAGCGGGGTGCAGGTAATCGAACGTCAGCACGCCGGAGAGCAGAATGCCGGCGACGAGCAGCGCCGCGGACCAGGCGCGCGCCGCTCGTTGCCCTTCGGGCGGGCGCAGCGTGAGTGCGGCGACCCAGGCTGGAATCGCGAGCAGGTGGTAATAGAAATGGCCGATAGGGGACACCAGGACGGCGAGGAGCGTGAGGAGGCCCAGGTCGTACAATGGATCCTCGGGCGCCGGGCGCGCCGCAAAGGCGGCGAGCACGAGCGCGCCGCAGGCCGCTATCGCGAGCCAGACGGCGATGTCCGAGCCGCCAAGCCCCAGCACCCAGGCCCCGAGCGGCTGCCCGGTGAAGCCCGCGGTGCGCTGCGCCGCGCGGCTCAGCACGACCCAGTCCCACACCGCGGTCGGGGCTCCCACGCCGTACCGCAGCATCGGCACGATCGTCAGGGCGCCGGCGGTCGCGGCGCCGATCGCGAGCCCGTGCCAGCGGCGCCGGTATGCGAGGTCCAGCAGCAGCAGCCCGGGAAAGATCTTCACCGCCGCCGCGAGGCCGATCCAGAAGGCGGCGCGGCGCTCACGGCCCGCCGCCAGGTCGTCGATCGCCGCCACGATCAGCGCCAGCAGCACGACCAGGAGGTTCTGGTGCTCGAAGTTGCCCTGGAGCGGCTTGGCCACGGCCGCGACGGCGAGGACGACGGGGCGCCAGCCCCAGCGGCTGGCGAGGCGCGCCAGGCTCCAGCCGAGCAGCGCCACGTTGGCCACCGCCCAGAGCGCTTGCGACAACGCCAGGCTCGCGCGGGCCACGAGCGCGAAGGGAACGAGCGCTGCGATCGTGAAGGGCGGCCAGAAGATCCCCCTCGCGGGGTTGTGGGTGTAAAGCGGCGCCGCCCCGGCGATCAGGCGGTCGCTCACGGCGAGCTCCTGGACGAAGTCGCCGCCTCTGCGAATCCCCACCGGGATCACGACGGCGGCGTACAAGGTGCCGAGGAGCACCAGGTTCCGGCGCTGCCGCGCGCTCAGCATGGCCGTGGCGTGGTCCGCGGAGGTGCCACGCGCTGCAGCAACAGCAGCGCGAGCAGCAGCAGGCCCCCGAGCGCGTCGTTGTTCCCAGCGAGGAACGCGAACGTGGCGGGATAGAATTGTTGCCCCAGCACGCCCGACGTGAGCACGCCGGCGAGCACGAGCGCGCCCCGCCACAGGCGTGGGTCGGCGACCTCGGGCCCGCGCAGCACTGCCACCCACGCGGGAAACAGCAGCCCGAAGTAGTAATACCAACCGATCGGCGAGAGCAGCACGGCGACGAGCGTCACGGTGCCGATGTCGGCGAGGGCATCCTGCAGCGGCCCCCGTCGGTGCAGCACGTAGGCCACCACCGCGACGATGGCGGCCTCGGCGGCGATGATCACCGGGAACGAGCCGCCCAAGTCGTAGCCGAGACGCGCGAGCTTCTGCATGTGCAGCCCGCCCACCCCGGTGGCGCGGCCGTTGAGGAGCAGCCAGTCTCGCACCGCCGTCGTCGCACCCCCGGGGCCGTAGGGCAGCATCGCGCCGACGGTCAACCCGACCGTGACCACTGTCCCGACGAGCAGGGCGCGCCAGCGGTGCCGGGTCGCCAAGTACGCGAGCAACAGCGCCGGGAAGGCCTTGAGCGCCGTCGCCGCGCCGATCCACGCGCCCGCGCGCCCCTCTCGGCCGGCCTGTGAATCGAGCGCCGCCGCGACGACCAGCGCGAGCAGAATCGTGGTGATCTGCAGGTGCTGGAAGCTGTTTTGAATCGGGGCCGCGACCGCCGCGAAGCCGACGAGCGCCGGCACCCAGCCCCATCTGCGGCCGGCCCGCTCCACGCTCCAAATCACGCACGCTGCCGACAGCGTGGCCCACAGCGCTTTCGCGAGCGTGAGGCTCGCCCAACGCGCCGCCAGGGCGAACGGGACGAGGAACAGGGCGGTGAAGGGCGGCCACCAGACGCCGTGCGGCGGGTTTGCGTCGTACAGGGGGAGGCAGTGCAGCAGGCGGTCGCTCTGCGCGAGCTCGGGGGTGAAGTCTCCACCCTTGTGCGTGCCGACCGGGATGACCAGCGCGGCCCAGGCGAGCGCAAGGGCCACGAGCGTCCACCGCGCCCGCGGCGTCAACCCCGCCACACGCCCACTGCGAGCGCGAGCCAGCCGGCAAGGAACGCGAGCCCGCCCAGCGGCGTCACGGCACCGACGGTGCGCGTGCCGGTGAGCGCGAGCAGGTACAGCGAGCCCGAGAAGATCACCGTCCCGGCGACGAAGAGCCACCCGGCGGCGCGCACCGCCGGCACGGGCCAGCGCGTCACGGCCCAGGCGACGGCAAGCAGCGCGAGCGCGTGGTACATCTGGTAGCGCGCGCCGGTCTCGAAGGCCGCGAGCAGCTCGGGGGACAATCTGGAGCGGAGGGCGTGCGCGCCGAACGCGCCGGCCGCCACGGCGATGAACGCCGACGCCCCGCCGAGCGCGGCGAAGACCCGGTCCATCAGTCGAGCCGGCGCCCCTGCACCTCGATGCGGCGGTAGCGCTCGATGCGGCCTGAGCCGCCGACGAACGCCGAGGCAACCCAGCTCGTGAGGCCCACGACGATCGAGCCGAGGATCGCGGCGCCGAGCCCCGCCACGTGGAACCCCGGCAGCACCCACGCGACGAGCGAGAGCGAGATCCCGTTCACCACGAGGATGAAGAGCCCCAGCGTCAGCACCGTGAGCGGCAGCGTGAGGATCAGGATGATCGGGCGGATCACCGCGTTCACGATCCCGAGGAGCAGCGCCGCGATGATCAGGGTTCGCCAGCCGTCCAACTGCACGCCGGGGATGATGCGAGAGGCTGCCCACAGGCCGAGCGCGGTGATGATCAATCGGAAGAAGAACCCTCTCATCGGGCGTTCCAGGCCTCCAGGTTGCGCTCGATCTGCCGCGAGTGCTTCTCCAGGTGCTCGGCGTAGATCGCGAGCCAGTCCTCCGCCGCGTACCGTCCCGATTCGCTGTGCCGGCCGACCCGCTGCCAGTCTCGCTCGGTCATGCGCCGGAGCAGCGGCACGGTGTTCGCCCGCACCGCCTCCACCGTCGCGAGCGCCGTCTCGAGCGGGTGGGCATGGTAATCGAACGTCGCGGCCCAGCGGTCCTGGTCGTACCCCACGATCAGGGGATCGGGCTCGGCGAGGAGATAACGCAGCCGCAGATGCGCGTTCGTCTCGCTGTCGGCGCAGTGGACGACGATCTCGTGCGCCGACCACTTACCCGCGGCGGGCTTCCACTGGAGGGCCTCGCGCGGCACCCGGGCGAGCGCCCGTTTGAGCAGCGCGGGGCCGTGCGCGTAGCGCTCGATCATGGCAGCGCGTTCGGCGGCGGTGAAAGGCATGTCAGCGTCTCCGGAAGAGGTCCCACAGCACCAGCCCGGTGGCTACCGCGCCCAGGATGAGGAGGGTCGGCTGAAGCAACGTGTACGCCGATCGGGAGGTGCCGAAGTAGATGCTGCCGCCCTGCTCAGGAAGCAGCGGCAGCACGATGGCCAGAAACCCCCAGTCCACGAGGACCACGAACAGGATGACGGTCCCCACGACGGCCATGCGGCGCGCGGGGTAGCGGACCACGAGGGTCCCGCCGACCAACCAGACGGCCAATCCCGTCATGTAGCCCGCGATGGTCACGATTGGATCGTGGATCAAACGGCCCGCGACCACCACCCAGGTGAACCCGCCGAGCGCGACGCCCGCCATCGAACCGTACGCCACCGCGCGCTGCACGACCATGGCTCTCCCCGGCCCGGGATCCCGAAAGATATAGGGGCGCAGCGCGCCCCAGTCCCTAGCGTTCGCGTGCCCGGCCGGCCAGGAACCGCGCGGTGACGCCCGGGCGCACCTGCACGTTGAGCCGCTCGTCGAACAGGATCTCGCCCGCGAGCGAGTCGCCCACGCGGCTTGCGCCGATCCCGGCGAAGGGCCCGAGCTCGGCGGGCCAGCCGTAGATCAGCGCTTGCTCGGGAAAGCCGATCCACGTGACCGGCAGCGTGTCGCGGGGGACCTTGAACACGAGCGTGCCCCGGAAGTGGCACGCCCGGCCGACGACGATGCGCGTGGTGTCGAGCACGACGTCGGTGAGCTTGAAGCGGTCGCCCAGCTGCGGCAGGGTGAGGGTGTCGCCGTGCGCCACCACCCAGTGGCCGACGTAGCGCTGGGCGTGGCGGGCCTGCACGTGCATGGCGGCGGCGGTGCACGGATGGGACGGCCCGCAGGCGGTGAGGACGAGGAGGACGGCCGGGACGAAGTCGTGTCTCGTGAGTCCGCGCCCTGAGAGGGCGCGCTCGGCCGGGGTGTGCCTCCTTACAGGAGGCACCGTGCGCCGAGCCCGGGCTCTCAGCCCGGGGATCACCGGTGTCACGGCGACACGCTGTCCGACGCCCGAATCCGCGCACTGGTCGAATCCGCCGCGCGCATCGCGGCGCCCACACCGCGGGCGCCGGGGATGCGCGAGGCCGCGAGGATGCTGTCGCGCTGCCGCTCGGTGAGGCTATCGCCGGGGGCCGCGGACGACTTCTCCGGCTTGCCGCCGCAGGCGGTGAGGAGGAAAGCGAGGAGGATGCTTGCGAGGGTTCGGTGCATGCGCGCCTCTTCGGTTGGTGCGCGCCCTGAGAGGGCGCGCCGAGCCCCGGCTCTCAGCCGGGGGATAACACGCGACGAGTCGTACGGTAATATGTAGGGGCGCAGCATGCTGTGCCCCTGGACCCGCAACCGATCTCTCGGAGTGCGTGCCATGCAACGCCTTCCTGTGCTCGTGCTCGCCCTGCTCTGCGCCGCCTGCGCGCGTCCCTCGGTCTCCGATCAGCTCGCGCGCGCGACGTGGCTGGACCTCACCTACGACTTCGACTCGACCACGATCTACTGGCCCACCGCCAAGCCGTTCCGGCTCGAGGTCGTCTCGGCGCAGCGCACGCCGGCGGGCTACTACTACGCCGCCAACAACATCGCCGCGGCGGAGCACGGCGGCACCCATCTCGATGCGCCGGTGCACTTCGCCCAGGGGATGCACACGACGGACCAGATCCCGATCACCCAGCTCGCGGGCGCGGCGTACGTGATCGACGTGAGCCGCCAGGCCGAGGCCGACCGCGACTACCGGATCACCGCCGCCGATCTCGCAACGTGGGAAAAGGGTCATACCCCGATCCCGGAGGGTGCGATCGTGCTGTTCCGGACGGGGTGGGGCAGTCGCTGGCCCGACCGGGCGCGCTACCTCGGTACGACCAAGACCGGTAGCGCCGCGGTGCCGGAGCTGCATTTCCCGGGGATCGATCCGAGCGCGGCCCGGGGACTGGTGGCGCGCAAGGTGCGCGCCGTGGGGATCGACACGCCGAGCATCGATTACGGCCAGTCACGCACGTTCGACACGCACCAGACCCTGTTTGCCGCCGACATCCCGGCGTTCGAGAACGTGGCGCACCTGTCCGCGCTGCCCGCGACCGGGGCGTTTGTGATCGCGCTGCCGATGAAGATCCGGGGAGGGTCGGGAGGGCCGTTGCGGATTGTGGCGGTGCTGCCTGAGGGGACGGTGCCGCAGTGAGGCGTTACGCATCTCACGCAGGAAGCCCCTTGCGCACGACGTCTTCCATCACATCCCCAAACCGGTCTATCTCGGATACAGTCGTATAGACATTCGGCGTCACCCGCACACAGGTGAACTCCTGGTGCACGATCGGCGTGACGATGATGCGGTGCTTGTCCCACAGGTAGGTGACGAGCTTGTTCACGTCGAGGCCCTCGACCGAGAAGCTCGCGAGCCCGCATGACTGGGCGGCGTCGTAGGGAGTGAGGATCTTTACCTTCGGCTGCCGCTCGAGCCGCTTCGCCCAACGCTGGAACAGGTAGCGCAGCCGCGCGGCCTTGCGCTCCGCCCCCAGCCCCTCGTGAAACGTGAGCGCTTCGGCGATGGCGTTGTGATTCGCCGCGGGATGCGTGCCGATCTCCTCGAACTTCCGGATGTCGCGGTTCATCTCGGGCGGCGCCGCCATCAGCGGCCAGAGCCGCTCGATCTTCGCCTTGCGCACATAGAGGAACCCGGTGCCGTGCGGCGCCAGCAGCCACTTGTGGAGGCTGGTGCCGTAATAGTCGCAGTCGAGCTCGTCGCGCGTGAACGGGAAATGCGCATACGCGTGCGCGCCGTCCACGATCACCTCGATGCCCCGCTCGCGCGCCGCGCGCACGATCCTGCGGATCGGAAAGATCTGCCCCGTGAGGTTCGTGATGTGGCAGACGTGGATGACCTTGGTCTTGGGGGTGATCGCCCGCTCGACGCGGTCGGCGAGGTCGTCCGGGGACGGCGGGGGGACGGGGAAGCTGATCTGCCTGAGCACGATGCCCTCGCGCCGCTCGCGCTGGTGCCATGTCGTAAGCATCCGCGGGTAATCCTGCGTGGTGGTCAGCACCTCGTCGCCCCGCTCCAGCGGGATCCCGAGCTGCACGATCTCCAGCGCCTCGCTCGCATTGCGCGTGATCGCCATCTCCTCGGGGTCGCAACCGAAGCTCGCGGCGAGCCGGTGCCGCACGGCTTCGATTTCGGGCTCGAGCACCTGCCACATCGTGTACACGGGCGCGGTGTTCGAATACTCGAGGTAGCGCCGCATCGCCTCCTGCACGATGCGGGGACTCGGGCTCACCCCGCCGTTGTTCAAGTTGATGATCGTGCGGTCCAGCGTGAACGCCTGCTGGACCTCGAGCCAGAAGTCCTCGTCCCGGGCCACGTCTGCGGGAGACCGCCCGTCGGCGGCCCGGCCGACGCTGACCACGCGCGCCAGTGCGTGGTCCTTCAAGCTGGGAATCCCCACCCCGGCCGCGACGAGCGATTCAAGGAAATGGCGCCGCGTGATCATCGAAGCGTGTCTCCTCTCAGGGACGCACCATCCGGCGCACCAACACCCCGTACGCCACCAGGTTCACCGCCAGCACGAGCGTGCCCAGCACGGCTTGGGTCGGACGGGTGAGGTTTGCCGGGTAGATCAGCGGGATGACGTAGTGCTCGACGAAGCCACCGCGGTAGCCCTCGAGCCCGGCGCGGGCGCGGAGCGCGTTCTCGAGCGGCGTGAGGGGGCAGATCCAGCCGCGGTACTCGATCGCGACGCCCCACACCGCGCAGGGGACGTGCGCCCACACGACCCAGCGCCAGCGCCAGGCGAGGAACCCGCCCACCACCACGAAGACGATGAAGGCGGTGTGCAGCAGCACGACCGCGTCGGCCAGCGCGCGATAGAGCATTTTCAAGCCCCTGTTATAAAGCGAAATCCCCCGCCGGGCCAGAGCCCGACGGGGGATTCGCGTCGCCCGGAGAGCGGGCTACACCCCCAGGAGATTCTCGGCCGGGTGGAACAGCTGCTGAATCACTTCGAGCGCGGTATCGGGCAGCGAGAATAGCTGCTCCAGCGCCGCGAACTCTTCCTGCGACAGCTGGCTCCCGTCCGCGTGACGGATGGTGATCCCGTTGTCCGTGCCGGTGATCCGGGCGTACACGGCACCGTTCACCGTGATCGTGATGTTCACGGTGACCGACTGGGTCGAAAGCGTCACCGTGATCGTACCCGTCGCGGCCACGGTCTCGCCGCCGCGCGTGACGCTCAGATTGAACGACAGCATCTCATGATCCGCGTCCGGCATCGTCACCGACTCCGTGAGATCCACGGTCACGGCGGGGGTGTTCAACGCCCAGTGGACGTTGATGGACACGTCCGGATACGCCGTGTCCGCGTTCGTGACCGAGAATGACACGTTGAAAGTGAGGGTGTGCGTCCCATCGCTCACGAACCCGACGGCGGTCGCGGAGAACGAGCCAGCCGAGTATTGCGTGGCGGTGATGGTGTAGTCGGCGAGCGTGTCTGGCGTCTGCGGCACGATGTCGACGAGCACGACCCGCAGCCCGGTCGTGCTGCCCGAGCTCACGTCGATCAGGTCGACGAAGCCGATCTGGGTGAGCGGGTTCTCGATGATCTGGTGCGTGATGGGATCCACGGCGTAGAGCAGGAACTCCACGCCCGTCGCCGGGCCACCGGTTTGGGACTGGCGGTAGTAGTGGTGCGTGTTGACATCCCACGCGAAGATCGAGCCGAACAGCGTGTCGGGGATAACGCTCGCGGTGCCCGTCCCCGCGAGGGCGATCGCCAGCTGCTTGAGCACTTGGGCGCGTTGTGGAGTCGCGCTGTAGGCCCGGCCCACCTCGGCAGGGGCCGTTGGGCTGGTGGCCTGGAGCAGCTCACCGCCGAAGCGGAGCGACGGCGCCATGGCGCCGATGCTGTCGCTCACAGCTTGATAGCTCTGGAACAGGGCCGTGGTGAACACGGACCCGAGCGTTTGGACGTCGTTGGTGAGCCCGGCTGGGTCGCTCAGTCGTGGCGATGTGGTGTCTTTGCATGCCGCGGCGACTAACGCGGCGACTGCGACGCCCCACCAGGTGCGACGACGATATGCTGGCATGCTGCTCCTCCGGAGGATGGCCGTCTGGAGAGAAGATTGCGGGATGAAACGTACTCCGGAAGGGCGCACGCGACTGTGATGGGGCGCACCCTGCGGGAGGTCGCGGGACCGGTTATGACGAGGGGGACTGTTAGGCGATCACCCCGCCGCCCAACAGCCGGCCGTCCGCGTCGTACAGGGCGCCCGACTGACCGGGCGTGATGGCGCGCACCGGCTGCGCGAGATCGAGGGCGAGCGTGCGCGCGCCCCGCTCGCGCACCCGGCCGGGGACCGGCCGGGCGCGGTAGCGGCACTGCACGAAGACGTGGTCCCCCGGTGAAACCGCGTCGGCGAGCCAGTTCACCTCGTCCAGCGTCACCTCGTGTCCGAACAACTCGTCCCCCGTCCCGATCACGACGGTGCGCGTCTCCGGCTGGATCGCGACGACGTACATCGGCTCGCCGAACCCGCCGGGCAGCCCGCGGCGCTGGCCGATCGTGTAGCGCGCGAAGCCGGCGTGCTCGCCCACCACGGCGCCGCCCGCCGTGACCAGCGGGCCCGGGGACAGCGCGGGGGCGTCGTGCGGGAGGTGGCGCGCCAGCACGGCCGCGTAGTCGCCGTCCGGGACGAAGCAGATTTCCACCGACTCGGGCTTTTCGGCCGTGACGAGCCCGAGGCGCCGCGCCACGGCGCGGGTCTCGCCCTTAGTCAACTCGCCCACCGGAGTGAGCATCCGCTGCACGACCGCGCGATCGATCCCCCACAGGAAGTACGACTGGTCCTTGTGCCGATCACGCCCGCGATACAGCGCGCCGTCGCGCGCGCGCACGTAGTGGCCGGTCGCGATGTAGGCACAGTCGAGCGCGTCGGCGTGGTAACGGAAGTCGCGAAACTTGGTGAACGAGTTGCACCGCACGCAGGGGATGGGGGTGCGACCGCGGGCGTATTCGCTCACGAAGTCCGCGATCACGTCGCGGCCGAAGCGGTCCTCGAGGTTCAGCACGTAGTGCGGGATGCCGAGCTTGTGGGCGACGAGCCGCGCGTCGGTGATCGAGTCGAGCGAGCAGCACGGGCGATCGGGCACGGTGTCGCCGTAGCAGAACAACTTCATCGTGGCGCCGACGACGTCGTACCCTTCCTCCACTAAGATCGCAGCCGCCACCGAGCTGTCGACCCCGCCGGACATGGCGACGAGCACGCGCTCCCTCACCGCACCCCTCCACCCCAGTGCGGAGTGCGGAATGCGGAATGTGGAATTGCAGGGCGAGGTCCGATTCTGGATGCGGGCCGGACGGCTCGACGGTCGCGCGTTCCATTCCGCATTCCGCACTCCGCATGCCGCACTGGTATCACCGGTGCAGCACCGCCGCCAACGCCCGCACCTTCTCGACGATCTTCGGCAGGGCCGCGATCAAAGCGTCCACGTCCTCCGGTGTGTTGTCCTTCCCGAAGGAGAACCGCAGCGCCGCGACGCCCAGCTCGCGCGGCATCCCCATGGCGGTGAGCACGTGCGACGGCTCCACCGCGCCGGTGTTGCACGCCGAGCCGGAGGAGCAGGCGACGCCCGCGAGATCGAGGTGCATCAACAGCGCCTCACTGTCCGTTCCCGGAATCGACACGTTCGAGACGTGCGGCGCCCGCTCGACCTGCCAGGCGTTGATCACCGCGTCCGGCACGATTGCGAGCAGCCGGCGCTCGAGCTCATCGCGCAGCGCAGCCAGGCGCGGGGCGACTTCCGCCCGCTCCGCGGCCGCGAGCTCGACCGCCGTGCCGAGCCCCACGATCCCCGGGACGTTCTCCGTCCCCGGCCGGAGGCCGAACTGCTGCCCGCCACCGTGGATGATCGCCTCCACCGCGTGGCGGTCGCGCACGACGAGCGCCCCGATCCCTTTGGGGGCGCCGATCTTGTGGCCGGAGATCGTGAGGAACGTGCAGCCGACGTCGTCGAGCGATACGGGCACCTTGCCGAATGCCTGGACGGCGTCCGAGTGGAACGGGACGCCCGCCGCGCGACATCGCGCCGCGAGCCGCGCCACCGGCTGGATCGCGCCGACCTCGTTGTTGACCCACATGACGCTCACCACCGCGACGCCGCGCACCAGCGCCTCAGCGAGCGCGTCTTCCTCCACCATCGCCGACGCGTTCACCGGAAGCACGATCTCCTCGCCCCCCAGGTGTCGCACCGCATGCGCGGCGGCGAGGACCGCCTTGTGCTCGACGGCCGACACCGCGACGCGGAACGGGCCGCCCCGGTCACGCGCCGCGAGCGCGCACCCGATCACCGCGAGGTTGTCCGCCTCCGTCCCGCCGGAGGTGAAGATCACCTGGCTTGGCTCCGCACCCAGGGCCTCGGCGACGGTGCGCTTCGCCGTTTCCACGCCGGCGCGCGCGGCGCGCCCGAAGCGGTGGGGGGACGAAGGGTTGCCGAACGCGTCCTTCCCGAGGTAGGGAAGCATCGCCTCCAGCACCTCCTCGCGCACCGGCGTCGTGGCGGCGTTGTCGAGATAGACCAGGCGCTTGGACATGTCGGGGGAATCTACCGACTACAGGGACTGCACGCCAAGCTGCAGCACGTCTTCCACTTCGAGGGTCTCGTGCACAAAGAACGGCTCGCCGTACGGCTTCCGGATGAGCGACCCGTAGTGCGCCGACTGGACGCGGATCAGCTCGTACAGATCCTGCCCCGTGGGGTGGATCTCTCCCGCGGCCTTGGCGCCGTTGAACTGCGACGCGTAGCAGCGGAGCGCCGCCATCTTGATCTCGAAGGTGTCGGAGATGTCCACCACGAACGACGGCTTCACCGGATCCTCGCGGTACGCGAGCGCGTACAGGACCTTGAACGGCCGGTGCGCGCTGCCCGGGCCGTCGTACTTCGCGAGCCCCGCCAGGTAGCAGGCGTCGCGCCCCAGCTCGGAGGCGACGCGGTGATCCGGGTGCCGGCCGACGGGGAACGGCAGGATCACCACCCGGGGTCGCGTTTGACGGATCAAGGTGACCACGATGAGGCGCGACGCTTCATCGTTGGCGAGGTGGGCGTCCCGCAGCGCCGCGTTGAGCCGCAGCTGCACGCCGAGCGCCCGGGCGGCCCGCTCCGCCTCGGCGGCGCGCGTGGCGGCGTCGCCGCGCGTGCCGCTCTCGCCCTGGGTGAGGTCGAGGATGCCGACGCGGTGTCCAGCCTTCACGGCCTTGGCGAGCGTCCCCCCGCACGTGAGCTCGACGTCGTCACGATGCGCTGCAATCGCAAGCAAATCGACCTTTTGGTCGGACATCCGCCACTCCTCAGGGGAGAAGGGAGAGGGGAGAGGTTCGAATCGGCGCCGCGAAGGGTCGCGGTGCATCGTAGGGTACTTCTCCCTTCTCCCCTCTCCCCGGGATTATTCGTACCTCAGCGCTTCTACCGGATCCAGCCCCGCCGCCCTCGCCGCCGGCGCGATTCCGAACACGAGCCCGATGAACACCGAGACGGCGCACGCCACGACCGCGCTCCAGACGGGCACGGACAGCTCGAGGCTCATGAAGACCCGCAGCAGCTGCCCGAAGGCGAGACCGAGCACGATCCCGAGGACTCCGCCCATCAGGGTGAGCGTCGCCGCCTCCACCAGGAATTGCCACAGGATCTCGCGCCGCGTCGCCCCGAGCGCCTTGCGCACCCCGATTTCGCGGGTGCGGTCGGTCACCGAGACCATCATGATGGCCATCACGCCGATGCCGCCGACCAGGAGCGCCACGCTCGACAACACCAGCATCACGAGGAAGAACACGCCCGTGAGCTTGTTGAAGACGTCGAGGATCTGATCTTGGGTGATCAGGTCGAACGAGTTCGGGTCGCCGGCGCGCAGGCCGCGGATGCGCCGCAGCTGCACCGTCGCCTCGTCCATCGCCCGTGACACGCTGATCCCGTCGTTCGGCTTCACGACGATCCACAGCGCGTTGGTCTCGTCGTAGCGGAAGAAGCGCCGCGCCGCCTCGAACGGGATGATCGCGGCGATCTCCTGGGAGGGCGGCTGGAAGATGTTCTCCGGATTCAGGTAGATGCCGATCACCTGGAACGACTTGCCCGAGATACGCAGCAAGCGCCCCATCGGGTTGACCCGCCCGAACAACTTGTCCGCGAACCGCCGCTCGATCACCACGACCGGCGTGCCGGTGCGCAGCTCGGCCGTGGTGAAGAACCGTCCCTCGGGCAGGCTGCCGCCCTGGATCTCCATGTAGTGGTCGTCCGCGCCGAAGATCGTCACGAGCTGGGTGTGGACTCCCCCGTACTCCATCTTCTGGAACAGCTGCACCCAGGTCCCGGCGTAGCGGATGTCGGGCAGCCGCGCGATCCCCTCCGCCTCGGTAGGCGTGATGACGGGGCGGATCCGCACCTCTTTGGGCAGCGCGTCCGGGTTGAGCGGCGTCGTGGACCAGAACCGCAGGATGTAGAAGGTGGTCGGCCCCGCGACCTCGATCGTGTTGATGATTTGATCGCGGATGCCCTGCACGATCGACGCCATCGCCATCACGGTGGCGACCCCGATCACGACCCCGAGGATGGTAAGCGCCGAGCGCAGCTTGTTGGCGCGGAGTTGCTCCAGGGCGATCAGCCAGCCCTCGGATACCGAGTGGAGCTTCATGCCTTGATGCGGGGAGAAGGGAGAGGGGAGAGGTTCGCGGCGGTGCGAGACGCACGGTCGCAGCGCACCGTCACGTTCCTCTCCCTTCTCCCCTCTCCCCGGGCTTTGATCATTCGTACCTCAACGCCACCACCGGATCCAGCCGCGCGGCCCGCATCGCCGGATACACCCCGAACACCACGCCCACGCTCGCGCCCAGGCCGAGCGCCACCGCGATAGACCAGAGCGTGACGCGGGCGGGAAGCGGCGAGATCAGGCTCACGAGCCACGCGAGCCCGGCTCCCGCCGCGAGCCCGAGCACGCCGCCCAGCGCCGCGAGCGTCACGGACTCGGCGAGGAACTGATTGCGGATGTCTTTGCGCCGGGCGCCGAGCGATTTGCGGATCCCGATCTCGCGGGTCCGCTCGTTCACGCTCATCAGCATGATGTTCATGATGACGATCCCGCCCACCACGATCCCGATGGCCACGACGGCCGGGATGACGGTGAACAGCAGGCGCGTCAGATTCTTCCAGAAGCTCACCAGCGCATCCGCCGTGTCCACGGTAAAGTCGTCGGACTGGCCCGGCCGGAGCTTGTGCGCGATGCGCATCGCCTCCTCGGCACGCTGCATCCCGTCCTGCACGAGCGCCGCCGCCGGCATCTTGACCGAGATCACGGTCGTCTTGCGGCGGCCGTACAGCGCCTCGAAGCTCGAGAGCGGCATCATCACGAACCCGTCCCACGACTGGCCCAGCACGGTGCCTTTCTTCGCCACCACGCCCTTCACCGTGTACTGCTGGCCCAGGATGCGGATCTTTTCGCCGATCGCCTGGTGGGGATCGTCGAACAACCTGTCGGAGATGTCGTAGCCGAGCTCGACCACGGGGCGGCGCTCGCGCACGTCGATGTCTGACAGCGGCTCCCCCGCCGCGAATGCGTAATCCTGCACGACCTGGAACGGCGCCGTGACGCCGAAGACGAACACGTCCCCCACCGTCTTGGCGCGCCACACGACGTCGGCCTGTGGGGTGGGCCACCCCGACTGGAGCGCGATCGCCTTCGCCTCGGGGAGCGCGCGCGCCACGTAGGGGACGTCCTCGGGGGCGATGATCGGGCGGCGCTGGATGGCCTTCCACGCCTCGTCGTCGATCAGGCCGACGGCGATCGGCGTGCGGCGCACCTGGAACGCGTTCGCCCCTACGATGGCGCCGCCGATCCGCTCGCGCACATAGGCGTTCATTCCCTGGATGATCGCGACCACCGCCACGAGGAACGCCACGGAGACGATGATGCCCAGCAGGGTGAAGAACGAGCGGAGCTTGTGGCTCCACGCGGCCTGGAGCGCCTGGAGGATGGCTTCGGAGAGTTGCATGGGAGTGGAAACTTAAGATAGGGAGCTGGGAGCAGGGAGCAGGGAGCAGGGAGCGGTGCCTGACGCAACTGCTCCCTGCTCCCGGCTCCCTGCTCCCTATTCGTATCGCAGCGCTTCCACCGGATCGAGCCGCGCGGCGCGGCTCGCGGGGTAGAGGCCGAAGCCCACCCCCGTCAGGGCCGAGGCGCCGAGTGCGGCGACGATCGACCACAGCGGCACGTTCGCGGGGATCGGGGTGAGGCGCGAGATGGCGAAGGCGAGGCCGCCCCCCACGAGCATCCCCGCCGCACCGCCCACGAGCGTCAGGGTCGACGCCTCCACCAGGAACTGCCACAGGATCGCGCGCCGCGTCGCGCCGAGCGCTTTGCGGACGCCGATCTCCCGCGTGCGCTCGGTCACCGAAATCATCATGATGGCGACGACGCCGACACCGCCTACCATCAGTCCGATGGACGAGAGCACGAGCATCGCGAGGAAGAACATCCCCGTGACCTGGTTCCATGAGTCGAGCAGCTTGTCCTGCGTCACGATCGAGAAGTTGTTCTCCTGGCCCGGCTTGAGCCCGCGCAGCGAACGCAGCGTGGCGACCACTTCATCCATCGCCTGTTGCTGGGTGTAGCCCGGCGCCGGCGCCACGGCGAGCCGCATCCAGCCCTTGAAGTACGGCACGTACTTGACGAACGCGCCGTGCGGCATCCCGACGAACGGCGGCGTGCTGCCGCTGAACAGGCTGGGCGGCGGCGTGTACACGCCGATCACGGTGAACGGCGCCCCGGCGACGTGAATCGACTGGCCGATTGGATCGCGCCCGCGGAACAACTGGTCTTCGAGTTTCCGGCTGATGACCGCCACGGGACTGTTCGCAAGGTCCTCGAGCCGGGTGAACGTGCGTCCCGGGTAGACGTCCCCGCCATTCACTTCCACCCACTGAGCGGACAGCCCCGACACGTTGACCGACTCGAGCCGGAGGTCGCCGAAGGCCACCGTCGCCGAACTCTCATCGCGCCGGGTGACGTAGCGCACCGAGGGCAGCAGGGCGATCCGATCGGCCTCCACCTCGGTGAGCAGCGGATTGCGCCGCCACGGGCTGTTCTCGTCGGAGCCGTCCGAGACGTTGACCCCCGCCTGGAAGAAGCGCCACACGAGGAACGTGCGCGGGGCAATCGACTCGAAGATGTTCGAGACGCTCTTGTTGATGCCGCTGATCATGGCGGCCATCACCATCACGACCATCACGCCGATGGCGACGCCGAGGATGGTCAGCGCGGCGCGCCCCTTGTGGCCGCGCAGCGAGTCGAGCGCGATGCCGACCCCTTCGAACAGGCCCCCCCCGGTCATGTCTCGTGCCGCAGGGCGGCGATCGGGTCGAGGCGGGCCGCCCGGCTGGCCGGGTACACGCCGGCGAGGATGCCGACACCGGCGCCGAGCACCACGCCGACGAGGATCGACCACGGCGCCACGGCGGCGGGCAGGGGAGTCGTCACGGCCACGGCGCCCGCGAGCGCGATGCCGAGGGCGACGCCCCCCGCCGCGCCCACGGTCGCGAGCGTCGTGGCCTCGACCAGGAACTGGCGCAGGATGTCGCGCCGCCGGGCCCCGAGGGCCTTGCGGATGCCGATCTCGCGCGTGCGCTCGGCCACCGCCATCAGCATGATGTTCATGATCACGATCCCGCCCACGACGAGCGAGACCGCGACGAGGCCCGGGAGGGCGACGAACAGCACGCGGCTGATCTTCCCCCAGAAATCGAGCACCTCGTCGGCCGTCTCGAGCGTGAAATCGTCCGGGGCCCGCGGACGCAAGTGCCGCCGGCTGCGCATGATCGCTTCGGCCTGGGCCATCGCTTCGCGCATCTCGGGCTGCGAGTGGGCCTTCATGGCCAGCGCGTCGACCACGCGCGGCCGGTTGACGTAGCGCTTGAGGGGCGAGCTCGCCGGCGCCACGGCGAACTTGTCGAGCGACAACCCGAACAAGTTCCCCTGCTTCTCGATCACGCCGATCACGCGATAGGGGAGGTCGAAGAGCGTCACCTCACGGTCGATCGGGTCCCGGCCCTCGAACAGCTTGTCCGCGAGCTCGTGCCCGAGCACCACGACCGGCACGCCCGACTGGACCTCCTGCGCCGTGAAGGCGCGGCCTTGCTCGAGCCCGAGCGAGCGGATGTCGAAGTACAGCTCCGTCGCGGCGGTGACCAGCACGTCCTTGGCCTGCCGCCGGCCCGCGGTGAGCGCCGCGCGGGTGCTCGACTCCCAGGCGGCGAGGACCGGGACGGTCACGCCGCGTGCCACGGCCTGCGCGTCTTCGTATGTCACCCGCGGCCGTCGCCGCCACGTCCGCCACGTCGAATCCGTGACGTTGCCCAGCTGCACGTCGGGGAACTGCCGCAGGCGAAACGTGTTCACGCCGAGGATCGTGCCCGCGAACTTGTCGGTCATGTAGCGGTTCATCCCTTGCACGACCGACACGACGGCGATGAGGAACATCACGCCGATGAACACGCCGATGATCGAGAAGGCGCTCTTGAGCTTCTGCGCGCGGATGGTCTGGAAGGCGAGGCGGACCGCTTCAACGAAGGGCATGCGACATACTCTGCGCTCGCGCTATTCGTAGCGCAGCGCTTCGACCGGATCGAGCTGCGCCGCCCGCGCGGCCGGGAAGATCCCGAACAGGATGCCGGTGACGGCGGCCGCCGCAAGCGCGAGGACCACGGAACCGAGCGGGACGTGGGCGCGGATCGGCGTGGCGGCGGCGATCAGGAAGGCGATGAGCCCGCCGGCGATCATGCCGCAGATGCCGCCCGCCATCGTCAGGGTCGCCGCCTCCACCAGAAACTGCCACAGGATCTCGCGCCGCGTCGCGCCGAGCGCCTTGCGGACGCCGATTTCGCGGGTGCGCTCCGTCACCGAGATCATCATGATCGCGATGACGCCCACGCCGCCCACCGCGAGCCCCACCATGGACAGCACGATCATGACGACGCGCAGCACGAACGTCGTGCTGTTGACGCTCTCGAGGAACTTCTCCTGCGACACGACGGCGAAGTTGTTGTCCTGCCCGGGCCGCAGCCCGCGCTTCACGCGCAGCGCCATGGTGACGTCCTCCATCGCCTGCAGCGTGCCGACCGAGTCGGCGGGGCCCACGAGGAAGTTCATCCAGCCCCGCCAGTACGGCACGTACTTCACGAACGCACCGTGCGGCAGGAACGCCTGGAAGTTGTTCTCCTCGCCGAACAGGCTGGGCGGCGGGTTGAACACGCCGATCACCACGTAGGGGATGCCGTTGATCTTGATGGTGCGGCCGAGCGGGTCGAGACGGCCGAAGAGCCACTCCGAGAGCTTGGCGTTGATGACCGCGAGCTGCGCGGCCGCGGCGTCCTCGAGCGCGGTGAACGATCGGCCCGGGAACACGTCGCCGCCGGCGACCTTCACCCAGTCGGCGCTGCGGCCGACGATGTCCACCGAGGCCGTCTTGCGGTCGCCATACGAGACCTCCAGGCCGCCGCCGGCGCCCTCGTCCACCGCGACGAAGCTCACGCTCGGCAACCGCTCGATCAGACGCGCCTCGACGACCGTGAGGGGCGGGTTGCGGCGCCAGGGGCAGTTCTCGTCGCTGCCGTCGCAGATGCTGACGCCTCCCGAAAAGTGGCGCCCGACCCAGAAGGTCTTGGGTCCCGACTGCTCGAGCATGTCGCTCATGCCCTTGTTGAACCCGCTGATGAGCGCGCCGATCACCATCACCACCATGACCCCGATGGCGACGCCGAGGATGGTCAAGGCGGCGCGGACCTTGTTCGCCCGCAGCGAGTCGAGCGCGATGCCGACGCCTTCGAGGAGCGGAGTCAACGGCTACTCGTGGCGCAGCGCGGCGATGGGGTCGAGCCGCGCCGCCCGCGTCGCCGGGTAGACCCCGGCGACGATGCCCACCCCGCCTCCGAGAATGATGCCGACGAGGATCGACGCCGGCGAGACGGAGGCGGGCAGCGGGCTGGCGACGCTGAGCAGGAACGTCAGACCGACGCCCGCGAGGACCCCGAGCGCGCCGCCGAACGCCGCCAGCGTGACCGATTCCGCGAGGAACTGCCGCAGGATGTCCCGCCGGCGGGCGCCCAGCGACTTGCGGATGCCGATCTCGCGGGTGCGCTCCGCGACGGCCATGAGCATGATGTTCATGATCACGATGCCGCCGACGACGAGTGAGATGCCGACGAGGCCGGGGCCCACGTAGAACAGGATGCGCTTGATGTTCCCCCAAAAGCTGAGCACGCCTTCCGACGTCTCCAGCGCGAAGTTGTCCTCCTGCAGCGGGCGCAGGTGGCGGCGGCTTCGCATGATGCCCTCGGTCTGCGCCATCGCGTCGCGCATCTCGAGCTCGGAGCTCGCCTTGACCATCAGCGCGTCGATCACGCCGGGCGGATTCACCTCGCGCTGGATCGGCGACACGGCGGGGGCGACCACGAACTTGTCGAGCGAGATGCCGAACAGATTCCCCCGCCGCTCCGCCACGCCGATCACGCGGTAGGGGATCCCGTGAATCCGGACCGACTTGCCGATCGGGTCCTGTCCCTCGAACAGCTTCTGGGCGAGATCGTACCCCATGACCAGCACCGTGCTGCCGTCGCGGGCCTCCTCCGGCGTGAACGCGCGGCCCTCACCGATCTTGATGTTGCGGATGTCGAAGTAGCGCTCGGTGGCCCCCTGCAGCGACACGGCCTTCGCCGCCTTGCGGCCGTACTCCACCGCGCCGCGGTCTTCCGACCACCACGCCGTCAGCACCGGGATGGTGATGCCGTGCGTCACGGCGTCGGCGTCCTCGAAGCTGATGCGCGGCCGGCGCCGCCAGGCGCGCCACAGCGAGTCCGAGATGTTCGGCGTGAAATTGGGCCGCTTGCGCAGGTGGAATGTGTTCACGCCCACCAGGGTGCCGGCGAACTTGTCGGTCATGTAGCGGTTCATCCCGTTGACGATCGACCAGGCACCGATCAGGAACGCGACGCCGATGAACACGCCGATGGCCGAGAAGACGCTCTTCAGCTTCTGCGCCCGGATCATCTGGAGCGCCAACCGCACCGCCTCGAGGAAGGGCACCTACGCGGCCTGCAGCTGATCCGTGGCGATCACGCCGTCGCGCAGCGTCACCACGCGCGCGGCATGCGCCGCGATGTCGTGCTCGTGCGTCACCATGACGATCGTCTGGCCCTGGCGGTGCAGGTCCTGGAACACCTGCATGATCTCCGCGCTCGTGGTCGAGTCGAGGTTCCCGGTCGGCTCGTCGGCGAGCAGGATGGAAGGGTCGTTTACCAGGCCGCGCGCGATGGCGACGCGCTGCCGCTGGCCGCCCGACAGCTCGTTCGGCTTGTGGTCCATGCGATCGCCCAGGCCCACGCTCTCTAGCGCCCGCGCCGCCTGGTCGCGCCGCGCTCTCGCCGGGAGCCCGGCGTAGATCAGCGGCAGCTCCACGTTGTGCAACGCCGTCGCGCGCGGCAGCAGGTTGAACGTCTGGAAGACGAAGCCGATCTCCTTGTTGCGGATGCGGGCCAGCTCGTCGTCTGCCAGGTCGGAGACCTTCTGGCCGTTGAGCCAGTACTCCCCCGACGTCGGCGTGTCGAGGCAGCCAACGAGGTTCATGAACGTGGACTTGCCCGATCCCGAGGGGCCCATCACGGCCACGTACTCGTTCTTGCGGATTTGGACACTCACGCCGCGCAGCGCGCGCACCACCTCCCCGCCCATGTCGTAGTCCCGCGTCAGCTTGTGTGTCAGGATGACGATGTCGGGGAGCGGCGTATCGCCGGTCCGGAACGGCTGCGCGTCGCTCATGCCGCGGTCTTCTTCTTGCTCGTGTCGGCCGCCTGCTTCATCGGTCGCACGCGCGCCCCATCCTTCAGGTCGCGGATCGACTGGTAGGGCCCGGCCACGATCGACTCCCCTTCCTTGAGCCCGTCCATCACCTCGAAGTACTCATCCCCGGCGATGCCGACCTTCACCGCGCGGAACGTGGCGACGCCGTCCTTCACCACGAACACGCCCTCGGTCTCCTTCTTCTTGCGGGCGGTCGTCGTGTCGACGGGGCGGTGCTCCGTGGAAACCGGCTTGTTCTCGCGCACCGTCAGCGCGATGATCGGGATCGACAGGGCCTGCTTGCGCGTGTCGGTGACGATCCGCGCCGTGGCGGAGAGATCGGGGCGAATGTCGATCGGCGGCTTGTCGAGCGTCACCTCGACCTCGTAGTCCACCGCGCGGTCGTTTTGGCCCGTCGCCGTCGTCGTCGCGTCGAGGACGCTCGAGTTCGACACCTTCGTCACGTGGCCGATGAAGGTCGTATCGGGGAACGCGTCGATCGACACCTCGACCGAGTCGCCCAGATGGACGCGCACCACGTCCGTCTCGTCCACTTTCACCTTGGCCTGGATCACCGACAGGTCGGAGATCGTCATGAGGAGGCCGATGTCCTTCGAGAACGTGCTGGGGACGGCGACCTCGCCTTCCTCGACGGGAAGCCGGGTCACGCGACCGGCCATCGGCGCGATGAGGGTCGTCTTGCGGAGGTTGTCGCGGGCCGACTGCGCCGCGGCGCGCGCCTGGTCCACCTGGTGCGTCGCGGCGGTCAGGTTCGCCTCCGCGATGTCGAACGCCGTCTGCGCCTGCTCGAGCTGCTCCTGGGACACGAGGTTCGGGCTCTGCGTCCGCAGCTCCTTGGTGCGCTGCAGGGCACGCTCCGCCTGATCGCGGTTCGCCTTCGCCTGCACCGCGGCCGCCTGCGACGAGGCCATGTTGGCCGCCGCCTGCTGCAGGTTCGCCTGGTAGACCGTCGGGTCGATCTGCAGCAGGAACTGTCCCTTGGTGACCAGGTCGCCCTCGCGCACCGCGATCTTGGTGATCCGGCCGGTGATGTCCGCGCTGATGTCGACCTTCTTCTTGGGCTGGATTTTGCCGCTGGCGGTGACGGCGGCGACGAGGTCGCGGCGGCCCACCTTCTCGAACCGCACTTCCTGGCCGCGGTCGCGACGCGCGCCGGCGCTGATCACCACCAGCCCGACGATCAGGGCGGCTGCGCCCGCGCCCACCAGCACTTTGTTGCGTGTAGACATGTCGTTCGGATCCTCTCGGTTACCGCAGCGGCCGGCCGACCGCCGCTTCGAGCGCGGCCAGCGCCTTGTGATAGTCGTACACCGCGCTCACATAGTCCGTCTCGGCGCGCAGCGCGGCCACCTGGGCGTCGAGCAGCTCGAAGAACGTTCCCGAGCCCACGCGATAGCGCTCGGTCGCGAGCTGCAGCACGTCGTGCGCCGCCGTCCGGTTGGTGTCCTGAATCGCGGTCGCCCGGTACGCCGTCTGCAGGATCAAGTATGCCTGGCTCACGTCGGTCTGCACCTGGAGACCGCGCGCCCGTACCGACTCCTGCAAGTCTTGCTGCTGCGCCTTGGCCTGCGACACTTGCAGCGGCTGCAGGAAGTTGCCCCACAGCGGGATGCTGACGGTCAGCCGCGCCTGGAACGGCTGCGGCGTGAAATGGAACGGGTATTGGCTGTTGGCGGCGCGGACCGCCTGCTTCTGCGCCGCGGTGTCGAGATAGAAGACCGAACAGGGCGCCAGCGGCTGGCCCGAGTTGAGCCAGTTCGTGTTCCCGTACTGGCACAACGAGTCGTTGCTGGCCGCGTTCCGGTCGATCGCGGCGAGCGAGGGGCCCAGGTCCGACAGCTTCTGCGTGAAGCCCGACCAGCCCGCCGAGAGCGACACCGCCGGCCCCCAGCTCCCCGTCGCCGCCTTCACGCCCCACCCGGCGGCGCTCTCCCGCGCCCGCAGCGCCTTGAGCGAGGGGTTTTGCGCCTCGGCCATGGTGAGCAGCTCGTTCAGTTTCCAGGTCGGCGTCTGCACGGCGAACGTATCACTCAGCTGCACCCGCTGGACGTCGACCGGCGCCGCGACGCCGATCTGCTGGAACAGGCGCAGCTTCTCCACGTCCACGGCCGTCCGCGCCCGCAGCAAGACCACCTCCGCGTTGCCCCGGGCTACCTGGGCCTGGCGCACGTCGATCAGGGACGCACGGCCCACGTCGTAGCGCGCTTGGGCGAGCCTCAGGAACGCCTCGTCATGGTCGAGCTGCTGCTGCGCCACCGCGGCGTTGTCCCGCGCCTGCAGCACCGTCAGGTACTGCTGCGTCACGCCCGTGACGAGGTTCGTCTCGGCCCCCGCGATGTCCGCGTCAGCGGCGGCGAGCTGCGCGTGCTTCAACCCCGGTTGGCTGAGCGTCTGCCCGCTGAGCGCCCAGTCGAGCGACAGGTTGTAGTTCGACGACCAGGTCGAAACGCTCTGGGAAAAGTTCTGCGTCAAGAAGCGCTGCTGGCCGGGTCCCGAGTAGCCGAGGCCGCCCGACGCGGTGAGCGTCGGGATCACGAGGCTCGCGTAGGCGTTCCGCGCGGCCCAGGCGGCGGGCGCGCGGTCGTGGATCGTCTGCCGGTAAGCTGGATTGTTGACGCGCGCCAGCGTGATGGCGTCGGCGAGAGAGAGAGTCGCGGGGACGGGCTGCTGGCTGACCGCGACGGCCGGGCAGACGACGAGCCCGACGGACAACAGCAAAGGCCTCATGAATGATCCTCGGACCGGTCGTTGTGACGTCGCCTCATACGTGCAGGGCGCGCCGACGGTTTCGGCCCGCAACCCACGTGTCGCGGACCGGCGGGAATCTAACCTCCGTCGCGCGATGGAACGAAGGGGTCAGGGCGCCGGCGCCCGCTCGGCGGTGAGGCGGCGGGACGGGATGTCCACCTTCAACAGTCGCCCGTCGGGGCCGAGCCAGAGATGGACCAGCTGGCTCGCTCCTCCTGTTACCGTGATGTGCCGCAGCGCGGCATGGTCGCGGTTCAGGGCCGTGCCCTGGATCCCGAGATCCTGAACCGCGAGGACCTCGCGCCGCCCGCCCCGCGGGAAGATCCCCGTCAGCTGCACGGGCTGGGGCCGCGCCCGCCAGGCGGCGGGCACGTACAGCGCGAACACCGAGTCGTCGAGGATCGCGGCGGGTGGGGGAGCGGGAAGCTCGCGCGCTCGCTCCGTGCGGCGTCCCAGCAACCGGACGCCGAAGCGACCGCGGGTGAGTTGGCCGAGGATGCGCAGCGGCTCGCGCGGGTCGGCCACCGTATACTCCAGCCTCGCGGGCGCCGAGTCGGGCCCGATCTCGACGATCGGGTTGAGCACCACCATGGGCCGGCCCCGGTCGTACCGGGCGGTGGAGGTGATGGTCCACCCCGCGCCGGGAGCCGCGCGGGCCGGCGTGATGCGGAACGCCTCGCGGGCGATCTCGGCCGTGTCCTCGCGCACGACCAGCGTGCCCTCGTCGACGGGGCCTTGCAGCGCGAGCAGGGCGAGCAGCAGGGCGCTCACGGGACGGGTGCGCCGAGCACTCGCGTCGCGATGCGGTCATAAATCATCTTATACAGCCGCTCGCCCTTCTCCCGGGTCGCGACCGTGGGACGGCCGACCGAGCCCGGCGAGGCCGCCGGGAGCCTCCCGATGCCGCCCCCGCCGTAGCGGGTGCGCTGGTGCTCCGGGAGGACGAAGTCTTGGGCCCGCTCCATGCGGACCAGCTCCGGGGCGAGATACAGCAGGAGCGACGTGTCGAGCTCGCTGCCGTGCATCGGGCCGTCGGGGTCCTCGAGGTGGCCGGTGAAATCGAGCGCGAACACGTCCACGGTGAAGATGCGCGCCCGCCGGGTGCGCAGCGTCGACAGGGCTTCCTGGTGCGGGTCGTGGCCGTGGGCCGTGAGGATGATGAAGATGTCGACGCCGGCCTGCTCCCAGTCGCCGAGCAGGTCGTTCATCCAGCGGTGCAGCGTCTTGCGGCGGACCGCGGCATTCCCGGGGAACGACCGTCGGGTGGCGGTGTTGACGCCATATTCGATCGTGGGCGCCCGCAGAATCTCGAAGGCCGCGGAGAGGTCGTCGGCGAACCGCTCCACGATGATGGTGTCGCAGCCGAGCGGCAGGTGGGGCCCGTGCTGCTCGCAGGTTCCCACCGGCACGAGGAGGCGGGCATCGCGCTCGAGAATGAAACGCACCTCGTCGGGGACGAGGGTCTTCAGGTGCAGCGGCGCGCTCACGTAGTGCTCGCCGGCTGCGCCGCGGCGGTGGCCGCCGGCGAGTGGCTGCACGGCAATGCGGGCGTCTGGGCGTGGGTCGCGGGCGCTGCGGCGGTGGCGACCGCGGTACTTGCCCTCGCCCCAAGGCCCCGCGGCATCGCCCCGGGGTCAGCCGCCCTCGCCAGCCTCGTGCTTGCCGGGGTCCTGGTTGCTGGCGTCGTCGCGGTGCGGCGCATCGAGTGTTGCTGGCCCGAGGTGCGCGAGGGCCTGATCCCGCGCGATTCGTCGGAGTTGAAGGGCGCGCTTGCCACGGCCGTGGCCGAGGCGCGGCGCCTCGCCGAGCGGGGCATGACGGCGGCGCTCCTGCCCCAGGAGGCGGCGTTCGACCGCCTCCACGACGCGATCGCGGCGGGCCGCAGCGCGGCGGAGCCGGAGCGCGGGGTCGTGATTCTCGCGGCGAACGGCGAGCCGGTGGCCTGGGCCGGCCGCCACCGGTTCGTTCCCGCACGCGATACCGCCGAGCTGCACGCGGTCATTACTCCATTCTACGTGTCGCTGGAGGCCCGGCGCCAGACGCAGGGCGGCGGCGTCGCCGTCGGCAGCGTGCTGCTCGATGCCGCACCGGCGGTGCCGGACCGCGCGCACGCGGTGAGCGCGCAGTTCGAGCGTGCCCACGGCGTAGCGCTGCGCTTTTACCAGGCGCGCCTCGCGCCCGCGGACTCCGACGTCTTCGATTATGCGACCCCCGCCGGGGACACGCTCTTCAGCGTGCAGCCGGTGCCGCCGTCGCAGGGCGACGCGAAGCTCGCGGCGTTGCGCGTCACCGCCGGCCGCGCCGGCGCCGCGCTCGTGGTGGCCCTGTTGAGCCTCCTGCTCACGACCCCGCCCGGCCGCCAGCGCTGGCTGGTCGCGTTCGCGGCCGCGTGGTGTCTGGTGCGTGCGCCACTCGGCCCGGCACTACCCCTCACCGGGCTGTTCTCTCCCGCCGCGTTTTACCGCCCGCTGCTGGGCGCGCTCAGCGCGTCGGCCGGCTCGCTCACGGTGCTTGGCGTCGTGCTGATTCTCGCCGCGAGCGTGCTGTGGCGCCGCGGGCTCGCCCGGCGGTGGTGGAGCACGGCGGTCGCCGGGGTGCTGGTGCTCGCCGCGCCGTACGTCGTGCGCTATTTCGGGCGCGGCATCGCACCTCCCGCGGGCGGCGTCGGCTTCGGGCTGTGGTTGTCGTGGGAAGCAGCGGTGGCGACGGCCGCGATGGCGCTGATCTTCGTGGCCGCCGCGCTGGTGCGGGGTGTCGCGGAGCCGGCGCGCGTCCCGTGGACGCTCCCTGCGGCGGTCGCGTGGGCTGCGCTCGCGGCGCTCGCGGGCCTGTGGCTGTGGGCGCCGTACGGCGCGTGGCCCGAATGGTACACCTTCGTCTGGCTCCCGGCGCTCGCCGGCGTTCTGGTCCCCGCGCCGCGGCGCTGGGCCCTGCTCGGGATCGCCACGGTGGCGGGCACCGCGGCCGCGCTCGTCACCTGGGGCGCCGCAGTCGAAGGTCGCCTGGGGCTCGCGACGCGGGACGCCGACGGACTGGGCAACGCCGACGATCCCCCGGCCGTCGCGTTGCTCCAGCGGCTGGGGCGGGAGCCCCCCGTCACGCCGCCCCGCACGGCGGGCGAGTTGTACGCCTGGTGGCGGGCGTCGGCCCTCGCCGCCGCGGACTACCCCGCGAGCCTCGCGCTCTGGACCCGCGCGAGCGAGCCCGAAGCCGAGATCCGCCTCGCCAGCCTCGACCTGCCCTCGCCCCTCCTGGCGGCGTTGGTGCGCTCTCCGGCGTCGGCCCGCGGGGCGCGGGTAGAGCGACTGGAGCGGATTCCGGGCGTGCACTATGTGCTGGTGCTGCCGCTCGCCTCGGGCGACGTCCTCACGGTGGGCATCGGGCCGCGCACGCGCTGGATCCCGGCCGATCGGGTCGCGCGATTCCTGGAGGGGGAAGTCGGAGCCGAGCCGCCCTACACCATCTCGCTCTCACTCCCGAGCCCGGGCCCTGCGGCGAGCGCGCGCGTGATCTGGACGCGGACGGACTGGTCGGTGCGCGGCGAGCGGCGGATCGAGCTGCCGGGGGGCGTGCGGCACGTGCACCTACGCGTCGAGTTGAGAAGCCCCTGGGCGCTGCTCGTCCGCGGCTCGCTGGTCGTGGCCGTGGATGTGCTGCTGCTCGGCGGGTGCTGGCTGGTGAGCCTGGTCCTGTCGGAAGGGTGGCGCCCGCGGCTGCCGCTGGTGTTCTCGGTGCTCCGAACGAGTTATCGGGCGCGCCTCACCGCGGCCCTCTCCAGCTTCTTTGTGCTGCCAGTACTCGCGTTCGCGGTGTGGGGCTTCGCCCGACTGCCCGACGAGGCGCGTCGCGCTGGCGATCTGCTCATTCTTCGCACCCTGCGCGACGTAGCCCCGATGGCCGAAGGGTTCACGTCCGGCTCCGCGGGCGCAGCGCGATCGATCGCGGACCTGGGCAGTCGGCACGACGCTGACCTTTGGCTCTATCGCGGCGGCGTCCTCGCGGGCACGAGCGCCCCGGTTCTGGACGAGCTAGGCCTGCTGGATCCGTTCCTCGCGCCGTCGGCGTTCGTGGGGCTCGCCTTGCAGGACGAGCTAGAGCTGACCGCCGACGGGCAAGCGGCGGGTCGCACCGTCCGCGTGGGCTACCGTGTGGTGCTCGCCGGGCCCCCCCAGGTGCAGGCGATCCTCGCGGCGCCGCAGTTACTGGACGACGAGCGCCTGCGCCAGCAGCAGGAAAACCTGGCGTTGGCGCTTGTCCTCGCGACGCTCGCGGGGCTCGTCGCCGCCGTGTATCTCGCGGGGCTTACCGCTCGGGGGTTGGCGCGGCCGGTCGCGGCGCTGCGTGAGGCCGCGGCGGCGGTGGGGCGCGGCACGCCGCCCCCTCCCTTCGCGCCGGGGGCGCCGCGTGAGTTCGAGCCGGTGATGTCCGCGTTCGAGCGGATGGCCGCCGATGTGCGCCGCAGCCACGCGGCGCTCGAGGAGGCGCGGCGGCACACGGCGCAGGTGCTCGCAAACGTGGCGACCGGCGTGATCGCGGTGGACGAGGGGCTGCGCGTCACGATGGCGAACCCGCGCGCGGCCCAGCTGCTGGGCGCGGCGCTCGCTCCGGGCGATCTGCTGCCGCGGGCGGCCCCGGCGGAGTGGCTGCCGGTCTGGAACGCCGTGGGAGCGTTTCTCGCCACCCGCGGCGACCAGATCGCCGAGCGCGAGTTCGACGTCGGCGGGCGCCAGATCCGCGTGCAGCTCGCACCCCTCGGTCCCACTCCGGACGGCTGCGTCGTGGCGCTCGACGACGCCACCACGCTGACCCGCGCGGCCCGCGTGCTCGCGTGGGGTGAGATGGCCCGCCAGGTGGCCCACGAGATCAAGAATCCGCTCACGCCCATCCGTCTCGGCATCCAGCACCTGCAGCGGGTGCGGGCCAAAGAGGACGCCCGCGTCTTCGACGCCGCCCTGCGCGACACCGCCGAGCGGATCCTCGCCGAGATCGACCGGCTCGACGCGATCGCGCGCGCCTTCTCGCGCTTCGCCTCCCCGGCGGCGGAAGCCCTGCCGCTCGAGCCGGTGGATCTGCTCGCGGCGGCGCACGAGGTGGTGCGCCTCTACGCGCTCGGCGGCGCGGAGGCGGCCACGCGGTTCGAAGTCACGGGCGAGCCCGGGGCGCCGGCGCTCGCGCGCAAGGACGAGGTGAAGGAAGTGCTGGTGAGTCTGCTCGAGAACGCGCGCACCGCGGGCGCGCGGCGCGTCACGGTGCGCCTCGGCGACGGGGGGCGCTGGCTGGCCGTCGAAGATGACGGCCGCGGCATCCCGCCCGAAGCGCTGCCGCGCGTCTTCGACCCCGCCTTCTCGACCACGTCGAGCGGCTCCGGACTGGGCCTGGCGATCGCCCGCCGGCTGGTGGAGAGCTGGGGCGGGACCATCGCCCTCACGAGCACCGAGGGTCGGGGGACCACCGTCACCATCACGTTTCAGGGCGCGTCGGCCCCCGATTCGTGACCGGGCTCACGCCCGGGCATGGCGTAATCCACGATCATTATTAACCTTGTCAGCCGCTACCTATCTGGGGAGCACCGTGCGCACATCCGTGGTGGGGTTTGCAGTCGTGGTACTCGCTCTCGGCTACGCGGCGCCCGCGGCCGCGCAGTGGGTGGTCACCGATGCCCGCCGGATCGGGATGGGCGGCTTGACCCTCGGCCGCTCGGGGAACCTCGCCCGTTATAACCCGGCCTACCGGGCGGTGTCGGCCCAGGCGGACCGGCGCGGCCAGCCCAAGGTGACGATCCCGATCCCCCTCGGCGTGATTCAATTCCTCCACGACCACCCGCACCTCTCGCACGACCCGGCCTTCAACCCCGACTCGGCGGGGTTCAACCCGGTGCTGGTGCTGAACACCATCCTCAACCTGCCGCTCTACCTCGAGGTGAAGCGGGCGCCGACGCCCACCAACGACGTCGCGTTCACGATCGGGAAGGACGAGTTGATCGTGAACCTGGGGGCGGCGGCGCAGCTCGTCCCCGAGGACCAGTTCGGCATCAGCGGCTCGAGCCGCCCGCTCGACCCCGGCATCGACATCAAGGGCGTCCGGCTCGGCGTGATGGGCTGGTTGCACGACAAAGTCCTCTTCCAGCTGGGCGACACGCTGCTCGCGTTCCTGCGCGACTCGCAACCGGCGCAGCACAACACGCGCTACAACGTCCTCACGAGCGGGCTCGTGGAAGGCGGCTTCGCCCCGACGGTGAGCTACGCCGGGCGCATCGCGGGAGACAGCGGCATGGGACTGTATGTCGGCGGCGCGCTCCACTATTACCTCGGCGTCGGCTACTTCCGGACCGACGGCGACGGGGGCTTCATCACCGGCGACACGATCTTCGGCGGCCCGACTCCGGTGACCCCCGACGGCCGGACGTTCACGCAGTACTCCAAACCCGGGAACACGCTCGGCCATGGCGTCGGCGGCGACGTCGGCATCGCCTGGATCTCCGGGCCGATCGAGCTGGGCGTGGGCGTGAATGATATCGGCGCCACCATCACCTGGCCCGACACCCGCCAGGACAGCGCGTTCTACCGCGACTCGAGCTACTCGAAGCCCATCGCGAACCACGTGGAAACGAAGACCAAGCTTCCCGTGTCCTACATCGCCAACCTCGCCTATACCGTGGGCAAGACCACGCTCGGCGCGGACGTCCTGAACACGGGGCGCGGCGCCGTCGTGCACGTGGGCGGGGAGCAGCGGCTCGGCCCGTGGGCGGTGCGCGGCGGGGTCGCGCGGGATCAGCGCAAGCGGATCGAGTTCGGGTGGGGCGGTGGGCTGCGGTTCGGGGGCGTCGGCCTCGATGTCGGCTTTTGGACGCACACCAACTCGCTCTCGAACGAGCGCGGCATCACGATGGCGACGTCGCTATCGATTTATTAGGGAGGCACGATGAACGCGAAGTGGCTCGGGGTGGCGCTGGCCGCGGTCGTGGCGGCGGGATGCGGGGAAGGCCGCGCCATCTTTGACATAGACGTCTACAGCTTCCTCGCCTCTGCCAAGGCGGACACGCTGCCGTACCTCGGGCCGCTCCCCCCGGGGATTCCTGACACGATCCCGGTGCAAAGCGTGAACTCCATCGGCCTCAATGCGGCGTCCATCGTGGACACCGTCCTCCTGACCGGTGGGGTCTCGTTCGTCAACCAGACGGACACGGGGAGGGTCGTGTTCCAGGTATACTTCGACTCCGTTCCCAACACCGTGTACACGAGCCCGCCGGCGTTCGGCGTGACGGCTGACGTGTTGCCCGCTTCCACGACCGACAGCACGTTCAGCGTGAACCTCCCGGACGCCCTGAAGCCGCTGTTCCTCGCCTCCAAGGTGTACGTCGGCATCCGGGCCTCGGCCACGCCGACGGGCGCATCGTCGCCCGCCGGTCCAGTGAAGGGGACGGCGAAGCTCACGGCGCTGCGCGCGAGGATCGTCATTCAGGAGAAGATCTTCTAAGCTCGGAGGGACGTCACGAAGCGTCGTCACGGAGCACCGTCGCGAAGGAGGCGTCGCGAGAAGACGTAAGTCCGCGACACCTTTTTCGTGACGCATCTTCGTGACGTCTCTCTGGGACCACCGTCGGCTTATATTTGGACGCGTGACCGGTTACAGGCGTAGACAGGCCGTCGTCGTAGACGTCGGCGGCGTGAAGGTGGGCGGCACCCACCCGATCGTCGTCCAGTCCATGACGAACACCGACACCGCCGACGTCGACGCGACGGCGGCGCAGGTGCGCGCCCTGCACCAGGCCGGGAGCGAGCTGGTGCGGGTCACGGTCAACCACGAGGCGGCGGCCGAGGCGGTGCCCGCGATCGTGGCGCAAGTAGACGTCCCGGTGATCGGCGACTTCCACTACAACGGCCACCTGCTCCTCACCAAGTACCCCCAGTGCGCCGCGGCACTCGCCAAGTACCGCATCAACCCGGGGAACGTCGGCGCGAAGCGGCGCGACGAAAACTTCCGCACGATCATCGAGGTGGCGCTGGCGCACGACAAACCCGTGCGCATCGGGGTCAACTGGGGCAGCCTCGACCAGCAGCTGCTCACCGAGATGATGGACGAAAACGCAGGTCGGGCGGATCCACTGGATGCGCGCGACGTGATGCTGGAGGCGATGGTCGCGAGCGCGATGCGGTCCGCGGAGCTGGCCGAGCAGTGCGGGCTGCCACACGACCGCATCGTCCTGTCGGCGAAGCTGTCGGGCGTGCAGGATCTGGTCGACGTGTATCGCCGGTTGGCGCGGATCTCGGACTACCCGCTGCACCTTGGCCTCACCGAGGCCGGCATGGGAACGAAAGGCATCATCGCGAGCGTGGCGGGCCTCTCGATCCTGCTCCAGGAGGGGATCGGTGACACGATCCGCGTTTCCCTCACCCCCCGGCCCGGCGGCGATCGGACGGAGGAAGTGCAGGTCGCGCAGCAGGTGCTCCAATCGCTCGGCCTGCGGAGCTTCACGCCGCAGGTGTCCGCCTGCCCGGGCTGCGGGCGCACCACGTCCACCTTCTTCCAGGAAATGGCCGAACAGATCCAGACCTACCTGCGGGACCAGATGCCCGCCTGGCGGGAACGGTATCCGGGCGTGGCGGAGCTGCGGGTGGCGGTGATGGGCTGCGTCGTGAACGGGCCCGGCGAGTCCAAGCACGCCGACATCGGGATCTCTCTCCCGGGCACGTTCGAGGAGCCCAAGGCGCCCGTCTACGTGGACGGGCAGCTCAAGGTGACGCTCAAGGGAGACACGATCGTCGCCGAGTTCCTGAAGATCCTCGAGGACTACATCGCAGCCCGCTACGGGGCCTCACCCCCCGGCCCCCTCTCCGCGTCGCGGAGAGGGGGGACCTCCGGCAACCTGGCTGCCTGCTAGGCGATGCGGCTTCCCAGCGGCACCTCGCGATCAGGGTGCACCAGCACGATGTCCCCGTCTCCCACCACCACGCCGAGCGTCAGCACCTCCGAGAAGAACGTCGCGATCTGACGCGGCGGGAAGTTCACCACCGCGAGCACGAACTTGCCCAGGAGATCGCCCTTCGCGTAGTGCTTTGTGATCTGCGCGCTGGACGTCTTGACCCCGAGCGCGCCGAAGTCGATGCGCAGCTGGTAGGCGGGCTGCTTCGCCATGGGGAAGTCGTCGACCTGCACGATCCGGCCGACGCGGATGTCGACCTTCGCGAAATCGTCCCAGGTGATCATTACCTCACCCCCTGACCTCACCCCCTGACCCCCTCTCCACTTCGTGGAGAGGGGGAACGGCCGGTGAGATCCTGCAAAGCAGAGCCTTCAAAGCGTCTTCCCTTAGTTGGTCGTTACGAATTCGGATTACGCGGAGGCCTCTCAATTCGAACTGTGCGGTACGGGCGGCGTCGTACTCCGATTGCGCAGTATCCGAGTGTTGCGTGCCGTCGATTTCAAGCACCAACCGTAGTTCAGGGCAATAGAAGTCTACGATAAACCCGGCGACCACATGTTGACGGCGGAACTTG
>WNGL01001054.1_pt1 | contig 50767 bp, 49 predicted proteins | sample 5400591 | NCBI WGS metagenome assembly WNGL01 (sample SAMN13153377, study PRJNA577476) | soil metagenome | isolation source: 80 cm soil or saprolite under Garry oak tree replicate 1 | place: USA:California | collected 2016-06-15 | reverse complement strand
AACTATAGAATCGTCAGTTTGGGCCGAGATTACAAGGGGAAGATTACCAGCTTCGCGGAGGCTCGCAACTATTTCCTCTCCAAGTACGAGTGGGTGTTGTTCATTGATAATGACGAGGAGGCTTCCGACATGCTGCTCAACTGCTTGGACAAGCTCGAACCGAGGTATCCTTACTACTGGATAAGGCGGCTTAACCTGTGGAACGGCAGGTACCGGGCTCTCTGGAATCCCGAATACTCAGCCCGGCTGGTCTCTAACAAGGTCAAGTACGTGGGCGACATACACGAGAGAATAGTCCCCAAGGACCCTCACGGCATCATCGACTTTCCAATAATCCACAACCACATAGGCCCCTCCAGCTATCGCAACTACTGGTACCAGAACCTTCCAGTATACCGGGTCTGGCTGGGTGTGAAGAAGATGATGGAGGTCGTGAGGGATAGGTAGTATCGGGGGGTTAGCATGCTTGTCCGAAGGTTCCGCCGACGAAGGCCAAGTCAGCTATGTTGATTATTCCATCCCCGTTAAGGTCCGCGTTCGCGTTGTAATTGGCGTCCCCTGTTCTACTCCCGAAGGATCCTCCGACCAGCGTTAGGTCGACGATGTTTATTATGCAATCATGGTTCACATCGGAGGGCAGGTCTGTAAACGTCAGAGCTGAGGGCCCATTAACGCTCTGGTTTCCTGAAGGGTTCTCCGCCTGGACCCGGAACACGTAGTGGGCTAGTGGGTTCAACCCGTTCACATCATACCGGGTATGCGAGCCTGCAAGAGTAGTCAATAGGGTCCCATTCATGTATACCTCGTAGGACGTTACTTGAACACTATCGTCAGCCGGGGTCCAGTCCAAGCTCAGGCTCCTCGGGCCAACGTTGATGGTGCTCAGCGAGCTTCCATTGGGAAACACTGGCGCAGGATCATTCCCCACCCTTACGGTCGTACTGGTGGTTGCCACACTGCCACTATCATCGGTCACGGTGAGAGAAACCGAGAAAGTGCCGTTAGCGGCGAATGAGTGTTGAGCCGTGGCACCACTGGCGGAGGCGCCATCTCCGAAGTTCCAAGCATAGGCCACCACTGTTCCGTCAGGGTCGGAACTCGAGCTAGCATCGTAACTTACCGTCTGACCTGTCAGTGGGCTGCTGGGGGAATAGGAGAAGCTGGGGACCGGGGGGGTGTCCAGAACAGCCTCGACCTTACTGGAAACGGAAGCCAGGCCGTTGTTGTCGGTCACAGCCAGAACCACAGTATAGTTTCCTGATTTAGAATAGGAATGGCTTACCGTGACCCCTGAGCCGGGTGCGGAACCATCGCCGAAGTCCCAGCCGTAACCCACAATCGTCCCGTCAGGGTCAAAGCTTCCGGTCGCGTTGAAGCTTATGCTAGTCAAGGTTAGGCTAGGGGATGGTGTTAGTACGAAGGATGCCACCGGGGGCCTGTCACGGATTGTCACGGTGGAACTGGCCACTCCGGTGCTGTCACTGTCATCGGTTACGGTAAGTGTCACAGTGTACGTTCCCGCAGTCGAGTAGGCGTGGCTAATGATTCCACCAGTTCCAAGGTTCCCATCCCCAAAGCTCCACGAATAGAGGGTTACAGTGCCGTCAGGGTCAATACTCGACGTAGCGTTGAAACTGACAGCAACACCTGTCAGCGCTGTGGGAGAAGACTCGGTGAAATTGGCCACAGGAGGTCGGTCAGTAATGGTCTTGGTGGAAACAGTGCTCTTCGTGGTCAGTCCGGCATCATCGGTGGCGTTCACATACACCTGGTACGCGCCAGCTCGTGAGTAAGCATGACTATCGCTCGTCGCACTGCCAGCTAGGCTGTGAATAGTACCGTCGCCCCAAGACAGGGCAAGGGCCGAGACATTACCATCAGGGTCAGCCGCAGTAATAGTCAAAGTGATCGTGGTTCCGGTCGGGACAGTCGTTGCGGATTCGGTGAAACTGACGGTTGGCGGGGAATCGCCAATCGTGTTGGTCGCGGAGGCGCTCTTCGATGTCAAATTAGCACTGTCTGTGGCGTTAACGTATACGGCGTAGGAGCCAGCGACACCATCAGGGTCGGATGCTGAAATCGTCATCGTAATCGGCGTACCTGTGAGTGCTGTCGCGGTGGATTCTGTGAAACTGATGGCTGGTGGCCGGTCAGTTATCGTCTTTGCAGCAGCACCACTCTTGGTAGTTAGGCCTGCATTATCGGTCGCGTTGACGTAAACACTGTAGGACCCTGCGAGGGAATAGGAGTGGTTGTCGGAAGTAGCTGTCCCAGCTAGGTCGTCGACTATTCCGTCCCCCCAGACCACCTTGAGACTCGTTACAGTACCATCCGGGTCGGAAGAAGTGATGGTGAGAGTGATGGATGTTCCGGTTGGAACCGTAGTAGCTGACTCTGTGAAACTGACAGTAGGAGGCCTATCAGCAATCGTCTTGGTTGCCACCGCGCTCTTGGTTGTGGACCCTGAATTGTCAGTAGCGTTAACGTAGACCTGGTATGTTCCAGCGACCGAGTAGGAGTGACTGTCGCCGGTAGCAGAGCCTGCTAAGTTGTTGATGGTTCCGTCTCCCCAGGCAACTTTGAGGCTGCTAACGGTTCCGTCAGGGTCAGCAGCGGTAATTGTCAGGGTAATCGCAGTGCCGGTGGGTGCCGTTGTTGCTGATTCTGAGAAGCTTACAGTGGGTGGTCTGTCGGTGATCGTCTTTGTCGCAACCGAGCTCTTCGTTGTGGAGCCAGAATTGTCTGTAGCGTTGACGTAAGCCTGGTATGTGCCCGCAACCGGATAGGCGTGACTGTCAGATGTGGCCGACTCTGCTAGCGTGTCTACAGTGCCATCACCCCAGGATACTTTGAGGCTGCTAACGGCCCCATCAGGGTCTGCGGCTGTAATGGTGAGAGTAATCGAGGTACCTGTGGAAACGGTCGTTGCCGACTCGGTGAAGCTGACGGTAGGCGGCCTATCAGTAATCGTCTTGGTTGCCACCGCGCTCTTGGCCGTGGAATCAGAGTTGTCAGTAGCGTTAACGTAGACATGGTAACTGCCCGCCACCGAATAGGCGTGACTATCGCTAGTAGCCGAACCGGCGAGGCTGTCAATCGTTCCATCTCCCCAGACAACTTTGAGATTGCTAACAGTACCGTCGGGGTCAGCAGCAGTAATCGTCAGGCTGATGGAAGTGCCCGTCGGGGCGGTAGTGGCAGACTCTGTGAAGCTGACAGTCGGGGGTCGGTCAGTTATGGTCTTGGTTGCGGTAGAGCTCTTCGTTGTGAGGTTAGCATTGTCGGTCGCGTTCACATACACGGTGTAAGACCCGGCCAGAGCATACGAATGACTGTCACTCGTGGCCATGCCTGTTAGACTGTCGACAGTTCCATCTCCCCAGGCCACCTTCAAACTGCTCACAGTACCATCTAGATCAGCCGCGGAAATGGTCAAAGTGATGGCCGTGCTGGTTGGAACGGTGGTGGCTGACTCGGTGAAGCTGACGGTCGGGCCCACATCGGTCACCGTCACGGCTACAGTAACCGTATGGGATAGCGATCCGCTAGTACCCTGTACGGTTACGGTGTACGTTCCGGGCTTCGTGGAACTCACAGTCAACGTCGACATTGCAGTTCCACCGCTGGTCAGGGTGACATTGGCCGTGCTCAAAGACGCGGCCAGACCCGATGGAGAGACGGTTGTGGAGAGGGTCACTGTGCCTGCGAAACTGTAGAGGCTCGTCAGAGTGACGGTAGAAGTGTCAGAAGGTCCAGACTGAACTGTTATGCTTGTGGGATTGGCGGAGATGTTGAAGTTGGGCGGGTTGAACGGGCTCAACCTAGCAAACTTAACCTTAGCAGGCGTCGAAGTTCCGTCCACATACAAGAAGTCCAGAGTCGGGCTGGCACCCGTAGCCCTCATGTTCAACCCCTGATTATCAGTGGCAGAATCGAGCATGGTGATGGTCGAGTTCCATGAGCCTCCAACGGGATGTCTGATGTATCCTAGTGTTCCGCTTCCACCGTCAGTGTTCACATTCATGAGCACAATATAGTAGTCGCCAGTAGTGATGTGAACCGATATGGTACCCCAGTCCCGTTCCGTTATCGCCAGGGAAGGAGTGTCCAGGTGCGTCTTCACGTCCGACGAGCTCAGCGTGAAGACTCCAAAGCTCTGGGTTCCAGTAATCCCGTACGAGACAACAAGAGTGGATGCGACTGGGTCCCAGGTGAATGCAACAGGATCCTCCAGGCCCGACGAAGAATTCGATTCATAGGTTAGGTTTTGAGCCCCCCAGGACCATCCGGACCCATTCCAGGTAGCCTTGTCGTAGGCTATTGTTGATGGGGGCCCTGAGAGTCTGTTGGCCAAAAGGTAGATGTTGTTGTTGTCCGGCCTCTCGAAAAGGTTCGGGATGAACCACGCAATGCCGGAAGCGTCCACCAGCACGAGGTCAGGCAGGCTGGAAGAGCCTGCAATATTGGTCCAATCGGTGGCCGGGTCCCAGCGGAGAGACTTGACCATGGTCCGGGTAGTGTTCTGCCAGGCCCAGGCCAAGAGAATATCACCATTCTGGAGGAGAACAGCTGCGGGATATCTTCCAAGCCCCGAAGAGTCGAGCGTTGTAGGGGTTCCGAAGGTGAACCCGGTGATATTGTTCGAAGCGCCCCGCTGTATCGTCACTGGAATGTCAGTAATCATGCCGGACCCGGAACCACCCCCTGCTAAGACGCGAAGCGAAGTCAAAGACACGAGAACCGGGGCTGGCCAGGCATAGGCCGACGTGGGTGTCGGCGACTTCACCGTAGTGGACCAGCCGGTCAACATAGGGTTAGAGTTGGCGTAGGCCAGGCCGATCCGGCCCGAACTGTCAACGTAGACCGCGATCATTTTTCCCGCAGAGTCCTGGATCAGTTTCTGGCCCCCGGACGTGGCGAGTGACGAGGGTCCCGCTGCAGCATCGGATGCTAGAAGAGAAGAAACCCCTGTCACTGTGACTTTGGCTGAGTGAGAGATGGACCCGTTAGTCCCGGTAACGGTTACGGTGTAATTGCCCGGGGTTGACGATGAAAGAGTAAGGGTTGAGCTGGCAGACCCACCCGAAGACAGGGCAACGCTAACAGGGTTCAGAGAAGCTGCCGCTCCGGAAGGGAAGGCCGCGGCTGAGAGGGATAGGGTGCCCGAGAAGCCGCTAATGCTGGCCAGCTGGATAGTTGATGTTGCCGAGGAGGGGGACTGAATCGAGAGGCTCGAAGGACTGCTGGAAATACTGAAATCAGGTGTAGAAACCACATTCACCGTGACCGTGGTGGTGTGGGATAACGCGCCGCTGATCCCGGTCACAGTGACAGTATAACTTCCCAGGGTCGACGAGAAAACTGTGAGAGTCGACGACCCTGAACCACCTGAGGTTAGAGTCACACTAGTAGGGCTCAGGGACGCTGTCAGTCCAGACGGCGAGACTGAGGGGGAGAGCGAAACCGTACCCGAGAAGCTGTTAAGGCTGGCGAGATTGATCGTGGAATTCCCCGACGAGCCTGTTTGAATCGTCAGGCTCGAAGGACTACTAGAGACGCTGAAGTCAGCTGTCCCGCCTCCAACCACAACCGTCTTGGACGCAACACCGACAGCCCCGTTCGAGTCAGTAACTGACAGGTGCACATTGTAGCTGCCCGTGGGGTAGCTGTGGGTCGCCGGGTTACCTGTTCCCGTCGTGCCATCGCCAAAATCCCAGGTGAAAGTGTACGAGCCCGTCCCCCCCGAGGCTGAACCGGTAAACGTTACTGTTTGACCCGTTCCCGGCGAGGAGGGACTGGAGCTGACGCTGACTGTTAACGGGGCCTGGTGTAGCCTCCATCCTGTGAATGGATGAAGCTCCCATCCAGAGAAGGAATGGTCCTGAGCGGTGCTACTGGCCGCGTCCCAGTAGACGAAACCCTGGAAGTCAATGAGCGAAACCCCTTCAGTGGTCCCGCTGGAAAAGGCGGATGGGTCACAGGTCGTCCCAGGTCCACAATACCCCGCGGCCTGCCAGTCATGGTCCATCTCCATGTGGATCCTGCCATAGCAAGTCGGGTCACTCGCCGATGTACAAGAAGTCCCATAATTGGGAACAAGAGCCGGGTCGAACGCGTTGAAGGTGAAATCGTTGAAAGTCCCCCCGCCGTACGACGCCCCTCCGTTGGTAGCATCATAACTGGTGGCGGGGTCCTCTGAACTCGTGCTCGGCCTTTTGAGACCATGAATCTCCACGTAGACGGATATGGGCAATCCATGATTGTTAGTGATGATACAGGAGGGGCCCGGAGAATGCCAGCCTGCCGGTGTCGGCCCGGGAGTCAACCAGCGCTTAGCTACACCTCCACTGACCGTAGTGGTTATTCCGGGGCTGAACGGGCTATTAGTGAAAGATGCGCTGCCCGTCATGTTATCAGTAATATCAGAAACTCTCACTATTGTGGGCGTGCATTTGACCTTAGGGTTGAGGGAGCCGACAAAGACTGAATTCTGAAAAGAACTCGTACCCCCCAGCGAATCCGTAACGGTCACTGTCACGGTGAAAGTTTGAAGGCTGATGAAAATGTGCTTGACAATGGCGCCCGATGCCGCTCCTCCATCGCCGAAATTCCAGCTGAAAGTATAGGGGGAAGTACCACCGCTCGCGCTGCCCGTAAACGTGACAACCTGGCCCACCCGAGGGTTCGAAGGTGAAAAGGAGAAGGAGGAAGTCAAAGTGGCCGCGGGTATTGGACGAAGAGCCACGAGTCTCCCTGAGGGCCCGGGAACCGCCTCTAGGAGAATTACTAGAAAGAGAAATACTGTTAGAGCCTTCAGCGATACGGAGCCAGTCCTGAACACGTGACTGTCAGGCCTTCTCCTTTCTCAACATCCTATCTTGCAGACGGGCGATTGGGAGCTTGAAACGCAGATGTTCACCTTTAATTTTAGGGCCTAGGTTGATTTCAGTCATGCGCAGTTAACAGTTTCGCATGCTCCTCTCACATGGGGTATAAATGGATAGAACACAATGCCTTATGATATCACTTTCAGGCACGGCTTAGCGACGATTATGCACGATACATGTCATCCCGCAAGCCAATGCTCACACTAGTACCTGTCTGAGAGGTAACAAACGCTACCTCGACAATCGGTGAAACCGGAGATCGCTCTTACCGTTTGATGGTTGAGTCGAGGAAGTCGATAATGGAATCGGCGATATACTCCCTCTCCTCGGGGCCGACACCGTTATGGTTTCCGAAGAAGAAGGACCTCCTCATTATCACCCCGGAATTCTTCAGCTCCCCTGAGACCCGGTGGGGCGTATGCTTCAACACCGGCTGTTCTGCAATATTCCCGGCCATGATCGGCCTCGTCTCTATCCCCTTCTTCTCAAGATGGGAAACCAAATTCTCTCGCTGGAAAGAAGCGTCAGGCTTCACGGTCAATGGATATCCAAAATAGACATGCTTCGTACCCTCCTCCTCCCTAGGAAGAATCAACACGTCACCATACCCTTTCAGCCTCTTATTCCAATAGGCCGCGTTCCGGCGCCTCATGGAGATGAAACGGTCCAGTTTTCGAATCTGGTGAATCCCGAAGGCTCCCTGAATCTCCGTCGGCCGCAAATTATACCCTGACGTAACAAAAAGAAACCTAGGGTCAATACCCGGGTTCTCCTCAGCATGCTTCTTCGAGTCCTTCAAGTCCCGGACCCAGCCAAAAGCACGCATAGCCTTCAGGTACTCGTACAATTCCTCATCATCCGTCACGACCATTCCGCCTTCGATGGTGGAGATATGGTGGGACATGTAGAAGCTGAAGGTCCCCATGTCACCGAAGCTCCCAACCTTCCTCCCCCCGAACTCTGCCCCCGTCGACTCGCAAGCATCCTCCACGACAAACAGGTCCCGGTCCTCGGCCACCTTCTCAACCCGGTCAATCCTGCACGCGCCCCCTAACAGATGCACAGGCATTATCGCCCTCGTCTTGGGGCCCACAGCCTTCTCAACCTCCTCAGGTAGAACATTGAAGGTTTCAAGGTCAACATCCACCAAGACCGGAACACAGCCCACGTTCTGAATCGGGTAGACCGTCGTCACCCAGGTCACAGCGGGCGTTATGACCTCACTACCAGGCTCAATTCTCCCGTGAAGAATAGGGTTGGTAAGAACAGAAAGGGCGAGGAGGTTCGCTGAAGAACCAGAGTTCACCATAACGGCGAACTTAGACCCCAGATATTCAGCGAACAATTCCTCAAAACGCCTCACCTTCTTGCCCATGGACACCCAGGTCGAGAGAAGAGAGTCCAACGCCTCCTCCACCTCCTCCGAACCATAAGTCGGAACAGTCAGGGGAATCCGGGTCTTACCCGGAACAAACTCTCTCCTCTGATTCAGCTCGAAATGTTTTCGAATCGCGGGAGAGAGCTTGGCCAGAACCGGGCTCTTCCGGGGCAAGCTAGGCCTTCCCGCTCTTCAACTGCGACCTGTACCAGCCGATCGCTTTCCTGACACCGTCCTCAAACCTGACCCTCGGCTGCCAGCCCAACTCCTTACGAGCCTTGGAATAGTCGCCCACACTCCGGGGAATATCCACACGTCTCGCCCCCGGGTTCCATTGAACATGGGGCCTGGTACGGTTAATCTCAGTAACGGTGTCAACAATTTGTTTCACGGACCTTTCCTTACCGCTGCCAAAGTGGTAGATTCCAGAAGCCGCCCCCCGCTCCGCCAGCAGACAATAGCCCCTAACGATATCGTCCACGTAGCAGAAATCCCTGGTTGGCGCGGGGTTTCCCATCTCCAACTTTTGCCTCCTCAAGAGCCGAAGAATAATCGACGGTATCAGAAACTCGGGCTTCTGTCGCGGCCCGAAATGGTTGAAGGCTCTGGATATGCTAATGTCCATCTCGTACATCTCCGCAAAGGACAATGCTAGGCTTTCTCCCGAAAGCTTGCTGGCCGAGTAGATGTCAATCGGCCTTGCTGGCGCCTCCTCAGTTATCGGAAAACGGTCCTGCTTACCGTAAACATGGCAGGTGCTCACATAAACAACCTTCTTCACCCTTCTCTCCCGAGCCGCCATCAGAAAATTCAGCGTCCCAAGAGCGTTAGTTGCGAAAGTGTTGAACACCTTCGCCCTAGTCTCGGGAATCACAGTAATCGCGGCAAGGTGGAACGCCACGTCCGCACCCTTCAACGCCTCCAAGAGACTCTGGTAGTCTTGAACATCGCCCAGCACCGGCTTGGCCCTGGGACCCTTCACCGGAATATTCTGGGCTGACCTGGCGAAACATCGAACTTCCGAGCCCATATTGTAAAGGTACTCGCAGAGGTGTCCGCCCGCAAAACCTGTGGAACCTGTCACTAGGACAGTTTTTCCCTTCCAAAACGAAGGGTCAGGGTCACCGCGCGTAACTGAGCACCGTCCGCTGAGCGAATTCTAACGCACAAATAAGAGTTGGCTGAAGACCCGCCCGCCTGCTGACCATCGAATCTTAGGGCAGCTTTCTCATAGAAAGCGCTTTCGAGAGCGGATTTCGCTTCTCTGACACGCAGACCCTAAATTGAAAATTGAAGGGAGAGCCTGCTTGGAAATCCTTCCACCGGGAAACAGGGCTCAATCAGTAGCCTTGAATTAGTGGAATCCCATTAGGGCCCGAGTGTCGCGTGGGCTACCTGTTGTATGCTAGCCACGAATAACCCTGCCTCGTAAGACCTCAGAAAGAGAGAAACATCGAGGCTGTTGGAAGGACTCCAACCCTGGCTCGACCATACTGACCGAACGTCGAGGGAAACAGAGTTCCAACCCGAGTACTCCATCGGAACTGTTACAGTCGTATTCTCTGCGTAGCTAGTGACAGTTGCTTCAGTGGCCCCTGCAGAGAAGACAAAGTATAGAACATGAGTTCCGTCAGTGGCCCTTGCACCTAATTCCTCCCTGCCATTGACAACACTCGGAGAAGGCTGGTAGATGAGAAGGTTCATGTCCGTCTCGTTGAACAAGAGCCTTTGGGAAAGTGCGACCTCACCAAAAGTCTGTTGGTCTATGGTCGAGTTGAGCCTTAACTGGACGCCGCTCGAACTGTTCATGTCCACCATGCTAATCCCCCCTTCGGTCCTGTCAAGGTTGAAGAGTGAAAGCTTCCAAGAGAACGGCACCTGTCTACCTGCCCCCACGTCAAGGGTCCACCATGTGAACCGGGGGTTAGCCACCGGAGGCCTGGCCACGCTTGACACGTAGGACGGAGACTGGCCCACGAGCTGTCCTGAGCCCGAGTCGTAGACAGCCACATGAAACGTTGATCCGCGCGGTATCCCCGCAAGCGCATCCGTGGCTGTGAGAACATATGATGCCCTCGAAGCCGGGCGCAGGATGCGGCTCTGGTTTGCCCTCCATAAATCCCAGAGAAAGAACCACTTCACAAAGAAACTAGGCGATACGGAATCCGGCCCGGAGTTTGTAATCGTAACGGCAAGCCTTGTCGCCACTCCCAGGCTGTCAGGGTCACCCATTTGGTCGACTCTCACGTCCACCTTGGGCCTTGACACCTGCACCGCATAGGCCCCCGAGGCGCCTACTAGAGCCGTAGTGAAAACGAGTCCGAGCAGAACAGCGGGCCCCACTCTTCTCCGAAGGCTGCCCAAAGGGCTCCAGCCCGGCTGACTCCAGAACTTGTTGACAACTGCTCGGAGTTGCCTCAAGCTCAACTGGGGGTTCCCGAACTTGAACCATTCAAAGAAGAATGGGAAAGCCCAGTAGACAATGTAGTTGGGGAGCGACCGGGGGTAGAAAAAGAGGACAAGGGCGGGCATAGCCCAGATGAACCGATTAAGCCGGTTAAAACTGAGGGCAAGAGCAACCAGGCAGGAAACAACGATGATTACTGTGAGAACGCTGAAGAACACGGGTGAGATGAGAAACCCAACGTCCGGTAGAATCTCAGAAAGACCGATCCCTCCCGGAATCAGCGGGGTCTTGCTCGGAAGGTAAGGCCCTATCGTACCAGCCCACCAGGAAGAGGGTGAGGCGATAATGAAGGGAACGTTCGGAACTAGGAACCCAGCGGCCATTAGCCCAGAGCCCTTCACAAGACCCCGGAGCTTAGAACCGTCCTCCTCGTTCCACAACCGAATAAGAAGGAATGGAGCAGCAACAAAGGCTATCTGCTTCGTGGCTGCCGCCAAGCCCAGAGACACCAGGCTGAGGCCCTTGTTACGGTACCAAAAGACGGCAGTCAACAATACGAAGAATGCCCAGATGCTATCCGTCCAGCTATAGCCGATGGCCAGGGGAAACCCGAAGGCAAACGGTGCCAGGCTCAGGGCCTTCAGACGGGAGGGGACAAGGCTGAAGATGGCTAGAACAGAGACTACGTGAAAGACCATTACGCCATCCCGAAGATCGTGAAGCCCGGCCAGATACATTGGGATCAATGAGAGAAAATTCAGGGCAGGGTAGTTGAGATGGAACTCGAAGGAGCCATCGACCCTAGGGGTGTAGAAGGAGGGGGGAAACCCCAGCTGGTCCAAAAGTGATTTTATCGAGTACGAGTAAGGGTTCTGCAATTGTAGAACCTTAACGATCCCCATGTACGTTCCCACGATACTGTCGGTCACATACGTCACATTCAACATGCGGGTGTAGAAGAAATAGAATGAGAAGAGGGCGCAGAGATGCCCCAGTAGAGCGAGAAGGTTGGCCCGGGACAAAGTCAGCCCTTTGTTGAGGGAAAGCGCTAGGATCAGCGTTGCAAGACTGGTGAGAAGTACGGAGGCGATGATGAGAGGGGTTGCCGCCAATGCCATCCAAGCGGCCACCAGCAATAGGAATACCACAGAAGACACAACCCCGGCCCAGGCCGGCCGGCCAGCAACGACACTAGAAGAGTGGCTGTCCAGTCCGAGGCGCATTCGAGTCCAGCGGCCCAGAGCGGAGAGTTTTGGCGCACTCAGTGAGAATTTTAGCAAGGCCTATGTTCCCGTCCGGACTATCCGCGCGGTGCTGGTCGTCTCCCTCGCATTCCATGAACTCTTAAGAGTTATGCGGCCAACCAGGCTTCATTTAACTTCCCCGTCTCCCCTCCTGTGCCTCGCCGTAGCACGAGGATGCAGGGGCTTGGGTGACTTTCAAGCTCTTGAAAAGCAAGGGTCTGACTCCCAATTGTTCAAGGTTTCGGGTTACCGGGCAAAGTTTGTCTCAGGTCTCGCGGGGGGCAAGGGTGAGCGTCCAATTCGAAACCCCAGCAGAATATTTCGAGTTCTACATTGTTTCGTCTTTCATCACTAACATTATAACAACGGCTCCTTCAAGCCGGTTCCAGTGAGCCAAGAGCATCGGAAGTTTTCGGTTTGGAGCATGGATTAGGTTTCTCGGGAGCGGAAAAACGATCTCCTTTCCCCAGCAGAGTTACGCCTAGTCTAAGACAGGGTAGCTCTTGGAAGGTTTGAATTCGGGCCAACAGGCGAGACAGGTGAGCGAATTGCTTCAGCGAAACCCAACCCCAATTAGTCCTCACGTTCCGAATCCTAGTAACGGAGCTCTCCGCACATCCTTGGGCGAGACTGAAAATATGATTGGAGAATGGCTAGGAGACTTCGGGATACAAGGTGACAACTTTTACCCACAGAGCAGCGAGCCCAATTATCCTAGTCAGCCCTCCCTTGCGGTAATAATACCCTCACTCGACGAGGCCAACACGATATTACGTGTCGTCTCAAAACTCTCAATCGTCGCTCCACGAGCAAGCATCACAGTAGTAGATGGCGTATCTTCAGATGACTCGCGGGAAATGGCCCGGCGCGCGGGGGCCAAGGTTCTCACAGAACCCAAGAAGGGTTATGGACGGGCGATAAGGACAGGCATCCAGTCTGTTGAGGCTGACTTTTACGCCATGGTAGACGCTGACGATACCTACGACCTATCCGTGATGCCGAGAATGATTGAACTCGCGGCCAGTGGCAGGCTCGTTATAGGGCAACGCTATGGAAAGGGCCCAGGCCACGGAATGTCCGTTTCCCACTCGTTCGGAAACCGCGTCCTCTCCATCGTACACCGAATATTATTTGGCCAGAGAGTGAATGATACTCAGTCCGGAATGAAGGTCTTCCCAGCAAGAATCGCCAGGATGCTCAGGGAAGATGGAATGACCCTGAGCTCGGAGATTTTGGTAGTCGCTACAAAACTCCATCTTGAGGTGACTGAGGTTCCGGTGCGGTATTCTGTTCGCCATCGCAACTCAAGGTCAAAATTCAGCTTCTGGAAAGATGGAATTCCCGTCCTTATCTTCATGATATTCTCGCGGTTCAAGCGAAAGTCAGACTCGACCTGACCACTCCACCGGGCAAGATTACAACAACCCTCGAAGAACCCACGGAAGAGTAGATGGAGAGTTAGATTCATGGAAAATGACAAGGTATTGATCACCGGCGGGGCGGGGTTCATCGGCAGCAACCTTGCGGAGAAGCTGGTGATGAGCGGTCGCAAGGTCATCGCCTACGATAATCTTTCAAGCGGTAGCAGAGGAAACCTGCGAACACTTCAGAAAGACCCAAGGTTCGAGTTCGTCCAAGGCGATATCCTGGACGAAGAGCTTCTGACGAAGAGCCTCGAAGGTTGTGGCACAGCCTTTCACCTGGCCGCCAGCCGAGATGTCAGGCTGGGCACGCTGAACACAGGCGTAGACTTCAGACAGAACCTAGTAGGCACCCGTTCTCTCTTGGAGTGCATGAAGCGGACCAAGGACTGTACCAGACTGGTTTTCGCTTCTACGTCAACCGTATACGGCGAGCCCAGTCACATACCCACCCCGGAAACATTTGGGCCTCTTCAACCTCTATCTCTTTACGGTGCGTCAAAGCTGGGTTGTGAGGCCATCATCTCCGCTTACAGTCATTTGTTCGGGCTCAATTGCGTGACATGTAGACTCGCAAATGTCGTGGGCCCTAGATGCGATCACGGAATCGTCTACGATCTCATGGAAAAACTTCTGGCTGGTTCCCGCGACCTTGAGGTTCTCGGAGACGGGACCCAGCGAAAATCATACCTTTACGTAGACGATTGTATTGATGCGCTCGTTTTGTTTTGCGACTGGAGTCAGGGAGGATTAGAGACGTTCAATGTCGGGTCCTTGGACGCTGTCGAAGTCCGTGATATCGTATCGATTGTCAAAACGGTTGCTTCCCCAGGCGATGACTTGTCTGAGAGCTACATTGACCACGGCGACGGAAGAGGCTGGCCAGGGGACGTAAAGTCAATGCTGCTGGACTGCAAGAAAATTGCATCGCTGGGGTGGAGTCCGAAACGGACAAGCGCCGAGGCGGTTGAGTCTGCCGCCCGAGAGATCCTGAACAATTGGAAGTCCACCCAGTCGTCTACCGCCGTGCTCGCAAGGGCATGAAACTAGTATTCCACTTCGTACCGACCCACCCGCCTCAGGGGGATACCTAAGCGGAACAGGACTCTTCCCTGGTGAAACGGCTGTCAGGTTTTGCAAGAGCCCTTTTGGCCAATGCAAACAGGGTTATCGGCCACGGTTCCAAGTACACATTAGCAGTGTGTTCCCTTTTTGCTCTAGTCTTCGCCCTGAGATTCTACGTCGTCTATCAACAGGTAGGCCCCCCCAGTGAGGATTTGGGCGGTGATTTGATCGTCCTCCACACCTACACGCAGGCAAATGCCGTATTTCCCCACTTTAGGTATTCAGCGCCTCCACTATACTACCTGCTAATGGTCTTACCATTGACAACTTTTTTTCAACCCCTCCTCGCACAGCAGATCAACGACGCCTTCACTCCAACCCTCTTAATTTTCCCATTCTATTTTCTGGCCAAAACCGTGGTTCAGGACCGGACGGCTTCATTAATCGCCTCCTACCTATTCGCGTTTTCAGAGTCCTTCACCGACATGATGGGATGGGGTGGGACCCTCAACCTATTTGCTCTCGTGTTTGCAATACCATCACTATACTATCTACTAGACTTCGTCAGGAATAGAAGGTCGCAGGACGGCGTTCTAGCCGCTGTGTTCCTCTCCCTGATGTATCTCCCCCGTGTCGAGCTAACGAGCCTAGCGAGAGGATATGCCACCACCCTTGGGTTGGCTGCGGTTCTCAGCCTACCCTACGTTCCCACCTATATCTCCCTAACCGGTGAAAGTGTCAACATCGTGTCCCGAGCCCTGCCATCCGCTCAAACAGCCGCCACCACTCTCGCTGCCATAAATGCTAGAACAACGCTGGTTGCTGCCCTGCTACTTGCCATGGCGATTTCTGGGTGGGCGGTCCTTGCCCTCACAAAGAGGCAACGGCCCACCTTGATCCTTGTCGCCGCTTCAGCTATTGCAGCGGCATTACTAATCCCCTTCCTTAATCCGACGATAGTTGGAAGAGCCGCCTACTTCCTCCCTATCCCAATTTTCTTGCTCATAGCCGTGTTCCACAGCCGTCTTTTGCGATCGGCCAGGGGAATTGGGCGGAAGCAAAAATCCATAGCTCTCATCTTCATCTTTCTATCCATCGTCGCACTCTCGGCCGGCGACTATGACAGACTCCAGTCGGCCACCGTCAACAATCAGGTCATCGATAAGGATACTCTCCAGGCTCTTGACTGGATATCCAGCCACACTATGAGGGGTGATACGGTGTTCACAAACTACCCCACGCTCGGAGCGTGGATTGGAGGCTACAGTGAAAGGCCTTACTTGTCTCCAAAGCCACTGGGCTTCCTAGTGACCTCTCCAGACCTGACAATGACGATAGCGGCCAATAGGATAGATGTGGGAAACTACGCGCTGGACTCACAAGGGGTGACAGTAGGAGACTTCTTCCCCGCCAGCGGGCTCAATCCGGCCGCATATATGAATAATGAGAACGGAAGACAGGGCTTATTCTTCCTCAACGACTCTTACCAAGTTCTCTCTTTCACGAGGACCCCTCCTAATCAGACTGGAAGTGTGACTACCGCGGCACTCTCCTCAGCTCAGTCCAAGGCTTTCCTACAATTCGACGGACAATACCAGATCCGGATGAATTATTCCTGGCCGTTCGGGTTCGTCGAACGGACGGTTTCCCTGCTTCCGCCCAACCTCATCCACATTGGTTTAGCAATAACAGTAACCGGGGCCAATAGCACCAGTCTAGTGTCACGAGTACTGGCCTTCGACAAGGAGAACTATACGTACCCAACAACAACTTCAAACTCTGCTTCCATCAAAGCAGTCCTGGCAGACGGCGAAACCGTAACAATGTCGATGAGCTTTGCTAGCCAAACTGGAACATCCCTCATCCTTTCCATCAGCCCCAAAGCCATCGATACGAGAAGGCCCACGCTCACCGCAACCGTCTCTTCCCAATCGCCCACCGCAACCCTTGACACCTGGGTGTCCCTCGGCAACCTATCACTTGGGGGGCCAGTCTTTTTCAGCGACGCATTTGTTCTCCTCGGAACATATTTGGTTCGCTACTTGGTGTTGGACAAGAGGAACCTTCCCCAGCTTGCAAGATTCGCCGAATCAGGGAGTGAGCTTCCAGTTGTGTTCGAGAACTCGGAGGTCCGAATATTGAGATTCACCTAGTGGGCTGTCTCCTGGAAATCTCAGTCCTAATAGCAAGTACCGGAATAGTTCCAGCACCGCCTCTCTTTGGAGGAGCTATCGAGAGCCACGCGTACGTTCTTGCAAACGCAATTGCCGAGAAAGGAGCGACCGTCCACTTCGTAAGCGACACTACGCCTAAGGCCCGTTTCCATCCCAGAATTCAAATCCATAAACTGCATACCCCGGTGAGGAGATTCCCGGCTCCATTCCCAGCCTGGATACTGACTCATTCAATCGGGGGCAGCCTATCAGCCAAGGTCAGCTACCAAGTCACTCTAACCCAGAAAGTGGACGTGGCTCATTTCCACGAGGAGACTTCCGCCCTACTATACCTAGCCCTCCGACCCAAAGTTCCAGTCGTATTCACACTTCATAACCCTCCGTCCTGGGCCTCAAAAGTTCCTTCTCCAACCGAAGGATTCGTGAGAAGAACAATCTCAGTCCTAACTTCTCAACACATAATCAAAAAAGTGGACAGGTTTATCGCCCTATCTTCTTCAATTGCCACCCAGTTTTCCGAGCAGCTCGGACTCGAGAAGAACAGAGTGAAGGTGGTTCCACATCCTATCGACACCGATTTCTTTCGTCCTGACGACGAAAGAGAAAGAGAGGCCAGAGAAAAATTCCGATTATCCGGGCCTTACATCCTTTTTGTGGGAAGACTAGACCCTCGAAAGGGGGTCGGAACCCTTCTCCGCGCAATGGCAAAATCCCGACCCCAGGTGACCCTTGTCATCGTGGGCGACGGCGTCGAGAGAGAGTCTCTGGCGAAACTGACCAAAAGTCTCGGCCTAGAATCATCGACCCGGTTCCTTGGGTCAGTTCCCCTCCAAATTCTTCCAGGCCTGTATTCGGGAGCTGATTGTCTGGTACTCCCGAGTTTGTCGGAAATGTCTCCGTTGACTGTGATAGAATCGCTCTCCTCCGGCTCTCCGGTTGTGGCCAGCGACCTCGCAGTACTGAGAGATATTATCAGGAATGGCGAGAACGGGTTTCTGGTCGCACCCACAGCTGATTCCCTGGCTAAGGCCATATCAGCTGTTGTCTCTGACTCCTCCCTGAGAATGAAGTTGAAAAGGAACGCGAGGCAGGGCGCCTTGCTGACTAACTCCAAAGAAGTCGTGGCGGAGGGGCTGCTGAATATCTACAATGAGCTTGTCTGAGAAGTGAGGCGCTTTCTTGTTGTTGCCCCTAACGGTGGGGCCAGCCTTGGCCAGGGAGGCGGGTCCTACGTTGCGATGAAAATCGTTGAAGCCCTTTCCCACGTGCACAATTCGGAAGTTGTTGTCGCGTCGCTTTGGGGGGCGAGCCCGGAAACCCTCGCTAGGTCCTTCGGCCTCAACTTACCACCGTCCCGTGTCAGAAACTTCTGTCTCTTCCAAAGCAAAGGAGAACGAGAACCTTCCGTCGGGGCAATAACAACTCCATATCTCGGCGCGGTATTGATGAGTGTTGTTCGACTGCTGCAAAGGGCAGTTGAGAAGTTCGACCCTGATCTAGTAGTCTTCAACGATGACGTGCCGCGTTGGGCCAAAAATCTTCAAGGCAATGGGCGGAAGAGCCTTTTGTACTCTCACTTCCCATATGCGTGTCGTTTGAAGTACAGAAACCAAGGGTCAGAATCAAACTCCCTTCTAAGGAGGGCATCAGAAATCGCGGTAATGCCTTTTATGAAAAGATTCTTCGAGACCGACGCCACCAGTGCCGACTGGGTGGTGGCGAACTCATCCGTAACAAGACGCTACGTGGCCAGAACCTTCAACAATGACGATGTAACGATCATGTACCCGCCGGTTGACATTCCTAAGGACGACCTCCAAGAGAAATCTGAAATTGTTGTCTCTATCGGCGCCATTCAGCCCAACAAGCGATTCTTAGATGTTGTTGAGGCAGTAGATCAAGCCCGTTCGAACTGGAAGTATGTAATTCTAGGCCACCTTCGGGATGTCACGTACTACAAGAAACTAGTAAACACGGTCAAAAAACGAGGCCTCGAAAACAGAGTTCACATTATCCCGGACGCTGGGAAGAAAACCTTGTCCCAAATTCTTGCAAGGAGTAAAGCTATCGTACATGCTTCCCGTTTTGAGCCATTCGGCATCTCCGTTGTCGAAGGAATGGGAGCCGGGGCTGTTCCTGTCGTGTACAACGGTGAAGATAGCGGTCCATGGATAGACATCGTGGCTAGAGGCCGGTTCGGGTTGGGATATCGAACTAACGAAGAGCTCGCCACGCTCATTGACGAGCTGATGTTCCAAAGACACAAATGGCTTGAACTGTCTAACCGGGCTCGCGAGCGTGCGCGATTCTTCTCTACCAGAGACTTCTCGGAAAACCTGATTCGGCTTATAGGACAAAACTAGAAACCTGCTCCTCGAGCACAGAGGAGGAAAACCCATATCCTATCCGTATATGGTGAGGTTGAAAACGTTTGCAAGGTCAAATGCCCAGGGAAAGTAGTTGTCCTCTTGACCGAATATCAGGCCATCAGGGAGGCCTACCTCGGAACCTTTCGATCTTCTGATAACAGGCTGTCAAACAGGATGAAGCTCACTCTTGATTTTTTCCAGTCTCTCTCGATCGAAAAATTCCTTGCTATTGGGTTTGGTGACGGAAGTTTCGCAGGCCTCGTAATGAAAACGCCGAAGAAAGTAGAGGTCCTCGGTGTCGATATTCCTGCCAAAGCCGCGAGACTGTCGTCAGGAGAGGAGTTACGGCGGTATCCACTGATCTGAGCTGGTAGAACTTGCCCATTTGATTCATACTACGTCGGATCTGCTGGAGAGGTCATCGAGCATGCCTTTAATACTGATCACTTCCTGGATGAGGTGTACCGGGTTCTGAAAACCGGGGGTTGTCTAATACTCTCTACTCCACACCTAGCTTATCTGTACAACAGATTGGCCCTACTGATTGGCTACGAGCCGTTCAAAACAATCCGGGCCTGACATTCGGGGCCGGCATATTGTAGCTCTTCGGTTCTGTTCGTCATCCTTCGGCGCAGAACAAGCCGATCGATAAGGGCCTTGGATTAAAGGACTCCTAATTGTCATGCAGCTCGCTGGCCCAAGCCCTATGACTGCGAATGCTAGCTCTTGGTACTGTCTCGGATTGTAGGGCCTCCTAGCGTCTACTAGGTTAGGGGTTCGCATAAGTGCTAAGTAGTTCTTGGGCTCTATCTTTCGAAACTCGTCCCATTCTGTCATGAGAATGCATGTGTCAGCGCCTTTTAGAGCCTCGTCCGGAGCTCTGGCAAACTCTACGGTGTTCGCGAGGACCCTTTTCGCATTTGGCATGGCCATTGGATCATATGCTACCACTTGCGCGCCCTTTCTCTTCAGCTTCTCGATAAGGCGCAGGGAGGCCGCCTCCCGAATATCATCCGTCTCCTTCTTGAAGGACAAACCCAGAACCGCCACCCTTCTCTCTTTGAGGGACCCGATTTGCTCCTCGGCCATTCCCACAACTTGTTCGGCCTGGTCATGGTTGACCTGTTCCGTGGCTTGCAGAAGTTGGGGGTTGTAGCGGTTGTCTTGGCTGTAATGGATTAGTGCCTGGAGGTCTTTGTGGAAGCAGCTCCTCCACGTCCACTCCGCGAGTTCGCTGGCAGATGTCAGCAATTGTATTGATGAAGCTCACCTTGGTTGCCAGAAATGCGTTGCTCGCATACTTGACCATCTCGGCAGTCTGCGGCGTTGTCGTTGTGATCGGTGGCAACGTTTTCTTGTGGAATAGCCAGTATAATTTCCTTAACTCGTTCGCTGACTTAGGGTCAAACGCGCCTATCAGTATCTTGTCCGGTCGTAGAGTGTCTTTGATGGCTGAACCTTCCTCGAGAAACTCAGGGTTTGTGCAGACACCAATTTCATCGCCTACACTCTTACCGCTAGCCGCCTCAACCTTTGGTATTGCGGCTCGGGTTGTCCCCGGAACCTCAGTACTCTTGACTACGACGAGGTGATAGCCGGTTGTTGTCAGGCGCCTTGATCTTACGGTCTTCTTCAGTAGCCGATCCAGTCCTGGTTCGTGAAATGGAGCCTTTCCAGATGAAATCGCTTCAACCTTCTCCGGGTCGACATCGACGCCTACTACTTCGAAGCCCTTGGATTCAAAAGTGACAGCCGTGCAGAGTCCCACATATCCAATGCCTATGAAGGCTATCTTTTGAAAGGGATTCCTCATACTCATACTCGAACCCAGGAATAGAAATTATAAGCCATGTTTCTGTTCTCCCGATGGGGCCTTAATTGGCATCTTGATAAGAAAAGCCGTCATCACAGCGGCCGGGCTAGGAACTCGTTTGTTGTCAGTGACGAAGGCCCAGCCGAAGGAGATGCTTCCTGTTTTTGCCAAGTGCAGAGAGGCTGGAGTCTGCATGAAGCCTATTGTCCAGCTGGTTTTCGAGGATCTTTACCATGTGGGATTTCGTGAGTTTTGTTTTGTAGTTGGGCGAGGACAGAGAACAATAAGGGACCATTTCACTCCAGACCCCTCCCTTCTATCGATACTTGATGGTAGGGGAAACAATGGGTTAGCAAAGGAGCTGGAAGTATTCTATGATATGGTGGACGGTTCCCGTATTAGCTGGGTCAACCAGCCCGAGCCCCGGGGCTTCGGTGACGCGGTTATGAGGACAGAGAATTATGTCGATGGTGAGAGGTTTCTCTTGCACGCTGGCGACAACTTCTTCATTTCCAAAAACCTTGATCACTTGAAACGCTTGTTGAACTTGGCTGAGACAGTAGGAACTCACACCGTGTTCCTCGTTCAAGAAGTCCAAGACCCCAGCCGGCACGGAGTGGTTGAGGCAGCTGGCGAATCTAACGGGTTGATTCAAGTAAGGCATGTTGTAGAGAAACCCAAATCGCCCGTGTCAAACCTCGCAATAATGCCCGTGTACACGTTTCAACCCACCATCTTCGGAGCGTTGAGAGAGACCAGACAGGGGTACGGCGGCGAACTGCAACTGACGGATGGCATTGAGAAATTGATAGAGCGCGAAGTTGCGGTCTACGGACTCAACGTGAATTCTAGAGCTGTGCGGCTGGATGTCGGGTCCCCTGACTCGTACTTGGAAGCTCAGCTCCTCTCGTACAGGTACGCGTCAGAAGTTCGGCGGGGACTTGACCAAGACCGACCCCACCTTGCTCCGGTTCCGGAGACGGTGTGACACTCTTATCATCTGATTAGCTCGACAATATGCCCTTTTTTCTATCCAAAGTCTTGTCTTGTGATTAGATGCATCTGAGACCCTAGAAATATTTCGCATTAGGCCTTTTGCCACTCGTACGGGTCATTGTGCTCTAGGGAAGGTCGTCCCTAAACAGCCGTTTCTGTTTCTAATTCCTCGTTTGCGTTCAAGCGTCAATGAACGAGTCCAGTCAACATTTGAACCCCGTTTCCGAGCTGGCAACCGTATTCGCTGCGACAAGGACCAAAGTGCCGCTATCAAGGCTTATCCAAGCACGTGTGCTAAATCGTTCTCGTGACCGTAGATCGCCTTTTGAAAATGAGCATCATTCTAGGTCGCCGACCAACCAAGAGGTAGTTTTGATAGAACAGAGACAAACAGGGGTGAAAAGTAGACGAAGGGTTGCAAACCCGAACCAGGTACCATTAATATTTCGCCGTGTCCTCGCATCAAACCAGTGCCAATCGACCAATTGAAACAAACCGTTGACGCCGATACTTGAGCGCCTAGATAGCCAAATCGAGAAGCCGAAATCGACGGCCAAAATCCAAATCCTGTCAAGACTTTCATTCAGAAGAAAGGGACAGGCCAATTCTAAGGGTACCTTACCATCCCATACGGGGTGATTCTATTCTTTGTCGCGATCAGTAAGAAAAGGTCGACCGGAGAACAAAAACTGGCGTAATATCTTGGCCCCTTCTTCAAAAATCACCACTGCAAGTCGCCGAGGGGCAAGTGACAAAAATATTCACTAGGCCAGCTTCGTCGAGTATTTCAACCAAATTTGCGTAAGATTAGGCTACCTCATAGTGGTATTGTTTCTTGTACATCGAGCACTCACATGAGTTTGTTCACCCAGACGCTCGGTGCTCCCTTTGTGATTTCCAGGGGAAGGGTGTAGGTTGGCTCTTGAGGGCCGGTCTGTTTTGCCCATTTGAACATCTCTCCAAGGCCGTCTATCAACGAATGGTTTGTTCGGTATTCAAGAAGATTTGCGGCCTTCTTGGTGGTGCAATAAGCGTGCTTGACCTCTCCAAGTCTACTCGGCTCGTGCACTGGTTTCAGATCGGACCCTGTGACCTGCAAGAGGAGACGACAAGCGTCATTTATGGCTATGACCTCGTTGCTTCCCACGTTAAAGATCTGGCCTTTGGCTTTGCGTGAGGAGCCTGCCATTGCAATCGCGGGGATAACATCTTCTATGAAAGAAAACGCCCGAGTTTGTGTGCCATCTCCGTAGATTATGGGAGGCTTTCCTCGGAGGATCCTGTTCATCCATATTCCCAGAACGTTTCTGTAAGGGTCAGCCGTGTTCTGGCGGGGGCCATACACGTTGTGGGGACGGATAATAACGTGTTCGAACCCATAGTTACGGCCAAACAGCTCTAGGACGTTTTCACAGTAAGCTTTGGCCGCTCCATAGGGGTCTGCTGGTCTTAGAGGGAGTTCCTCATCGAAGGGAGCTTTCTGATCTCCGTAAACAGCCATGGATGATGTGAACACGAACCTTTCTACCCCATTGTTGACCGTTTCGACCAGAAGATTGTTCATAGGGCCAATGTTGATTTCGTTGATAGAAATAGGCGAGAACAGGGATTGACCCTCGGCCGCGTACGCTGCTAGGTGAAAGATCGTGTTGATGTCTTTTACTAATGGGGCAACTTCGTTCCTTCTCCTAAGATCTGCCTTGACGAACCTTGAGTCAGGGTTTACATTTCGCATGCTACCCCCGAGAAGATTGTCAACGCTTGTTACATCGTGTCCTGCGGCAAGGAGCTGGTCGACGAGCCAGGACCCCATGAAGCCAGCGCCGCCAGTTACTAGAACATTCTTGGTTTCCACGGCTAGTCTTCTCCGCTATCGCCGGTTTCTTCTTTATTATGTCTGGGAATCTCGATTTTTTCCGAACCCTTGTTCATAACGATCGTTCCGATTTGCTCTTTGTCAGCACACGAAGTTTGAAAGCTAAAGCCTGACAATGCCGAGTATTTTCCGAAAACCGTAGACGAACAAAGGTTGCCTTCCAATGCTTGCTGCGAATTCGATGAAAGCGGGGTTTGTGTCGACGTCGTCGCTGACCATTAGGCCGTGGCGGGACATCCTGTGGTAGGCTTTCTTGAACTCAAAGAGCATGTTCTCGTAACTGTGGTCGCTGTCATGCAGGAAGAGGTCGACCTGCCCCACTTCTTCCAGTGTTTCAGTGAGAACTGAACTAGGTTTTCCGACATGCAACTGCCAATGCATCCTCAGAGAGTCTGGAACTAGTGGGCCAACCTCTTTTTCTATTTCTGTGGAAACTAGTATTCCACGTCTGTTCATGACTATTGCCTCCAGAATTATTCGGGTCGAGAGACCGTTCGCCACTCCTGTCTCAAGGATAGTCCCTGGGCGAAATGCCCGTGTGATCAGGTAAAGCGCAAATCCCTCGTCGAAGGTCAGATTGAGCACCTTCCGTCTCGCCAACTTCATCGCTTGCGCCTGAATGTTGTTCTCAATTCTTTGGTATTCAGCTAATAGCTGCATAACAGTCAGATCCTCCATTGGGACTGCCAGTGCCACAAGTTTGTTGAGTTGGACGAAACTGTTATGGTGCTTTTTGTAAAACAGTCTCGCCTTTGCGATCTGCCTTAGTAGGGGAAAAAGCTGGAGGAGGTAGGGAGGCTCAGTCATTAGTTCTAGAGATTCTTGAAAGGCTCGCATTCGCGTCTCCTAAGATGAAGCTCCTGCGTGGCATTGGTGCAAACATTTCTTTGTGCTGCCCGGTTGCTCTTGACCTTTCGGGCAATTATTGACTTGCATCAAGTCCCCCGAACCGAGGTGTTCCCTGGGATGAGTGTCTTATGATGTGGTCATATATTGATATTATTCGCCTGGCAACAGTTCTTTCATCGAGGTCAACCGCGAGAGTAGGGGGGTAATCTTTCGGGTTGTCGAAAAACTTCACGACCTGGTGGCAAATGTCACTTGGATCGGGTTCAAAAAGATACTTTGGAGGTAGGAGCTCCGACAACCCTCCCCGTCTAGAACCGAACGCTGTCGTTCCGAGACAAACTGACTTAATCACAGACAAAGGACAAGGCTCGGGCCAAAGTGAAGGATGCATTGTCAAGTGTGAACGGGCAACTAGGTCGTGTAATTCCCTTGTTGGCATATATCCGTGGAAACAGGCCGATTCCTTGTGATTTGCAACGAATCTTTGCGCGATAGGGGCGAGGTCCCCGCTTCCGGTGATGTGGATTTCAGCATCCATTTTCTTTAGAACTAAGTCCGCTGCCTCCAAGAATACCCGAAAACCCTTGGCCGCGGATAACCTTCCGCTATATGTGATGGTCGCCCTGTCGGGCTTTTTCTTGTTCAGCTCGTTTTGAGCAAAGTTGTATCGCACGTTGTACAAGACCTCCATGGACGGTCTCAAAAATCGTGATAAGGATTTTTTTACGAAATTCGAAACAGCAATGAGAACGTTGCATCTATTGTGAAGAGACAGAAGAGAACGTCTGAGACCCAACCCAAAAATGGCTTTTGGAGCATCGACCGTTCGCAGGTAGTAGTTGAGTTCCTGGGCATAGGTCGGTGCGTCTACGAATCCGCGGATAAAAGGAAGGTCGGTTAGGCTTAGCAGTCTATAGTCATGAACATGGCCAAGGATGGGAATCCTCATCGCTTGGGCAACCATGATACTCGGAAGTATGCTCAGCAGAATGCCGCTGTGAACCAAGTCCGGTTGGAAACTTTCAGCTATTGCTCGACAATGCAAAATCGTCTTGGCAAGAGTTGTAGGGCGCGTTAGCACTCCATATAGCTCCTCTACGCTCCGGGGCTTAGGCCGGTTGATAGATAACGAACTCTCAAACGGAAGGCGTGGTGCTTCGGAGTCGCTGAATCTGCTAGAACAAAACCGCAACTCCACGTCTTTTTGATGCCCTAGCAATTTCGCCAGATTGACGATCGCTTCCTCCGCGCCTGAAAACTCCACAGTGTCGCTTATTATCAGCACTCTAATGCCTCTCACCTCGCAGACGGGCTGGAATCATGATTGTTCTGCGGGTGAATCAACGGCGGTATAAGGTGATTCTGAGATTCCTAGGTGGGGCCATCCGAAGAAATGCTGGGTGTATTTGGGGCCTGAAACTTGACCGTTTCAAAGAGACTATTAACCGTGAGACTGACGCACCGCCATTTAGAGGGGGAGAGAGTCAAGCGGAGGGCGGTTGTCACCGGAGGGCAGGCTTTATTGCAGGTCACTTGGTGGACTGTCTTATCGAAGATAGATGGGAGATCAGGGTGATTGACATCCTTAGCAGTTGTTAATGGAGAACTTGAATCCCCTGCTAGGCTAGATGTAGTAGGCCTGAAGAAGGCTTCAGAGGTCGTCCACGTTGATTGGCAGTTTGACCTTGTTTTCATCTTGCCGCAAACTCGGTTGGGCGGAGCCGCCTGTCACCTTTTGCGATTATGGTAGTTCATGCCTTCAATTCTCTGGAGGCTATGAGGAAAGCTACCGCGAAAACTCACGTTTTTCTTTCATCGTCTACAGTGTATGGCAAAGCGAATGTTATCCCAACCCCTGAAGACATTTCCCCCTGACACCGATTTCTGTTTATGAGTCTTCCAAGTTCGCGTGCGAAGCTTTCTCCGCGGGATACTTAAGGGCCCACGGTATCACGTCGTTGATTCTACGACTCGCAGATGTTGTAAGATCGCGAGCGACGCGAGGGATAACCCCAGATTTTGTCACAAAGTTGCGACGTGACCCGACACGATTGGAGGTTCTGGGAGATGGGATGCAAGATAAGAGCTACATTCATCTAGACGACTGTATTGAAGGCATTTTGGTTGCGTTGGAGGAATTCTTGGCTTCTGATTCCGAGGATCCTGTGAACGTTGGTAATGATGACGGATCCAGTGCAATGGAAATCGCGAGAGTCGTCGCGGGAGAGATGCTTCTAAAAGAAGTGTCTATCGAGCCTGGCGGGGGGAGTCGAAGGTGGTCGCAGATAGCCGGGAGATGTTAAGACCTTGCTTCAATCGACAGAGAAATTGAAGGCTTTGGGCTGGGCACCGTGTCATAGTAGTGATGAATCGAACGAATCACTACCCAGATGCCTCCTAATGCACGACTTCCGGCTGAGTGCTGTGCTGGCTTCATTCGCTGCCCGTCAACTTCATGAATGGAGAACTTTTGTCGAATCATTGTGATTGTCAATGACAATTGTCGAAGAATCCCACAGCCCTAGGAACACCCTTTCGCTGGAGCTGGGAGGAGACTCCACCTTCTCTATGGTTTCCCTAAAATACCGGGGATTATCGAGCCCCGATTGGGAACGCGTTTTTGCCCAGCCAAACGGATTTCCTTACCGCTGTGAGCATTCCTTCCGAGTATGCGTCGCCCGCAAGCCCTTGACATGGTAGGGTCGGACTTGCGAGTGTTGCACGTACGTTCTATTGGTGAAAGGCTTCTTGCAGTTCCTCGTTTCCCCATTGGAGACCTGGTGAAGAGACGAAAGGTAAGTTTGATCAGAGCCGTTCGACCATACACTTTGCTTTCCTATCAAAGGCTGTCCAAGCTCTACGAACTTGCCTCCGACTTGGAAAGAGAGAGAATTGATGGTAGCTTCGTAGAATGCGGTGTCTGGAATGGCGGCAGTGCAGGTGTAATATCCAGAGCGGCTCAACCAAATAATGAGAGGCACATTTGGCTGTTTGATTCATGGGAGGGACTGCCAGAACCAACCGAGATGGACGTTTCTTTCGCAGGCGAACAGGGTAAGGTAGGTATGGACCTCGGCTATGAAGAAAAGGTCAAACAAATCCTCTTTGAGAGGCTTAGCCTAGATGAGGAAAGAATATCAATCGTTAAAGGATGGTTTGAAAACACAATCCCGGCCTTCAAGGACAAGATCGGCCCGATCGCCCTTCTCCATCTAGACTGTGATTGGTACGAATCGGTAAGATTTTGTCTGAGACTACTATACGACAATCTTGTGCGCGGAGGTGTTGTTGTTATCGACGACTATGGACATTGGAAGGGCTGCAAAAGAGCGGTAGACGAATTCATCGAGTCTAGAAATCTCAGATTACCACTGGTCAAGATCGACTACACAGCGGTCTACTTTCGAAAATAGATAGACATACACCTTCAACGATTCCCCGAGATGACCATTTGCCCAAGCGCACTCGTTGTGTGGAAGCTAGCTCTTCTGTCCCAGTCGGAATATCCATACACTCCCTTGGTGGTACAACTGATCAAATAGCCCTGCGGCGATAATCTTGGTCGAGTTGAATCCAGGTCTCCCGTAGATCCTCGCTGGTCCGGAGTATACGTAAGTTGCCTTGGAAAAGTTCATGAACTGAAGACTCGTCGCGTTCGTCGGGTTGCTGGCGAAAAAACTCACTGTTGAGGTATAATTTCTCATGAGGGCAATGTCTGTTACAACCCCGAAAGGCAAGACGACTCGGCGACCCGCGTATACGGGTATCCATGTTCCGGCGTCAGCCCAATTGACAAAGAATGTTGCATTCGGGGAGGTTTGGGTCCTTATCCAAGAGAAAGCCTGCATATCGTCGGCCGAGATTGGTGAGTCGACCCTCGCAGCAAGGAGCAGGCTTGCATTCGATACTAGTTGAGTAGTCACCATAAGAACTCCTATCAGAATTGCCAACCCTCTGCCACGACTCATTAAACGCCGTCGGGTTAAGGACAGATAGGGCAGAAACCCGACGTGCCGATTTCCCCGAACAATCCTTCTGAACTCACTTTCCAAGAGCAGACTGGCGATGATTGAGACCGCCAGTGATGTTATGGAGAGTGTTCGATTGGAATCTATCCGATACCAGAGGGGGAAGGGGATGAGGAATAGACCGGGGGGATTGTTTTCATGCAGGAAGAACAGTACCCCTACCCATAGCGCGAGGACAACAAATATCTCCTCTTGTGTCCTAACGGATTGTCGGAGGAGGATGGTCCCTCCGAGCAGAAGGATGATTGCGGCGGCCCCGTAAACTATTATCGATCTATCAAATAGACCGACCAAGGCTTCGCCAATAGTCATCGTCCAGTTGAGCACTGGAGTCCATGCAGGGTTGGAAACGGAATATGAGGCTGCGATCGAAGCTTCCGCGGGGACTGCATGGAGTATAGGCCCTGAAGCCAAGCCTAGCCCCAAGACGGTCGGGAGCAGTGAAAATATGGCCTTGCTCCTATCCGCCTTGAACAGGAAGACCGTTGTGTTTGAGATGACGAACGCAAGGTAGTAGAAGAACGCGAAGGGGTGGAGAAGGCTCATTCCGGCCACGAGAAGAGAAACCCAGAACAAGCCGGGCTTCGACGTGATCCCGTTCTTGGCAACCAGAAATGTCCCGGCTGCGGCGACGGGTAACAGTGAGAGGCTAGACAGCTCAGCCATACCACCCCAGCTGAACCATCTCACTGTCGGTTCCAGAATCAACAGCCCGTAAACCGACATTGCCAAGAGAGAAGGGACCCTTCTCCGTGTCAACGTCCATATAAGAACGTAGAGGGTCGAGGCGGTGAGCATCCTGAACACGCTAGCGAGAACGGAAACGACGGTGGGAATGTCGAAGCCAGTGAGAGGAACAAGGAACGCTACGAGACTCGGGAAACCGGGCAAGAGGAGGTGTGTGCGCTCAATGTACCAACTGGTCGCTGCGTATGTGCCCCAATCTCCGGGAATCCCCTGTGCTTCGACGAATCGTTGAGTGATCAACGAGTAGAGCTTCGCGTCATCTCCAGGGGTGACAAACAGGCCGGGCAATGCTATCATTTGGAAGACTAGAATAAAGACGAAAAGGCCTACGAACCACCAGCTCTTAGCCCGTCGTACTTCCTTGAATCTCCAGGTTGAGGTTGGAAGTCGCAGTAGTTGTTTGCGATAGATCCAGATATTCGCACCAAGAAAAGCGAAAGGCAGTACCCACATGACAGCGGGAGTTACAAGCCCGGGCAGAAGCCCGAGCCACAGGAGAAAGAGGGGCAGGACCGCGATTCCTGTAGTGAGGGAGGTCAACCATTTCACCTCCAAGATTGTATGCGGGCCGAACTCCCAGGCGCGTAGAAGAAGAACCCGAAACGGGTTTCCCACGACGGTTGCGAGAGCGAGAAACTCGCCGGTGATTATGATCAGGTCCGCGATAGTCAACGATTCGATTCTTTGGCCTCCTGAATCATTCGCATTGCCCGCAGCTCTCTGGCCGCGACCTCTTCCCACGAAAAGTTCCGAGAGTATTCTCTTGCTTTTCGAGACAGCTCTTGCCATCGTGTGTCCGGAAGTCTGAGAAGGGCAATTGTGGTGGAGGCCGCCCGATCAGTGTCGCCGGTAGGTACCAGCGTAACGGCTGGGCATGCACCGAGGACTTCCCTCATCGGTGGTGTGTCCCAAACAAGTACAGGTAGGCCTGCGGCGAGGGCCTCGACCATAGCCAACCCAAAGCCCTCAGTGCGGCTCAGACTGATGAAGAGTCGAGTGCTGGCTTGTAGGTAACTAATTTGTTCATAGCTTGAGAATCCGTGGAAGTTGAGATGACCGCTCAGCCCCCTTGCGACAGTTTCTTCCAACAGAGCATTCCGCAGAGAGCCCTCGCCCACAACGTGCAAGTTGGCGGCCGGACAATTAGCTGAAACTCGTTGCCAAAGGTTGAGCAGTTCCAATAATCCTTTGCCCTCGTCCAAGCGACCTATGAAGAGGGCGTCCATTCCCCTAGTTCCGGATGAGCAGTCCTCTTCGAGGCTAGTTCTGACTCCATTACCAGCAACAAATATTCGGTCAGAGTTGACTAACCCGGCCAATTGATCCCGTACTACTTTGCTAACCGTGATGAAACCGTCACACTGGCGGAGAAGTCTAGATTCGGCATAAGCACCTACAGCCCTTGCTAGCGAGGCATCTATCCGAAGCCCTTCCGACCCGAGTCTTTTCACCAATTTGGCAAAAGAGACTCTCCCCGCCTTTCCGCTCTCCATGTCACCGTAGTAAACCCAGCGGAGGTGGTGTACCACAGCAACGAGGGGAATTGAGAGCCGCCGCGCGAGAATTTCGCTTGCGGCTAGGTTGAACAAGTTGTTGTTCGTTGCATACACTAGGTCAAACTGAAAGCGACGGGATGCGTCCAATCCCCGACTCAAGGAGCGGAGAATCCATGTTCCAAGCTCGCCTACCAGCCTTGGTCCCGCAAGCGGAACCTCTATGGGTGTGTACCTTGCGGGTAAAGTGGCACTTGCAAAGGGCCGAGGCTCAAGGGCGAAGGTCTCAACTCCATTGTGCCCCCATTCTTGGGTGAGTGCGCAGAATCTTTTCTCGGATCCACTGAAGAGCCAAGTGCCGGCGGGGTGGAATAGGGAGGCGAGAACCCTCACCATCGAACCTCTAGGCTGGGCACTGGCTCTTTCTCAACCGAATAAGGTTGCTTAGGCAACGTAGGCCGTCAGTCCACCTGACCTTGGATTTGCCTATCCTTCGCCGCTGGTAGCTTATGGGCACCTCCGCCACTTTCACACCACTCCTAAGTGCCTTTACCGCCACCTCCACTTCGAAAGCAAAACCGGCTTGGCCAATTCCAAACTTGTCCAGGGAAGCTCGCCTGAAAGCCTTGTACCCTGTCATTACGTCCGTTAACCGGGCCTTGTACAGGACATTTGTAGTTCCCGTTAAGACCAGATTTCCGAGCCTGTGAGAAAGGGACATCCCCTCGGTCTGCCCAAGAAAACGTGAACCGAAGACGACATCGCAGACCCCATCCTCGATGGGTCCTATTACTTTGGGAATTTCCTCAGGAGAATATTCTAGGTCAGCGTCGAGCACAACCACTATGTCCCCCCTCGCTCTCAGCATGGCTGATCTCAGAGAGGCACCCTTCCCGGTTTTCTCCTGATTGTGAAGAACCTGAAGAGATCCGCCATTGCGACGTAGCGCCTGAATGCACTCAGAGGTTTTGTCAGTACTGCCGTCGTCAATGACTATTATCTCGTAGCGTAGGTTGTTCGAGGAGAGCGCGTTCTCTGCCCTTCTTACACAGTCTTCGATGGTACCCTCCTCGTTGTGCGCAGGAACAAGCACGGACACTTGGATGGGCTCGGGGCAAACAGGAGATGGCGGGAGAGCTTGGTCGTCAAACCGTCCCACCATAACCTCCGTCAAGTCTTCAGCCTCCTTCTGCCCGCGAAAAACATTTTTCCCGATAACCTAGATCGCCGTCCCCGATGCAGGCTATTTAATCATTATAATAGCGAACGCAATGTACGCGAGCTAGATTAAGGGTTTTAGTGGATAGGGTCGTGTGGATTTTCGCCGAACCTGATTGGTGTGCAACAACAGACTGCCCAACAGGATGAAGTTCACTCCTAGTTTTCTCCAGTCTCTCTCGATCCAGAAATTCCTTGAAATAGGGACGGAAGTTCGCAAGCCCCGTAATGAAAACGCTGAAGAGAGTCGAGGTCCACGGTGCCGATGCTTCCGCCAAACCAGCGAGAATTCGTCAGAGAGGATCAAAGCCGCATGTGCCGATCTAAACTGGCGGAACTTGCCACTTAGACTCGTACTACTTCGACGTCGCATTTGCAGGGAAGGTCATCCAGCATGCCTTTGATACTGATCACTTACTTGATGAGTTGTACCGCTTCCTGAAAACCGGGGGTCATCTTATACTCACTACTCCAAATCTGGCTTCTCTGTATAACAGGTTGGCCCTATTGATTGCTACGAGCCGTTCACAAACAATCCAAGTCTGAATTTCGGAATTGGTTTCACATACGGGAGTTCGAGGCGGGACCTGGAATCGTTCCGGGGGAGACCACTTACGCGTGATGACTATGCGATCCCAGACACAGTTGCTCAAACATCACTCCTTAGTGATTGTAATGATGTATGGTGATGAGGCTGTGTTTCAAGCAAATTCGAGGCTCTTGAGATGGGTGAGGTCATTCGATGCGCTCGTCAGAAAGGTACCCCAGTTGAGCCATCGCGTGGTCGTTTTCTGCAGGAAGGCTTGAATATCGTCAACATTGGCCCCCACTCCTGGGCGCGCATCGGTGGCGGAGATGGCATTCTCCATTCCTACGGAGCCAACCACGGATTCATCACGGGTCCCGACTCCTGCACGATCGTAAACTGGCTTCCGGAGAGCTTGGTCCCTAAGTTTTGCGGGTGGTCCACTCATTCTATTCGGATTGCCCGGGTCGGCTTCTTTTCCTCTGTTTTGTGGAATCTTACCTCTAGGACCCCGTTTTTGTATGTGGCATTTGCAGTCCTGGGGTCCACGAGGTGTGGGAGTTCCATCTCCTTCAGGTACCGTCTCTTGGCTGAGTTTACGGTGATCTTCAAGGCCCGGTCCGTCGAGTCCAGTTTGATCTGGTCCTTCTCCACCCCGGGCAGTTCGGTCACCACCACTACGTCGCCACCGTCTTCCATGACGTCCACCAGAGGCTCTCTCTCCTCCTTTACCAAGGGTCCTCTGGAGCTGGGCTCCACGTTTCCGAACTCTCGGATGACCGGCTTTCCATCCGGCCCTACTGACATGGAGAAGCCGTAGACAAAGGGCTGGGGAGAATCCTCAGCCCGGGGCATCTCGAAGGCCTTCTGCATCATCTCCTCCATCATCCTGTCCATCCTGTTCATCTCCTCGAAAATGTCGAACCACCAGCCCGACCTCCGGGTATGCCTCTTCTTCGGAGCATCTTTGACGGGAGCCACTGCGAATTCCTCGGGGCTCGGCAAACTAGTATTGTTCTATTTTGGGCTTGTGCCATGAACCGCAGCATTCTCATGTTGCATCTTCAGCGGCCTCTCGTGCCTCCGTGGCTAGAGGTCTGGTCTCGGAATCGCCCAAAATGAAACAGATTCGAGGATCTGGAACCCATTAGTTTCACCCACATATCGGTCGTGAAGGAAACGTCAATGAATCAGGGGGTCAACAAAACCCGAGACGGGCAGATTCCGCGCCTTGAACCGGGGAAATCGCCCATAATCCCTGCCTCACAGAAAACGACTCCCCAAAAGGGGGGTACGTCAACAGCCTTTCAAGATGTGAGAGACAAGCTATGTTTCCTTCCTCGCTTTCAGGCCATCAAGCCTAGATCATGCGGAGGGCGAGGCTGTTGATATTTGGCCCTCTATAGCCTAGTTCGCCACCGTCTGTGAACGCTCGCCTAGTGCTCCGCTTGAACCCGCCCCTAGGCGGGTGGAGCCTGAACTTCGGCTTCAAACCGGCATGCCACAGATCCTCTAGGGAAATATCACCCGCTATAATCGACTCGGCCAAATCGCCGAAGGTCTCCCGCCCGAACCGGTTCTTCACAAACTCCTCGTCCAGAACAATACTCCTCTGCTCTCCCTCAGCCCTCTTAGCCAATAATGCCCCCAGAGTAGCAGGGTCAATCTCACCCCAGGCCACCAAGTTCTTCGCCTTCCGCAACATCCCAGCATTGGAAGGCGTATTCTTCAGCAGGCGAGCCTGGAACGTTCTAAGCAGCGCCAACGACTCTAGAGTCTTCTCCACATCGGGACTATCCCCAACAGTTCCCCGAAGCCTTACTGCGAGGACAAGGGAGGCTTTCGCTGGCTCTCCCATTTCTAGGACACTACCCAGTCTTCCTGAGTTACCACGCTGTAAGTCCGAGTTAGTGCGTCAAACACGGCCAGAGCTGAGGAGGTCAGCGTGGATGTAGACCCGCGGGTCCTCGTCCAGCAGTCTTTCACCCCTGCAAGCCTTAGAACCTGTTTTGGAATCTCCCCTGCAACGAGTCCCAACCCTCTAGGGCCGGGTAGAACCTCGAACCTCACGCTGCCACACTTCCCAGTTACTGTGAAGGGCAAGGTGTGGGCTTTGCCGCAACGGCATTCCCAGCTCCCACACCCTCTTCTGACAGGGATCACATACAGCTTGGCTTGGATTGTTCCCTTATCAATGGCCGTTCTCACTTGCCGTGCCTTTCCCTCCCCTATTCCTATGTATCCGTCACCATTTCCGACGGCGACGATCGCCCTGAACCTTGACCTTTCTCCGGCATCGGTCTGCTTCTGGACGAAGCCTATGCCCAGAACTTCCTGCTGGATTCCTGGTAGAAGGGTATCCACTATCTCCGGCTCTTTGATCCTCAGGCCCTGGGTGAAAATCTCCTCCATGGACACCACTTCTCCCTGCTGGACAAGCTTCCCGAGCTTTGTCTTGGGAACCCATCCTATTTCCTGGCCCGACCTTTCGCTCAAGTAGCTACCTCCAAGGGCGAAGACATTATTTTTTCTTTGACCTGCTGGAAGTGGCTTGAGAGATCCTCCGGTTTCAAGCCTTTGCCCAGATAGCCGCTGAACCTCTTCTTGTACTCATCTGCAGCCTCGACCAAAAGGCTCTTGGCGTAAGCCGCGACGTGGCCCCCTGCCAATCTTTCCACAGGAGGAAGATTATCATCCGAGTGCGGAACCTCCAGGCCCGAGTCGACCAGCCCCTTCAGGGCCGCGTATAGCCTGGAGCCTTTGCTAGAAGATTTTAGCCCAATGTCCAACAATGCTTCTTTCACACCTTTCGCCATGGCTCGGCGGCCCGCAAGCTCACCGGTCAAATAGGCAGCTGGAAGATTTCCTGTTCCACCCTTCCACCCCAGCCCGGCCAGTTCCCGAGACGATGCGGATGCCCTTACAAAGTCACCGGATAGTTTTGCATCAGTGATCTGAACATAGACGTACTTGTTGCTGAGCCGGACGACCGCCCGGGGCCTACCCGAGCTAAGCAGTGACCTGCGCAGCTTGTAATCTGTTCTTTCTTCCCGTCGCCTTCTGAAGGGGAGCGAGTATCTTGGACCGTCAGCCATTTTGACTATCGCTTCCTCAACAGTTGCCGGGCCTTTACATACTCATCTATGTGGGAGCCGCTTCTGAACGCCCCTCCCTTCGCCATTCCCAGTAGAGTCTTGTAGCTCCCGGGAGACAATCGGCGCTTGTCCCTCAGCATCCGAAGGTGCCTTCGAATCGACCGGATCTTCACAACCCACCCCTGTTTTCCCACTTTTTGGCCGCCCTTGCGGCTACCCGCCTTCTTGCGGTGGCCAGACCTGGCCCTGGCCCGTCCCCGGCTTACGCCCTTTTTGTGAAGAACCCTGATCCTACCTTCTCGGATCAGAGTCTGTATCTCTTTCCGAGTGATGGCCGACTGGACCCTGTCCGTCTCTTCCGGGTCAATCCAAATTCTGCTTTCCCCAGAGCCTAGTAGGCTGGCGGCTAGCCGTCGCTGCCCCTTGAGGCTCATTGGGCAGTCTCCGTCGAGTCCGACCCTTGCTTCTCGACTTCGGAACTCTCAGGCGGGGCTCCTTGTCCCTTAGGAAGGGCTTCGCCCTCGACCTCGCCCTCAGCGGGGACTTGTCTTCCCGACGACTTGCCCGTGACCGTGCTCTCGGCAGGCGCGGCTTCCTCGCCGACCGGGCGGGCTTCCTCTTTGCCCGGGTTGGCCACGTGAACATTCAAAGTCCGGACTCGCCCAAGTAGTATGAGCCGTCTCTTTTCTCCCAGTCTTGCTGACAATCTAACTATGTGCATCTTCGGGTCCAACCCTTCCAGGTCAGCCTCGTTTCGGACAAAACGCTCTACGAGCCCCCTAGGATGAAGCCCTCGCCGCGACGCTTTACGTCCATACCCAACCTTCACTTTCTGCGGCCATCCATTCTTCTCTTTCCGCATTCGGCTGGTAACTCCTCTAGGACGACGCCAATTCTCCTTTACCCTCTTCAGCCTCCAACTTTCCTGCCGCTTGAAACGTGGGTTTGAGCCGGCCGTTGTTCGCAATCCTCCTATGGCTTAGCCCCATTTTTCAGGCTACCCTTCTCGTAAACATATATCCCATCTAGGAAAACCCGCTGGTCTTTCTTTTTGATCTTGGTTGCGTTCTGGATGTTTGCGGCAGTTTGGCTGACCGACTCTAAGCTATTTCCTTCAACCTTGATCTCTTCGCCTTTCACAGAAACCTTAACGCCTTTCAGCACGGAAGCGTACCTCGGAGTCTTCTCTCCTGTGAAGTTCTCTATCTTGACTTTCCTCGTCTTTTCTTCAAACTTTACCGTTACGGGGAAGTGTGCATAGACGGTCTTGAGGTTGAACCTATACCCTTCCGAGACGCCTCTAATCATGTTTCGTATGTGTGCCGAGGCTGTGCCTAGCATTCCAACTTCCCTCTTCCTTGGCCATCGTGTGGTCACCGTGACCTCCTTTCCTTGCATGGAAATATCTACTGGCAAGTGGGAAAGGTCTTCCTCAAGGTTTCCGAGAGGCCCTTGAACCTTCACCTTTCTTCCGTCTACGCTAAGGTTGATCTTTTCGGGAACTTGAATTGTTCTCCGGAGAAGTTCGACTCTTGCCATTTCCAATTCCTCAGAACACGTAGCCTAGGAGCTGACCTCCGGTCGTTCCTTCCCGAGCCTCTTTGTGGCTCATAACACCCTTGGAGGTTGTAAGTATTAATATTCCAACGTCTCTGGAGGGAAGGTAGGTTTTTCCCCATTTCTCCAGTTCTGGTATTGTGGATGAGAACCTAGGCCTGACGCTACCACAATCGTTTATTCTGCCCAGAAGCTGCACTTTGAACTTTCCCCCTCTGCCATCATCAACGAACTCGAACTCTCCGACATAGCCGTACTTTTGCATGACCCGCAAGACTTGCCCCATGAGCTTGGAAGCCGGGTATACTATATCCTCGTGTTTGTGCCTCTTCTCGTTGTTTAGAAGCGAGGAGAACATGTTAGAGAGTGGTTCCATGACTGGTCACATGTATTTTCTGAAGCCTAGGCCCTGAGCCACTTCTCTAAAACACTGACGGCAGAAGTTGAGGCCGTACTTTCTAACTATAGGACCATACTGGCCGCATCGTTTGCAGGGTCTCGCGCCCTTCCCATACTTTCTCTGCTTCCTCGGCTTGATCTTGGCCATAATTCTCACTTGACTATCTGGGTTCCAAAATTGTTCTGGATGAACTGTACTGCTTCGTCTCTGGAAACATAGTGGCTTCGGCTCATCTTGGCCGGCCGGATCGACCGGCGTCGAATCCTGTAGCCGGGGCGTTCGAGGGTTACGTGTATTGTGGCTCCGAAAATCCCTAGCTCGGGCACATACTTGGTGCCGGGAATCTCGATATGCTCTCGTATTCCGAAAGAAAAATTGCCGTAGCCGTCGAAGGAGGATTCCTTAACCTTGTTATTGACAGCATCCAGGGCCCTAGTAAGAAAGGAGTTCGCCTCGTCGCGTCTTAGGGTGACGATGGCCGCTATTGGCTCGCCCTTTCTGATCCCGAAGTCCTTTATGGTTTTCTTGGCCCGTTTGGTAGCAGGCGTTTGGCTTGTGAGCTGATTCAGAACTTTCTTGGCTTTCTCGAGCGGGTCGCCAGATTTTCCGGTGGCTATGTTGACTGTTACCTTCTCTACCCGAATCTGTCGAAGCGGGTTTTCTTCAGGTTTCGTCTGCGTGGTTTGCAAGAGGGTCACGGTTCCAAGGCGACCAGAGGCGTGTTCGTCCCCACGGGTATGATGTATTGTGCAGGGGTTTCAAATGACTCTTGGACGGTTTCAATTCTTGCGATCCGAGGTCGAGAGTGTGTGCCTTCTGAAATGGAGGTGATTTTGCCGTAGAGTCCTTCGTTTCTACCATCAGTGACCAGCCCGATGTCCCCCTCTTCAAAGGGAACGTAGCCGAGGATCTTTTGGGATGGAAGGGCGATCTGGAGGGCGCCTCCAACGCGATATTCCTGCTCAGTCTTTCCCGCTTGCTCCTTTCCTGTTAAGAGGAGGTTGCGACCGTCGTGAAGGTTGACCTGTATCTTCCGGCCAGCAACGGTTCGTTTTCCGGTAATCTTGCATAACTTGTACCCTGCTTCTTCTTGCTTGACTGGTGAGAGCGAGAGCCCTCTTCGAGGCTTAGGGAGGAGGCGGAAAACCTGTTTGATGCCGTCCACCTCAACAACGTCCATAAGACCTACGGGAAACCGGTGGTCTCTCCTAATGAGACAGTCGACTTTCACCTTGGAATCGCGTATTATTCGCATGGCCTCTTTGGCGGTTCGCGCATAACCGAGGGTGTCGCGCACTAGTATGACCAGGGGGAGGCTTCTTTCCCTAGGGTGGGGGCCTGGCCTCGTCATAGGTGCCCAAGTTGCTTCCTTTCTGTGAATGGGCCAGAAGCCGGGCGAGGCTTCTCTCTTGAGCTGTCTTGGGCCGAATTTTCGAGCCAATCTGCTACTTCTCCCTCTTCCCTTTCTCGCCCAGCAGCCCGCTGCGCCACTTATCTGACAAGTTCAGGTTCGTGATTTGGACCTTACTAGCGTGAACTGGAAGTTTGGAGGCGACCCCTGCGGCCTTCTCCCTAGTCATGCCTTCCACGTATATTCTGCCGGTTTCATAATCTACTCGTTCGACTTTACCCTCCAACCCCCCGAAGTCACCTCGCATGATTCGGACGCTATCTCCCGTTCGGACTGGAACTCCGCGCACGCCGTACTTCTGCCTCAAATCGTCGGAGAGGTGGGAGGCGAGCATTCTGCGGCGATGGTGCACTGCCGCTTGAAAGAGAGACCGTCGTTGTTTAGAAGGCTTTGAGGACTTTAAGGTCATATCACCGTGCTGGCCAGATTTGCTACTCGCGGCCACCGTTCAGCAGCTTCGCGGGCTACGGGCCCCCTGATCTCTGTTCCTTTCAACTCTCCTTCGGGGGTCATAATCACCGCAGCATTGTCCTCGAATGTCAGTCTAGTACCGTCGGGTCTCCGTAAAGCCCGAGCCTGTCTGACTACAACAGCCGCGAAAACCTGTTTTCTCAGTTCCGGTTTCCCTTTCATTACAGTCACCATTACCATGTCTCCAACTGCTGCAGATGGAACCCTGCGGAGTCGCCCGTGATAGCCGCGCACATTGACTAGCTTCAATTCCTTGGCACCAGTGTTGTCTGCGCAGACCAGCCTAGAGCCCGTTGGCAGGCCTCTGGTAACTCGGGGGCGATACTCCACCATCCCCCTCGCACTTACCGCTCGGGTTTTGGGAGCTGGCATCTACCGGGCTGTGCCTCCCCTTTTTTCCACAACGACGAAAGCCACTTCCTTGCTCAAGGGCCGACACTCCGCGAAAACCACCTTGTCTCCAGTGGCGGCTGCTATGCAGGCAGGGTTGTGGGCCAATGTTCTGCTTCTCCGTCTCTCATACCTGTTATACTTGGTGTCAAAGTGGAGGTAAGCTCTTTCAACAGAGACCGTCTTGGGTGATCGGGACGCCGCGACAGTCCCTTCGAATACTCTTCCTCTGACTCCGAGGCTCCCGTGGAAAGGACACACCGGGTCATTGCAACCAGCCTTGGGAGGCTTGACATCGAGCCCGATGTTCTTGACTACCATTTGGTTAGACCTCGCCTGACTCGGTCCTCCGGCCTGAACCTTAGTGTTGAGCCTTCAACAAGCGCAGACTGACCCTCTGGGAGATCAAATGTGAAAGATGAGCCAATCTTGGGAAGAGTTAGGAGCCGGCCACGGGATTCGACCCGTAGGGTGTTGCGGGTTTCGTCTTTCACGATTCCTCCAATGCCTCTGGTAGTGGGATCAAGGGAACCTGACACCCTCACCTTAAGGCTGATCAGCTCGTGGGAAGGCAGATTGACAGGGCTGATCGCCATTATGGAGAGGTCTCCTTCGGTTTGGGCTGGTTTTGGGCGGTAAGGAGCCTCGCCACCGCTCGTCTGAGTTCCCTTATCCTAGCGGGGTTGTCCACAGTGCCACCGGATTTTACCATGGTTCTGATAATGGTGAGCTCGGCCCTCAGCTCTGTCACTTTCTTGTTCCTCTCATCGGGTAGCATCTGTTTGACCTCACGCTTTCTGAGTATTGGCAATTGGCTCCTCCTTGACCTCTTGTTCTGGCACTTCGGCCTCTTTCGTCGTTTCTGTAGTGGTAGGCGTGGCTGGCTGAGCTTCCACGTACGGTTCCTCGGCCGCCGCAACAGCCTGAACTTGTTTGGGTTCCTGTTTTCTCATCAAAGGCTTGTCTAGAAAGTCGATGTTCGGCGGTAGTATTCTGACGTTGATTCCGAAAAGCCCTTGCTTGAGCTGAACGTCCGCGACCGCAGCCTTGACGTTTTTCAAAACTGGGTCTCCAACCCTTGGAAGGTAGCCTGCGCGGAATTTCTCGTACCGCGACCTCTCCGTGGTGAGTTTTCCTCTAATAGTTATTTCGACGCCTGCCGCGCCGGATTCCATTACTCGTTGAATGGCCCAGTAAGCGGACCTTCGAAAGTGCACTCCTCTCTGAAGAGCCTGGGCAACCTGGGATGCGACTACCTTAGGATCTTGTTCGGGAATTTCGATAGCCGCTACGGAGAGCTGAGGGTTCTCAATTCCAAACTTTTCCTCGAGCACCTTAGTGAGGTCCCTGATGCTTTGCCCGCGCCGCCCTATGACCATTCCGGGTTTAGCCGCGTAAATCACAACTCTGGTTCCGACAGGGCTCTTGGTCATCTCTACTTTGCTGTAGCCAGCGCGTTTCAGTTCTAGGGCAAGGTGCTCGTCGATCTCGAGACGGCGAGAGACATCCCTGATGAAATACTTGGTTACTGACATTTACTGTTCCAACTCATATCCCACCAGCTCCACATGCGTGGTTGTTCCGCGTAGGAGGTCCGAGCGTCCGAAGGCTCTTGGACTTCGCTTCGGAACGTGGGGGCCACGTTGGGAAGCTGCATGAATTATCTTGAGCTTTTCAACGTCTAGGTTACGATATTCGGCGTTAGCCTCTAGTTCCTCAAGAAGGTGAAGTAGCTTCCCTGCTGCTTTCTGAGGATAGCGTCCGGCGTACCATGGTTCATTGAGGTTTCTCTTGTGTGGGACTTCTTTCTTGTAGCGACGGTAGGCGATTGCCTGTTTCAGGTCAACAACCCGTTCTAAGAGCTTCTTTGCGTCAGGGAGCTTCATTCCCCTAATTGTTCGACAGAGCTCGACGCTTGCCTTGGGGGATATGCGCAGTTCTCGGCCTGAACACTTCACAGTTCGGTCTGGGTCTAGCCCTGTGACCGAGTATCCCCGCTGAGGCATTCGTTATCCCGGAGCTTTAGCAGCCGCTAGAGCTTTGCCTAAAAAGGTTGCCGAGTTCAATGCGGGCTTGTAATGTAACTTCTGGATTCTTTGCCGGGTTACCGTAGCCTTATGCGGTTTTGTCGAGCCCTGACCGTTGGTAGTTATGGAGACTGCTATCGAAAGGGTCCACACTGGCATTCCGGGGATGGATCATGTTCTCGAGGGCGGCTTTCCTAAGGGTGCGAGGGTCCTCGTAGCCGGTGGAGCGGGATGTGGTAAGACTATCTGTTGTGGACAGTATTTGTACAATGGAGCGAAGCGTTACGGTGAGCCGGGCGTGTACGTCACCACGGAAGAGCCTCCATCCGAGTTCAGGGCTAACATGTTGAGGTTTGGCTGGGACTTTAGGAAGCTGGAACAGGACAAAAAGATAGGCATGATTGATGCGGTCTACCAGCGGGTCGAGTCGGAGATTACTGAGCAGGAGAGCCTGCAGTCGATTCTCTACAATTTGAGGTCGAAGCTCTCCGAGGTCAAAGTGCTTGTGGAACAGCTCGGTGCCACGAGGCTTGTGGTTGACTCTCTTCCTGGCTTTGGCTTCAGAGTTACAGACCTGAACACGTTGAGGGAGATCTTCTTGGAAGTGGGTCTTCTCCTAAAGGATGTGGGGGCGACGACTTTGATGACTACTGAGATCGTGGAGGGTTCGGGGCTGATTAGCAGGTACGGGATTGAAGAGTTTCTGGCGACAGGAGTGATAGTTCTCTCGCTGGTGAAGCAGAGCTCGCCCTTGAGAAAGATGTTTGTCCGAAAGATGCGGGGAACAAGCCACAGCCTGAACGACTTCGCCTTCTCTATAGGCAGAGATGGAGTCGAGATCAAAGGGCCGATTGGTGTTCGAAGCTTGGCCGGCCGCCGCAGGCGCCTCCATACAACTGGGAGAAAGCGCCCAGGCAGCCGGTGAACCTCTCTTCGAAGAAGTCTTTGAGAGCGAAATGCCAGTATCCGAGGTTGAAGAGGTAGTGGAACAAACAGTTCAAGGGGAGGGAATTGCGTCTCAGGGAGCGGGTTTCGAGCCTCCCTACCAGAACTCGCAGAGACAGGAGTAGAAAGCTTAGCTATGGGCAGTTTGAAGAGTGGGATCCAAGCTTTTGACGAGTCGCTTGGGGGTCTGCCAGCGGGCAGCATAGTCCTGTTTCTGGGAGAGGCGGATACGGGTATGACGACTTGTGCTCAGCAGATCCTGTACCAGGGCCTCCATGATCATAGGCCGGCGGTCTATTTCACAACTGGGCGTTCCTGGGAGGATGTTGTGGGGGAGATGGGTGGGTTTGGCTGGGGGTTGAATGAGTATTTTGAGAAGCGGCAGATGTGGTTTATCGATAGTTTCAGCATGAAGAAGGAACGGACTTCGGGGGAGGTTTCCTGGGATATTGGCCCGGCTAACATGTTGATGAAGGAGTTTCCGAGGGTTGTGGCTCCCCTGGGTGCCTCTACACTTGTCGTGGACAGTCTTAGTGATGTCATCCGCTCCGCTCCTTTTCCCGCTGTGGAGCAGACGTTGAAGTTGATTCAGCTTCATGTTCGGTCGAAGGGAGGCTTGTGTTTATTGTTGGCGTCTAAGGGGATTCATACGGAGAATGTCCAGAATACTGTGATGCACTTGAGTGATGGGGTTGTTGACTTGTCCACTGAGGCTTTCGGGGGGGAGGAGTATGCGAGGAAGATGCGGGTGTTGAAGATGCCCGGGGTGATGACTGAGATGAAGGTGTATGCTTACCGGGTGGGCCCTGCGGGGATCGAGATGGCTGCTCTTCACAGGGTGAGGTAGGCTTTGGTGGTGGAGCTTCAAATCGAAGTCATTGTCGGACTGTTCACCAACTCTGTTTTCCTACTGTCGGCTCTGTTCGCGACTTGGGGTGTGATGGCTTTTCGGTTTGTGCGAGGACGGAATCATGGGCCGAAGTCTGGGCCTACTCATGCAGGTACTGTGAACTTTCCGCCTAGGCAGAAGTTGTCGGAGGAGGAGATCTTCCGGATCTTGACGACGACTGAAGTGAATATTCAGATTGTGAGGATTTGCGAGAACGCTAAGACTGCCCGGGAGATTTCAAAAGGTCTGGGTGATATTTACCCGGGCCATAAAGAGAAGGGGTTTCCCCCTGAGAAGTTGGGTGAGCACTTGGCGAACCTTGAGAGGCTGGGGGCTGTGAAGTTTAATGGTGAAAAGTGGGTGGCGACGGATGTGGGTGTAAAGATGGTCGGTAAGTATTTCGGCTGAACAAGACCCGCCTCTCTCGCGTCTTGAGGACGGGATGGCCGGTACTTTTTTTCATACGGAATGGTTTTCTGTCTGGGCTTGTTTCCGGGGGATTTGGGCTGGTCAGGGGCAGGAACCTGCCCGTCTCCGGTTGGGAAATTTCCCAGGGAAGCTGCCCGGTCTCTGAACGAATGGTGGCTGATGCTAGAATCGCCTTGCTGGATTCGTGAATCGGGGCTCATTCTGGGCTTTTCCAAGACAATTTCCTACTTCGCTCGAACTGAGTTTGAGATGCAGCTCGTTCACGCCTTGAAAAGCTGTTGACGTACCCCCCTTTTTGAAAATCGTTTTCTGTCCGGCAGGTATTATGGGCGATTTCCCCGGTTCAAGGCGCGGAATTTGCCCGTCTCGGGTTTTATTGACCCCCTGATTTAGTGACATTTCCTTCACGACCGGCAGGTGGGTGAAACTATTCGGCTCCCGGATTTGAGAAATGGGCGTGTTTTGAGCTTGTTTATTTGTTGGGCTGGATTACTTTTATCCCTCTCTACCCTGCTTATACTTTCAACAGTATAGTTTGAGAGCTTTCAGGTGGAAGTATTACCTTGATAGAGAAGACAACCCTGGCACCCCCCGCCGAGATAATACGGGAGACGCTGTCGAAACCCAGCATATTCAAGAACGAAGAGCCGCTTAGCCTAGAATACATACCCGCCAAGCTGCCCCACAGGGAAAACCAGCTCAGATTCCTAGCGGAACTCTTCCGGTCGGTCATTGACAAGCCTGGAACCACCAGCCCCAAAGTCCTCATAACCGGCGACATTGGAACCGGAAAAACTGTCCTAGCCACCAGGTTTGGAACGGACATAACACGCACGGCCAAGACGTTGAAGCTGAACCTCCGCTACATACCCATCAACTGCCGCGAGTACAGGGGAAGCCTCTTCATGATACTGAAACGGGTACTCCAGACCTTCACACCCGGCTTTCCCCAGAGAGGATTCTCCGGCGAAGAACTGCTCCAGATCCTCCTAGACCAGTTGGAGGAGAAGAACCTCCACATCATACTCGCCTTAGACGAAGCCGACATGCTCATCAAAGCAGAAGGCTCCAGCCTCTACAACCTGACCAGGATACAAGAGGAACGCCCCGGCCGGCCCATACGCCTCTCCCTCATCCTCGTGGTACGAGAGCTGAGGCTGTTGGAGACCTTGGACCGGAGCACCCTGAGCACTTTGCAGAGGAACATCATACGACTGGAAAGATACACCTCCCCCCAGATAGAAACCATACTCAGGGAACGAGTAGAGCTGAGCTTCAGAGAAGGAACCATTCCCGAGACGGTTGTGAACTTTGTAGCAGACCAGGCCGCGCCTTCAGGAGACGCCAGGTACGCCATCGAACTATTGTGGAGGGCTGGAAAATATGCTGACTCAGAAGGAGCCAAGGAGCTCAAACCCGACCATGTGAGAACAGCCCAGAACAGCGTCTACCAAGTCCTCCGAACAGACTACGCCCAACACCTCAACCTCCACGAAAAACTACTACTCCTCGCCCTCGCCCGGGTCCTAGAAAGGACCAACGAGAACTACGCTACCATGGGAGAAGTGGAAGTAGCATACCGAATGGCCTGCGAAGAGCACAGGGAACCCCACCGGGCCCACACCCAGGTCTGGAAGTACGTCCAGAACCTAAGCGCCACAGGCGTACTATCCACCCAACTCTCCACCACAGGCTTCCGGGGAAAAACAACACTCCTAGGAATATCAGCAGCCTCCGCCTCCGCCATACGAAGATGGCTAGAGTCCAGCCTAACCAGGAACTAACGGCTTGACAGAAGCCCCAGGCCTGGACAAGATTCTAACAAGCAGCGGCCGCATCCGAATCCTAACCCTCCTCTCCCAAGTAGAGGAGCTACACCTTACCGAGATAGCCAAGAGGACAGACCAGAGCTACAGCAGCACCGAACGCCACCTCAGAGACCTGACAATCGCATCGGTCGTCGAAGAGCACGACTATGGAAGAATCAGAATCTTCAAACTCAAACTGGACAACCCCAGAGTGAAGATGCTGCGAGAACTAGTTCTAGCCTGGGACCACGGCCCGGACCCGAGCCGGGCCGTCAAGGCTCAAGCTTAAACGGTTCCCCCGAGCTAGTACTCCTACACACCCTTAGGATAGTAGTCGGGTTTGGTCGAAAAATGCGCCGAATGCGGAAAAGTCACGCCCAAGAATGAGAAGTGCGAGTACTGCGGAAAAACCTACTGCGAAGACCATTACTCCCAGCACATGGCCTATGAGAGACGCCATGAGAACCTTGCAGAGGACGCATCCCGCCTCTGGAAGAGAAGACGGGAAGAATAGCCACTCGGAGACTAAAGTTCGCTGACAGTCGTCCCAGAGCTTCTCTTTTCCTGGACAAAACTTCTCCGGTTATCGTGTTCCCTCAGAAGGTCTCCTCCGGCAGATAATCGCGCCCTTCTCCCCGGGGAAATGAGGACTTTGATCAGAGGCGCTTTTGCAGGCGTTCAGCCGCTGTCTGGTTGATTAGGGGCCCTCCCGCCAGATTGTTGTTGCTTATGATTGCAATGCTCCCGTCATCAGTGCTCACCCAAGTATTCCTGAAACCGATCTTTACAACTTTGCCGTTGATACCTCCGTAGGAGACCTGATCATTCAATCTCAGTGCACCGTCATAGAAGAGAAGGATACCCGAGATTATGTTCGACAGGGTCGTTTGGAGCGCAAGGGAAACGGCCAATCCGACCAGCCCCGAGAGGGTGAGAACTGAAAACTCGGAGGTTACCCCCGTAAGTGTAAGAACCCCCGCAGCGGCTAGCACGACCCAGAGGACGCTCAATCCTCGCCGGACAGTCCGCACAACGTCCGATGAAGCACCAGCTCTTCTCGCAATTCTCGTTATGAGTCTGATCAGTACCTCGCCAACTAACCAGGAGCCTGCAATCGTCCCCGCGACCTGGACGACCAAGATGATGGTGCTCAAATCTACCAAGTATCTCTAACCAAAGAAGGACCTGAATCAAATGCTATTTTGCTTATTGCTGGGATTAGGCAACCAAACAATTCAAGCGCGATTCTCGGACTGTTGATCCATCCCACGACTTCAGATTCTGCAGCAGTGCCGCAGCCGTGCAACATTTTAATACAAAGCGCCCCTGAATTCGTATTCTACAGTTAGAAAATGAAGCCTGCCAAAAATTCTGACTCGCAGTCAAAGACTTCGTCCCCGAAGCATTCATCTCAAATCCACTTCTCACCTCGTGGTGATGCGTTCAAGAACACGGTGGACCACTTCGACGTTGCGAAAATTCGCAATGTGAGTGAGGCTCTGGAGGCGTTCAACTACACCTCATTCCAAAGCCGCCTCCTTGGGAGGTGCTACAAGATCTGGATGCGCATGCTCACCGACCCGGACCGTCCTCTGATCTTCTTCGGACTATCCGGCGCCATGATTGCAGGCGGGATGCGCCGTATTCTGCGCGACATGATTGCATTTCACGCTATCGACGTGCTGGTCTCCACCGGGGCCAACCTCAGTCACGACCTCTACGAGTCTCTTGGAGGCCGTCACTACATTGCCAACCATCACATTGACGATCCGACCCTCAGGGAAATGCGTATCGATAGGGTGTACGACACTTATGCGGATGATGTCATATTCACCAAGACTGACGAGTTCGTGGAGGAGTTTGCAGACTCTCTTCAGGCCCGCTCATATTCCAGCCGTGAGCTATTCCAGTTGATGGGTGAACGGGTGAAGGACGAATATGGAATTTTGGCGACTGCCTCGAGGGAGAGGCTCCCGGTCTTCTGCCCGGCATTGGCCGACAGCTCCATCGGGATGGCCCTAACCGTTTACCGCAATGAGAAGCGGAAAGCGGGTCAGCCTCCGATGATCTATGACCCTATGGTTGACAATCTTGAGATAATGAGCTTGAAGAGACGTTGGACCAAGTCAGGTGTCATTTTCTTGGGCGGTGGAACGCCGAAAAACTACATTCAACAGGTAATCCCCATGTCAGAGATTGCTGGAATGGAAGTCCCACCCCACAGCTATGCTATCCAAGTAACGACTGATGATGCGAAATTCGGAGGCCTCTCGGGATGCGAGCTCCCGGAGAGCCAGTCCTGGGGAAAGCTGGACCCCAAGGCCCAACAATGTACGGTTCACGTGGACGGGACCATTGGACTTCCCCTGCTCTTCACCGGAATAATGGAGCACTATGAGGGTCCATGGCGATCTTTGCCGCCCTTATCACGTCAGCCACGACTCCGGCGCTATTGGGAGAGTCCTCGACTGACAGCTTGAGGTCGATCTGGAGAGGAATGTTTCCCCACTTTCTACCCTTAAGGTAGATGTAGCAGATCTTCTTGTTCTTGAGACTCGGGACATAGTCGGATGGTCCTATCCTAGTTGGAACATCATAGGGTATGAGGCTAGCGACGGCTGTAGTTTTGCTGATCCGTTTGGAGTGGAGTCGTTCTTCCACCGTCATGTTGAGAAAATCCGTATCGCCGCCTAGGTTGAGCTGGTAGCTTTCATCGACCCTAACCCCCCGTTTGAGAAATAGGTCTACCAGTGCCCGGTGGACAATGGTGGCGCCGACCTGGCTCTTAATATCGTCGCCCGCTATGGGCAACTTTCTGTCCTCGAACTTCTTGGCCCAGCCCTCGTTCGACGCAATGAACTCTGGAATGCAATTGACAAAACCGCAGCCTGCGTCGAGAGCCTGCTGGGCGTAGAACCTTGCCCCTTTCTCGCTTCCCACGGGGAGATAGTTGACCAGCAGATCCGCCTTAGAGTCTTTCAACTCCGTGGCTACGTTTACCGGCTTGGTCCTTGAAGGGCTGTAGACTTGGAAGACTTCCCGCATATGGGGAGCAACTCCATCCAAAATGGGGCCCGGTTTCACCGTCACATCCATGTCAGGGACATCGCTGATCTTCACCCCGCAATTCGGCTCGGTGAAGACTGCCTTGCTCAAGTCTCTGCCAATTTTCTTCTTGTTGACCTCAAAGGCTGCGACAAATGAGATGTCTTCTACTCTGTAGGGTCCGAAGCTCGGGTGCATTAGCCCAGTCGTGAGACCACTTTCTTTCGGGGGATTCTTTCTGTAGTATTGGATCCCCTGTACGAGCGCGCTTGCGCAGTTCCCGACCCCTGCTAGTGCGACGTTTATCTTTCCCAAGCTGCTCTTCCTCCAAGGACTTACGGTCTCATTCTGCTCCCTGATAATAAGCCTAAGACGACTCACGTCTTTCTCGGACACGATAAGAGGAACTTGATCCTTGCTGGAAAGCGGATTACTAGTTCGTGTCCTCATACTCAGTGAGCATGACTTGTTGCTCCACCTCGGAAGGCTTGACATTCTTCGCCTTTTCCCACTCATCGGCTTTGATGAGGCCTCCGGCCTGTTCCTTGATCTTTTTCGCCAGGGAGGGTCCTATTGTAGGAATGCTGGTTAGCTCTGTCAGACTTTTCTCTTTGATGTCGTCAACCGTTTTCAAGCCTGCTCGATACAACATTCTCGCTCGAACACGACCAACCCCGTCTAGCCCCACCAGTTTGACAAGTTCTGGCCGTACGCCCTTGGTCACTCTCACCCTCAACATCTCTAGCGGGGCCAGTAGGTCTTTGTGCCCGAAAAGCCGTCCCAACTCCTGTGCGGCAAAGACGAGCCATTCGGACCCCTGAACGAGCCTGAGAAGGTCTCCAGGCTCGACCTTTCGAGCTTCGAGAATCTCGTCTTCAGTTCGTTCCTCCATCCAATCCTCCAGAACCTGGGCAGCTTTCAATTCTCCCAAAAACTCGTCATAGGCAACCGGGTCCTCGAACTGTTCTGGGACTTGAAAGGTGAATTCTTCACTGTGTTGGGTGGCCAAGAGACCGAGGCCGTCGAATTCGCCCCCTCTGGGACGAGGCCTAGGGGCCATCTCGGGAGTCTTGCCAACGAGGTGGATTAGGCTGAAGTCAGTGAGTTTCTTGGCCCGGTTGTAGAGCCCATCACGGATGATTACTGCTGACTCGGGGTCAATGTAGAGTTCAGAGACGCGCTTTCCAAACTTTGACGCAGAGAGTTCTTTTCCCTCCATCACCACCATCTCTTCCTTGCAGAGGAACCTGAGGATATCTCCAATCTTGCCTTTGATCATTCTGGGTCCGTATTGGTGGGCGTAGAATGTTCGGGAGAAGAAGTCGTACAATCCATCCTCGGTCCGGGCATAACCGGCGGCTATAGTGGAGAGGACGTGTGGCCTGAGGACTTTTTCGACTGCTAGCTTGGACCATAGTTTCTCCGGCTGGGCTAGAACATAGTTTTCCATCAGCCATTCCGCTTCGTCATGGTTTCGGGCGATTAGTAGGGACTCTCCGAACTTGTCGTACTTTGGCCGGCCTGCTCTGCCGCAGAACTGCTTGTATTCTAGCACACTAATCGGGTAGCGGCCATAACCCGATTCGTACCGTTCGTAGCTGCTTATGATGACGGTCCTAGCTGGCAGGTTGACACCTGCTGCTAGAGTGGGGGTTGCAGCTAAGATCTTGATCCGTCCCTCACGGAACGACTCTTCTATTATCCCACGATGCGACCCAGGTAAACCTGCGTGATGGAACCCGGCTCCAGTCAGGACCTGACTCGCCAGAGCCTCACTAAGCCGCGTTTTCTCTCCAGATGAGAGAATTC